>MTLD01000690.1_pt1 | contig 36472 bp, 30 predicted proteins | sample 1982471 | NCBI WGS metagenome assembly MTLD01 (sample SAMN05712604, study PRJNA340218) | biofilm metagenome | isolation source: sample SPM anode biofilm adapted to -50 mV | place: USA | collected 2012-02-03 | reverse complement strand
GGTCTGGGCGGGATCATGAGTGCCTCCCGCCTCTACAGTGCCAACGGTAACCTTGGCGTTGGCTATGAATTGGATGCTATCGCGGCAGTTGTGCTCGGTGGTACCAGTCTGTCAGGTGGTATTGGATCTATCACCGGCACATTAATCGGCGCATTGATTATCGCCGCCATGAACAACGGGATGACGCTGATGGGTGTCTCCTACTTCTGGCAGCTGGTCATCAAGGGCTGTGTGATCATCATTGCAGTTCTGATTGATAAATATCGTACCCGGAAACATGCGGGCGCTTAATACACACACGGGCGTCCAATGGCGCCCACTATAACGCAACACCCCCTTACAACAACGGCGGAGTACAACAATTATGCGTTTGAACAAACTGATGTCCACCCTGGTCGCAGCAGCAGTCATTACCACCGCACCGCTGGCTCAGGCCAAAGACCTGAAATCTATCGGTGTCACCGTCGGCGATCTGGCGAACCCGTTCTTCGTGCAGATCACCAAAGGTGCGGAGATGAAAGCGCGTGAGCTGGCAGGTCAAGACGTCAAAGTAACACTGGTATCCAGTGGTTATGACTTAGGCCAGCAGGTTACTCAGATCGATAACTTCATCGCCGCCGGCGTGGACATGATCGTACTGAATGCGGCTGATTCCAAAGGGATTGCTCCGGCAGTTAAACGTGCGCAGCAGGCGGGTATTGTCGTCGTTGCCGTTGACGTTGCCGCCGAAGGTGCCGATGCCACTGTGACTTCCAACAACACCCAGGCGGGTGAACAGGGTTGCCAGTACATTGCTGACAAGCTGCAGGGTCGCGGTGATGTTGTCATCATCAACGGTCCGCCAGTATCTGCAGTAACCAACCGTGTTGATGGCTGTATGACCACGCTGAACAAATACAAAGACATCAAAGTACTGTCCTCTAACCAGAACGGTAAAGGTAGCCGTGAAGGTGGCCTGGAAGTGATGACTTCTCTGCTGGCTGCACATCCGAAAATTGATGCGGTATTTGCTATCAACGACCCGACCGGTATCGGCGCGGATCTGGCAGCCAAACAGGCGCAACGCAATGAATTCTTCATCGTCGGTGTAGATGGTTCACCTGATGCGGAAGAAGCACTGAAACGTGATAACAACCTGTTCGTGGCAACACCGGCTCAGGATCCGCAAGTAATGGCATCCCGTGCCGTAGAAATCGGTTATGACATTCTGCAGGGCAAACCAGCACCTAAAGAACCCGTACTGATCCCGGTAACCATGATCGACCGCAACAACGTGAAAGATTACAAAGGCTGGACTGTTAAATAATTCACCCCCATACGATACGCCGCCGCAAGGCGGCGTTTTTGCCACTCCGGTCAGTATTTTTCTCCACGCAAGAATGCTGACCAGACGGGCAATTTTCCGGGAGCCACCGCATGTTCCTTGGTATTGATTTAGGTACCTCCAGCCTCAAAGTCGTGTTGCTGGATAACAATGAAAAACTGATCGACAGCGTCAGCATGCCGTTGTCGGTGCAGCACCCGCAACCCGGTTTCAGTGAACAACACCCGGATGACTGGTGGCAGGCACTGCAGCAGGCCATGTTACAGTTCAAAAGCCGTCAGGCTGCCGCATTGCAGCAGGTGCGGGCCATTGGTTTCAGCGGCCAGATGCACGGTGCCACGCTGCTGGATGAACGGGGCAGCGTGCTGCGCCCCTGTATCCTGTGGAACGATGGCCGGAGTGCCGAAGAGTGCCGCTGGCTGGAACAGCGGGCCGACTTCATCGGTATCACCGGTAACCGCGTGATGGCCGGTTTTACCGCCCCCAAACTGCTGTGGGTACAACGCCACGAACCGGATGTTTTTGCCCGGACCGCACACGTCCTGCTGCCAAAAGATTATCTGCGCTACCGCATGAGCGGCGATTTCGCCAGCGACATGGCCGACAGTGCCGGTACGCTCTGGCTCGATACTGCGCGCCGCCAGTGGAGTGAAGAACTGCTGGTGGCCTGCAACCTTACCACCAGCCAGATGCCAACGTTGTATGAAGGGGATCAGATCACCGGTACCCTTTACGATGCTTTTGCCGATGAATGGGGCCTGCCGCGCGGCACCCCGTTAGTCGCCGGCGCCGGTGATAATGCCGCCAGCGCCATTGGCCTTGGGGTCGTTAAAGCCGGCGATGGTTTTGTCTCGCTCGGTACCTCCGGGGTGATTTTTGTCGCCGCCGATCAGCATTACGCCAATCCGCAACAGGCAGTGCACAGCTTCTGTCACGCCCTGCCCGATCGCTGGCACCAGATGGCAGTTACCTTAAGTGCCGCCGCCTCGCTGAGCTGGTTTTCTGCACTGACTTCCACACCGGAAGCACAGCTCGCACAGGAAGCGGAACAGCATGAAGCCGGTGAGGTACTGTTTGCCCCCTATCTCAGTGGCGAACGCACACCGTGGAATGCGCCGCATGTGCGCGGCGCCTTCTTCGGTCTCGCCAGTGACAGTCAGCGGGGCAATCTCGCCCGGGCGGTCATGGAAGGTGTCGCCTTTTCACTGGCTGATGGTTATCAGGCCCTGCAACAGGCCGGTTGTGCACCGCATCAGATGATTGCCACCGGTGGCGGCGCGCGCAGCCAGTTCTGGTTACAGCTGATCGCCGATCTCACCCAATGCCGCATCATCGTGCCGACCTATGCCGACGTCGGTGCCGCCTTTGGCGCTGCCCGTCTGGCCCGGCTGGCCATCGAACCGGAAGCCTTATCACATCTGACTTCGCACGCCGTGCCTGCGACAGCCATCATCAGACCACAACAACAACCGGCCCTGCAGGCGCGTTACCAGCGTTATCAGCAGCATACCCGCTGGTTGTGCCAAAAGGAGGGTTGAATGCGTCGTTCACAGCTCAATGAAATTTTAGCCGAAAGCCAAACGCTCTTTGCGCAACACCAGATTTATCTGCCGCCGTTTGCGCATTTCACGCCAAAAGAGTGGGCCAATCAGGATCTGACCCGTTTTCAGGAAGTATTCGACCTGCAATTAGGCTGGGATGTCACCGATATGGGCAGCAATGATTTTGCCAATACCGGGCTGACGCTGTTCACCTTGCGTAACGGCTCGGTCGGCGGAAAACCCTACCCGAAACCGTATGCCGAAAAAATCATGATCAGCCGCGAAGGCCAGCAAACACCGCTGCATTTCCACTGGTACAAGATGGAAGACATCATCCATCGTGGTGGCGGCAACATGATTATTGAGCTGTATAACCGCACCGCCGATGAACAGTGTGACACCACCGATGTCGAAGTCGTGCTCGACGGCGAACGTCAGCGGCATAAAGCCGGCAGCCGTCTGCGCCTGAGCGCTGGACAAAGCATCTCGCTGACGCAGGGCCTGTATCACTCCTTCTGGGCCGAACCCGGACATGGCCCCGTGATCCTCGGTGAGGTCTCGATGGTGAATGATGACCGGCGTGATAACCGGTTCCTGCAGCCACAATCCCGTTTCAGCGAAATCGAAGAAGACACAGATCCACTACACTTGCTGTGTAACGAATATGCCCGTTTCCTGCCACTTTAAGGAGCTACTGTTATGCCACTGATCTCTCTCGCTCAGGGTCTGTCTCATGCCCGTGAACATGGTTATGCTTTAGGTGCCTTTAATGTGCTGGACACCCATTTCCTGCGCGCGCTGTTTGCTGCCGCCAAAGCGCAACGCTCCCCGTTCATTATCAATATCGCCGAAGTGCATTTTAAATACGTCTCGCTGGAGGCCATCTGTGCCGCGATCAAAGCGGAAGCAGCGCTGCACGATATTCCGGTGGTACTGAATCTCGATCACGGCACCAGTTTTGACGCGGTGATGAAAGCCATTCGCCTCGGTTTCACCTCGGTGATGTTTGATGGTTCCGGCTTAAGTTATGAAGAAAATATCCGCCAGACTGCGGAAGTGGTGAAGATGTGCCACGCCCTCGGCATTTCGGTGGAAGCCGAACTCGGTGCGGTTGGTGGCGATGAAGGCGGTTCACTGTACGGTTCCTGCGACAGCAGTAAATTTACTGATCCGAGCAAAGCGACCGACTTTGTCACCCGCACCGGCATCGATGCGCTGGCAGTGGCGATTGGCAATGCGCACGGTAAATACCGCGGTGAACCGAAACTCGACTTTCCGCGTCTGCAGGCTATCCGTGAGCAGACCGGCTTGCCGCTGGTGCTGCACGGTGGTTCCGGCATCAGTGATGCGGATTTCCGCAAAGCGATCACGCTCGGTATTCACAAAATCAACTTCTACACTGGTATGTCACAGAATGCACTGGTCGCGGTTGAGCAGGCAATGCAGCACCGTGAAACCGCCTACGATGAACTGGCGCACATGCTGATGGGCATTGAAGCGGCCATTCAGAAAACAGTGGAAGAGCAGATGCAGATTTTCGGCAGCGCAGGAAAAGCCTGATGAACGCCCCTCGTTGTGGCATCCTCGCCGCCGGCACCATGCTGGTCGATCATGTGCATCTGATTGATGACTGGCCGGAACAAGGGCGGCTGGCAACGATACTGCACACGGAGAACGCCACCGGCGGAGCCGTACCGAATGTGTTACGCACGCTGGCCCGGATGAAAACCGGGCTGCCGCTGGCCGCCGCCGGACTGGTCGGCGATGACCTCGACGGGGAATTTATCCGCCAGTGCCTTAGTGATGATGATATTGATTGCCGCTGGCTGCAAACGGCAGCGCTACCCACCAGCATGACGCAGGTGATGACCAATCAGCGCAACGGGCAACGCACCTTCTTCCATGCCCATGGCTGTAATGCCGCATTTGATGCACATATTCTGGAGGGCTTGCACAGCGCGCACAAGATCGTGCATCTGGCCTATCTGCTACTGCTGCAGCAACTGGAAAAACCAGATAGTGAATACGGTGTGGTAGCCGCGCGCCTGTTCCATCAGTTACAGCAAAAAGGCTATCTCACTGCACTCGATCTGGTCTCTATTGATGACCCGGAACGAGCCAAGCGGGTGGTTTTACCGACTTTGCCGTATGTGGATTATCTGATCATCAATGAACTGGAAGCCGCCACGCTGACCGGGCAGCCGCTGCGCACCAGTGAGGGTAAACCCGATCTGATCCAGATCCCGCATGCCGCAAAAAATCTGTTGCAACAAGGGGTAAGGCAAGTCGTGGTGATCCATTGTCCGGAAGGTGCCTGGGCGGAAAGCAGTAACGGTGAAAGTCTGTTTACCCCCTCCTACTGGATTGAACCGCAGGAGATTGCCGGCACGGTCGGCGCCGGTGATGCCTTCTGTGCCGGCGTGCTGTACGGCCTGCATCAGCAATGGGGACTGCTCGAAACACTGCAGCTCGGCAATGCCTGCGCGCGTTTCAATCTGCGCAGTACCAATGCCATTGACGGCGCGGCACCACTCGGTGAGCTACAGGCATTCATTGCAGCGCAAGCCGCCGGCAATAAGGGGTGATCAGGCTTTATGAACGACGGTCACTTCCCGCGACATCACATAACCGGCACCACGGATGGTACGGATATATTCCGGCTGTTTCGGGTTGGGTTCGATTTTACGGCGCAGACGCATGATCAGCACATCGATGGTGCGGTCAAACACGTCGAGCGCATCGCTGTGCGTCATTTCCAGCAGCTGATCGCGCGTCAGCACTTTACGGGCATTTTTCAGCAGCACCGTCAGCAGCGAATACTCGCCCTGCGTCAGTTCGATATCGTCGCCATCCGGCGTATGCAGACGACCGGTATGCGTGTTGAGCAGCCAGCCATCAAAGCGGTAGCCGGGGCCACTGATCGGCACAACGATACGGCGTTGCGGGTTATCGCTGACCGGGGTGCGCCGCAGCACCGCTTTCGCACGTGCCACGACAATGCGCGGTACAAAGGGTTTGGCGATGTAATCATCGGCGCCCATTTCCAGGCCCACCACCATGTCGGACTCGGTGGCCAGACCGGTGAGCATAATGACGGGCAGATCAGGGAATTGCATGCGGATTTGCTGTAACAATAACAGTCCGCTCATATCGGGCAGCATCAGATCCAACAGTACCAGTGCAATATCCGGTTCCTGTTGTAAAGTTTGCAAGGCTGATTGTGCCAGATGACAGCTTCTGACCTCAAAGACATGCTCACTGAGCACATCGGTCAGCAGTTCGCAGATCGCGATGTCATCATCCACAACCAGGATTTTGTTTTTCATTTTTTATGCAGGCCCGTGCTGGAAACAGATGAAACATATTGTAGTCATTTTACAAATAATGAACTGTGAGCTGACCTGCGTCAGCTACCATCAAACAATAAGAGGAAACACAAAGTGCGCATCGGAATCGATTTAGGCGGAACCAAAATTGAAGTTATTGCTCTGGACAGCGATGGTGGCGAGCTGTTCCGTAAACGGGTGCCAACACCTCGCCATGACTATCAGCAGACCTTAGCTGCCATCACAGGACTGGTTCTGGATGCTGAAGCCGCGACCGGTAAAAAAGGCTCGGTGGGGCTCGGGATTCCCGGCACCATCTCGCCGTTTACCGGCAAAGTGAAAAATGCCAACTCCACCTGGCTGAACGGCCAGCCACTGGATAAAGATCTGGAAGCCATGCTGGATCGCCCGGTGCGCATCGCCAATGATGCCAACTGTCTGGCCGTATCGGAAGCCACTGACGGCGCCGGCGCCGGCGGCAAACTGGTGTTTGCGGTGATCATCGGCACCGGCTGCGGTTCAGGCATCGCCATCAACAGCCACGTGCATGCCGGTGGTAACGGTATTGCCGGTGAATTTGGTCATAATCCGCTGCCGTGGATCGACGAGGAAGAGTGGAACTACCAGAACGCCACCCCTTGCTACTGCGGCAAAAAAGGCTGCATCGAGACGTATGTTTCCGGTACCGGCTTTGCCACCAACTATAAATTCAATACCGGAATTGAGCGCAAAGGTGTGGAAATCATGGCACTAGTGGCGCAGGGCGATGCTGCCGCGATCAAGGCGATTGAGGACTACGAACGCCGTCTGGCCAAAGCGCTGGCCCATGCGGTCAACCTGATGGACCCGGACGTGATCGTACTGGGCGGCGGCATGAGCAACGTCGACCGTATCTACCACAACATCCCGCGTCTGATGAAGGAATATGTCTTCGGCGGCGAATGCGAAACCCCGGTGCGCAAAGCCCTGCACGGCGATTCCAGCGGTGTGCGTGGTGCCGCCTGGCTGTGGCAGCGCGACGATCTGTAATCCGTTTTTTCTCTGTTGCTAAATGAGGTGTCCGTAAGGACACCTTTTCTTATTCCAGCATTCCGGTAATCGGATAATATTACCAATCACTGACATCCCAGCGATGAACTTCTGTCGCACTGTAATTTTGATGACAATTCACTTAAGCGATCGACATCAGTCGTTATACATTGATACGTAAATTCTTTTTTACTATTAATATTTAATACTGTTACACCTTGACTCTGTTGTCCATCCTCATAATTACTAAATACAGAATATTTATAGTCATTATTAATAAATGAAACATTAAAGTAATCAGTTTGAAATCGAGAGTAATGATTATATTTAAAATCATTATTTATGCTTTCTTTTGGTTTAAAAGAAAACATAATCTCCCCTTGCTTAACAAAGGAATACTCAAGATTATTACCATTCATCATCAACAAAACCGATCCACTTTTCGTAACACATGAAAAATACAATTCTGCTGCAAAAGCTTGGTTACACACATATAATAAAAAAAACAAAACAAAAGAATTATATGCTTTCATTGTAATTTTTTTCCATTCTTAAATCATATCCGTTTTGTCTCGGGCCATTATACGTCTTAGCAAATGTAAACCAATCTTTGGCACGAATTGCCTGCAATAAAGTTCTATTAGATTGAATAAAACTAACAAAAGCTTTCAATTGATTTTTTTCTGATTCACTCATAGCCAAAACGAACTCTTCTGGACTTGAATACCCAGCAGACGAATAATTTGACGCTAAAATCTGAAATTTACCCCAAGATGTAGACATTAATGCAGCTTTATTATCTAACAAATAAGCTTTTATTAACTTTGGATATTGCATGCAATATTCTCCATATCCACCAGGTTCACGATTTGAAATATCACTATAACGATCATAGTTTCCATGCGTATATTTATGGAAATGGTGTCTTTCAAATAAAATTGCAGGAACAAAATCATCATCTGTCTGAAACTTAAAATAACCACCTGATGAGCCAGACTCCGTTTTTGATACTGCTTTAATTGCTGCAACTTCACATCCTAAAGTTTCAGCCGCCGCCACATAATCTGACTCTTCAATTGTTTCTTGATTATAAAATGTCAAAAATTCAAGTGGAATTAAATCCCCATTGATTGGTGTTCTTGGGTAGGAAAAATCACACAATAGTTTTGAAATTACAACCGGATGAAAATGCCACAGCTTCTGCGTTAATCCTTCAATCTGGCTAACGAATTCACATTGCAGAAACCGCTCAACTTCAAACTGGTTGGCGTTTTTATATTCTTCTGCATTATCGATGTTCAGTTTATCAACATGTGTTTTCAGATTGTTTTGCGTTGCCTCGTGCCACTCGCTCGGATGACCGGCGATCATTTTAGCTCTTTATCCTGCTGCAGGGCATTCCTGATTTCGGTGCCTGTCAGCACACTATCACCCTGTCTATTCCGGCTATTGATACCGTCAACCCGTTTAAAAATCTCCTGAAACAGCGGAGAAGCAATCTTGTCCGGATCAACATAGCCATCTGAATTGTCGTTAGTTTCTTCGATGGTGGTAAAGCCGAGTTCTTTCCAGTCATGCTGGGTGACCAGTTTCACCTCGCCTTCTATTTTGACGTGCGCAAAATCAACCGGACCGGTGGCCGCTTCGCCCGTTTTAATCCCTTTGATGTTATAAAACACCGTACCAGCCGTATCTTTTACCTGCGTACAAGCCGATTCTTCAAACACATAATCACGAGCCGCATTCAGTAATGGGTCCGGGTTGACGAAATTGCCATGTCCGTCACTGCTGTAAAGCTTGCTACCCTTTGGAATTTTCAGATATTTTTTCCCCGTCGTCAGCCTTGCACTGTTACTGAGAAACGCATCTAATGCCGATTTATCGTCCGCAGCAAATAATTCCACATGCATCAGCATTTTCGATTGAATGTCATTATTGGTATAAGGCGCTTTCGGGCTTTCCCATACGCCCATCAGCCCTATAGGATCTCCGGCAAAGATTGGCAATGGCTCCGAAAACTTCACGATTGAATCAAATTCCGTCGGTTCCAGTTTGTCCCATGTAACCTGACTTTCATCAACAATCATCCAGCCAGATGAGCACGGTTCATAACCGAAAGTGGCCGAAGCCGGATACTGACATTCAGCAATCGTATGTGATACACCTTTTACCATGACATTTCTGATCACCTTATCTGACTGAAAGGTAAAGGTTTGTTGTTCATTCAATATTGTAATTGGTTCGATTGTTCGCTGAGTACAGTTCTCTTGTGTATCAAAAACTTTCATCGGTTCTTTGGAATGCGCGGTAACAGTGCCTTTCCAGTAAACCGGTAATTTTGGCTTTTCAGTGACAGAAAATGTGCCGGCAGGGAAACAACCGGAATAGAGATAAACCTGCATTCCGGCGGTGACAGCAGGAGTGGAACCGGCTGACGGTGCCTGTATCGTGACCAGATAAAAATGGTATCTGCGGCCATTGATTGTTGCCTGTTTCGGGCTTTGCTGCAGATCGATCTGTACCATGCTGGCCTGTTTCAGGATTCCTGTAACATTGGCAACGTTGTCTGCATTACGGGCATTGGTGTCTTTGGTAATGGCGATCGTCTTTACAGACTGTGCTGTTTCAGCGGCGTAGGTGCTGTAGTCCGCCAGGTGCATATACAGACTGTAAAAAGTCAGTTTATTGGTTTTGCCATTTTGCTCGCCGTCCTGCTGATTGACCGGACTCTCATAGTCATGTCTGACCAGACAGAATCCGTTACTGAATTTGAGATTTTTGGCCGGTAAATTGCCTGTCGGCTGCCACTTCTGGGTCGGATATTGCCTGTTCAGGCGATAGGCGACGACCACGCCGTCCATCATGCAACGGACGGGATGGTCGCTCTTATGCTGGGCGAATTTCTCGCCGGTAATATGAATGCCGCCATGCCAGTAATTGTTCGCCCCCAGCAGATAATAACCCCCGGATTGCGCACCCAAGTCATTCAGCAATGTATCGAGATCGCTGTAGTCCTGGCCGGATTCGGTAACGAACGGATATTTTACGGTGAGTGGTTTCCTCACCGTTGAATTTGTTGTACTCATTCCCATGCTCGGTAATTTTTATAAGAACAGGAGCGGCAGTATATGGGGAATGAATATGCTAAGGCGCTGTTAGAGCTGACAGTGAACGCCGGAAATTACACCCCATATCCCATCAGTTTCAGCAGCTTCTGCGCCTGCTCGACCGCATCCTGCCGGTGCAGAATTCCCAGCTTCTGATACAGATTACGGATATGCGTTTTGATAGTCGTCGCCGCGACATCCAGCTCCACCGCGATCTGCTCATTGCTGTAACCGGAGTAAATCAGCCCCAGCACCTGCCACTCGCGCTGCGTCAGCGGGCTAGTGCGGATCAGCTCCGGTACATTCGGATGATTCAGCAGTTTCTCGACAAACCCTTCATCAAAATGCGCAAATTTGTGGCGGTGATGCTGGTTGATATCCTTCAGCAGACGCTGTGCCTTGTGCTGCTCCATCTCCGACAAGGTATTGAGCTGTAACAGCTGGCGCAGCAGTTGCGCCACGATCTCGCCTTCAATCACAAAATGGCTGACAAAGCCGGTGCGGTTGGAAAGTGTCAGCGCTTCCATCAGGGTACGCTGCGCTTCACTACGTTCGTTGCGTTGCCAGTGCAGCACGGTACAGAGCAGCAGATTACGGTTGAGATCGCTGTACAGATTCAGCCGCCGCGCTTCTTCGTTCAGGTGCTGCAGAATGTCCGCAGCCTGATCATTTTCTTCCAGAATCAGGTGCGCCCGGGCGATGTTGCGCCACTGCCCCTGCAGGAAATGGTTACAGGCCGCCTCGGGACGTTCCGCCTGCACCAGCCAGTTGCGCACGGATTGTTTGTCGCCGGTCATCTGCCAGTACAGCAGACGCGGAATATCGGCATTACTGATCCAGTCACTGTGGTAATCGGCATTGTGCAGCAGCACTTCGCAGCGCTGCAGATGCTGACTGGCGTTGTCGATATCGCCGCGCGCCAGCGAGACTTTCGCCAGCATCGCCACACACTGCAACTGCTGCTTCGGCTCATAACCGGACAACACCTGCAAGCCCTGCCGGGCGCAGCTTTCCGCCTCATCCAGCCGGTACCACGACCAGAGAATCTGTGCCCGGATGCGCAGCAGGAATTCATGCAGCGGCAGTTGCTCCAGATGCTGCGTCTGCACCAGCTCCAGCGCCTTGTCCTGTACTTCATAGGCCGCCTGCAGGAAACCCTGCGCAATCAGGATTTCACTCTGCTGCAGCAACGCCCACAAAGCATAGTGATAAGTACCGTGCCGCCGAGCCATCTGTTCGGTACGCTGCATCATCGGTAATGCACTGCTCAGCTGACCAAGATAATGGTGCACCTCGCCAATCACCGAAGTAGCAACAATCCGGCCATAAAAATTCGTCGGTGGCAGTTGCGCCAGTGCCTCCCGCGCCAGATGGAGTGCCTCCTCCGGCCGGTTGGCATTCAGTGCCACCTGTGCCCGAAGGGCATTGAATTCACCCTGCAGCGCATCGTTGAGCCGCACCTGGTGCTCGGCCATCGCCTGTTTGGCCCGTTCCAGCAGGGCATCCACCTGCGTGTAACGGTGCTGGCTCTGCGCCAGCCAGGCCTGCAGCAGCACCAGATTCGGACTCTGAATGAGCTCGTTATACGGCAGAGCCTCCAGACAGCCGGAAAGCAGAGCCAGTTCGCCATGATGGAACAGCGACCAGCCATACTGCAGCAGGATCTCCCGCAGCAATAACGCGTCACTGGCCGCCAGTGCATGATGGATCGCTTCCGACGGAATATTCAGCGCCTGCCAGCCGGCAGCAGCCCGACGATGCAGCTCCGGCAGTTCCGCTGCCAGTTGTTGCTGACAACATTGCTGCAGAAACGAGGCAAATAATGGGTGGAAACGGAACCAGATGGTATCGCCGTCCATGTCCATACGCTGCACAAACAGACCGCGCCGCTCCAGTTCACCGAGCTGGGCCAGTCCGTCCTGCCGGCCGGTGAGTTTCGCCACCAGCGAATCATTCATCGAACGCAGTACCGAGCAGCGCAGCAGAAAATCCCGTGTCGGTGCATCAATGCGATCCATTACCTCTTCGGCCAGATATTCCCAGAGATAGGTGGTATTCAGCCCGGAGAGTTTGCGTGCTGACTGATGGACCGTGGAACGGGAATCCGGTGAGGACAAGGCGATCAGCTGCAGTGCCGTTGCCCAGCCTTCGACCTCATCACACAGCGTGGCACTCTCTTGCTCATCCATCGGTGTCGTCAGGCGATTACAGAAAAACTGCTGTGCTTCCTGATGATTAAATGCCAGCAACTGATTATCCAGCTCCAGCAACTGTTCGCGCACCCGCAGGTTGGCGATACCCAGCGGCGGCAGTGCGCGCGAGATCACCACCAGCGTCAGATTATCCGGCTGATTACGCAGGAAGAAGCGCATCGCCTCATGGATCTCTTCGTTATCGATCAGATGGTAATCATCAATGATGAGGTAGGTCGGTTCGGTCCAGTCGGCCAGCTCGGCAAACACCTGCCCGAGCAGTGACGAAAGACGCGCATACTGATGCTTCTGACTGAGCGACTCACTCTTCACGCAATGACCACCGGTCGCATGCTGCAGTGCCGCGACCAGATAGCGGGCGAAACGCTCTGGCTGATTGTCACTGTCATCCAGCGAAAACCAGCCGACATGCGCCAGTGTCGCCGCCCACTGCGCGATCAGCGTGGTTTTGCCATAGCCCGCCGGACCATGCAGCAGCACCAGACGGTAATCCAGTGCCGTTTGCAGGCGTTGCAATAACCGCTCGCGGGTGATGGCATTTTGCAGTCGTACCGGACGACTCAGTTTCGAAGGGATCAGCATAACGTCAGTTCCAGTTATCTGTGGTCTCACAACGGCCACAGAACAATATTTTCAACTGCGGCACACGGTGCCTGCCGGATGATCTTTTTTCAATGCAGTCACTCACAAAACCATACTAACCACTCACTAATCGCCTGTCCTACGCCCTGCTCATCCTCCTCGCTAATCTTTTTTCAGGAGGAGGTAAGCGCTGATTTTTCTCTTCAGGATAGCTACCAATCGATTTGGGTTTTCCTGATGACGAAGGACGAAACGAATGACAAGCAAGAAACAAGTTAAGAAACCGGCCCTGTTTTCGGCCGCCGAGTTTGAAGCAGCCCTGGCCCGCCAGTGGCAGCGTCTGGGTTTGCAATCCGCCAATGAAATGACGCCCTATCAGTGGTGGCTGGCAGTGAGTGCCGCCGTCAACGAACAGGTGGCAGCGCGCCGCGCCGAAGGCCAGTTACGTGCCGCCAGTGGCGCCGAGCGCCATGTGAACTATCTGTCGCTGGAATTTCTGGTTGGCCGTCTGACGCTGAATAACCTGATCAGTCTGGATTGTGCCGATGTCGTACGCGACGTGGTCAGCAAATACGGCCATGAGCTGACCGATCTGCTGGAACAGGAAGTTGATCCCGGCCTCGGTAACGGCGGGCTGGGGCGACTGGCCGCCTGCTTCCTCGACTCGATGGCGGCGGTCGATCAACCTGCGATCGGATATGGTCTGAGTTACCAGTACGGTCTGTTTCGTCAGTCGTTCCGCAATGGCGAACAGCAGGAAGCGCCGGATGACTGGCACAGTGAACATTATCCGTGGCTGACCAGACATACCGGCTTCACACTGCCGGTCGGCTTCGGCGGAGAAGTACGCACCGATGATCAGGACCGTCAATACTGGGTACCGGCACTGATCGTTCAGGGTGAAGCTCATGATCTGCCGATCATCGGCTACCATAATCAGATCGTGCAAACCCTGCGGCTGTGGCATGCCAGCCACCCGACCCCGCTCGATCTGCAGAAATTCAACGATGGTGACTACCTGCAGGCCGTAGAAGCCGGTGTTACCGCCAGCAAACTGTGCAAGGTGCTCTACCCCAGCGACAACCACCAGCCCGGTAAAGAACTGCGGCTGATGCAGCAATATTTCCACTGTGCCTGCTCGATCGCCGACATTCTGCACCGGCATCTGGCGGCCGGTCGTACCCTGCTGTCACTGCCGGATTACGAGGTCATTCAGCTGAATGATACCCATCCGACCATCGCCATTCCGGAGCTGATGCGCGTACTGCTGGATGAACATCAGATGTGCTGGGAAGATGCCTGGTCGATCTGTACCCGTCTGTTTGCCTACACCAACCATACCCTGTTGCCGGAAGCGCTGGAGTGCTGGCCGCAGGATCTGGTTGCCACCCTGCTGCCACGCCATTTCTATATCATTGATGAAATTGATCGCCGCTTCATGGCACAGGCACAGCAGCAGTGGCCGGATAATGAAAACGTCTGGCAGAAAGTAGCGGTGATTTATGACGGTCAGATCCGTATGGCAAATCTGTGCGTGGTGACCTGTTTTGCCGTCAACGGCGTGGCACAGCTGCACTCTGATCTGGTGAAGAGCGATCTGTTCCCGGAATACAACGACCTGTGGCCGCAGAAATTCCACAACGTCACCAACGGCATCACCCCGCGCCGCTGGCTGAAACAATGCAACCCGGAACTGGCCACGCTGCTGGATGAGACTCTGAAAGTGGACTGGGCACGCGATCTCGACACGCTGCGCGATCTGGAACCGTTTGCCGCCAAAACTGATTTCCGCCATCGTTACCGCGACATCAAATTCGCCAACAAACAACGTCTCGCCGATTATGTCTGGCAGACGCAGGGTATCAAGCTCGATCCGCACGCCATCTTCGATGTGCAGATCAAACGCCTGCACGAATACAAACGCCAGCACCTGAATCTGCTGCAGATCATCGCCCGCTATCAGCAATTGCGCGCCCAGCCGAATCTGCCGGTACCGCCACGGGTGTTCCTGTTTGCGGCCAAGGCGGCACCCGGTTATCACCTGGCGAAGAACATCATTCTGGCGATCAACAAGGTGGCCGAACGCATCAACAACGATCCGTTCGTCAACGACAAGCTGAAGGTGGTGTTTCTGCCGGATTACCGCGTCACCATGGCGGAACTGCTGATCCCAGCCGCGGATGTTTCCGAGCAGATCTCCACCGCCGGCAAGGAGGCTTCCGGTACCGGCAACATGAAGCTGGCGATGAACGGTGCGCTGACCGTCGGCACGCTGGACGGCGCTAACGTCGAAATTTCCGAGCAGGTCGGCCGCGATAATCTGTTTATCTTCGGCCATACCGTGGAACAGGTGAAAACACTGCTGGCCGCCGGTTACAACCCGCTCGATTACGCCCTGCAGAGTCCGCGCCTGAAGGCGGCACTGGATGAACTGATGAGCGGTTATTACACCCCGGACAATCCGCAGGCGCTGCAACCGCTGTGGCACAGCTTGCTGGAAGGCGGCGATCCCTACCTGGTACTGGCTGACTTCGATGCCTACTGGGAAGCACAGCAACAGGTGGACGTCCTCTACCAGCAACCGGAAGAGTGGCTGCGGCGCTGCATTCTGAATACCGCGCGTACCGGCATGTTCAGCTCTGACCGATCCATTCGTGACTATCAACGCCAGATCTGGCAACCAGCTGTGTAAGGATGCCTAATAATGGATATCTCTGTGATTGAAGCGGCCGCAAAAGCGGCCGGTATTGCCGACAGTTACATCAGTGCACTCGGTCTGCCGGTGCAGATCGCGGTCAGTACCCAGGAAAAGATTCTGGCGGCGCTGGGCCATACCACGCCAGAAAATAATCTGCTGCCGGCAGTCAGTGTATTCCGGCAAGACGAACTGTTCCGCGTCCTGCTACAGGATGCGGTGACAGATACCTGTCACTGGCGGTTACAGCCGGAAAGCGGCAAGCCGCTGCGCGGTGTAGTGGCCAACGGTTTTCTGACACTGCCGGACACGCTGCCGCTTGGCTACCATAAGCTTTGCCTGCTGCAGGGACGCAAAGTGATCGCCGAAAGCCGCATCATCATTGCACCTGCCCGCTGCTATGAGCCGCCGGCGATCCAGCAAGGCAAGAAAACCTGGGGCACCTGCGTGCAGCTGTATACGCTGCGTTCGGAAGAAAACTGGGGCATCGGCGATTTTGCCGATCTGAAACAGATGGTCACGGAACTGGCCGCACAGGGGGCGGATTTTGTCGGTCTGAATCCGTTGCATGCGCTGTATCCGGCCAGTCCGGACAGCGCCAGCCCGTACAGCCCCTCTTCCCGCCGCTGGCTGAATATCATCTATATTGCCGTGCACAAATTGCCGGACTTTCAGCTCAGCTCTGCCGCCCAGTTGTGGTGGCAGAATCCTGAAACACAGCAACAACTGCAGGCCGCCCGAGCCAGCGAGTATGTCGATTATCCGCAGGTCACCGCACTGAAACTGGCCGGACTGAAACTGGCGTATCAGTATTTTGCTTCGCTGCCGCACGACATCCCGCGCGTGGCGGAGTTTGAACAGTTCTGTAAACAGCAGGGAAAAAGCCTGCAGCAACAGGCCACTTACGATGCCTTGCACGCTCACCTGAAACAGCAGGATGAACACGCCTGGGGCTGGCCGGCATGGCCGACGGAATATCAGCAATGGGAAAGTCCGGCACTGGAACTCTTCCGCAAGCAACAGGCGGATGAGATCCGTTTTTATGCCTGGCTGCAATGGCTGACACAGGGTCAGCTGCAGGAGTGTCAGCAAAGCGCCCGCGATGCCGGCATGCTGATCGGTATCTACCGCGATCTGGCGGTCGGCGTCACCGAAGGCGGTACCGAAACCTGGTGTGACCGCGAGCTGTATTGTCTGAAAGCATCGGTCGGCGCGCCGCCGGATATCCTCGGTCCGCTGGGTCAGAACTGGGGACTGCCACCGATGAGCCCGCAGGTAATGCAGCAGCGCGGTTATCAGCCGTTCATCGAGCTGATCCAGTCGAACATGAAAGCCTGCGGTGCACTGCGTATCGATCATGTGATGGGACTGCTGCGCCTGTGGTGGGTACCACAAGGTTCCACCGCCGTGGAGGGCGCGTTTGTCAGTTATCCGGTGGATGATCTGCTGGCAATTCTGGCACTGGAAAGCCAGCGCCAGCAGTGCATGGTGATCGGTGAGGATCTCGGCACCGTACCGGATGAGATTGTGGCCAAGCTGCGCGACAACGGTGTCTACTCCTACAAGGTGTTTTACTTTGAGCGCGCCCCGGCACCGGACAGCGGTTTCTACTCACCGCGCGATTACCCGGCTCAGGCAATGACCACCCTTTCCACCCATGATATGCCGACGCTGTACGGTTACTGGCAGGCCGATGATCTGACACTGGGGCAAGAACTGGGGCTGTATCCGGATGCCGAAGTACTGACCGGTCTCTACGCCGATCGGGAACACGCCAAACAACGCATGCTCGACAGTCTGCACAGCTTGCACAGCCTGCCGCAAGAGTACAGCCGTCAGGCGCAGGGCATGATGATGAACCCGGCGCTGAACCGGGGCATTCACTATCATGTCGCGCAAAGCAACAGTGCCCTGCTCGGCCTGCAACCGGAAGACTGGCTGAACATGACCATGCCGGTCAACATTCCCGGCACGACCCATGAGATTTACCCCAACTGGCGCCGCAAGTTGAGCTGCACGCTGGAAGCAATGTTCCGCGATCCTGACGTCACCTCGCTGCTGGCGGAAATAAACCGGCGCCGCCGACAGTTATCCCGCTAAACGGTATTTTGGGACTGCCTGACAGTCCCTTTTTTATTCGGCCGATAATGCCATGGAGAGATCGATCCGCGGAAATTCCAGTGTCTGCCCGATGGCCGGAATCGCCAGTCGTCCCAGCGGCAATTGCAGTTTATGCCACAGATCGCGCAACCGGATCGGTGGTTCATTTAGCGGCTCATCGGTGAGTTTGAACGTGCCCCAGTGCATGGCGACAAACAGCCTGGCCTCCAGTGCCACAAACGCCTTTAATGCATCATCCGGATCCATGTGCTGATGGCGCATAAACCAGCGCGGCGCATAGGCACCTATCGGCAACATCGCCACATCAATCGGGCCACAACGCTTTCCGATCTCGCGGAAGCCATCAAACCAGGCGGTATCACCGGCGTGATATAGGCGAAAGCCATCATGCTCCATGACAAAACCACCCCACCAGCTGGTGTTCATGTCCATCAGCCCGCGCCGGCTCCAGTGCTGTGCCGGCACAAAGGTCATAGTGGCATTGCCTACCCGTGTCTGCTGCCACCACTCCAGTTCCTGCACCTGCGGAAAGCCGTTTTTCAGAAACCAGTGACGCATACCATGCGGCACCAGATACAGCGGATTGGGCCCCAGCTTTTTCAGCGTAGGTACATCCATATGGTCGCGGTGATTGTGGGTGATCATCACCACATCAATTTTCTTCGGCAGTGCTGACCAGCTGAGTCCGGGCGGCGCATTGCGCGGCACCACCCCGCCCAGCGATGATGACATCACCGGGTCGATCAGCATATTGAGACCACCGAGTTGCAGTAAAAACGAGGAATGGCCGATCCAGGTCAGCGTATCGTGCTGATGCTGATGCAAATCGGCACCGTCATTATGCACGATCGGCACCGGTATTCCGGTACGCCCCGAGCGCGGTTGCCGTTCGCCATGCCAGCCGGTCTGGCGACGCAGGACATGTTTTAACGGGAAGGACCGCTGACTGCCATCCTGATTGGTGTAGCGCATAGCCATACCACTCCTGCCAAAAGGGGAACAGCGACGATAGAACTGTCATTAAGGAAAGCGTAGCAGAAAAAAATGCCAGTCTGACGACTGGCATCCGGAAATAAACTCCGTCAAAACAAGGAAAGATAAACGACCACAACCATGAAAAACTGAATTACCCTTTCACCCCTCCGGCCGTCAGACCACCCACCAGCCAGCGTTGTGCCAGCAGGAACACCACGGTGATCGGGATGGCGGATAACACCGCGGCTGCCGCAAAATCACCCCACAGGTAGTTCTGCGGATAGAGATATTGCTGCATGCCTACCGCCAGTGTGTAGCTGCCCACATCGCGCAGCAGCAGCGAGGCAATCGGTACTTCGGTCACCGCACCGATGAACGAGAGGATGAACACCACCGCCAGAATGGGTACTGACAACGGCAGCAGCACCAGCCGGAACGCCTGCCATGGTGTCGCACCATCCAGCGCCGCCGCTTCTTCCAGTGAACCATCGATGGTTTCGAAATAGCCCTTGATGGTCCAGACATGCAGCGCGATACCGCCGAGGTAGGCAAAAATCAGCCCGCCGTGGGTGTTCAGTCCGAGGAACGGAATGTACTGTCCGATGCGATCAAACAAGGCATACAGCGCCACCAGCGACAGCACGGCCGGGAACATCTGGAAAATCAGCATCCCTTTCAACAACGCACTCTTGCCGCGGAACTTCATGCGGGCAAAGGCATAAGCGCAGGTGGTGGACAGTGCCACGATACCGGTTGCCGTCACCACCGCGACTTTCACCGAGTTCCACAGCCACAGCAATACCGGGAACGGCGGCGGCGTGACGGAACCGTCCGGATTGGTGACGCTGAACCCCAGCGCCAGTTTCCAGTGCTCCAGTGACGGATTGGACGGGATCAGCTCACCGGTGGCGAAGTTGCCGCTACGGAAAGAGATCGCAATTACCATCAGCAGCGGAAACATGATCAGCGCGATAAAGGCCCACAAGCCAGCATGGGCTGCCCACAGGCGGTAACGTAATGCTTTGGTTTGCACGATAGCCATACAACAGCTCCTTATTGTTCCACACTTAACTTACTGGCTTTCAGGTTCAGAATGGCCAGGGCGCCCACCAGCAGGAAGATCAGCGTCGCAATCGCTGCCGCCAGACCGAAGTCCTGCCCGCCACTACCCTCAAACGCGATACGGTAGGTGTAGCTCACCAGCAGATCGGTATTACCGGCCGGCGTACTGGTGCCCAGCATGTTCGGGCCGCCGTTAGTCAGTAACTGGATCAGCACGAAGTTGTTGAAGTTGAACGCGAAGCAGGCAATCAGCAACGGTGTCAGCGGTTTGATCAGCAACGGCAGCGTGATGCGGAAGAAGTTCTGCAGCGGGGTCGCGCCATCCAGTGCCGAGGCTTCATACAGATCATCCGGAATGGCTTTCAGCAGCCCCATGCAGAGGATCATCATGTACGGATAGCCCAGCCAGATGTTGACAATCAGGATCATCGCTTTCGCCAGCATCGGGTTGGTGAACCATTCCGGTTTCAGCCCGAACATCTGCTCCAGCAGCATGTTGATCTCACCGAAACTCTGGTTAAACAAACCCTTGAAAATCAGGATGGAGATAAAACCCGGCACCGCATACGGCAGGATCAGCAGCAAGCGGTACATCGCCTTGCCTTTCAGCGGCTGCCACTGCACCAGACAGGCCAGCACCATCCCCACCGCCAGCGTGAACATCACGGTCAGGCCGGCAAACAGCACGGTCCAGATAAAGATCTTGATGAACGGCTGCTGGATACCCTTATCCTGTAACACGCGCAGGAAGTTATCCCAGCCAATCGTGACGGTATAACCCGGGCTCATGCGTGTATCCGCAATCCATTCACCTTTGGCATCAACGGCCTGATAGAACCCCATCTCATCATTCGGCTGATAAAGCTCACCGGTCTGGTTATTGCGCAGACCACGGCCATCATCCTGCAGGCTGTACAGCGGTTTGATCGCCGAGAACTGCCGCAGGGAACTCATCACCAGTTCACTGCCATCCGGCATCACCGCAGTCAGCTGACCCAGTGCCTGACGGTTTTGGGTGATCACTTTCAGCGGTGCTTTCGTCACCCCCGCATCCGCGGTTTGTGGTGTCATGGTCAGACGTTGCGGCTGGTTATCCAGTGCAAACGGTACCGATAACAGGGTCTGTCTGGTTTCACTATCCAGCAGTTGCAGCTGCCAGTGACCATCTCTGCCCAGCAGGGTGAAATTCAGTGTATTGCCGCTCTGGAACTGGCGCTGCAGCAACACGGACTGCGCGCGCTCAAAGCTCAGCTGATGCACGGCACTGTAGTTGGTAAACGCGATGCCAATGGTGCAGAACAGCGGGAACAGCACGAACAGCCCCATGCCGACCAGACCCGGATAGACATAGCGCCACGAGTAGGCTCTGCGGCTGGCAAACAGATAGATCCCGGTTCCGACCAGTAACAATGTCAGCATCGCAAACAGATATTCGCGCTGCGCGTACATCTGCACAATCAAATAGCCATTCAGCACGGCCACCAGGCCAAGTAACGAACGGGTAAACATCGCGCTGCGCCACCACTTCTTGTTCTGTGGCAGGCGCGGCGGAGTGGTATGGGCAACAGATAACTGCATGAGGCACTCCGTCTGATTACAACTGAGGGCGGCGACCCGCCCTCTTTTACGACTTTTGACGAGCGGGAATTACTTCGTCATTTGCTTGGCAACTTCATCCAGCGCCGCTTTCACCGGTTGACGCCCGGCAGTGGCATTGACGATGGCGTTTTTCTCGGCATACCAGAACGCGGTCATCTGCGGAATGTTCGGCATGATTTCACCGGCCCGCGCATTCGCCATGGTGGCGGCAATACGTGGATCAGCTTCCAGTTTCTTCTGGAATGACATCAGCGATACCGCACCTAACGGCTTGTCTTTATTCACCTTATCCAGACCTTCGTCGGTCAGCAGATAGTTCTCCAGGAATTCCGCGGCCAGATCCTTGTTCGGGCTGGCCGAGTTGATACCCGCCGTCAGCACGCCGACAAACGCCTTCGATGGCTGGCCTTTGAAGGTCGGCAGTTGCGCGACACCGTAGTTGATACCGCTCTTGTCCGAGTTGCTCCACGCCCACGGACCATTGATGGTCATGGCGGTTTCACCCTTGTTGAACGCGGCATCAGCAATCGAGTAATCGACGTCTGCGGAGATGTGTTTGTTTTTCACCAGATCGACGATGAACTGCAGACCGGCCTGTGCACCTTCGTTATTCACACCGACATCTTTCGCGTCATAGCCGTCCGGGGTAGCTTTGAATGCATAACCACCGGCAGCAGCCAGCAGCGGCCAGGAGAAGTATGGCTCCTGCAGGTTCCACATAATGGCGCTCTTGCCTTTGGCGCGCAGCTCTTTGTCCAGTGCCGGGATGTCTTCCCAGGATTTTGGCGGTGTCTTGATCAGATCTTTGTTGTAAAGCAGCGACAGCGCTTCCACCGCCACCGGATAACCAATCAGCTTGCCGTTGAAACGCACCGCATCCCAGGTGAACGGGAACATTTTATCCTGCAGCTCTTTGGAAGGATGGACTTCGGTCAGCAGACCAGACTGGGCATAGCCACCAAAACGGTCATGTGCCCAGAACACGATATCCGGACCGTCGCCAGAGGCCGCAACCTGCGGGTATTTCTCTTCCATCTTGTCCGGATGCTCGACCAGCACCTGCACACCGGTGTCCTGCTCGAATTTCTTACCAACCTCTGCCAGACCGTTATAACCTTTGTCACCGTTGATCCAGATAACCAGTTTACCTTCCTGCAGCTTGGCCATCGCCGGCGCTGAAATCACCAGAGCAGCTAACGCGGTCAGGGCCAGGTTTTTTATCTTTTTCATTGTCACGTCCTTCTTGAGTGGCATAACTCTTCACATGATGAATAGATGTCGCATGGATAAATGTTGCGGAAAAGTGTGCTAATCACAGTCACTTAACACAGGAGGTATTCACCTTTTCCGGCAGCGGTACACAGTCTGCAACGGCGTAGCCAGTGCAGCATCCTCCTCCTCTCTACGCCCCTCCCCCTGCTTTATGTGACCCAACCGACACAACCATAGGTTTTGTGCGCTGGCGCAACAAAATCTCATACTGAGATTGCGGTCAGCCTCACAATATTTCGTCTCCCTGAACTTTCCCGTCCTGTTTCCGCATTATCTCCTCCGCCCGTCTCATCCCCCTCAAAAAGATTTTCCGCGGATGATTTCCGCCTCGCTAACCCGCCGCACACTGCACCTCAGTCAGTAATCCGGTTGCAACTGGCAATGCGGAACAAGCTAAGTGGTAAGGAGTAACTCATGGCGGGCGTGACACTGCGTAATGTATGCAAAACCTACGGCGAGACAGCGATTTCCAAAGACATCAATCTGGAGATCCATAACGGCGAGTTTGTGGTCTTTGTCGGCCCGTCCGGCTGCGGTAAGTCGACACTGCTGCGCATGATTGCCGGGCTGGAAGACATCAGCTCCGGCGATCTGATGATCGGTGAACGTCGCATGAACGAGGTGCCACCGGCTGAGCGCGGCGTCGGCATGGTGTTCCAGTCCTATGCGCTCTATCCGCATCTGTCGGTCGCCGACAACATGTCGTTTGGCCTGAAACTGGCCGGTACCGACAAACCTCAGATCCAGCAGCGGGTTAACCACGCTTCCGAAGTGCTGCAACTGGCACATCTGCTGGATCGCCGGCCCAAAGCCCTTTCCGGCGGACAGCGTCAGCGTGTCGCCATCGGCCGTACGCTGGTTGCCGAACCACAGGTCTTCCTGCTGGATGAACCGCTCTCCAACCTCGATGCCGGACTGCGCGTGCAGATGCGCATCGAGATCGCCCGCCTGCACAAACGCCTGCGCAGCACCATGATTTATGTCACCCACGATCAGGTCGAAGCGATGACGCTGGCCGACAAGATCGTGGTGCTGGAAGGTGGCCGTATCGCCCAGGTCGGCAAGCCACTCGAACTCTATCACTACCCGGCCAATCGCTTTGTCGCCGGCTTTATCGGCTCGCCGAAAATGAACTTCCTGCCGGTCAAAGTCACCGCTGCCGAAGCAGAGCGCGTGCAGGTGGAACTGCCCGATCAGCAACTGCTCTGGTTACAGGTTGAAGGCAACGAGGTACAGCCGGGCTCGATGTTATCACTCGGTATTCGTCCGGAACATCTGTTACCCGGCGAAGCCGCCGAATACCGCCTGCGCGGTGAAGTCAGCGTGGTCGAACAGCTCGGCAACGAAACCCAGATCCACGTGCAGATGCCGACCATCCAGCAAAACCTGGTGTATCGCCACAACGATGTCGCGCTGGTCGAAGAAGGCACCAGTATTGAGATCGGTCTGCCGGTTCATCGTTGTCACCTGTTCCGCGAAGACGGCACCGCCTGCCGCCGGCTGCATAAAGAATTGGGCGTCTAGCCCAGATCTGGCCCGGAACCCTCGCGTTTCCCCCGGGCCATTCCAACGCCAAGTGCAAGGAGAAAAACTACAATGATGCATCATTTGCAAAAACTACCGCTGGCTCTGGCCATTGGTGCAGTACTGAGCTCAGCCTCAGCCATGGCTGTCGATTTTCACGGTTATGCCCGTTCCGGTATCGGCTGGACCAGTAGTGGTGGCGAACAGCAGTGCCACCAGCTGGCCGGGGCCGGCGCCAAATACCGTCTGGGTAACGAATGTGAAACCTATGCCGAACTGAAGCTGGGTCAGGATCTGTACAAAGAAAACGATCAGGTCTTCGCGCTGGACACCAACGTGGCTTATTCCGTATCCCAGCAGAATGACTGGGAATCCACCAGCCCGGCATTCCGTGAAATGAACGTGCAGGGCAAGAACCTGATTGCCGCCCTGCCGGGTGCCAACCTGTGGGCCGGTAAACGCTTCTACCAGCGTCATGACGTGCACATGATCGACTTCTACTACTGGGATATCTCCGGTCCGGGCGCTGGTCTGGAAAACATCGATCTGGGATTCGGCAAGCTGTCTGCCGCCGTCACCCGTGATACCGAAAGCGGTGGTTCTACCGCGTGGATTGATGGTACAGAAACCACCAAAGATACCAATAACGATATCTTCGATTTGCGTCTGGCCAGCCTGGCCACCAACACCGACGGCACGCTGGAGCTGGGCGCCACTTACGGCCATGCCAACACCGCGGAAGACTACAAACTCGCTGAGGATGCCTCTGAAAACGGCGTCATGTTAACGGCCGAGCATACCCAGAGCATGCTGAATGGTTTTAACAAGTTCGTGGTGCAATATGCGACCGATTCCATGACCTCCTGGAATAACGGCCATGCCCAGGGCGCCTCCGTCAACAACAACGGCAGCATGGTGCGCGTTATCGATCACGGCGCCATCAGCCTGAACGACAAGTGGGATCTGATGTACGTGGGCTTATATCAGGACACCGATCTGGATAACAACAACGGCAGCACCTGGTACAGCGCCGGTGTTCGTCCGATGTACAAATGGACCCCGATCATGAGCACCCAGCTGGAAGCCGGTTATGACCATGTCAAAGACCAGGCCTCTGACGAAACCAACAAGCAGTATAAAGTCACGCTGGCACAGCAATGGCAGGCCGGTAACAACCAGTGGGCCCGTCCGGCAATCCGTCTGTATACCACCTACGCCAAGTGGGATGAAAAATTCGGCACCGGTACCAGCAGTCTGGCTGACGATAATCAGGTTACCTTCGGCGCACAGTTCGAAGCCTGGTGGTAATAGTTCTGAGCCGGCTCAGCAGAGCCGGCTGTCTGCTTTGCTGTCGTCTGAAATAAGGTCGCCGTTATGAAATACACCACACTCGCTTTTTTGCTTTCCCTGACACTCGGTGGTCTGGCTGCCCCGGTTTTCGCAGCAGAAGACAACCATACTGCCCCGGCCATTACCGCAGCGCAGCTGCAAACTATTCACTGGCAATCAGTACAGGCAGGTGAAAATGCCGAATTCGACATGGCTTCCTCCGGACAAAACATCCCCCTGAACCAGATCAGCGGCAAAGTGCTGGCACTGCAGTTGCCTGCGGATCACGGCACGCTGACACTGCGCTTACGCAGTCTGATCGATAGCAAACAGGTCTTTTCACCGAACGTACTGGTGCTGGATCAGCAACAGCAGCCGGCGGCTTTTTACTCCAGCAATCAGTTCAGCTATCAGCCTGCTTCACTGCTAACCGGCGATCGGCTGGAAGGTACGCTGAAACTTGCTCCCGCACCGGGCCAGAAAAGTATCTATCTGCTGATCTACACCACTCCCCAGGATGTGACGCAACACACCACGCTGGAAGGTGCCGCCAAAGCTTATGCCAAAGCCACCGGTAACCAGCCACCGAATATTCCTGATCCGATCGCCCGACACAGCACCCAGGGTCATCTCAGCCTGAAAATCACGACTGAACGGAATAACGATGCCGTCACCATCGGCAGCAATCACGCCGCCAGCGCAGCAGCCACCCCTGTCGCAGCGCCTGCAACCAAAGATATATCTTCGTCGTCAGTGAGCGGTTTGCTGCCAGAGACGGAGCATTACTTCAATCAGCAGATCCGGCAAGCCGTTAAAAACAGTGATATGGCGCGGGCACTCACCCTGGTCGGCGAAGCCGAACGGTTAGGCTCCGGCTCCGCCCGCACCACCTTCATCAACAGTGTTCAACCCCGTAAATGATGGTCCCCGGCCCGTACTTTGGTGCGGGCCGACCCATAAATGCCTTTCCCCTCGCAAAAAATACTCATCTGGATTTCCCCGCAAACCAACTACAGGCACTATGCTCGTTATCCACCAGCCACATTAAGTAGTTAAAGGAGCCTGGTATGGCGGGAGTTATCCTGCGTAACGTCTGTAAAACCTTCGGCGATGTCACCATTTCCAAAGACATCAATCTTGATATTGAAGACGGTGAATTCGTGGTTTTCGTCGGCCCGTCCGGCTGCGGCAAATCAACCCTGCTGCGCATGATCGCCGGGCTGGAAGATATCACTTCCGGGGAACTGCTGATTGGCGGGCAGCGCATGAACGAAGTACCACCGGCTGAACGCGGTGTTGGCATGGTGTTTCAATCCTATGCCCTCTACCCGCACCTCAGTGTCGCCGACAACATGTCCTTCGGCCTGAAACTGGCCGGCACCGGCAAAACCGAAATTCAGCAGCGCGTGCAGCAAGCTGCCGAAATCCTGCAACTCGGCCAGTTACTCGATCGTCAGCCGAAAGCGCTGTCCGGCGGACAACGCCAACGGGTCGCCATCGGCCGCACTCTGGTCGCCGAACCCAATGTCTTCCTGCTGGATGAACCGCTTTCCAACCTCGACGCCGCGTTGCGGGTACAGATGCGCATTGAGCTGGCCCGGCTGCACAAACGTCTGGGTTGTACGATGATTTACGTGACCCACGATCAGATCGAAGCCATGACACTGGCGCATAAAATCGTGGTGCTGGATGGCGGACTGGTGTCACAGGTCGGCAAACCGCTGGCGCTGTATCACTACCCGGCCAACCGTTTTGTCGCCGGGTTTCTCGGCTCGCCCAAAATGAACTTCCTGCCCGTCACCGTACTGGCTGCAGAAAGTGAACGGGTACAGGTGGCGATCGCCGGGCAAAGCACCCTCTGGCTGCCTGTTGATGGCACAACGGTTTCAGCCGGAGAGCAGATGACACTGGGTATTCGCCCGGAACATCTGCTGGATGCTGCCGCCAGTCAGCATCAGCTGCACGGCACCATTCTGGTGGCCGAGCAACTCGGCAATGAAACGCAAATCCACCTGCAACTTGCTGAGCACGAACAACCGCTGGTGTACCGTCATCATGATGTCGCCGTCGTCGAGGATGGCAGCGCTCTCAGCATCGGATTACCGGCAGAACGCTGCCACCTGTTTCATGCCGATGGCCGGGCCTGCCCGCGCCGGCATCCGGAGCCCGGTGTATAAAGCAGAACAAACTGCACTGAGCACGAAATATGATAAACTGCCGGTATATTCTCAGTAAGCACTGAGCAAACATTAGATAACGTCTGCGAGGCGATAGCACATGATCATCGTAACTGGTGGCGCCGGTTTTATCGGCAGTAATCTGGTAAAAGCATTAAACCAGGCGGGTCGTAAAGACATTGTGGTGGTTGACGATTTGACTGACGGCACCAAATTCGTCAATCTGGTCGATCTGGATATCGCTGATTACATCGACAAAGACGAGTTCATCGCCCGCATTGTTTCCGGCGACCATTTTGAAGAGTGGGGCGGCATCAGCGCCATTCTGCATCAGGGCGCCTGCTCGGCCACCACCGAATGGAACGGCAAGTTCGTGATGGACGTCAACTACGAATATTCCAAAGACTTGCTGCACTACTGTCTGGAATATGGCGTGCAGTTCATCTACGCCTCGTCTGCCGCGACTTACGGCGGCCGTAATGACAACTTCATCGAAGAGCGTCGTTTCGAGCAGCCACTGAACGTGTACGGTTACTCGAAATTCCTGTTTGACGAATATGTCCGCCGTATTCTGCCGGAAACCGATCTGCAGATCGTCGGCCTGAAATATTTCAACGTCTACGGCCCGCGTGAACAGCATAAAGGCAGCATGGCCAGCGTTGCGTTCCACCTGAACAATCAGGTACTGAAAGGTGAAAACGTCAAACTGTTCGAAGGCTGTGACGGCTTCCCGAATGGCGGCCAGACCCGTGACTTCATCTACGTGGAAGATGTCGCCAAAGTGGTACTGTGGTTTATGAACCACCCGGACAAATCCGGTATCTTCAACTGCGGTACCGGCAAAGCAGAACCATTCCAGAACGTAGCGGAAGCGGTAGTCAAACATCACGGGAAAGGTGAAATTGAATACATCCCGTTCCCGGATCACCTGAAAGGCCGTTACCAGAGCTTCACTCAGGCCGATCTGACCAAGCTGCGCGCTGCCGGCTGCGATGTGAAATTCCGCACCGTCGCGGAAGGTGTCGCTGAATACATGGCGTGGCTGAACAAATAAAAGTTCTCCGGCTATTAACCCAATAAGCAAATCCAGAAGCATAGTCTTGATGAAGACTATGCTTGATTTTTATGTGGAATACACATGCCAGTAAGCAGTGAACAAGTAAAATCCCTGATCATTCAAAGTTGCTATCTTTTGTTCGGTGCACTCTGTATCAGTACGAGAAGTGGCTACTCGTATGCGCCAGCTGTATTGCTGCTTATGTCATTACCCATACTTTTCAGGAAACAAACCTATCAGGCACTGGATAGAAACAGCTGGTTACTGTTTGCTGTTTTGCTGATCTATCCACTGATCCATGGCCTGTCGATTCTCACCGATGGCGGAACACTCCGGGAATTTGACCGGCCGAGTAAAGTCATCATGGGTGCGGCTATATTACTGTTCTGCCTGCGCAACCCTCCCCGTTTCAGCTGGCTGATGACAGGGATTGCGACCGGTGCCATTACCGCCGGCAGCCGGGCACTGTTTGACCGTCTGGTGACCGGTTACGGCCGGGCCTTTGAATGGATGGTACCGATCCAGGGCGGCGATATCAGCATGACGCTCGGGCTGCTAAGCCTGTGCGGCGTGATGTGGGCGATAAAAACAGCCAACAAAGGGCTGACCATTTATTTTGCGCTAGCCGCAATGCTTGGCGTGCTGGGTAGCATTCTTTCCGGTTCCCGGGGTGGCTGGGTGTTGTTTCCGGTCATCCTGTTTGTCATTTACCGTATTTTCAAAGACTGGTTCTCACCGAAAGTGAAGCTCGGGATGGGTCTGGCGTTAGCTTTACTGGTTATCTTCTGTCTGACCCCGCAAAGTGGCGTTCTCAAACGGATTGAAGCCGCAAAAAGCGATATAACGCTGTATATGTCCGGGCAAAATAAAAATACCTCACTGGGCCACCGTTTTGAAATCTGGAAAAGTTCAGTCGACAGTTTTCTGGAAAAACCGCTGTTTGGCTGGGGTTACCACGGTGTGCGTCAGGCGCAGGAACAACAATACAAGCAAGGCCTTATCACCAAAGAGGCGTATGACTTTAACAGTCATGCCCACAACCAGTTTCTGGATGAAATGGCCAAACGGGGCATTATCGGCTTGGGAGCTCTGCTGGCGCTGCTACTGATCCCGCTTTATCTGTTTAAACAATATCTGAAACCGTCATTCACACCGGAAACCCGCACATTGGCAGCGGGCGGTGTCGTCGTGATACTTTCCACAATCGATTACAGCCTGAGTCAGGCATTTCTGTACCATAGCTCCGGTATCGTGTTCTATTGTGCCTCGATCATATTCTTATATTCGGCAGTCCGTTCCCAACAACCCACAAATGGTAAGAGCCTACTGTAATGTCAAATATGCTTATTATTGGTCCGGCCTGGGTCGGCGACATGGTGATGTCACAAAGTCTCTATATCACCCTGAAGCAACAGCATCCGCATATGAAGTTGCATGTCATGGCGCCCCGCTGGTGTCTGCCATTACTGGCGCGGATGCCAGAAGTGGATCGGGCGATAGAAATGCCGCTGGGCCATGGCGACTTCAATCTGGCCGCCCGCTGGCGACTCGGCCGTCAGCTGAAACACAATAAGTATGACCAGGCCATCATTCTGCCCAACTCACTGAAATCAGCCCTGATCCCGTTGTTTGCCGGTATTCCTCTGCGTACCGGCTGGAAAGGCGAAGCACGCTATGGTTTGCTGAATGATCTGCGCCGCAATAAAGAAAGCTTTCCGCTGATGGTCGAACGTTACTGCGCCTTAGCCTTCCCGCGCCGTAAAATGCATTCGGCCAAGGATTTACCCGCCATACCATATCCGTCGCTGCTAACCGACACGGAGCAGCAGACAGCCGTTCAAGAACGCCTCTCGCTGACCACCGAACGCGCGGTTTTAGGCTTATGCCCCGGCGCTGAATTCGGCCCGGCAAAACGCTGGCCGGAACAGCACTATGCAGCGATCGCGCAACGCTGGATTGAGCAAGGCGGTGATGTCTGGATTTTCGGTTCCGCCAAAGATCAGCCCGTTGCCCGTACCATCCATGCCCATCTGTCTCCGGAGCAACAGGCGCATTGTCATCTGATAGCCGGCACCACCAGTCTGACCGAAGCCCTCGATTTACTGGCCGCCTGCCATAAAGTAGTGAGCAATGACTCCGGCCTGATGCATATCGCCGCTGCGGTCGGCACACCACTGGTCGCAGTTTATGGTTCAACTTCGCCCGGCTATACGCCGCCGCTTTCGCAGAAGGTGAAAGTGGTGCAGACCGACATCAGCTGCCGTCCCTGCTTTAAAAAGCAGTGTCCGCTGAAACATCTGAAATGCCTGACTGAACTGTCACCTGACATGGTCTGGCAAGCATTAGCCACGTTATAAAGTTCACCACAGCAGAAGGAAGAGTCACATTCTGCTGTGGTGATTTCACTATTTCTGCGTTGTAAAGCATAATAGCGGCATATTCCGCTCATGCGATCAAACTATGCCTTTGTTTCTCCAGGCGCCTGAAGCGCTGTGTCTTATCCGCCTTTCTGCGATTGGCGATTGTGTCCATGCCGTGGCTATGGTGCAAGCCATCCAGCGTCAGTGGCCGCAGACTAAAATCACCTGGATCATGGGAAAAGCCGAAGCAAGCCTGCTGCATGATTTACCAGGCGTTGAGGTCATCGCTTTCGATAAAGCCGCAGGGTTCAAGGCATACACATCTATCTGGAAACAACTGCGTCATCGGCGCTTTGATGCGCTGCTGCATATGCAATCAGCCCTCAGAGCCAGCTTACTAACTCTGGGAATCAACGCCGGTAAAACCCTTGGTTTCGACCAGCAGCGGGCAGGCGATGGTCAGTCGTTATTTACTAACCACAAAGTGCCTTCACCGCAGTCACCCCACGTATTAGACGGTTTCATGGCTTTCGCCGCTGAGTTAGGTGTGCATGATTTAACACCGCAATGGCATATCCCTGTCGCTGAAGCCGACAATGACTGGGCACAGCAAACAGTAAGCGGAAATAAACCAACGCTGCTGATTGCCCCTTCCGCCAGTAAAGCCTACAAAAACTGGACCCCAGAAGGCTACGCCGCCCTTGCTGACCATGCTTCCGTGCAAGGATTTCACGTGATCCTGTGCGGAGGCCCGGCAGCGCAGGAAAAACTGTTCGCCGAAGAGATCTCGGCTCTTTGTCAGCATAAACCGGTCAATCTGGTCGGACAAACGACTCTAAAACGCCTGCTGGCATTGATCCGACATGCGGCACTGGTACTGGCCCCCGACACGGGTCCGGCACATATGGCCACTGCAGTCGGAACACCCGTCATTGGTCTCTACGCTCACCATAATCCGGCAAGAACAGGCCCGTATTTCTGCAAAGACTACGTCGTCAGCGTATATCAGGCACTGATTGAAGCGCAGACCGGGAAAAAAGTTGAGCAGTTAGCCTGGAGAACGCGCTTAAAACAAGCCGATGCCATGCAACACATCCAGATCGCGGACGTTAAACTGCAGTTTGATAACCTTGCTGCCCAAATCCAAGAGACCCGAGCTCATGAATAAAGATGCCCTCATTTCCGCTATTCTGATCGTTAAAAATGAAGAGCAACATTTGGCAGCCTGTCTTGATACGATTAAAGACTGGGTCAGTGAAATTATTATTCTCGATTCCGGCAGCACCGATGACACCCTGAAAATCGCTGAACGCTATCAAACAACAGTGTATCAGGACATTGACTGGCAAGGTTTCGGCATACAGCGGCAACGTGCCCAGCGTCTTGCAAACGGCACCTGGTGTCTTTGGCTAGATGCTGACGAGCGTGTCACACCAGAACTGCGGCAAGAAATAGCATCCGTGATTGCCAAGCCTGCGGATAATACGGGCTATTCCATACCTCGCCTGAACTGGTACTTCGGTCGTTATATCCGCCACTGTGGCTGGTATCCCAAGCCGGTTCTTCGGTTATATCCCAGAGCGCTGACCACCTACAACGACAGCTATGTACACGAAAAAGTAATTGTTCCGCAGGATATGGCCGTAAAGCGCCTGAAAAACGATTTGCTTCACTATCCCTACAAAAATCTGCGGCATCACGTCACTAAATCATCCGGCTATGCCCATGACTGGGCCTTAGCCAAATATCAGCAAGGGAAACGTACCACTCTTCTCGCTGCATCCATGCATTCCCTGCTGAGATTCTGCCGGATGTATTTTTTTCAGCGCGGATTGCTGGATGGATCGGCAGGCTTCCTGTTGTCCGTGATCTCTGCGTATTACACCTTTCTGAAATATGCTGAGTTATGGGTAATGCAACGCAGTAACAGTGATAAACCCACGTAGCCCTGAACACGAAAAGCGATCGCAGCAGATAATATTCATTTCAAAACACCCAAAGGATCAGCGATGACACCAACCATTATGCATGTCAACTTAGCGAAAGGATTCCGCGGGGGGGAGCGACAAACGGAGTTATTAATCAGGGAACTGGCAAAACATGGTCTGAAACAGTATCTGGTCTGCCGGGGTAACTCACCGCTACGGGAACATCTGAAAGCAGTCAGTAATCTTGAGTTTATCACTGCCAACCATCAGCTGATGGGGCACTTTGCCACTCACCAAAAGATAGACATGATCCATGCGCATGAAGCAAAAGCGGTGCATTGGGCTTGGATTGAAAACCGCCTGCGGAGTACGCCTTATATTCTGACCCGCCGGGTACCGCAGCAAATCAAACAAAATCTATTTAATAAACTTTGCTACAAACATGCCTGTCAGGCGGTTGCTATCTCCTCGCCGATCGCCAGTTATCTTGCCGGCTTGCAACTCGCCCCGGTAAGCACCATACCCAGTGCATTAGCGCATCTGCCGCATAACCCTGACGTCAGCAAAGAGATCAAAAAACAGTATCAGGACAAATTTCTGATCGGACATGCCGGTGCCTTGGTTGATAAGCACAAGGGACAACGCGAAATCATCAAGGCCGCCGCGGTGCTTGAAAATAAAGCACCCAATATTCATTTTATTATGCTGGGTGATGGTCCGGATAGTGAACAGCTCAGAGAGGAAAGCAAGCAGCTGAGCAATATGGAATGGTTAGGGTTCAAAAAAAATCCGGGTGACTATTTTGCCGCACTGGATCTCTTTGTCTTTCCATCAAGAAATGAAGGTTTAGGCTCTACCCTGCTGGATGTCATGGATTTCAAGGTACCCATCATTGCCAGTGACATAGATGGCATCCCGGATATTGTAAAGCATGAAAAAACGGGCCTGCTCATCCCAGTCAACAATGCCGATGCATTAGCGCAAGCCATTCTCTATCTCTTTAATAACAAACAATTAAGAGCAAATCTGGCAATAACAGCGAAAGAAAAATTAGCTGATTTCACGCCTGAAGCGATGGCCAGACGCTATCTTGAACTTTACCGTTCACTACTGTAAAAGCCCCCGATTACAGGCAGGAAATTTATATGACTACGGGATCAGAACAATTGAACAATAACCCTATCACCGGAATAAATATTATTTACCATACCATCAAACCCGGTGGTGGCATGGAACGGTATGCATTAGATCTCATAGAGAACTTATCCGCCAGAAACATTCCTTTGCGGGTGATCGCCCGGAAGATCAACTGGCCGGGGATTGCGCCGTCTAATGTAGAATTTGTCAAAGTTCCTGACTTCACGCCATTTTCCAGAGTCAACAAGCACTTATTTGATGTAACCGCATCAAAATATATCAACAGTGCGTGGCCGACGATTGGTTTGACCCGTGTAGCAGGTTCAACCGATATAGCTGTCGTTGGTGGTACACACAAAGGGTATTTAAATTCGATAAAAAAGAAACACCACGGGATCTTTGATTATCTGACAATAAAAAGAGAGACCTCTTTTTATAAAAATGCGAAATATATCGTTGCTCACTCCAGACAAGTCGGACAGGAAGTTATCGATCTTTATCAAATCGACAAAGATAAATTACACATTATCTACCCACCCGTCAGCTTCAGCTCTTTTTCGTTAGAAGCGAGAAAAGAGAGAGCACAAATAAGAAAAGAACTGGGTGTTCAGGATGAACAGGTCCTGCTTTTATTCCCATCAAATAACCATGATCGGAAAGGACTGGATCTCATACTGACAGCACTGGAAAGATCTGATAAACGTTTTGTGCTGGCCATTGCCAGCCGGAAAGCAGTAACACATCCGCGAGTCATCAATCTTGGTTTCCGCAATAACATGCCTGCGCTGTATGCAGCTGCAGATGCCGCCATTCTGGCATCAAAATATGAACCGTTCGGATTAGTTGGGCCAGAAGCTGTACTATGCGGAACCCCCGTCATATTAGCCAATACAGTAGGCGCCACCGAGGTTATTGCAGAACCGGCCTGCACCCACTTTCAGCTCACAACTGAATCACTGACAGAAGCATTAGAAACATTCCTGAAGATACAGAAAAGTGACCCACTGATTAGCACTAAACCTGATCAGTTCATGCCACAAATCACAGATGTAGCTCAGCACTGTTCTGAATTACTGGAACTATTAAAAAAGACCAGCTAAAACAATCAAAAAAAAAGGCTGCTAAATGGGAATGTAGCCTTTCTGCCCCCATTTAATGAGTTTCAGTTCTGTTGCCTGATTTAACCTCTGAAAAAAACTCGTCTCCGTCATACCAAAATCATAAATATCCAATATAGATAAATACATTTCTCGTAGTTCATCAGGACTGAGCATCTCAACCTGAGCCTTTTTCGCTGTCACAAAAAGATGAGCATTAAAATTCACAATATCGCGAAATCGCTGCTTGGAATTATTCGTAATGTTATCAACATCTATGAGTGACACAGACACATTTTCATCTTTAGCATCAACAATAAACCCGCCGAAATTCATATCCCCATGCGAAAAACCCTTAGCAAACAACTCAGCAATTAAAGCTCCAATTTTTTTAAGCACTGTGCTACGCAGGTTTTTATTGCTTGAGCAGTTAACAAAAAACTCCTCAGCATCAACGCCGGGGATTGCTTCATGTACCACCAAACTACGCAAACCACCCAAATATGACATGGCTAAGACAGGTGTAGCTGTTGATACATTTTCATTAAGCAAGCGAATACTTTTTTTATACCCGTGAATACCATGAGAATAACGAAAGAGATGTTTAAGATATTTAATCGGGCTGGAAAACGAATAGAGTTTGATATAAAAAATTCGCTCATTCAAAGAACAGCAATAAACAGATCTATTTGCTGTCGATTTAATCATCCTGAACACTTCCGGATTGTACGAAAAAAACACGGATTGATTATTCAGCACTACATCCCTCATCTGTCTGATGAAAGAATCAGCAACATCAGCTTCATGATTGATGAATTTAATAACAAACATTTCGGTTTATATTAGATTTTATTGGTATAGATAAGTAAGATTTTAATAACAAGAACCACAAACACAAAGCAGATTTGTGATGTTTTTATGAAAGATATAATGCAGACAGCAAAAAGTTAAACTTATTCGCTGCTGAACATAAGAAATTAGAAAACAAAAAGCCCTGAGCATGGCTCAGGGCTTTCG
>MTLD01002446.1_pt1 | contig 36548 bp, 35 predicted proteins | sample 1982471 | NCBI WGS metagenome assembly MTLD01 (sample SAMN05712604, study PRJNA340218) | biofilm metagenome | isolation source: sample SPM anode biofilm adapted to -50 mV | place: USA | collected 2012-02-03 | reverse complement strand
GTCGGTCGCGATAAAGCCGCGCCCGCTGCTGCGTTCTCCCACATTGGCGAACGAATGAGGCAGATATGTTTTCTATGCAAGAAGCAGCTTTGGCATATGCAAAAGCTGCGGAACGAGTCTTAGGTGAGGATGGGAAATACATTGAGGACAATCAAGAACTTATACCTGTGTTCGTCTCGTTACTGTTTCAGTCACTTGAGATATCGCTAAAGCATCTAGGAATAGAGGCGAAACTTTTCACAGAACAGGAAGCACGGGATAAACATCTGACAAGGAATGGACACGGCATCAAAGAAATCGCTGACCTTTTAAATACGAGATTGGGGGCTGATAAAGATTATCCTGTCGTGACAGCTCTAACGGCTGGTTTAAGTGGCAGCCAGGCAGCCGATTACCTGCACAAAATGATCTTTAACAAGGAATTTGGTTCCTGCAGACAGGCATATCAGTCGAGAAACCTAGGATACTCTCAACTGAAGCCAGGAGAATTGAAATTGCTGAGTGGGCCAAGAATCTGGGTTGTAGCAGTCAAAGAAGTTGCAGAAAACCTTCCGAGCGCGATTGAAATCGTATCAGGGTGGAAAAATTCCAGTTCGAAATCAAGACATTTTGCAATCTGGTACAGATAGAAGATTTAACTCCACAACAGTTATTTTTTGTGTGAAGGGAGTGTGGTGCCAACAAGGCAGCCAGCCGCCCGTAAAGCTGGGCAGGCGGGTCAACTGCCGGGCCGTTCCGTACCACATACACCCCGAAAAAAATAAACCTCCCGGTTTGAGCGTCATGGCGGCGAGCCGCCAGAGAGGCTTGGGAGGTGTTGTTAGCTGGTATATATACGATCTTTAGCCTCGACACAAGACGGAAGTGTCCGGCTAGGCCAGCAATGGACTGCAGCATCGGGTAAGACGGTCAGCCCATGGTTACCGATCATATCGCGATTGCCTCCTTGTTGATTCTGTCCCTATGCCTTTCGGGAACTTCAGTATCCAGAACAACATCGACCGGAACCCTGATGAGCTTCTTGACCTGCGCTGCGATTTCCACCAACTCCATCAGACCCGTTTCCCCCTTGATCGGCGATACCAGCAGATCAAGGTCGCTCTTAGAGGTGTCTTCCCCGCGTGCAGTCGAGCCGAAGACCCTGACGTTGGTAACGTGATGCGCCAGAGCTATCGCCTTGATCTGCTCCCGGTAGACAGCCAACTGTTCGCTCGGCCGGGGGCGGGAGCGGCGCTTGGGGCTTATGGGGGGCAACACCAACCTCTGCTGGTTCAACTCACTTTCACCGGTGGCGTCGAGTGCGGCTTGCCGGATCAGGTGACTGACGAAGGACGATAACGTTATCTCGGTTCCTGTCCGGCGGCTATACTCGGGTGGATTTGGGCATTCTCTGGTTTTACTCGGCTGCGGTTTGTCCCAGTATCGTCTTGGCAACTCTGGCCCTGCTCGTGCTGGCCCAAGATCCCGTTACCCGCTTTTTACCTGCCGACGGGATTTTGCCTGGCGCTGCTGCTTAGATTGTTTTTGTTTCTTGGGTTGTTCCTGCACCTCCTCAACGTGCGTGTGGGACTTCTTGGCTGATACTTCCCTCGCTCCATTGCAGTTCTTGATTTCCGCCATGATGATGGGGGTGGTCTGCCGCCGGAGCCCTTCGTTTCCCAATTCACTTCTGGTAACAAGATCGTTGAAGTCGGTATGCTGCTTCATCCTGTCGAGCGCAGCCAACTGTTCCGGACTGAGTAGTACGCCTTTCAGTTCGGCCGCTTTGGGCTCGGAGAGACGATCCGGTTGTTTTTGCGCATCCTCCAGAATTCTAGCGGCATCGACGTGGTTGCGATAAGCCTGCGGCGTGACCGGTGACAGCTCCTCGGGATAGGACGCTTCACCCGGCGCGAAAATTGGCAACAGGACCTTGCCTCCGACGGCCCTCGCGGCTTCTTCCGCCTTGCTGCGGCCCGGGTTAATGCCGTGCGTCATTTCCAGATGCCTGTCGTCGTCCCCAGCGATGACCATGGGCTTGTCCGGGAACTTCTGATGCAGGGCCGTGGCGACCGGCAGTAGGTTACCCGAGTCGAAGGCCGCCACGGTGGCGTACCCAAGTGTTTGAGCCAAAGTGGCTGCCGTTGCATAGCCTTCGCCGATGACCAGGGCCGGGGCCTTTGTTAAGGCCTCAAGGCCGCCTACGACATGGAAACAGCCGGCCTTGCGGCTGTCCTTTGCAAAGCGTTTGACGCCGTCCTCCTTGATATACTGCATCGTCCATTGCTTTCCATCGGCGTCAAAAGCCGGGATGAAGGTTTCCCTTCCCTCCTTGTCAGTCATCACGCCGGGTTGCGGCTGAAGACCCTTCGCCTTCAGGTACGCGGTTGGCAGGGCTACCGGCACCAGGTCGGCCATCTGCTGGCTCACGCGCTGCGCTGTCTGCTCGTAAAGCCTCGCCTGTTCAGCTTCCCTGGCTTGCAGCTTCGCCGCCGCCTCGGCCTGCATCTGCGCCTTTTCTTCAGGAGACAGGACGTAGCCTTTGGATTTCCACTTCATGTCGATGCCGGTCCGGTTGTTCTTGATGTAACCTGCAGGGTGCCAGTCCAGGTGCCCTACGTAAAAGCCTGCATGCTCGCCTTTCACATCGCCAGCTACGGCGATCCGGTGTTTCACCCTGTCCATCACCGGGTGTTCGCCTTCGACGATGCAGCCCATGGAAACAAGCGCTTCGGCGAACTCCTCCTGCGGCGTCATAGCAGGTCCCTGCTGATCGGGCACCTTGTCCGCAGCCCAGCGCTCCAGCCTCGCCATGTCGGCCTTCGGTCCGGCGTACCAGGACCGTGCTGTCTTGTCCCATACGGCGCCGGCCGCCCTGGCGGCCACGCGTTCGCCGTAGGGCACGGCGAGATACACGCGCTCGCCTCCGGATTTCCTGGCCTCGCGAGCGATTGAGGCGTCTCTCTGCTTCCATTTGGCGAATGCCGACTCATCCTTGTCGGCGGGGATGTACCAGGACTGTTCCTGCCGGTCCCATTTCGCTCCCAATGCCTTTGCCTCTTCCTTCTCTCGGTAAGGGACGTCTAGGTAAATCTTGACGCCAGAGGTTATGATGTCGGACATGATCTTTCCCTCCTGGGCCGGCTTCCGGTTCTTCATCTGGATCACCGCATAGTTCAAGTCCGCACTTTGCGACGCGTGATCGGATGTGAAGCTGGTGCCCGGCACGTGTTCGCCGTTGACACAGGTGAGAGCCTTGCCGTCGGGGAAAAGCTCGCTGGTGATCGGCGTCTGGTGGCCAGCTATATCGGTGTAGGTGATGATATAGGGCGGGTCAAAATGGCCGACGCCGCCCCGGCCGATTGAAGCGGAGAGGCTGTTTGCCTCAGCCGCCGTTTGCAGGTTGTTCAAGGTTTCCAACGGGCTGCAACCATCGTCTGCGGCCAAGTGCAGCTTCTGCAGCTCGTTGAGAATTTCATCCTGCACTTCGGCCTGCTGCTCCTGGATCTGTTTCTGTTCGAGGTGCAGCACGTATTCCTGGATCCTCTCGGCGTCGGCTGCCGCGCGGAAGATTTCCAGTGGGTCTTCCTCCAGCGACTTGATCCAGGAGGCGACGTACGCGGCGTGCTGGCCGGGGTCGTGCCCGATGCCCAATTCGTCACCAAGGATCATGCTCGCGATCTCCGCCCGCAGCTCTTCTCTGGCATACCCATCGCTTCCGAACGGGTGCGCCAGATCCCGGTTGAGGCGGGATTCGTGGCCCGTCCAGTGTCCCAGCTCGTGCAGGGCCGTCGCATAGTAACTGTCCGCGGTCGGGAACTGGACCATATCGGGAAGGTGGATACTGTCGGTCGCCGGCCTGTAAAAGGCGCGGTCCCGCTCGCCGTGTTTGATGACGGCCCCCGATGCGAGTAAGATGTCCTGCACCCTTTTTACCGGGTTCCATTCCGATCCCTCGCGCGGTTCCGGGGGGGGAAGTCCCTCGATTTGTTCAGCGTTGAACACGGCGGCGAAGAAGACCCGGGGGCGTTCCAGCCTGACGGTCTGCTTGACCTGCTCCCCGGAGTCGTCCAGAACCGGTTTGCCGCCGGTATCGAGCTTTGGCTCTTCGTCGGTGAACTTCCAGTATTCGATAGGAGTGCCTTTCTCCCCTTTGCGCACCTGGGCGTTGACCGCAGCCGCCTGCTTGTAGGTCATCCAGCGCTGGTCCGAGCGCTCCTGACTCATCAGGAGGATGGCGTTGATTCCCCTATACCGTTTGCCGGTGGTCGGGTTGATCGGAATGAATGATTCGGATGCGCCGGGCCGCCACGGTTTCTGCCAAGGCGCGGTTCCCTCTTTCAGTTTCTCGATCAGCTTTTCGGCAACTTTTTCGTGGAAGAGCTTCCTGGATTCCATACCAGCCTCCTTTCCCCGGGAGGGGCGATTACTATGGAGAAACGCCGAATTCTTCCAGGGCGGCGGAGAGGTCATCGGCGCTATCAGCGGCGTCCTGTTCGCTTAGGGCGCTCTCCTGAAATGCGCCGGCACGCTCGGCCTCTTCGGGGTCCAGCTCCGCTTGGAAACCGGATGTCAGCGCGTCGGCAAGTTTTTCACGCAACGCGTTAGCGTCGGCAGCGGTTTGGTTTAGCGCTGCGGTGGCTTCAGGTACGGTTTCAGTGGTCATGCCACGCTCCTTTCTTTGGCTGTTGTGCTCGGAGGGGGAAACGGTTCCCATCTGTCAGCTCCGTGTTGTCTATTGCCACCTTTAGCAATCCATTGGTTCCCCGATTCATCGATCGCGATACAACCGGGAGCCCAATGGTCAGGGTCGCGCAACTCGGTTACCCAGCTGTTAACAACGCCATCATAAATGACGATAACCCCGCCCTTGCCGGTGTAACCTTTTTCGGTTCTCCAAGCTGCTGCTACGTCGGTTGGATTCATCACAATTCCCCTTTCACGATTGGTCGAACAGCTCTTTCGGTTTTCCGCGATAAAAAGGCGCATCAGGCAAACTCCTCTACCAGGTAATCGCGGGGACTATCACGGTCTTTATCTGGGCGCGGCTAAGAGGGCCGAAATAGCGGCCGTCAAAAGAAAACGGGTTTCGGTCCGTCATGAGCAGCACCTGGTGTTCGTTGAGCGTGTAGCTGTCGGCCTGGTACCTGGGAAGCGGCCGACCGGCCTGGTCCACCTTGAGCGGCACGCTGAACGGCACCAGCCTGCCGTTAACGCGCACGCCGTCGTTCGTAACCGTCACTCTGTCGTCTTTGGCGGCTACAACCCGCTTCATGAGATAGCCGTAGCCGCCTGGGCAAAACCCGGCCCGGATGTAGCCGCGTTCTTTGGCGATATCGAAGACTCCCAGCGGGGGAGGGCAGACCAGGACGTAATCGCCTTTTCCGGCTTGCTTGCCGCTCGTCCAGTACAGTCCCACCGGGATGCTTCCCGTGGTGTTGACGCGGGCTCCGACAGCGTGGCAGACGGCCCCGAAGAGGAGGAGCATCACGGAGCCGGCGGCGATCCGTCTCGATAAGCGGTTCATAGCGTAATGCCGGGTCCCACCGTCTCATGGGGCTGGCGCAGCCTGTCGCTTGCCGAAGGGGCCGGTACGGCGGCGCGTGCGGCAAAGATTTCGTCCTGAAAGTAGAGCGGCTGCCGCCCGTATATGGCCGGAAAACCTGCGACGTAGATCACCATGTCCCCGGCTTCCGTGATCTGCCCGTCGGCATCCTTTTTCGGTCCCGGCATCCGCAGGCACTCGTCCGGCGTAAGCAGAGGGCGCTGCACCTCCTGCGTCGTGCGCGAGACCTGACCCATGAGCGCGGCCGTGCGCTTCCCGCTGGTAGTGATCTGCTCTTTGATGACGGTTGTCTGGCCGGTAAGTTTCGAGAGGTGCTCGGCGGTTTCCAGCCGGTTCGGCGGGAAGGCGTTTTGGACGTGGCAGTTCGAGGTGATGGTCTCGTCGGGTCCGTAGCCGGTTTCGCGGCTTTTGAGCTGGTTCAGGTCCTGGCAGATCAGGTACAGCTTGATGCCGTAGCCGGCGACGAAGGCGAGAGACTCCTGCAGGATTTCAAGTTTGCCGAGGCTCGGGAACTCGTCGATCATGCCAAGGAGGCGGTGCTTGTACGCTTGCCTGGGGCGCACGTGTGACGGGGCATTTTCGCGGTGAATCCCGATCGCGGCAGCCGCCCGCTGCCACCAGGGGGGGGCGGCTGCCACGCGTTCGAACTCCATCTTGTCTGCCAGAAGACGAAAGATCATGTTCACCATGATGCGCACCAGTGGACGCAGGCGGGTTTTGTCGTTGGGCTGGGTGACGATGTAAAGGCTCACCGGATCGTCGTGGTGCATCAGGTCCCTGATGCGGAACTCGGATCTGCTCACGTTGTGCGCCACGATCGGGTCGCGGTAGAGCGCCAGGTACGACTTCGCCGTGGACAGGACGGAGCCCGCCTCCTCATCGGGCCTGTCCATCATGTCCCGCGCGGCTGAAGCTACGACCGGATGCACGCGGCCGGAGACGTGGCCGTAAGTGGTCATTTCCAGCCACAAATCCGCGACATCTCCCTTCGGATCGGCCAGCATGCCATCGACCGCTGACAGCGAGGCAGTGCCGCCTTCGCGGCCGGCCTTGTACACGGCGTGCAGAATCACGCCTACGAGCAAGGCCTGGCTGGTCTTCTGCCAGTGGCTTTCCAACCCCTTCCCGTCCGGATCGACGATCAAGGTCGCCAGGTTCTGCACGTCGCCCACTTCGTATTCGGTGCCGATGCGCAACTCGTCGAGCGGGTTCCACCCCGCGCTGCAATTAAGGCTGGCCGGTTCGAAGCGGATCACCTTGTTCTTCGCATGTTTCTGCCGCCAGCCAGCCGTCATGGTCCACAATTCCCCCTTCAGGTCGGTAATGACGGCGCTGTCGGGCCAGGAGAGCAGGGTGGGCACGACCAGGCCGACCCCCTTGCCTGAGCGCGTCGGCGCATAGGTGAGGACATGCTCGGGACCGCTATGCCTGAGATAGCGCAGGGCCCCTGACCTGTCCTGCCAGGCGCCGACATAGACGCCGGAGGCTGTGCCGGTTTCCCGTTCCTGCCGGCCCCTTCGCCAAAACGGCGGCCGACGCGACAGCAGCCCGGACCGGTATATGTCCTCGATATTGGCCCAGCGGGCGGAACCGTGCAGGTATTCGTTGGCCCTGCTTGAGTTCGCCAGGAGCGTTTTAGCAACGGCCACAACGAGCAGCCCCAGCCCGGCAACGACGATGCCGACGCTGCCGGCACGCATCACGGCTTGCGGATAGTGGTGGTACCACTTGGCGGCCCAGCGCAGGATACTCCAGGGGAGGTAGACCCCATGGAGGTTCCACCCCAACTCTGGCTGGTATCGGAAATCTTGAGCGAAAACCTGGCTCGCCGTCTGCAGACCGGCGACGAGAGAGACCGCGGCAAAAAAGGGGATGATCCTGCCGGTCTTTCTCTTTTGGGCCCGAGTCTGCACCTGTGGCCCCACCGCGTTGTTGAAGTTGTCTTTCATAGCTTCCGCCCTCTGGTTCTCGTGACGGAACCATGTTTCATCACGGTGACGGTGTCGCCGATCGGCACGCGCTTGAGCCTCATCGCAATATCGGCATTGATGGGGAGGACCAGGATCTCGTCTTCACGTTTCAAAAGGGCCAGGAACTCCCCTTCCACCTCGCGGGTTCCGGCGAACGCGGCGCTGCTCCCGACTTCGTGGTCGTAAAGGCGGTGTTTAGGCACGCCTGAGGCCTTCAGCCGCATGGCCTCCCGTTCAGCGACGTACTTCTTCGCGGCGGCTTGACCTGCCGTCAATTCCCCTGGCCCAGGAATACCCCGTCGCACGCGGTGATCCGGTTTGGCTCCTTGTCGCTCCAAACGATCAGGAACATCACGCGGCAGTAGCACCTGACCTCCGCCGGCGAAGTGTACCACACAGAGTTCGGACAGCTCTCGCAGACGGTTCCGGCCTTGGGGCGGCGGCTCTCGTCCAACGCCTCTAACGTCGGGCTTGTTGTAACGGGCAGCGTTTCCCGAGGTGGATACTCCCCAAGCGGTTCGTCCTGGATGGATTGAGGCAGCGACGAATCCAGGGCGGCCAGCGCCGCGGCTATTACATCCTCCGTAGATTCGTGGTCGTTCGCCCGCGGTTCTTGCTCCCGGTTCTTTGTCGTGTCCACTGGTTTTCTCCCCGAAGGTTCCCGAGCCCAGCAGTTCCTGGCGGCGGCGCTCCAATGCGGCGTCGTCAAAGGTAATGGGCAACCCGCCGACGGCCGCCGCCCGGGCAACCTGTTCCTTGAAGGTCTCGGTACCGCTGACGGCGATGCAACGGCCGTACTGTTTCGCAGCCAGGTGCAGGGCGGCCTGCAGCCCCTCCATGTTGGCCCCCCGCGAAACCTGGAGCCTGTCTCCGTCGTCGCGCACCGCGGTCGAGCCGACGCGATAGATGATCGTCCCTTTTTTGGTAATGCAGTCCCGTTCTGCCGCAACCGGCGCATGGGTACGGCCGCCCTTGCCGGTTATGGTGTCCCCCTTCAGGCCGGTTGCCGCAGCGCGGGCGCGCAAAGCGGCCAGCGCCTCCGGGTCCCCCTCGACAGCCTTCGCTCTCAGCCAGTCGGCCCAAGCAGTGTGTTTATATTTGCTCTTGATGGCCACGCGTTCTGCGAGGCATCGCCTTTTAATCTTCCGGATCTCGACCTTGAGCGTTCTGTTGATTACGCCGTACAGCACCTTCTTGCTCATCCTGGAACAGTTGATGATCTTTACTGCGTCCCGTTTATGCTGCGCAATTTTCCTGGCCGATTCGATGAGCCGATTTTTGCGCTCCGTTACCGTGGCCCCTTCGGTTTTGCAGGCCGTAGCTGCTGCTTCCATATCGGAACTGTATCTGCGAAATAACTTGGTTGTGTCGACCCGCAAGCGCACCGGCTGTGTCTCGTACTGCAGACCGTGCTGTATTTTCATGACGTCTGCCGGCTTGAAATCTCCCAGCCGTCCTTCGAGCCTCATTTTCGATAGTTCCCTTGCCACGGAACTGGCTTTGACGCCGATACCTGACCCGTTAGTGATGACGAATCCGTTCCCCTTTTCCCTGAGTTCGAGGCCGTTGCGGCCCAGTATAGAATGCAGTTCGCTCCAGCTTCGTGCATTCTTCAACTGGTCGGCGCATTCGCGCTGGACCCACCCCAACAGGCTTTGCACCCCGGCCAGCCGCTCCATGTCGGCAGCGCGGTCCTCGCTCCCCGTTTTTCCAGCCTGATGGTTCTCGGCTTGGAGGTGGTAGTCCTGTTCCAATCTCTTGCAGAGGATTCCCAACGTCCAGTGGTCGTTGTAGGGATCACGAATCGTGTAGCGGGTCGGGTGAATCTTGTTGATGGCGATGTGAAAGTGCAGGTTATCCGTGTCGTGGTGCACGACACAGATACGCTGATGGCTGTCGTAGCCCAACCCCTCGCAGATACGGGTCTCGATGGCCTTAAGGGTGCCCGCATCCGGTTGTTCATCGGCACGGAAGCTGACGATGACGTGATAGGTTTTGTCCGCTTTCGCTCTGGTGTTTTGTGCCTGTGTGTTCAGTACTTCCATGATTGCGATCTGCAAGCTTTCCGACTGGAGATTGGTGCCCCACACGTTTTCTATACGTTCATGTTTTCCCTGACCGTCGGTGAGATACTCCACCAAGGCGCCAAAGTCGCTCTTGCGGACGGACCTCATGGGCACTTTTTTGGCTATCACGACGTTCCCGCATTTTAGCCGCTAAAATTTCGTCGACCGGGCCTTTGCATGACCACAGTCTGCATGATTCCGTGCATCTGATCACGGGTGTCTTCTATCTTGGAGAGGAGGGCCCGGATAAGCCTCTCGCCGTATTGCGCAGCACGCTGGTCGTCGGTTAGCCAAAGTTTCAGAAGTCCCCCTAAGCGGCCAAGGTCGCCGTTGATTCGCACCAGCTCTTCTACCGCCTTGTGGTCCAGAATGCTGTGCACCTGGTAGCCCAAAGACACGTTCCGCAGGAAAACGGCGACGGGAAGGCCGGTAGAAGCCGCCATCCTCTTGATGGCGGCCTCTTCGTCTGGCAGCACGGGAACGCGCAGCCGCTTTTTACGTGTTGGTCTCTTCTCTTGCGTCATGTCGACCTCTTGGACGGCGGTAGCCGTCCGCCTCGCAGAGCAGGAGACCCGTTGAGCGCACAGCGCGAATAAGGGGTGGTGAAGGGGGACGGCCGGCTTGCCGGGTGGCCACCTTCACCTATCCTGCCCTGCTCCGAACGACGATTTCCTCAATACGACTTTCGACCACGTCGCAATTTTACCCTGATTTTTCGAAAGATTTGCACCGGTCAATAAAAAATTTCAAATAATATGATAGGATTTCATAAAATATTGCCCGATATATGGAATATGGTGAAGTTAACCTGCAATCGCGGAAAATCTCGGTCCGACACCATGAACAAAACTATCTCCGAGCGGTTAGCGGCCAAGGCTGTCGACAAAAAGCCGCTCGCCTCCAATAGGAATCAAAACCGGGCCATCTTCCTGGCCCTGCGCCAGGAAATCATACAGGCGCTCGGCGATGGTTGGTCTATCAAGAGTATCTGGGGAATCCTGCACGAAGAGGGGAAAGTGGCCTTCGGCTATGCTGTTTTTTGGAGCTACACCAAGCGCCTGATCCAGACTCAGCCCGGCCGCTCCACGGAACAACCTGCTAATGAACGTGGCAGCACAGGCGACAGAAGGAATACCGCGAAGCCCGCCACGGCTGCTCCCAAGAAGGAGATTCCAGAGATAAAGGGTTTCACCTTTAACCCTTCACCTAACAAGGAGGACTTGATCTGATGGCTAAAATCCATATCGTGCTGCAAGGGAAGGGGGGCGTCGGCAAATCGGTTGTGGCTGCCGTTTTTGCCCAGTTCAAAGTAAGCCTGGGGGAGTCGCCGCTGTGCATCGATACCGATCCGGTCAACGCTACGTTCGAGGGGTACAAGGCCCTTAAAGTGCGCCGGCTCAACATCCTGGACGGGGAAGAGATCAACACCCGGAACTTCGATGCCTTGATTGAGATGATCGCGGCGGCGAAAGGAGACGTGATCATCGACAACGGGGCCAGTTCTTTTGTGCCGCTGTCCCACTATCTTGTCAGCAATCAGGTGCCGGCTCTACTTAAGGAGATGGGGCACGAGCTCGTGGTGCACACCGTTATAACCGGCAGCCAGGCTTTGGTTGACACCGTTAACGGCTTTGCGCAACTGGTCTCCCAGTTCCCGGCCGAGTGTCAGTTTGTGGTCTGGCTCAACCCCTATTGGGGGCCGATTGAGGATGGAGGCAAGAGCTTTGAGCAGATGAAGTCGTACCAGACCAACAAGACCCGTGTAACTGCGATAATCAAGATCCCTGCGCTGAAGGAAGAGACCTACGGCCGGGACTTTTCCGAGATGCTGCAGGAGCGGTTAACCTTTGATGAGGCGCTGGCGACGGCGTCCAAGTCCATCATGACGAGGCAGCGGCTAAAATTGGTTAAAACCCAACTGTTCGCACAACTCGAAAACGCGACGTTGCTGTGATGGACGATGATATTGAGGAGCTTATAAAGGAAATTGCGGCGAAACACGGCATCGCGGTGTCGCGCGACGACCCCATCCTCGTCTTGCAAACGATCAACAGGCGGTTGATCGAGGACAGTTCGAAGGCCCAACGGGCACAGCTTGACCGCTACAAGGAGGAATTGGAAGACCTGGCCGCCCGATGGGGAAGCGACGCCAGGAACAAGGCGGAAAGGATCCTGAACGCCGCTCTGCTGGCCGGCAAGGAGGCGATGGACCAACAAATGAATGACGGGGCCAAAGCACTGGCGATGGCGGTCCGGATGGAGATCGATGCTTCATTGGCAGGCGTTTCCGACCGGGCTCGAGACGCCAGGCGCGTGGCGATCTTCAATGTGGTGGCAGCATGCATCACACTGCTTGCGGCAGGTGTGGCGCTTTGGGTTGTCCTACGAGGGGGCGCACCAGGCCCATCCTTTCAGCTCTGAGTTATCGCTCAGGCGTTAGGTCATGATGCATTCCACGCCGTTCACTTCCCAGATTTTTACGTTCTTGTCTTCGCGAAAGCCTGATGCAGGCGTCTGGCTTGACGCATTTCGACCCATTCTTTTACCAACACCGGATCTTTAGCTTGCAACTTGTGAGGCTCTATGTGAGGACCATGGACGCTCATACCCTCTTTTATCTCCCTTACTGCTTCGAGCCCGTCATGTATGCGCTGCACGGTTCTTTGTTGCCGCACCTTGGTTTTGCCATTTAAGACGCGTGCCCGGGAGTGATCTCACCCCGCCAAGTTGACGTCCGGTATCTGCATCAGGGCGCTTTCCGCCCTGGCGCTAGCTGCCCTGGCGCTAGCTGCCCTGGCGCTAGCTGCCCTGGCGTCGAAGGTAAACCTGCCGTGAGTACAAACGATCCCTGTGAGGGCTTTAGCCGCGTCTGTCGGGTCTATACCCGACCGCAGGTAGTACGAAATCTGTTTGGTCATTCCCCTGAAGATGGCGGCCCCGCAGTGTGCCGCCTTGCTGAACCTCACGAAACCCTCGAAAAGGTTCCCGTGGGTCCCTGGTTATCGTGACATAGATCCTGCCGCAGGAGGTCGGCATCCTGTAGCCGACACCAAGCAGGGCCATGGGGCGGAGGAGTTTAGCCGACATGGTGGTTACCTCGTTGGCGATTGTGACTCGGCCTGAGCAACACCTAGGCAGCCGTCCTGCCTCCAGAGGTCCCTTGTTGGGCCAGTTTGGAACAGTGCTATAAGCTGGCGCGGTTTTGAAATCTATATCAACCGGGTAAGCAGCCTTTTTATAGTCTCAGGTCTGGACTATGTGAATCTGCTTTCATGGTACTTGACACTATGGTATAACGCACCACTAGCATACGAGACATCGGGGAAGCATCAGCCATAAGGTGAGCAAAGAAGACAGGTGGGAGAAATAATGGATTTTCTAAATCTTCCCAGGGCAGTACTGATCCGAATGCTACAAGAGCAACAAACCACCAATACCAAGGCGGGCAGTGCGATGTCTTCACTTTACCTGATAGTAACAAAGGCTCTTCAGGGTTTTCCGTGGGTAAACCTTTCTAAGCTGATATAATCCTTCCCTTGAAAGGGGGAGCCATGCGCGATACAGAACTTTATGCCTGGGGGTACACCGCAGCTAGATACGAAGGGACGCTTCACAAGCATCTCCGGCGAGGTCGGCACTGGCGCCGTCGGCAGAAGCTTTACGGGCAAAGGGAGCGCTACTCCCTGACCGTGTGAGCATAGCTGATCGACCTGTCGGAGTCGCAGATCGGGGGCGCTTCGGCGACTGGGAAGGAGATATGGTTTCCAGTTCCACCGGCAAAGCTGCACTGGCAACAATGCCGCCATCGCAACCGAAATGCAGATAATACCTGAAGAGTTGCGAAAGACTCTAACCTTGGACAACGGCTCCGAGATGACTAATTTCAAAGAACTGGAAGAGGCAACGGGGCTGGCAACGTATTTCTGTGACCCTCTTTAGCCGTGGCAGCGTGGGGCAAACGAGAACTGCGACGGCCTACTCCGGCAGTATTTTCCGCGTGGGACAAACTTCCGCAGAGTGAAAGACAAAGCGGTGAAAAAGGCTGTAGATCTGTTAAACAACCGCCCTCGCAAGTGTTTAGGCCCGCGGAAGTTTTTGCTGCTGCCCAGGGTGGTGCGTTTGCAAATTGAATTGACCCCCTCCGTAACTTTTCGGAGCGCTACCGTAGTCGTTTTTGCTCTTTTACAACTCGTTGCTGGGCCAACTGAAGGCTCCCAAGATGCACGGAAAAATGAGCGTTAACACATTATATAATTGAGGAGGCTTTATGCAAATGTTTACAAGCATTGTTTTAACTGTATTTTGTTCTTTGTTTTTTTGTTTTAATGGATATTGCGCAGAAAACAAAGGTGTTGTTACAAAGAAGATGATCGAATTGGCAAAGAAGTTAACGGTCAAAGGATATGGAGATCGTACTAAATTGGATATAACTACTATTTCAGTTCTTGAAGTTGGCAAAAATAAAGGTCAAGGTTTACCGGTAAGATTTAAAATAAAAGGCCAAGAAACCTACAAAGATCTCGAAGATTATCCACCAGGTTACGATGGTGGTTTCCCAGTTTATATAAGAGGCACTGTTGACAAGACACGACCATATAGTAACGTCAAATTATATAGGTATTCTAAAGATGAATTTGATAAACTTGTCGTATGCGTAGACGGCGGTTATGCTTGCTTAAAAGATGGAGAGGAAGTTCCAATTTTATACCGAATGGAAGCGAATTCACACAACTCGCCAAATTCAGGCTCATCTGCTCAAAAGGCATTACTGGACGCAGTGGCAGATAGATGTAAGGCTGGTTTTTGTAGGGCGGAGGTGCTAAAGATCGTTAAGAGCTATGCTATTGTCCTTTTGAAATGCACTGGAGACAATTGTGAGAATGATGTGGCTTATCTTAAAAAGACTGGAAAGAAATGGGCGGTTGTTACCCAAGGGACAGGTATAGGATCAGAGGAGTTATTGCAAAGTGGATTTCCTGAAGCAGTTGTATCTGAACTGATGAAAGAGTAATCGCCGGTTGTCAAGGTAGTTGTCGCCTCTGCTGAAGTTTAAAAGCCTTAACCGTGACCCGAGTTGTAGGCACAGTTACCCATAACCCTTAGTTTTGCTGATGATGCTGGTCAGTTTGCGTGCCCAAGATTCGAGGGCTGTCTGCTTCTGCGAATCGTACTTGAACTGATTGTAGACCCTGATGATCCCTTGCTTCGCGTGGTTCAATACGGCGTCGATGACCTCGTCCATTTCGCCGGATTCGGCCATGAAGGTGGCCGCGGTGCGACGCAGGTCGTGGGGGGTGAAGCTGGCTACCCCCAGGACGGTCAGGCCGTCCTCTGACTCGTTGCGCTTCAGCGCCTTGCTGAGTGCGTGGCGCTCGATGGGCTTGTCCTTTGCGCGGTGGGGGCAGGGGAAGACGTAGCCGATGTACTCCTGATCCTCCGGGACTTCACGCGTAATCTTGTTCTGGGTGATGCATTCCTCTATGATCTCCAGTGCCAGGGGGGAGAGGGGGACCCGGTGGGCTTTCCCGTTCTTGGCCCGATCGCTTGGGATGGTCCACCATTTGCCGTCGATCTCGCGGGTGTGCATCCCGGATACTTCACCTGGTCTCTGCGCGGTGACCAAAATGAGCTTGATGGCACGCTGTACCTCTTCGGACATGGCTGTAGCGTTGCCGAGGGCGTGCCATACCGTTTTGACCTCGTCGGCGCTGAGAGCCCGTTCCTTCAATTTGAGAGGGGCGGGCATATCGATGCCGGTGCATGGTGTTGTTTTCAGTCGGTCCTTCTTCACCGCCCAGTTGAACATCTTGCGGATGATCTTGAAGATGTTGTTGGCGGTCTGCGGGGAGCCCCGGTCAACGACCTTGTCCAGGAGGGCGATCACTTGCCCTTTTGTTATATCCTGGGCCTTTTGCCTGCCCCATGCCGGGAAAACTTCCTTCTCGAGTATCCGCTTGTCCTCAAGCCAGCTTTTTTTGTTTGCCTCGGCGTGACGCTTTAGGTAGTCCTCACCGAGTTCCTTGACGGTCGGCGCCGCCTTCAGGTCTGCCTGTTCCTGATGAGCGGTTTCGAGAGGGTCACCACCGGCCTTGACGGTTTCATAGGCGCTGGCATGTTTGATCCGAGCGGCCTCAAGGGAGACGCCCGGATACTCCCCCAAGGTGAGGAAGCGCCTGGCTCCTGTTATCGGGGAGTCGTAGCCGTAAAAAAATATCTTGCTGCCGTTTGGTTTAATGCGAATTCCGAAGCCGCGACCTTCCCGGATATCCCTGATCTTGGTCTCGGGCTTCAGATTCCGAATCTGCCGGTCGGTGAACATATGATTCCTCCCGCTGTCGAGTGAACTTTCGAGTGAACTTTCAGCCAAGGGTAGCATTGAAAACTGTTGAACCGCAATGAACAAGTTGTAGCGCATATCCTCTTGATTTTCAATGGTAAATCTTCGATGTTTGAGACGATTCGAAACAAGGTGAAAAGGCGTGAAAAGGCTTTTTTATTTAACTCCTAAGGAAGGGGTCGGACGTTCGAATCGTCTCGGGGACGCCACAAAAATCAAATGGACTACAGCTAAACAGCTGTAGCCCATTTTTGTTTTGGCTCACCTTACGCTGCTCCCGCATTGCCTTAAAGGTGCTCATAGAAGCTTATAATCTCATAGCATCCCTTTGTGCCTTGTGCCCTCGTTCCCACTGCCCTCACCGCTCCAAGATAGATCAAATCTCAATATTTCAACAACGTCCCCCCTCGCTAGTAGCCGACGATTGTAGCCGTGCAGAGGCCTCGCGAATTAACCACTGCATCGGCATCGCTCCATTCCTACCATGCTTTGAGACTTTTCCTTAGCGGGCATAGTCCACTTTTCCGGCCTCATGCCAAGGCATATCTTAACAATCAAAAGCTGTCCCACCTGTGCCTACAACTGGTTTGTCTTTTGCTGGCTGTTTTAGTTGTGGTTTAAAAACCACAAGTAATTAATTGTTGTTTACATTTATGCTGATCTCAGTATAATCCGGACCTGCTTGTCAATGCGTAAGCTTCCCCTGGAAATAGACACTTGAAAAGTAGAGCTTTCTGGCATTATTTAACGCCAGGAGGTTTCACATGAAGAAGTCACGGTTCACTGAGACACAGATCGTCTCGATCCTCAAGGAGGCCGACGCTGGAGTTCAGGTGAAGGACATCTGCCGAAAGCACGGCATCTCCGAACATATCTGCTACTTGGTTTTAAAGGCAATAGCTTGTCGATAACACAAATTTTTATGTCAAACATTGGGGGGCAAATGGTAAATCAACTTAGAACATTAACAATTTTAACAAATCTTGTTGTATTCAGCTTTTGGTTAAGTGGATGCACTATCAATGCAAATACATTTAAGCGTGACGATTCAATTAGAACTGAGAGAACAGCAGCATCGTATATAAATGAGGGAAGAGTTTGGGGCAAAAAGCTAAGAGAAATTAAAGCAGTGCCTGGCAAAACCGACGAGCAATTAATTGAAACATTAATTGGTAATAACGTAGATTACTTCAATGTGCACGAGGAGCTAAAAGAAGCGTTCAAAAGAGGATTCCGGATGGGCTATGAGGATCGAATTGCCGACCTCGTTTTGGGACCTCACATTACTGAAGCAGCTGGCCGTATCGGCGAACGGACAGGTACACATTTTGTTAGTGTTGTTAAAAACTTTGAAAATGGATGGGGCGGGACTTTGAATGATGCTGTCAGGGTTTTTATTGTATTAGTAGCAGAAGGCTCGCAAGCCGACAGAGAATATTTTATTAAACAGTTTGATCTTATCTATACTACAAAGTACAACGACACAGAAAAATTAAAGTCTGCCGGTGGATATATATCCTTGATATCAGAGGGCGGCACAAAACTTTATTTGAACATCAAGACCACATCTGCATTTCTTGATATTCCATCCCCAACTTCGCTTAAAGGGGAAATTTATAGACAAGCATTTAGGGCGATGGGCGACGAATGGGGAAAAAGGCTAAGTACTAATTTGGTGAAACGTGGCGATTTGATTGACTTGCTAAGACGCATTAAAGCTGCGCTGAAGGAAGAAGGTGAATTTAGCCAAAACCTGAGTATAGTTAAAAATAGCTTTATAGACAGTTATGGAACTGATGCAGATGAAGTATTTACTAGCATGTTGAAAGAAGCAGGTTATGTAGATGGTCCTGCCAATTATGGTAAAAAACATACCAAATCTTGAAAATTATGGTTTTTGGAGGTCCTCCTGGGGTGACCAAGGCTGACTGACAGTGATTGGCAAAAAAACTTGTTCCGGCGCCTGGCAGGCATACTGGTCGCGCTATACTGCCGTGCCGCCGGGGGCAAGGGGACGCATATAAGTTTATAAGATTCAGCTCCAGAGGCTTTTGCTCTTCCCTTATCATGTGATTCTTTGACACACTGCGTACCATGTGAAAAGGCCCCGGCGGCAGCTTGATAAGCTTCGCGCCGGGGCCTTTTTCAATTTAAAGATATATTCCTATTGGGGAGCCAGAGGGGCCAGAGGGACGCCCATGAAATTATGCGTTACCCATTGCTGGAGGGGCCAGAGGGACGCCCATGAAATTATGCGTTACCCATTGCTGTAGTCTCGGAAGAAACGCATAAAATCATGGGCGTCCCAAGTCTCCAAGTCTCTCCTTCAGCGACACCTTTAACAAGGCTACCTTAGATTTGATTTAGGGAATTTAGAAAACGAAGAAGGAATTTATTGTTTTTTGAACCTCGAAAATAGTCACAATCTTGTCATCATCGAAATCTACACAAGCACTGACAGCACGCAATCCCAAAAACATGTTGATCGCTGATTGTACCTCTGAAATGGAGACTCTGTCGTCAGCGTCACAATCGCCCTGCTTTACTGCGTGGGTAGTCACGCTAAACGTTCCGTACACATCGCCGATGGTTAGCGTGGTGCTTACAGTTGTGGAGTAGCTGCCAGACGAGGTGAGCTGCACCGTAACAGTGCTGCCGTTATCCACCATCCCAGGCGTGTTTGTGTAGACTCCTCCGTTGATTGAGTAGCTCCCGTTGACGATGCTTATGGGAGCCGCAGCGCCGACCCCGCTAACCGTTATCGGGGTCGAGGTGATTGTCGAAGTCAACGCAACGTTATTCTTGGCGTTAAAGGAGAACGGAGCAGGAGTCGTGTCTGCAGGGTCAGGCCGGGTTGTGACGCTGAAGGTGCCTGACACACCACCAATGGTCAGCGTTGCACTTTTGCTTGTCGAGTAACTGGCTGAAGAAGTAAGCCTTACCGCGACGGTATCACCTTTGCTCACTATCCCATTGTTACTGGTGTAGGCAGCGCCATTGATGGCATAGCTGCCGCCAGTTATGCTAATGGGAACTGCTTCGTCGACACCGGTAACGGTAAAGGCATTGGATACCGCAATAGTATTGGGAGGGACATCGGTCAGAGCGGGTAGAATGAACTGGTCGGGAGAAAGCCTGCTAGCGTACAGTGAATAATTACCTAGGGGCGTAGGGTAGAGCCCCTTAATCTCGAGATAATAGATTCCCGCTGAGAAGGTTCCCTCAATCCGAAAATTATTTGCCTCTCCGTTGAAGCGAACACTCGATAACAGGTTGCTGTAGCCTGCATCATAGAGTGCAGCCTCAGTAGTAGTCGTTCCTTTAGTATAGAGGGCATAATTGCCGGGAATCAATACGTTGAGCTTAAAGAAGTCCTCGTCTCCGGTTACGTCCAAGGTCCCCGATGTCACACTCCCCCAAGCGACGGGGGTCGCAGTCCAGGCACTGAGACCATGATCATCCCGATCAGTCTGGGTGCCGGCTCCAGGCCCGTCGATGTGAAGGTCGTAATGCCCGGTGGGAGTGGGATAAAGCCCTTTTATCCCAAGGTAGTAAGACCCGGCCGGCAAAGAAACTTCCATCCTGAAGTTGTTTTGCTCCCCGTTTAGGCGGACCACAGATAATAGCGAGGAATAATCGGCACCATAAAGTGCAGCCTCAGTGGTAGTCGCTCCTCTGGTGTAAATTACATATTTCCCAGGGGTTGTAATGGTGAACCTAAAAAAGTCCATATCACCGGGAACGTCCAAAGTGCCTGGGGTTACGCTGCCTACGGCAACAGGAGACGCATTCCAGGCGCTTAGACCATGATCGTCCCGGTCGGTTTGGGTACCGGCCTCGGGAGTGTCGATATGCAATCTATAGTTGCCAGTTGGGGTCGGGTAGAGACCGGAAATTTCTAGATAATAGGTGCCGACAGACAAAGACGCCTCCAGCCTGAAGTTATTTTGTTCTCCATTTAGCCGGACCACCGAAAACAGGGTCTGTACGTTGGCATCGTAAAGAGCCGCCTGGGTAGTAGTGTCTCCCCTCGTATAGATGACATGTTTGCCTGGGGCGACAACTTTGAAGACGTAATAATTTTTCTGGCCAGAGTCGACCAACGTGTCTGATACGACGGTTGCTGGGGGAACTGTGGTCGCCGATGAAAGTCCATTATTTGAAATCCAGCCGACGTCGGATTTGTATAAGGACATAGCATGTTCTGCAGTATTGAGATCTGAAATCGATGGTGTCTCATAGGTGGCGGGATCGATCCACACACCATTTTCGTATACCCGTTGATGTCCAATCTGGTAAAAAGTGTAAAAATTATAAATTCCCGCGAGATAGGTTGAATAGGGGACGATATCGTGCAGGTTTCTGATCCTGTGAAGGTTGATAATGTTGTCGAATTTTTTGACGAAGTCGGCGTTGCCGACCGCAGGAGCACCGAAGGTATAGGTGACGATATTAGCGGGATCTATACCTCTTTCTATAAGCATTGCGGAGTAAAGGGTGGCAATAGCTCCACCAAGGCTATGTCCGCTGATCCAAAAAATATCATTAGGGTTTCTCTCCGCAATGACTTGATCAAGGGGATGCGTTCCCTCAACGCCAATCTTGCTCTCATAATCATAAAAGCTCATCATGGCATCTCTGAAACCTGCATGCACCATGATTTCATCCTCACCATACCCGGGTCGGAAAATTGTGCCGAAAGCGTTGAGATCGGTCAGAACATCGGTGATATTGGAAGGTACTGTTCCTCTGAAGACGATAGAAATTATGCGTTTATCTCCTAACCTTTTCACCCCGACCAACGCCTGAGTATCGTTTGCAGCTTGGACGAAGGTGAAATTGGAAAAACCTGCATTTTCCAGTGAGGCACTGTGTCCATCGCCTAAATAAACATCTTCCGACGCCGCAGCTGACAATAGGGATAACTTGGAATTGAAGGTGCTGGAAGGTGAAAAATCACTATAAGAGTCGTATTGTCTATGGATCTGCGTGAAATCTGCATGGGATGTCACCGCACAACTCAATAAAATTAACGCGCACATTACTATATTTATTATTTTACATTTCATGGCATGCTCCAATCTCACATTTCCACCTAGACAGCTAACTAGAGATTTATAATTTTCCGCACTATACATGAACACCTGCCCACAATCAACGCAATACCGGCAAAGCCACCCGAACTCATGCATAGTCATAGGCGAATTCGTGGAACTCCCTGGCCGGATCTCACGAAGTAAATGAGGAAAGAAGCAAGTCGGCAACAGTGAAGCATCTGTAAGAGGCGAGTCCTACAGTGGGCCTCGGTTAGCACTATTTCGCCACAGCAAACATAAACAGGTAAAAGCACTTTCATTGTTAGTCGTGGCTGTGATATAAGATTTAATGTGCTAATTGTGAATTTAGCGGCGGAGGAGTAAATATGTTTTTAAATCTGAGTAACCTTGCAAAACATATCTTTGTTTTGATCCTTTCCTTTATGTTATTGGTGCCTTGCGTATGGTTACTAAACAAGAGTTACTACATTTCGATATCCAAAGTTAACACTTGGGAAGAAAAAGAAGTAATAGGTTTGCTGACTTTTATCCTTAGCAGGAGTGACCAGAAAGCTATCCGGGATAACCTTGACAAAAATTTAGAATCAGTACGGTATTTAGGGATAAAAATTGATAACGGATCTGACACTTATATAGATAAAAAAATAAATGGGGCTGAAGTTGATGTGTCGTCGACAAACAAGTACCAGATTAATGGTTACAATGTGTCAATTTCAAGAAGGAAATATCCTACATACTTGTCTGATTATAAAAAATACTTAAGCTGTTTTTATTTACCTAACATCTCAGTCTATAAAGATGATTACAAGAGGTGGAATGATGGCAAAAGCCTGCTGTATCATCGTAATCTCGTATTCTTTATAGCTCATTGTTTTGTTTTGTTCATGTTGGAGATAATACTAGTAACTGTATCCGTGAAATACAGAATGAACCAAATCCTGGCTTCCGTTGATAACAACAATTAAGTTATAAAGTACTGGAGGGAATATGGCCAGAAAAATGATTGACAGGATAATGGAAGTAGTTGCTTTGGATATTGGTGAGAAAAAAATTCTGAGCAATTTTAACCGCATCAGTCTTGCAAATATAGCTTTTGTTCTTGGCAAGCCCATCAAAAATAGAGTTTTATTGCACCATGACGTTTACAAAGGTTTGTGTAACGACGATTTTGACAATAAGTACACTACTAAGGTTGAAGAAGAATTATACTATCTAGCTGAGACTGATCCAAATCAGCTTGGTAGCAAATATGAGGCTTTAAAAGGTAACGCCAAGATATTGCATTCCAAAGGGAATGCGTTACGCTTATTCATCACACGAGATTCTACTGTTATGAAAATTCTTGCAATATGTAAAGCTGAGATTTGGCATAAAGATGAGCGCAAAGTAATTTCACTAACAGCTCATAGAAACGATAATTGGAAGACCATTGACTGAAAGATAAATTAGTTGACTAATAAAACAAGGGGACGCCCATGAAATTATGCGTTACCCATTGCTATAGTCTCGGAAGAAGCGCATAAAATCATGGGCGTCGCCAAGCCTCTTGTTTCGTGTCTCCGCTACTGTCGGGTGCAGCGCGCGCAGAAGACGTGCAGTGGCGAGGTCGGGCGCCCTACCAGTTGTTGCGAGGGACACACGGGAATTCTGGCGCCTGTTCTGTCCAAAATTCCTGTTTGCTTTTCTAGCCGACAGGCAGATAATTACTCTTACCTGCTATGAAGACAATCGTACCGAAAGGATGCCAACCACATCTATCGAATGCGAAAACCTTCATAATCAGGTAAAGGCTCCCGCTCCACCAGCTATCGGTCCTGAAAAAACCGACCGCTGAGCGTAGACACTGCTAGCATTAAAAACGCTACTATGCCGCCGGGAGCCATCAACGAAACTGCTTTGGTCAGAGACCGCATTGAGGCTTGCTAAAAAACAAGTCCAGGTACAGCGGCAACCTCCCAAAGCAGTTTCTTTTTTTATGCCCTCCATCAATTAGGGAACCAGAGGGACGCCCATGAAATTATGCGTTGTCCAATGCTATAGTCTCGGAATAAACGCATAAAATAATGGGCTTCCCCAAGTCTATCTTTGTTTTCAAGTCTTTTACTGTTAGAGGATAATTCGGTCCCTATACATTAGCGTTTCTGGCTGTTTATAGCTTTCGGGCTAGTTGCGATTATCCGGCTCCATCAGCAATAATGTCAGATATTCCTCTCTACTGAGGCAACTCATGCTCAAGACGCGACACACATGCCTGGTCACGTTGCTGGCCTTCCTGGCAGGGTGTACTGCTACATATATCCCAAGCGGTGCCTTGGTGCTTCGCAAAATCGACAGTCTCTATTCCCGTGACAAATTCCTAAGCCTCGATGAGGGACGACGTTACGCCTGTTTTTTACGCCTTGGGGGTAAAGATGAGGATGTCGTCGATGGCAGTTTTGTTGTCACCGTTGGATTTCAAGGCCCTTACAGTGGAGGTGGTGAAATTGCCTTCGTCAGACCTGGTCTGAAAGCTGATGTTGGGGATATTGTCGAAATGGAGGCTTACGCAGTAAGAGAGAAGAATGTCATTACTAGGATTCGGCAAAAAAACGGCTATCCCGGTCCATGTCGCTTCGTAACAAACCGGTTTCTCTGGAATACCGCGGAAGATTTATATTGCGATGGAATAGAGCGTGAGGGGTGGCAAAAAGTCCCGGGCTCCTATGGGATGTGGTTCAAGCCTCCAGAGAATTGGAAAACTCAAAAAAGCAGCAGGTAGAGGAGCAGGTGATGCGCGGTATATCTCCTCAAATCGCTTTACTGTCATTCCTCATATGTCTGATTCTGCCGCAAACGGGATGCGCACCCCGTATTCCGCAAGCAGCTCCGCCGACTGCTGCTTTTCCATCCTCAACTGAAAGGACTGAGTTAATTCCCATCGGAGTTGAGATTTCGCCCGATGTGATTCTTGAAGCTGATTCAAGGGGTTGGTATTGGTGGCAGTCCAATGTGGATACCGCGGCAGATGCTTTTTTATGGCCTCTACGGGTTTCCGTAAATGCATTATTGGCTCCAATTGCACTGCCTCTCTGCATGGCAACTGAGGCTTATAATAAGAATTATATCCAGCAGGTTGTACAGGAAATAAAACTAGTAGAGAATCTACGTTCGAGTGTTATGGAGGAACTGCGTAAAATCAATGCCCCAGGCAACGTTGCTGCGGCAGAGCAGAAAGGAGGGGGACTGCCGGACTCGCAAACGCCCGCGAGCTATTCCTCTCCAACCCAGTTTCACAGCATTCTGACCTTAGACAAGATCAAGGTCTATCTAGACAACGGTACGGTATACAAGGAGACTGGCACCGGCCACAGCTTCACCCTTATCCTACACTCCCGTTGGTCGCTGCGGAAGTTGAGCGGTAGGGGGGGGGATGTAAGTTTCGAGGTGGTTAGTGTCCGGCCATGCAAACTGCAGATGGTCGACATACCGTTTGAACTTTTTCTTGCCCTTGATGGACATGCAAAAAGAATTGTCCATAGGCTGAAGCCTCCAAGAAATTTAGAAAAATAGAGGGTCGCCCCAAAAAACAGGGGCCCGCCCACATGAAGTTAGAGTCTCTGGTGCTGAATCCTGCTTTATACGCGCCCCCTTGTAGATACCGCAGGTGAGGAAGGGGCGTGCATTAGGCGTAGAAAGTGCGTGAAGGAGGGCTTGAATCTCGGTATATCAAGTCCGCTTGAGCGAGGGTGGGCAGTGGCGAATTATCTTGAAGAACGATACAAGGCACTTGCGGGGGTTCCTGCAGGTGCTTTTTTATGCAGTCCCCCCAAGGTTAAGGGCTCTAAGGTAGAAAACCAACAGGGATCGCTGATACAGCCTGTTTGTTTGACGTGGCCTCTCTCTGACTAAGCACCTTGCAGCGGCGAGGAATCCCGCAGTATCCGCTCCACATCCGCCCTCTCGAGTACCTCTTCCTGCAGCAGCGCCTGTGCCAGGGCATCGAGTGTATCCCTCCTGTCCCTCAGTACCCTGGTCGCAGTTGCCTCCGCTTCCCTTATGATCTGCTGGATCTCCTGGTCCATGACCCAGGCCATTTCCTCGCTGTAACGTTTGGGCAGGGAAAGTTCCCTGCCGAGGAAGGGATGCTCTTCGCCGCGGCCGAGGTTCATCGGGCCGACCTTGTCACTCATCCCCCACTGCGCCACCATCTTCTCGGCCAGCGCGGTAGCGTCTTTGAGGTCGTTCTGCGCTCCGCTGCTGAACTCGGCATACACCATCTTCTCCGCGACCCTGCCCGCAAGGCTGATGCTCAGCCGGTTCATCAGGTATGAGCGGGGATAATAGTGGCGATCTTCCCCAGGTAGGAGCTGCGTCACCCCCATCGCCATGCCACGGGGGATGATGCTGACCTTGTAGATCGGATCTGCGCCCGGCAGTTCCCAGGCGACGAGGGTGTGGCCGGCCTCGTGGTAGGCGGTTATCCGCTTTTCCTCGTCACTGATGGTCAGCTCCTTGACCGACCCCATAAGGATGATGTCCTTGGCCTCGCTGAAATCATGCGCATCCACCAGCTCCTTGCCCTGCCTCAAGGCCACCAGCGCCGCTTCGTTGGCAAGGTTCTCCAGGTCCGCACCGGTCATCCCCGGCGTCCCCTTGGCGAGGTTTTCCAGATCCACATCCGCCGCCAGCTTCTTGCCGCGTACGTGGATTTGCAGGATCGCCTTGCGTTCCTTCCAGCCGGGGCGGTCAATCACGATATGGCGGTCGAACCTTCCCGGCCTGAGGAGCGCAGGGTCCAAAACGTCGGGCCGGTTGGTCGCGGCCATAACGATGACTTCCTCGTGGGGGTCGAATCCGTCCATTTCGCTCAGCAGCTGGTTTAAAGTCTGCTCCCGCTCGTCATGCCCGCCGCCAAGCCCCGTGCCCCGGGTCCGGCCGACCGCGTCGATCTCGTCGATGAAGATGATGCTCGGATGGGTGCTTTTGGCCTTTTTGAACATATCCCTGACGCGTGAGGCGCCGACCCCCACGAACATCTCGACAAATTCCGAGGCGCTGATGCTGTAAAAGGGGACGGCCGCCTCGCCTGCGGTAGCGCGGGCAATCAGGGTCTTGCCGGTTCCCGGTGGGCCGACCAGCAGCACTCCCTTGGGAACCTTCGCCCCGATCCTTTCAAAGCGGGAGGGGTCCGTCAGGAACTCGATGGTTTCCTTCAGTTCCAGCTTAATGTTGTCCATGCCGGCAACGTCATTGAAGGTCACGCTCGGCTTGTTGACGTCATAGAGCCTGGCCTTGCTTGCGCCGAAGGTAAAGAGTCCCCCCGCACCCCCCTGTATCTGCTGGTTCCTTCTCAGGATCACTACCCAGACCCCGATGATGAGCAGCCAGGGGAGCAAAGCCAGCACCGTCTGCCACAACGCACCGTGTTCGGCGGATTCGATGCTGATGGTTACCTTTTTATCCTTCAACAGGGTGAGCAACCCCTCCCCCTGGAAGGTGGGGAGTGTGGTCTGGAAATATTTCACCTGCGCGGGCTTCCCCCCTTCCTGCAGCGGGAGGCTCGTCTCGTTGCGCAATTCGCCGCTAAGGGCTTCCTTCCTGATGGTCACCGATTTGATGTTTCCCGCGTCAAGTTGCTCCAGGAACTCGCTGTAGTTGATGGTATGGCGCAGGGGCGCATTGAGGTTGGACATGCTGCTCCATAACGACACCAGCAGAACAACGAGCAGGATCGGTGCGACCTTCCAGAAATTCGGGATGTCGGGGGGGATACTTTGCTTGGTGTCATTCATGAGCCACTCGTGTCCGAGGCGCACCTTCGGGGTGCGTCGCTTGAGATTGTCCTTATTCCGTCAAGCCTCTGAATTTTCAGCGCTTGTAACCGATACGACGCAGCAGGTCGCGCCGCTCCTGCCGGTCCTCGTCCGTTTCCACCCCTTTGGGCGGCAGCCCGTCGATGACCCCGAGGACCCCCCACCCCTGGAGTGTTGAGGCAACGATTACCTGGAGCGGGTTTGCCGTGGCACAGTAAATCCGGCACACCTCAGGGCAGTTCTTGATCTGGTTGAGCACGTTTATGGGGTAGGCGTCGCGCAGCAAAACGCAGAAGACATGACCGGCGCCGATGGCATTGAGCACCTGCACACATCCCTGGACCAACTCCTCGTCGTTCCCCTCGGTCCTGATCAGGCACGGTCCGGATGCCTCGGTAAAGGCGACTCCGAAGCGGGCCTGCGGTACCGTCGTGGCGATGACTTCGTACAGGTCTTCGGCCGTCTTGATGAAGTGTGTCTGGCCTATGATGATGTTGCATCCCTCGGGGTACTCGATTTTTACGTCGTGTATTTCCACGTTCATTGGGTTCTCCCTTTGGTTGACAAGGTGACCAGCGCCCGTTCCAGTGCTTGGCTTTCCCTGTGATTTCCCGTTCAGTTTCAGATGCCGAGGCCAGCTATGGTGGCGCCGCATTCAGGACAGGCCCCGTTGCGTATCCTGTTGGTAACGATTGCAAAACCGTAACGCTCGATTAGAAGGGCCGAACAAGAGGGGCACCAGGTGTTCTCTCCCCCCTCACCGGGCACGTTGCCTTCATAGACATAGTGCAGGCCGGCGGCGCGGCCGATCTCACGCGCCCTGCGCAGTGTGTGCACCGGCGTCCGTGGCCGGTCGGTCAATTGGTAGGTAGGGTAGAACTGGGTCACGTGCCAGGGGGTGTCGACTCCCAGGTTTTCGACGATGAATTCCGCTATTCCCCGCAGTTCCGCCTCGGAATCGTTCAGCCCCGGTATGATCAGCGTGGTCAGTTCCAGCCAGATCCCCTGCCTGCGATACTCGATGATAGAGTCGAGGACTTCGGAGAGACGGGCATGGACAACGTCCCGGTAGAAGCCCTCGGAGAAACCTTTGAGGTCGATATTGGCCGCATCCAGGCAGGGCGCGATCATGGAAAGCGCCTCCTTGCTGATATAGCCGTTGGTGACGAAAACGTTGCTCAGGCCGGCTTCTTTCGCAAGGAGGGCGGTGTCGTAGGCGAATTCGAAAAATATGGTCGGCTCGGTGTAGGTGTAGGAGATGGATCGGCAGCCGGCGTTGCAGGCCTTCTGTACGATTTCCAAGGGGGAGCGCTCGGTACCAATAATGGGGGCGCCACGCTCAACTTGGGAAATGGTGTAGTTCTGGCAATGGCGGCAATGGAAGTTGCATCCAACCGTGGCTATGGAGTAGGACCTGGTCCCCGGCATGACGTGGAAGAGCGGTTTTTTTTCGATCGGATCGTCATGCTCGGCGCAGAGTTTGCCATAGACCAGGCTGTAGAGTGTACCATCACGGTTTTCACGCACGGCGCAGATGCCACGGGCGCCATCGGCGATGTGACAGCGGAAGCGGCAAAGGTTGCAGCGCACTGCGTTCCCTTCTCCCCGCTCGAAAAACAGCGCCTCTTTCATGGCTCCCCCTCCGTGTTCCGTATCAAGTTCCGGGGCTTTTCGCTTCGTCGTACCCTTGACTAGTGAATGTGGATCCGGCTCACGTCAGGTGCGGAGATCTGGTAGGCTCCGTCTCCCGTGTCACCGTGGAAGACGGCAACCTTCCGTATATTGAGTTGGAGGCGATGCCCGGATTTAAGCAGCAGATTGGCCGGCACTGTGTCGCCACTTACAGGGCCAAGATCTATTTCTTTCAGGTCGTGGAAGAAGACGCTCATGTCTCCCGCCCCTCGTTTCCCCTCGAGAAAGACCCTGCCGTTCATAGAAAACCTGCTTAATTCGAGTTTCATTCCGGAGCGGTCGGTAAGCTGCACCTTGATGTTCTCATCCGTTTTGGGTACCTCTCCCTCCGGTGCGCCCCCAAGGCTGCCCATGCCCATCAACACGGCGGTTGTTACAAGGACCAGCGCGGCTGTCATAAGGTTTCTCATACCGTCTCTCCTTTCCATCGTCAGATTTGATGCAGTTCGCACCGGACGGTGCTATGTAACATAGAGGGATGGCATACAGTACGAGGGCTGCCAGCATAAACCCGGCATTTATTATCCCCTCCGTCAGTGAAATCTCTACGCAGGAAACACCTTGCTGTAACTGTGACTTCAATGCACTGACAGTATATCACTTTGGGATGGGCACGTGCCTTGAGGTTAACAAGGGGTGATGGATGAAACAGGTATGCCCCGAGCGGAATCGGCATGCTCAGTTTTTCGGCCGGGGGGAGGGGAGATCGCGGCGTTGACATCGGCGATATGCTGGAAGAAAGTGCTTGAAACATTACACGGATCTGGGTATATCTAGTCCGCGTTGAGCGGTGCGAAGGTGGGCGGTAGGAAATCTTCTTGAAGAACGTTACAAGGCACTTGCGGGGTCTCCTGCGGGTGCTTTTTTATGTTGTAGTTGCGGGGAGTTGATGGAAATCGTACAACAGGAAATAGAGCGGCTGGACAGGGTGCATGAGGCGATCGGGCGATACGCGGCCGACCGGCTGCAGACGATCGGGAGGCACGAGGCGTACACGAAGGAGCTGGAACAGCAGCGCCTCGCCTCGGTGGACTGGCGCGAGAAGAACGATCTCGCTGAGAAACTGATCGAGCACGGGCACCACTCGCCGCGCAAATACCTACACGAGTTCACCCAGCAGGCCTCTCCCTACTTCGGCATCCTAGGCATCCACGACAACGACCGCAGGATCGGGAAGAAGGAATACCTGATCGGCAACCAGACGCTCATGGACGGCCAGCGGGTGGTCGTCATCGACTGGCGCAAGGCGGAGATCACGGGTCCCTTCTACGAGGGGTACGATATAGGGGAGGAGTACGAGCTCACCATCAGGGGGGTCGAGAGGGAAGGGGTGATCACCCGCCGGGACAAGGTGACCATCACCAGAAAGGCGCTGCAACGGATCGAGACCCCTTCGGAGACCTACGAACTGCGCGGCGGCACGTGGCACAAGAACGGCTCGGCCGGCGAATCGACCGCCGACACCAAGGAACGCACCGAGGACCACCGGATGGTGGATTCCATCGCGGCCCTCATCTCTCCCGAGCAGTTCCGCGCCATCACCAAGCTAAAAGACGGCGTGGTGGTGATAAACGGTGCGGCAGGTGCAGGGAAGACCACCGTGGCACTCCACAGGCTCTCCTACCTCATGTTCGACGCCCCCGAGAGGTACCGCCCGGAGCGGTGCATCGTCCTCATGTTCAACAGGGTCCTGCGCGATTACGTGAAGCAAAGCAGCGACACCCTTCTCGGTCCGGTCCGGGTGGATACCTACAGCGCCTGGTCCCTGACGGCGCTCGCCGCCCTCGGCGTGCACTCCTTGAAAACGGTCTTCGACGATCCCTTCGGGGCGCAGAAAAAAAGCAGCCGGGTCCCGGCCCTTCTCGCGAAATACGTGAAGGAGACCACGAAGATCGAGCCGGTCACCGACCTGTGGCGCTTCCTCATGCAGGACTACGTCGTCGCCGTACTTTGCACCGATTCCGGCGCGGAGTTCCAGCGTACGGCCCAGAGGAAGTTCGAGGCTAAGGAGCGGACCGCCTCGTTCTCCGATGTCAGCATCCTGCTCCGCCTGGCTCAACTGCGGCGCCCGGCAGGGGCCGTGGTGCTCGGGGCGCTGAACGCCTACGACCACATCGTGGTCGACGAAGCCCAGGACCTCTCCTCGCTCGAGCTGCGCACCATCGTGGCAGCCACCTCCGCGGCGCGAAGCATCACCATCTGCGCCGACGAAAAACAGCAGATCCTGAGTTTCCTCGACTCGCAGGGGTTCTCAAGCGTCATGGCCCAGCTCCACTCGCAGGGGCTGGAAAAGGAGAACCTGACCGTTTCCTACCGCTGTCCCAAGGAGATCGTCGATCTGGCCGCCCAGGTGAGCGGGCGGAGCGCCGACACCACCAAGGCCCATTCCGGTGCACTCGACTTCCATGCCACGCGAAACGCCGCCGAGTCGATGGCGAAGATCCGCGAAATCGTCGAGACTTTTGCGCAGGCAGCCCCCGGCTCGCTTACGGGCGTCATCTGCAAGAAGAAGGCTGACGTCAAGGCGCTGCACGCTGCGCTCTCCGGCGTTCCAGGTCTGCACGCCGAAGGGGAGGTCTCCTTTTCGCCCGGGGTTCAGGTGATCCATGCTCACGCCATCAAGGGAGTCGAGTTCACCAACGTAATCCTCTACAACCCCAGCTCCTTCGACTACCGCCAGACCGATCCGGACCGGAACCTCCTGTACGTCGCGATCACCAGGGCGTGCAAGGCCCTGCACATCGTCCATCACCAGCCGCTGGCGCACGGGCTTCGCGACGGCGCCGCTGCCTGCCTTGCGGGACGTGCGTAACGTTCCGCTCACATCACGGTTTCAGTAAAATTCCATCACGCTTTTCCCCATACGGATGACCTCCCGGTAATCCTTCAACATGGTGACATGGCCGTTGTCATGCGCCATCATCGCCTCGAAAAGCTGCTTGAGCCCAGCGTCCTGGAAGTGCACCACGTTCGCCATATGTAAAAGCGCCACCTGCTCCTCCAGTCGGATGGCCATATCAAGGGCTTCTTCGGGAAACGGCGTCGAGCCGGTCAGCCGCTCGACGACTTCCTCCAGTTTTTTCAGGTTGGCAGACGCTTTGGTGACGTCGGTCTTGACCGCTGTCATACCAGTCCCTTGCAGCCTGATCGCCAGGTGGAACTGCTGGGCATGATTTTCCTCCTCGACAGCGGTTTTCTTGAACAGCATGGAAAGGCTTTCGTCATCGGCAAAGAGATTTGAGTAATGGTGGTATAAAGTCGCCACTTTCGACTCGAATCCTGCACACTGCTGCAAGAACTGCAGCTGGTCCATGGGCAGCTTCAGGGTCCGTGCATTCTCTTTCTGCAGTATCTTATGTCTACTGATCATGGGGAGATTCTCCTGACTTGGTGTCCGTCTTTCACCTACGCTCCTCCAAAACGGCAACAGGGGACCAGCTAAAATAGCTGGTCCCCTGCTGCTTATTGGCTGCAATGCCGGGATCGAACATGCGACGCCGGTGTCAATGGTTACTTTACGGACACGACTTGTACCAGATAGAACTCGGAAAATCAAGGGGTTCTCTGTAGGTGCAACGGGGTGAGGATCCTTCGAGTTCCAAACTGGTTGCCGCAATGATTCTGGACTGACTATTTTTGACAATATTTCACTGTGACATAAAATCTTACTGTATTTGAATTTCCTTTGTTTGGAGCCCAGCGTTACTGCTTCTATCTCGCTTTTTTCTGACTATGTCGGAGGCTTTATGGACAACCTTAAAGGATATGCCCGGCTGGTTCTTGTCGCCATAGGTTTCTCCCTGTTGCTGCTTGGATGCGCCGCACCGCAAACTATCCAGACTCATCCAGCCCTCTCACAGAAATGTCAGAACATAAAGAGCGTCGTTCTAGCCAAACCGGACATAAGGGTCTACCTAGTTTCTGCCGGTGGCGTCCCCGAGCTTATGGATGAATGGTCGGGCCTCGCCAGTGACAACGTCACAAAGGCCCTGCTCGCGCAGTTCGAAGGTTCCGGTACCAAGATATCGGTGCTGAAGTCGGACCCTCAAAACGAGCAGGAGATGAAGGAAGTTCTCGCTCTTTTCCCGGTGGTGAGTAACGCCATCATGTATCATGCCACTCCGGCACAGCCCGGATTCACGCAGAGCGCCACGACGACTTACGAGACAGGCGCAGACTACTCGGTCGGACCGATCCCCAAGATCCTGGACCCGGCTGGCGCCGACGCCCTGCTTCTCGTCCATGGCGTGGACCAGTATGCCAGTGCCGGGAAAAAGGCGGTGAACGTCCTCGGTACCGTCTCAGGCGTGATGATGTCGGCGTTCACCGGGCTCGTCATCGTTCCCAGAGGGGAGGGGACGACCCTCAGGATAGCCCTCGTTGACCGCAACGGGACCGTCCTCTGGCACAACCTTAAGGGCGGTTCCACGAACCTGCGCGACCCGGACCAGGCGAAAGGTTTCGTCGAGGTGGCTCTCGAGGCGTTCCCGGGGCTGAAAAAATGATAAGGCTTTGCATCATCGCCGTGCTCCTGGCGCTTTGCTGTCCGGCAGCCTTTGCGGCGGCAGGGGGCGGTCCGGCATACCCTCAGGACGACGACGAGCGGCGGCTTTGGTTGCGGGCCGACGAGGAAGTAAAGAAGCTGAACGACAGCAGCCAGATCTACAAGAACGTGGAGATGGAGCTTTACCTGGACAAGGTGGTGCAGACGCTGCTCACCAGGGAAGAGCTGGCTGCCTTGCCACTAAAATTCCGGATCATCAGGGAGCGGTCCTGCAACGCGTTTATCTTCCCCAACGGCAACGGGTACATCAACACCGGCATGTTGGCGAACATGGAGAACGAGGCGCAGCTCGCCACGATACTTGCGCACGAAAGCATCCATGCCATAAATCGCCACATGGTGAAGGAGTTCCGCGACGCAAAAGACAAGAGTGCCCTTTCCATGGTGCTTGGCATGCTGACCGGCAATCTTCTTACCCCTTTGGGGCACCTGGGGGCGCTTGCATCGATGAAGGGATACTCCCGCGAGCTGGAGGCCGAAGCGGACCGGGAAGGTTTCCGGTTGCTGGTGCGGGCAGGTTACGATCCCTACGAAGCGCCCAAGGTCTTCGGAGCCCTTCAGAAGGAGGCCAAGGCGGAAGATCGTAAAGAAACCTTCTTCTTCGCCTCGCATCCGATGCTCCAGGCGCGCATCGACAACTTCAACGCCCTTCTCGCCGTCGAGGCGAATGGTAAAAAGGGGAAGGTCAACGCCGAGGGGTACCTGGGTACCTTTGCCGTACTGCTGCTGGAAAACGCGGAGATGGACATGAAGGCGGGGCACTTCGAAAGGGCGCAGGATTGCATCACGCGTTATATCTCCGCTCGTGGCGAGGATGCACGGGCCTGCCTGCTCATGGGGGAGACTTACCGCCGCGACAGCAAACATCCCGATCTGGGCAAGGCAAAAGAGCTGTATCAGAAGGCGGTCCGACTCGATCCTTTATATCCCGAGCCTTACCGCATGCTGGGCCTTATTGCCTACAAGGAAAACGACGCGGAACTCGCGCGCAGGTCACTTGGCGAATACCTGAAGCTGCAACCTGGTGCCCAGGACCGAGGCTACATCGAGGGGATGCTGAAAAACTTGCGTTAGGGGAGGCCATAAATGAAAAGGGTGCTGGTGGCGATGGTGCTTGTTCTGCTTTGCGGCTGTGCCACAACAGAGCCCGTGGCGGAAAACCGGCCGTTTTCGGTGACCCAACCGCCTGGCTGGAAGGAGCAAAGGACCAACGCGCTTATGTTGGTGAGCAAGGAGTATCCCCCCTTGCAGAACGTCGAGATCGCCAGGAAGGGACTCCAGGAGGAGAAGCAGTTTGCCCACACCAAGCGACGGGTGACCGCTGGGATGCTGCCGCAGGAACTGGCCGAAGTCGTCATCGACGAATACCAGTCGGACCAGGACTTCCCGGTGGAGGCCGTGGAGGAAAATGAACCCGCGATGATTGGAGGTGAACCCGGTTTCCGCGTCCGCCTGACTTACAGCACCAAATCCGGGCTTAAATATCGCTCCGAGATCTACGGCTTGATGCACGATAACTGGTACTACCAGATCACCTACTCGGCGCCGGCCCGGTACTATTTCGCAAGGGATCTACCTGCCGTGCATGAGATGATAAAGTCCTTCACCCTTGCCAAGACGCAGTGAAACCTTGCCTCGGAGGATAGCGCGATGAGTGACGACCCGTTAAGCATCGAGACGAAAGGAGTGACCGTGCAGTTACTCACGAGCGTCGATCTGGGCCCCGAGATCGACGGGATGGCGGGGCGTGAACTGCGCATGCGCCTCGTGACCATCGAGCCCGGAGGGGTCTTCGGTCCGCTGCACGACCACATAGACAGGCCTGGCACCGTCTACATACTCCAGGGAACCATCACGGACCACCGAAACGGCGTTGCCACTGATTACGGTCCGGGTGTTGGTTGGCCGGAGGACAGGAATACCATGCACTGGCTAGAGAACCGGGGCACGATTCCCGCCGTGGAGATTTCCGTCGATATAGTCAGGAAAGGGTAGGGGGAGGGCTTGGAGCGGGGTGACATGAAGCAAGACAAGCTTGAGGAGTACCAGCTCGAAGAGGACATAAGCGTCCACATCTTTACTGCTTCGGCCGCTATGGTTGGTGTCTGCCTTACGGTAATCGGCCTGGTTCGCGTCTTCGTTACGATGAAGGGGATCGACACGCTGGCGGATGACATTTTGGCTGTCGCGTCGCTTATATTTCTCACCTCGTGTTTACTATCCTATTGGGCCTTGAGAACCAGAAAGCGGCAGCGCATGTATAGGATTGAGCGGGTCGCAGACGCCGTTTTTATTGTTGGCTTGTTGCTGATGGTGGTGGTCTGCGGGATCATCACGTTCATCATAGAGTCCGTTTGAATCCGACTCTCCCGTTTGGAAGTCACCCCTTCAGGTGCATCACCTGTGTATGAAAGACAACGGCGCAGCGGAAGTAACTATCGCCCCCTGCCGGTCAAGCCAATCCCCCGACCTGCAACGCCCATATTCAGACTTGAAGCACTGCATCGTACGATGCGCAATGTCCTTAGAGCTTTATTGAGCAACCTGTCGCTTTAGTGTCGTGACATATCACGTTACGTATCGTGACATTTGGCAGAAACGAGTTTCACCTTGTACGGTGCACCACGCACTTAGGGCTTGACGGAACAACCGTTTCTCTATGTGTCATGACCTGTCGTACGAATTGTTGTTATGCTTGGCCTAGACGGAGCTACAGGTTCAGGATCTGTCACGACCTGTCGCACGATATGGCATGACCTTTGACATGAACGGAGGTACACGTCCACGATGTGCCGCGTCGTATCACCTATTTGCCGTGATGTTTGGCCATAACGGAGCTACAGGTCGTGTGATCAGCCACGGCGCTTCGCCCAGATGAAGTGTTGTAAGGCACGAAGCGGTGGTGATAGGTGGAGGAGGGTAAGTTTTAGACAGAGGTTTCAGACAAGAGGAAAACCTCCCTCGGGGTGCTTCATCCCGAGGGGGTGATGCCACCTAATCAATCAGGCGAAGAGGTGGAGGCCTTTTTCCTTTTAGGGGTCGTAATCACTTCGACTCCTGCCTGCAGCAGAGCTGGGATGTCGTTTTCGGTTGCGATTACCTGGAGATAGGCTGCGGCCTTCTTGAATAAATCGATCATGACTTTGAAGGCTTGGTTCCGCATAACGATGGCGACGCGGTCGTAGTTGATGGCATTGTGGTACTTTTGTTCTGCGTCATCGATCGCTGCCTTGATGACCTCCAGAGGAACTGCACCTTCTGCCGCTTTCTTGTACAAATCCAGGGTGGCCAAGCCGCTGTAGTATCGTTGGCAGTTGCTGAGGACCAGCGAAGCTTTACCTGACAATTCGTACTTTAGATGTAGCATCGTCACCTCCGTTCGAGTGGTTAGAGTGTGCTAACGCCGATGCCGACAAATATAGCGAAGCCCCTTTTGCTTGTACAGCGTGTGAGGAAATTAAATTGCGTCCCTTTCGGTTCTAATAAGCCATGGCTTTCGTAACGGCGGGTAAGCGGGTAGGCGAG
>MTLD01001125.1_pt2 | contig 36588 bp, 27 predicted proteins | sample 1982471 | NCBI WGS metagenome assembly MTLD01 (sample SAMN05712604, study PRJNA340218) | biofilm metagenome | isolation source: sample SPM anode biofilm adapted to -50 mV | place: USA | collected 2012-02-03 | reverse complement strand
GCGCATGGAGTTTTCCAGCATCATCCGTTCCAAAACCTTGATGTTCATCTCGCGCGAAAAAAATTGGAAGTTGTTGCGATCCAGATCTTTGGCCTGGTACATGGCCAGATCGGCATATTTCAACAGCGTATGACTGTCATCGCCATCCATCGGATAAACGGCGATGCCGATACTGCAGGTTGAATATATTTCATGACCATCGATATAAATCGGCTCGGAAATGATGGATAAGATCTTCTTGGCTACCTTTGTAATGCCCTCCACATGCGACACACCGACCAATATTGCGACAAACTCGTCCCCTCCCAACCTCGCCAGAGTGTCAGTTTCGCGCACACAGGCCTCGAGCCGCACGGCAACGGCCTTGAGCAGCTTGTCACCGGCCCGGTGACCGAGGGTGTCGTTGATCCCTTTGAAACGATCCAGATCAAGAATCAGGACGCCCAGCAGATTCTTGTCCCGGGCGGCCTGGGCTATTGCAAGATGCAGGCGGTCATGCAGCAGACTGCGGTTGGGAAGCCCGGTCAGGGTATCATAGTTGATGAGCTGCTGAATTTCACTTTCGGCCCGGATGCGTGCGGTTATGTCGAGCGTGGTGCCTGAAAGCAGGCAAGGGCGGCCCTCTCCGTCGCATTCGACTTCACCCTGGCTGCTTACAACTATTTCTTCCCCGCCTTTTGTGATGATTCGGTAATTTATGTTGAACGGCTGGCAGGTTTTGACTGAGTTCAACATTGCTTTTTTGAAAGCCGTCAAATCCTGGGGAGCTATCAAAGTGTAAAGCCACTCCATGCGGATTTCCTGCGGATCTCCGGGAGTAAACCCAAAGATGCTGTACAACTCGTCCGACCAGTAAATCTCGTCACTGAGAATGTTCCACTCCCAGCTCCCCATGCGGGCAATTTTCTGGGCGCGGGTCAGCCTGGCCTCGCTCTGCCGCAGTGACATCTCGGCTATTTTCAGCTTCTGCCTGGTGGCGGCCTCAAGCAGGGTGCGTGAAACAACCGTCGGCAATCTGTCCAGAAAGGTGGTGTCCTTGACCATAAAATCACAGGCGCCGGTTTTCATCATCTCTACCGCCAGACAGGCGTCATCGCGACCGGTCACCATTACAAATGGAATTGTCAGCCCCAGTTCGTGCATCCGCTCTACGAAAGCAGCTCCGGTCATATCGGGAAGGGTGTAATCGATGATGATCAGGGATGCCGAATTTGATGACAGCCAACGGAAGGCAGCGTCTCCACAGGAGAACGAGTGGGGGGCATATCCACCATCCGTAAGAGTCGATGAGATCAACTCGGCAAAACCGGCGTCATCTTCGATGATCAGGATTTTTTCGCATATGACTTCATTCCGTGTTGCGTCTGGCATATTAATATTCCCGGCTGCGTTATGCCGCAGCTATTTTTTCTTCAGACGCCAACCAACCTTGTTGACCTGCGGTACGCGGGCTATCGCCAACGAATCCGGTTCCACATCCACTGTAACGGTTGTGCCGGCCGCCACCAGAGAGTTGCGGCCGACCGTGACCGGCGCGACCAGCTGCACATCGCTGCCGATAAAAACGCCGTCTTCGATGACGGTGCGATGTTTATTGACGCCGTCATAGTTGCAGGTGATGGTTCCGCAACCGATGTTTACATCCCGCCCGATTTCGGCATCACCCAGGTAAGTCAGGTGAGAGGCCTTGGAACCTTCTCCCATCAGCACTTTTTTGGTTTCTACGAAATTGCCGATCTTGACATGGCTTTGCAGCACAGTCCCGGGCCGCAGGTGCGCCATCGGGCCGACCGCGACATTTTCATGCAGTTCGGAGTTTTCCAGAACCGAACCGGCCTTGATGTGGCAGCTGTCACCGATGCGGCAGGCGGAAATGCTGACCCCCTGCTCGATTTCGCAGCCAGCGCCGATCACACTTCCACTTCCGATTTGGCAGTTCGGATGAACGACTGTATCAGCTCCTATATTGACTCCGAAGTCAATATAGGTCTGCTCCGGGTCGATCATGGTAACTCCCGAGAGCATATGTTCGCGATTAATTCGCCGCCGCAGAATACGGGCGGCGTCGGCCAACTGGGCGCGGTCGTTAATCCCCATGATTTCATCTGCATCAGCGGTCGGCATTGCCAGACAGGCCAACCCTTTTTGGACGGCAATCGACACCAGATCGGTCAGGTAATATTCCTGCTGGGCGTTGCTGTTGCCTATGGCGCGGATGTTTTCAAACAGGAAATCGGAGCGCATGCAGTAGATGCCGCTGTTGATTTCACGGATATTCTGTTCCTGCGGATCGGCATCTTTCTGTTCGACTATCCGGATGACTCTGCCATCCTCGTCGCGCACCACCCTGCCATATCCGTAAGGATCATCCATGACCGCTGTCAAAACCGTTACCACGGCCGCATGCTCATCGTGGAACTTCAACAGGTCAGCCAGAGTTTCCGGCCGCAATAGCGGGGTGTCACCGCACAGGATCAGTATTGTCCCCCTGAAGCCGGACAGCGCATCAAGGGCGCAGGCCACGGCGTGTCCGGTTCCAAGCTGCTCTTCCTGCATGGCGCAGAGAATGCTGTTGTCGCCACGAAATACCCCTTGAACAGCGTTAGCCTGGTGGCCGATCACCAACACGATCGGATCAGCCCCCGCTCCTTTGGCAGCAGCAACCGGCCAGGATATCATCGGCATTCCCGCTACGGAGTGCAGAACCTTTATAACCCCGGACTTCATGCGGGTGCCCTTTCCAGCGGCAAGTACTACGGCGGCACGTAACTCCATCAGTGAAAACTCCATATCTATTTATTTTTACGACAGAACCAAGCCATATTCAGTCTATCGGACCTGGAAACTTTTGCAAGTCGGCATTTTATTCGATGAAGCCTGAAGCGTCAAGTTATTAGCACCGGCCGCCACGCAGCTGCAAAGGCATCTTTAACCTTTACTTATCCAGCTGTTTCGATATAGTGAAAGACCATTTCCGGCGCACTTTCTGAAAAGGTTTCCGCATGGCAATTGCCGATGATGTAGTAAAATTGGATCAAATGTTGAGCGAGTTGATTTTGAAGTACGAACAGTACTTTATCGGCCTGGAAAAACGGGAGCCACTGACGTTGCTCGCAGATGTGCAAAAAATGGTCCGGCGTTACACCGGGGTGCCGATTAACAACACCATGTACAAACACCGCTTCACCATGCTGGTGGCCCGCCTTAATACATATCGTGAACATTGGAACCGCATACTCAAGCTGATGGAAGAAGGCAGATACTCAAGGGACCGCTTTATCAGCGACCTGCATTTGCGCAATCACGGCAAAGTCGAGAAAAAAACTTCCGAACAGTCTGCCAACAGCAGGGTGGGAGAGCTAGACCGGATCGTGCATGAATTCCGGGAAGCCCGAAGAGCCTGCAACCTGCCCACCGACAAAATAACCCACGATTTTATAGCTGCCACCATTGAAAAGAAGAGACCGATACTGGCGGAAAAACTGGGAACTGATAACTTTTCATTCAAGGTTGTAATTGAGGATGGAAAACCAAAGTTAAAAGCCGGCATCAGGAAACATTAGTACGTAAAAAGACCTTAACAGAGACCATCATCAATTGCGATTACATCCAGACCCGCTTCCAAGAAACCGACATGACATCAATCATTCCCCAATCAAATGAAATTAATGCCGTACTCAAGCGCGGCGAACAGCGCGTCACAATCCCTGGCCTGAAAGGGTCATCCCCCGCATTACTGTTGGCTGATTTATTGAAATCCGGACTCAGCGGGGTATTTGTCATAACTTCCAGCCAGGAAGCGGCAGAAGAGTTCAGCCGCGAACTGGCTTTCTTCTCGGGTGGAGAATCGCAGTCACTTATTTTTCCGGCCTGGGATTCAGCCCCGTTTTCGGCTTCATCTCCACACCCTGACATTTCCGGCGCCCGCCTGGATACGCTTTTCCGCCTGCAAAACGGACTGGCGCCAGTAGTCATAATGCCGGTGGCTGCAGCCTCGCAGCGCGTTCTGCCACGCAGCACGCTGAATGATTCGTCCTGTTACCTGGTGATCGGGGAAGAGTTCGAACGGGAAGAACTGCTGGCCAAACTGGTCCGGATGGGATACGCCAATGTGCCACTGGTTGAGGATCGCGGCACTTTTGCCGTAAGGGGCGGCATCCTCGACATTTTCCCTCCCAACATGCCGACACCGGTCAGGATCGAGTTTTTCGGCGACGATGTTGATACCATGCGCGCATTCGACCCGTTGACACAGCGCTCATTGCAGCCGGTGGAAGAGCTGGTATTACTCCCCTCGCGGGAGCTGCTGCTGACCGAAAAAGTCCTGGAAAACATTGCCCCCCGCTTGAAACAACTCTGCGACGACCTCGACATACCGGCAAACCGTCGGCGCCTGATATTAGAAAACCTGCAGAACGCTGTCTACTTTCAGGGTGTTGATTTTCTCCAGCCCTTGCTGTATCCGGGCCTGGAAACAATATTCGACTATGCGCCCGGAGCTTCGCTGGCTCTGCTGGATCCGGAAGCGATCCGCTTTGCCTGCCTGAGCTTCAGTGAAGATATTACTTCCGGTGCTGACAAAGCGGCCGCCGCCGGGCTGCCCCACTCTCCGCCGGAACAGTTATTTCTCTCCGAAGAGGAACTTGACGGCATCATCGCCGGGCACAGTTTGATCGAACTTTCCGGGTTGTCACTGGATACGCCTGCCAAAAGCGCCACAATCAGCATCTCCTGCCAGGACAACAGCGACCTGCGGGTTAGCGTCTCCAAGGAGAGCAGCCACGCCCTGGCTCCTCTTTCCAAAATATTGCGCGGCTGGTTCGACAGCGGAGAACGCATCCTGGTTGTCTGCCACCAACTGCCACAGGCTGAGCGCCTGAAGCAGCTATTGGAACCGTACGGAATTCCCTGCAGAATCAGCGAAACCGGATTTAAAGAGGCGGTGACAGCCCCCCGCGGCAACCATATTACGCTTCTGATCGGCGAAATTTCCCGCGGTTTCCGGCTCCCCTCCTCGCACCTGGCGCTGATTGCCGAAGAGGAGCTGTTCGGGAAGCGTGTCAAGCGGCGAGGCGTCTCGGAAGTCCGCAAAAAGCAGATTTTGTCATCGCTGGCCGAGCTTAAGCCGGGTGACCATATGGTGCATATCGACCACGGCATCGGCCTGTACCGCGGCCTGCAGCATATCAGCGTCGGCGGAGTCGGCGGCGACTTCCTGCTGCTGGAATATGCCGGTTCCGACAAACTCTACCTGCCGGTCGATCGCCTGGGACTGGTGCAACGCTACATCGGCCCGGAAGGTTCACAGCCGTCACTGGACAAGCTTGGTGGAGTCAGCTGGGAAAAATCCAAGGGCAAGGCCAGGAAAAACATTGAAGAACTGGCCGGCGAACTGTTGGAAATCTACGCCAAGAGGCAGATCTGCGAAGGGTTCGCCTTTTCGCCACCGGACGAAATGTACCGGGAATTCGAAGCTTCCTTCGCCTGGGATGAAACTGTTGACCAACTGGCTGCAATCCAGGATGTGCTGGCCGACATGCAGCATTCAAAACCTATGGACCGGCTGGTCTGCGGCGACGTTGGCTACGGCAAGACCGAGGTGGCCCTGCGGGGAGCCTTCAAGGCAGCACTGGACGGAAAGCAGGTCGGAATCCTGGTCCCGACTACGATCCTGGCCCAGCAGCATTACGAAACCTTTCACGAACGGCTCAAAGATTACCCGGTCACGGTCGAGGTCATCTCCCGTTTCCGCACCGCCAAAGAGCAGAAAGAGATTCTGGAACGTCTCAAAAAAGGGAACATCGACATCATCATCGGCACCCACCGCCTGCTGCAGAAGGATGTGACCTTCAAGGATCTGGGACTGCTGATCGTCGATGAAGAGCAGCGTTTCGGTGTCAAGGACAAAGAGCGCCTGAAAGCGTTCCGGGCCGTAGTGGATATCATGACCCTCTCCGCCACACCGATCCCGCGCACATTGTATATGTCGATGATGGGGATTCGCGACCTGTCGATTATCGACACTCCGCCGGTGGACCGACTGGCGGTCAAGACCTTTGTTTCCCGCTTTTCCGAGGAGTTGATCCGCGAGGCAGTTCTGCGCGAGATACGGCGCGGCGGACAGATTTTCTTCGTTCACAACCGGGTCCAGACTATTGCCAAACGGGCCGAACTGCTGGCCCAACTGGTGCCGGAAGCCAAAATTGCGGTGGGTCACGGCCAGATGGGGGAGCACGAACTGGAGAAAGTCATGCTCGGTTTCATGCATGGCGAAACCAACCTGCTGCTCTGCACGACGATCATCGAATCCGGCCTGGACATCCCCAACGCCAACACCCTGATCGTCGATCATGCCGACAAATTCGGCCTTTCGCAGCTCTATCAGTTGCGGGGCCGGGTCGGACGCTCCAGCCAGCGCGGCTACGCCTACCTTCTGATCCCGGGAGAAGGGGCCATCAGCTCCGACGCCCGCGAACGGCTGAGGATTTTACAGGATATTTCCGAGCTTGGAGCCGGATTCCGGATTGCCACCCATGACATGGAAATCCGCGGTGCCGGCGACATGCTCGGCAACCGACAATCCGGCACGGTCACCGAAATCGGCTTTGAACTCTACAACCAGATGCTGGAAGAAACCATCTGCCGCATGCGGGGTGAGGAGATGATTGAACATGTAGAGCCGGAGATCAACCTGAAGATACCGGCCTTCATCCCGGAAGCCTACGTCAAGGACGCCGGTCAGCGGCTGGTGATATACAAAAAACTGACCCAGGCCGAATGTGAGGAAGACGTGCTGGATGTGCAGAACGAGGTCAACGACCGCTTCGGCAAATATCCACTGGCGACCTCCTATCTGTTCGAAATCATGAAACTGCGCGTAATGCTGAAAAAACTGCTGGTGCGGCAGATCGACTACAGCGGCAAGACACTGGTGATTTCCTTCCACCCGCGCACTCCGGCCTCGCCCGACACGATCATCGGCATGATGCGCAGCGAACCGAAGAACTACCAGTTCACACCCGACTACAAACTGGTCTGCACGCTGAAGGGGACCTCTTTTGAGGATATTATGGGGACTGCCGGGAAAGTGCTTAAGAAATTGCTGCCACCTGACGTTAAGTAGTACGATCGAACTGTTTGCCAATGCCATCAAGGGTTTCCGGTTTTTTAGTGCTTTCGAAACCATATCAATTTAGATCGGACAGCTGGGATATTTATCACTGCACATTTGCATTACGTGGAGTCCAGATGACAAAACTGAAAATTGTTTTGAAAATGGCATTAAAGGTTATAGTCATTATAGTCCTGACTTGTGGATATAGCTGGGCCTTGTCTTCATACGCCAAAAAATACGGGATGGGGTGCAAGATCTGTCATTCGTTCGGATCTAACCTGAATGAGCTTGGCCTTACATTTAAAAAGAATGGGCACAATTTCGGCGAGAATAATGCATTGCAAAAGAACAAGCCTAAGCAAAGCACTCTACGAGAAGATAAAGACACGAATTTTGAGGCACCGGACAAGACCCCCGACAAATCAGGATCAAAAACAGTTGACCCAGAGGCAGCTACAGACGCCCCTGACGCAGATCAGCCTTTAGCGGAGACCAAGGTCTACAGTTGGACAAGCGATGATGGCATTATTCATTTTTCAGACGCTCCCTACGTGAAACCGCGAGGCGAGAAACTAACCGCTCCTGGTAAGACCGTTAAAAAGATTGGAAGAGCCGGATTCAGGCCGCTTTCTGCAATAATACCGAAACGGCTGCCGAAAACGTCCGCACAAGCTGCATCACCAAAACCCAATAAAACTCTTTTGCCTGCGTCTGGCGCACCAGGTACGACCGTGGGACCGATTCAAACAAGCACTGATCTCCAGCCAAAAAGTTTTGAGGATTGCATGGAACAGATTCTCGCTGCAAACCAATCTCCCAACACCTCGGAGGCTGCCATGGACCTGTTTCTGGAAGCTGAAACTATCTGCGTTCCATACGAAAACAAACGGAAACGATAAAGTTTAATTGTTCAGAATCTTATTTGATCGAGAAGGTTATCCGGTCCGACAAATGTAGGAGTAACATCTATGAAAAAACTGATTTCAATTTTGCTGCTGGCTTTCCAGCTTTTAATTTGTCAGCAGAGTCATGCTGCAACCAACAGCGACTATAGCTGCAAACCTCCCTATCTGTCGCAACTGGCAAAACCAAACATCAATCTGGTGCTGGACTATTCGGGATCAATGAATTGGCTGGCCTACGTTTCCTGCGATGGCTCCACCTGCACCGCATATGACTCCACCAGCGATTACTTCGGTTATTTCAAATCAGACAGCTACTACAAATACAATTCCTCCGGCTATTGGGAGGAAAACAGCTCCTGCAGCACCACCAACCGGATGGGGGCTATCACCGCCTCCGCCTCGACGGGCTGTCTCTCCGGCAACATCCTCAACTACGCCACTTCGTCCAGAATAAACACGCTCCGAAAAATCCTGACCGGCGGACGTTTTGACACTTCCAGCAGTATCTACACCGATGAGGGTAGTGACGCCAGCTTTACCGATTCTCAAACCAATTGCAAATTCACCATAGCAACACCTTCGGCAACCACCAGAACAATCAAAATAGAGAACAATACAGGTTCCACCGCGACCCTGACCGGGGTCAACATAACCGTATCGTCGGCTGCCAAAACATTCACCGTCCCAAGAAGATCCAGCTTTAACGGATTTGCAATCGGTGACATTATTACAACAACCGGCTTTACAAATTCGGGTAACAACGGAGTGTTTAAAATCACCTCCATTTCCAGAAACCAGAGAACCATTACCTGCTCAGCCGCCAGCGGACTTGCCAATGAAACAAGCGCCACCAGCGCCAAAGTCACAACCGGCACTTCCGGAACATGTGTTCTTCTGGGTGGAGCTTCATCATCAAACACCTATAAAATAAACAACAAAACCACGACTCCGGCAGATGCAACCGGAGTGCTGCAGGGTCTCTATCCAGAAAAGGTCGATCTCGAAATGTCGTTCTTCAGTGGAAATATGGGTGTAACGTATGTAACCGGAAAAAACAAACTGCTGTCCGATTACGTTTCTGCCATCAATACAACGAGTCCAAACGGGGGAACCAATACCGGGCCTGCCCTGGCGGACGCCAAGAATTATTTTACCCAGGCAAGTATGACTCAGTCGTCCAGCTCGATTAATTCGGCTAACAATGCTCTGATGATTTCAAAAACTGATGCCGCCAAGGATCCTTTTTATGACATAGATTCACCGTCTACATTGCCAGCATTACCAGCGCCCTGCCGCAAATCGTTTGTGCTGCTGATTTCAGACGGCCAGTGGAACAGCGGAGTGGACCCGGTCATACCGGCTTATTACATGCACATGAACGACCTGAGAACAGACGCGGCACTGCCCGGATCACAAGATGTCACTACCTATACCGTGTACGCCTTTGGTGATGGAGATGAAGGGCGCAATGCGTTGATCAACACCGCCATGTGGGGCGGCTTCAACGACAGTGACGGCAACAACGCCCCCTACCCGTTTACCGCTGTGTCCAGCGCGAACAAGACCAGCGGCAGCTACAATCCTTTCGGCACCGGCAACAGCCTGGGATACCCATCCGCCACCACTACCTTTCCGATATCAGAGTGCGATCCGGCCGGGACATGGACAACCCCTTGCTCCGAATGGGATACAAAAAAGAGCGGACTTCCATACAATTTTTTTGAAGCTTCGGACGGCGCTGAACTAAAGTCAAAGATCGAAGACGCCGTATTGAATATCCTTGGAAATGCCTCTTCTAGCACGGCCGCTTCAGTGATGGGAAATAATGACAACAGCGGCTCGACACTGCTTCAGGCGATGTATTATCCGGAAAGAATGTTTAAAGAAAATGATCTGAATACAAAAGCTACCTGGATCGGCGAGCTTCAGGGCTTCTGGTACTACATTGACCCGTCCTTGAATAATGTAACGATCCGCGAGGACAGCGACAACGATCTCAAACTCAACCTTTCCAAAGATCAAATCGCCGAATTCACCTTTGTCAATACGGACACTATGACCATAGACATGGGCAAGGTCAAAGACCAAACCGTTATAAAACTGTATGCCGATGCAAACGGCGATGGAGTCAAGGACACACCAGCCACTCCCAGCGCAACAATCGGGGATCCTACCAAAGCGAAAGCCCTCTGGCAGGCCGGAAAAAGCCTTTGGGCAATAAATGATCCTTCCAAGCGAAATATTTTCACAAGCGATCCATCAAAAACAACCGCAACAAAAATGGACTTCGGATCCGCCAACGCATCAAGCCTCTTTACATACATGGATACGGCTGACAGCACGACCGCTGCTGCCGTTATCGAATATGTCAGGGGCAGCGACGTTGGCACAACCTATCGCAACCGGACCGTAACGATCGGCACGACATCCAATGTCTGGAGGTTGGGTGACATCATCAATTCGACCCCCAAAATCCAGTCGGAAGTAAGATTGAACAGCTATAACCTGAGACAGCCCGGCGGATATTCGGATACGAGCTACGACCAATACACTAAATCAAATGATTACAATCAGCGCGGCGTAGCATATGTGGGCGCCAATGACGGCATGCTGCATGCCTTCAAACTCGGCTCTAATTTTGACGGATCTCAAAAAGATGTTGTCGCCGAAATTAAAAACGCCGACAAAAGTGCCGCAACCGGCCTGGGAGGCGAGCTTTGGGCATTCATACCCAAAAATACGCTCCCGTATTTGCAGTACCTGCGGCTGGCAACCTACCAACACCTCTACATGGTCGATGCAACTCCACTTCTGGTCGACGCCAGCATCAATCCGACTAGGTACACCAAAGGCACCGCGACAATCACCTGCACAGACGCCACCTATTCGCAGTGCGTGAAGAAAACCACTGTTTCGGCCAGCACCGGCCAGTTAAGTTATGATGCAACCTCCGGAACAAGCTGGCGGACGCTGCTGCTTGGCAGCACCGGAATGGGAGGTGCCGCCAGTCCTGTCCGGGCCGAGACCACCGGGATCCCCATCAAAGTATCGGGAACAACTTTCACTCGCACATCAGGCAGCTTTTCCACGGACGGCTTTGCAGTCGGTACCATTTTTGCCGCATCCGGCTTTACAAATCCTAAAAACAACACAGCTGGCTTTACAAATACTGGAACCAATACTTATTTCACCGTTTCATCCATATCATCTACTGTCCTTACCTGTTCAGCAGCCAGCGGACTTGTGACAGAAACCAGCCCAACCTCTGCCAAGCTGCAGCAGATCACAGTCAAAACACCACGTATGGATCCGGTTGACACAACCAAGGGATTCGGATATTCCTCGGCTTTCGCACTGGATGTGACCGACTCTCTCAATCCGCAACTGTTGTGGGAATTCTCCGATCCAAGACTCGGTTTTACAACCGCCACTCCGGCCATTGTTCGGATCAAGGATGCCACTGATACCGGTTCCGGCCCGCAACGAAACGGCAAATGGTTTGCCGTCTATGCCTCCGGGCCAAGCGGTCCGATCAATAACAGCTGGTTCATGGGCATAACCGACAAAAAGCTGACCATCTTCGTGCTGGATCTTAAGTCCGGCCAGCTGGTCAGAACGTTCAGCAGCGCCGCTCCCTCCAGCACCAATACCCAGTTCACCCTTCCGGTTGACGCTCCCGCCTTTGCGGGTTCGCTTTCCGGCGCGACCACCGACACAGACAAATTCGATACCACCAGAGCCGGTGCCTACAGTGATGACGCAATCTATATCGGCTATACCCGTGCCAACAACGCGACCGCTCCCACGGCTTGGGACAAGGGAGGAGTACTCCGGTTGCTGACTTACAATGACCCCGATCCGGCCAACTGGAAAATTTCCACACTAATCGACGGAGTCGGTCCGGTCACGTCTGCCGTTACAAAGCTGCAGGACGCCACCAAATCCCAGCTTTGGCTGTATTTCGGCACGGGACGTTATTACACCAAGGACGACGACCCAACCAATGTGCAGTCGCTGTTCGGCCTGAAAGACCCTTGTTTTATAACTTCAAACAAGTTTGCTCCAACCTGTAACACCGATAGTTTTTATGCAGCACCTACGGTTTCCGCCGCGACATCTACGGCAGGAGCAACTTTCACAGGCCTGGTTAATCAAACCAATTCCGTTGGAACTGTTGCGGCATCCGACAAAGGGTGGAAAATTGATCTTGGTGCAGCTTCGGGAAGCAATTACCCTAAACGGGTCATTACCGACACTCTGGCCAGCACCAGCGGAGTTGTGACTTTCACCACCTTCACACCTTCCAAGGATGTCTGCAGTTACGGGGGCAGCACTTCTGTGTGGGCCGTAAAACACGACACAGGCGGAAGCGGCGCGGCAAAGCTGAAAGGACAGTTGTTGATGCAGCTATCCACCGGCGCATTTGAACAGGTTGACTTCTCCAAGGCGTTTACCGAAAACAGCCTGCGAGAAACCGGAACCTACAAAGGGGTGCCGCCAGCGACGCCGCCTTCAATCACGGCCAACACCAACCATTTTCCAACCAAACGTTTTTTACATATCCAGGAAAGATAGTCATGAAAACGAAAGGATTTACATTAATTGAATTATTGATAGTAATCGCAATTATGGCCATTGTTCTATCTGTTGCCACGCTTAATTTTAGAAACATGAAGGGCAAGGCTGATACGGAAAAACAGGCCCGAGAGCTGCAGTCCGACATTACAGCAATCCGGCTGCATGCAATGCAGAACAGAGAGAGAAGCGCCCTGATGCTGGGTCCCAATCAGTACATTTATAAGACCTATACCAGCGACTATGAAAGCGATACCGCCGGAAAGCAGGTAAACAGTGTCAGTTACCGTTTCGATTTGAAACGAAAATCCGGCTCGAGTCTGGCTGACCTGAATATTACATCCGACCGGATCGAGTTCGACAGCAGGGGCTTTACAAACAATACTACTACCCTGGTTGTTACGCCCGTTACATACAGTGGCGGGCTTGACTGTATCGTGGTACAGACGGCGCGGACCAGTATCGGGAGGATGGAAGATGCTTCTAACTGCCGGAAACAGTAAAGAGAACGGTTTCACGCTGATTGAGGTCATGATGGCCATGCTGGTGCTGACCATCGGACTGATGGCGCTGATGCAGACCCTGAATTATGCCATGTCCTATAACTTCAGCAATAAACTGAGAAACGACGCCATTTTGATCGCGGACCGGGCCATGATGAATGGCAGGGCGATGCCGTTCGCCGGAATCACATCCGCCAATACAAACGAAAGGGTTCCATTTGCACTGGGCTTTGTCAATTATTCTGTGATCGAAAAAGTTACACCGATAGGTTACAGCACCCCCGCCACATCAAAAAATGTTCAATTCACTGTTGTCTGGCGGGATAGGAAAGTCAGGAAGCAGCATTCTCTCACCACAAACATCAGCAACTGATGGAGAATATCTCAATGCATGACCGGCTTGAAAAAAATGACGGTTTCACCCTGATCGAAATGCTGATAGCGATGGTGCTGTTTATCGTCGTAATAATGATAACAGCAAACATTTTCGAGCTGATGCTGCCTAAAACCAGGAACATAACAAAGAGCGAAGAAAGTAATGTAGAGGGGCTTATCGGTCTGGAAATCTTCCGCCGTGATCTGGAACAGGCCGGTTTCGGGCTGTTTACAGACGTTGACAGCCCGCCGCCCGACTATAAAGAAGTATTGGCGGCTTCGCCCCAATCGGCCTATAACGACGCACCCAACGGCATACCACGTGCGATTGTAGCAGCTAACAATTTGGCCTCCAATGTTCTTCCCGGCACGGATTTGCTCGTTATCAAAGCCACCAACGCCGCGCTGAATCCTGCTTCCCAGTGCTGGACCAGCATTAATGGCACTGGCTCGTCAAAGGTCTGGGGGGCAAACGATCTTCAAGAAAGCCGCAAAGGACTGAACGACCGGGTTGTTGTCGTCAGCCAGGGCTTTAGGAATAACGAGCTGCAGCGGAAACTGATTTACGACACCACAAATCCGACAGTAGTGACCGTTCCATATAAGGCCGATGGTTCCTATGCTGCTCCCTTTGCACCGAGTTCCAGCGACAAGCAATATTATTATTACGGTATTGACAGTATTGCACCACGAGCACCTTTCAATCGCACCGACTATTTTGTCAAAAGGGTGGCCGGTGATGTTCCGGACGGATGTTCGCCAGCTGCCGGTGTGCTGTACAAGTCGGTAATGAATCAGGCTGATGGAAGTACGCAGTCCATCGCGGTTCTCGACTGTGTCGCGGACATGCAGGTTGTCCTGGGCTGGAATGCCAGCGGCGATCCTGCCGGAAATGTTGTAGATACATATACTAATGCCGAGGGTCAATGGCCGACCGGGACTGCAAATGCTCAATCGCTTGATGATCCCAGGGAAATAAGATCGCGTCTAAAACTGGTCAAGGTTTACATCGTCGCCCAGGATGGCGGATTTGACAGGAACTATACAAATACGAATACGGCCATGAGAGTTGGAGAAATCGGAGAAACCGGTGATCCAAAGTTTATTGACCTTACCACACCTGATCGCAAAAATTATCGCTGGAAGCTGCACCGGCTTGTGGTAAGACCCAAGAACCTGAACTAGATTGAGAGAACCCGAGGGTTTCAATGAAACAGCTGAACAATAAGGGTGTTGCCCTTTTAACTGCACTGATGATGACTGTGATCATGCTGTCCATCATACTGGGCGTCATGTATCTGATCGATCAGACCATAAAGGGAAGTGCCGCACACAAAGCTTATCGCAATGTGATTGAGGCATCTTATGGCGGAGCGGACCTTATCTCCCGCGAGCTGATTCCACAACGGTTTAATAATATTTCTACCAGTGATCTTAGAAATAGCCTGTATTTTATCAAGGCCCAGATTGCTGGTTCCAACTGTCTGGACAATAAGCTGAAGAATAATCCGGCAAGCTGGGGGACATCAATCAATTGCGATACTGCAATAAACCCCAGAGTTAATCCTGACATGAAATTTGAACTGGCCGGAGTAAATGGGCAGGGATTTACTATTTACAGCAAGATTATCGACACGACCCCCGGAGTTCCTTATTCAGCCAGCGGCAGTCAGCTTGTGGGAGGCGGAGTCACCGAAAGCAGCGCAGGAAGCACTTTAAGACTGCAGCACTATGTCTATCGGATAGAGGTGACTGCAGAACGCAACGCTACCGAAAAATCCAATATCTCGGTATTGTACGAGTACTGATCAAACGCAGTGCCGATAGCCTTCCGCGACATTCTCATTCGGACGGCCACACTGACAGTCGCACGAAGGAATAATCTTGCGTCAGACCCCCCATATATGATATTTTTTCAAGGTTTTTAACCATACTTAATCGCAATAAAAAAGGAGCCTTACGTGAAAACTATCACCACTGCAAAACTGCTTACCACCGCTCTCTGCGCGGTTGCACTTTTTGGCTGCAAAGGCGGCACACCAAACAGCGAATCAACATCCGCCGGCAAGAAAGAAGGCAAGGTCATGGCCGAAGTCAACGGCGGCAGCATCACAACCGGTGATTTCCAGCGCGAACTGAAGAACCTGCCTGAATACCTGAAAGCAATGGCCGACACTCCCCAGGGGCGCAAGGAAATGCTGGATACGATGGTTATCAGAGAGCTGATTCTGCAGCAGGCAGCCAAAGACGGCCTCGACAAGGGACCGGAGATCGAAGAGAAACTTCAGGATCTGAAAAAACGCCTGATTGTCGAATCATTCCTCAAGAAAAAAGTCGAAACAGAGTCAAAAGTATCCGATGAGGATCTCAAGAAGTTCTACGAGCAGAACAAGGACAAGTTCAAAACCGGCGAGCAGATCAAGGCCAGCCATATTCTTGTAAAAACCGAGAAGGAAGCTAAAGACATCCTGGCCCAGATCAAGGCTGGCGGTAATTTTGAAGAACTTGCCAAGAAGCACTCGGTCGATTCGTCTTCAGCGAAAGGTGGCGATTTGGGCTGGTTCGGCAAGGGGAGCATGGTTCCTGCTTTCGAAAAAGCAGCCTTGGCTCTCAAGGAAGGCCAGGTATCGGATGTTGTAAAATCCGATTTCGGATACCACATCATCAAACTGACCGGCAAGCGCGCCGCCGGCATTCGCCCTCTGGAAGAGGTTAAGGAGCAGATCAAGGGCGCTATCATGCCAAGCAAGCAGCAGGAAGTTTTCCAGAAAATAAAGGAAGAGCTGAAGAAAACAGCCAAGATCACCGTCAAGGAAGATGTCCTGAATGAGATGGGCGGCAGCAAAGGCGATGCGAAACCTGCCGAGCCAGCCAAACCGGCCGCTGCTCCAGAAAAGAAGTAAAAGCGTTTACTCGCAAGCCGTACAACCGCGAGGGTGGACATTCAGTCCACCCTCCTGTTTTTTATTGGAGCGGATCATATGAAGAAGAACATTACCCTGCCGTTGCTGTTGATCCTATTGCTGTTGCTTGCACCGTCCTTTGCCCTGGCCGGAGTCATCAATGCCATTGCAGCCGTTGTCAATGACGAGGTTGTAACCCTGTACGAAGTCAACCACGAAGCCGAGCCGGTAATTCGTGAAGCAGAGAAGCAGGCCCCCCAGGACGAAGCCGCCCGTAGCCGGATCAGACATACAATCCTTGACCGCCTGGTTGAGAAAAAGCTGATCGAGCAGAAGATCCGCGAATTGAACATCAAGGTTTCCGAAGAAGAGATCAGGCAGGCCATTGAAGATGTCAAGAAGCAGAATAACATGCCCACCCAGGAAGCACTGGTAACTGCACTTGCCAATCAGGGGCTTTCTTTTGACCAGTACCGCAGCCAGCTGCAGGAACAGATCGAAAAACTGAAGCTGGTCAGCATGGAGGTCCGTGCCAAAATCCATGTCAGCGAAGCAGAAGAACGCGAGTATTACGATGCCAACCGCGCCAAGTATACCGAGGACGAAAGCTATCGCGCCCGGCACATTTTCTTCAAGACCAATGACAAGGCACCGGCAGAAGATATTAAAAGGACAATGACCACCGCCCTGATGGTGCTGGCCGAAGCCAAGAGCGGCAAGGACTTTGCCGAACTGGCCAAAAATTATTCAGAAGACCCGGCCGCCCGGAAGGATGGGGGCGATCTCGGGGTTTTCAAAAAAGGCGACATGCAGGCGGAACTTGAATCAGCCATACTCGCCATGAAGCCTGGTGATGTCAGCGAGCTTGTCTACACTCCCGCAGGTTTTCATATTATAAAGCTGGAGGAGCGGATCAGCGGCAAACTGAAGCCTTTTGAGGGGCTCAAAGGCGAAATTGAGGAGACACTCTACCGCAAGAAGTCAGAGGAACGTTTCGGCCAGTGGGCCAAGGAACTGCGCGAAAAGGCGAGTGTGGAGATAAAGGATCTGAAGGGCCTTTTGTAGAGATCATACCGATAGTAAATGTTAAAACGGCCGCTTTCCCTAGTCAGGAGAGCGGCCATTTTGTTGTCAGTGCTGAATGGGCTGTTATTCCCGACGACGCAGATTGGCCAGGAACTCATTGCAGGTCAGCTGCTTTTTGCTGACCAGATGGGCTATTTCGCGACTCATGGCAAGTTTTTCACCCGGTTTCATCTCCCCCTTCAACAGTACAAAGATGGGAGTATTGCTGCTGTAAGGATAAAGCTTGAATTTTTCAAGCACTTCAAATGCTGACATATCTGGCAACATATGGCTGCAGAAGGTCATGTATTTGGGATGGATCGAACTGAGTGCCAGCGCTTCCTTGCCGGTATACCCTTTGACAACTTCGAATCCTATCGACTCAATCGCCTTGGACAGTTTTTCCTCGCCGGTTCTCGAAATAACCAGAACCTGCAAATCCCAGGTTTCAACATCCTCGGTTAAACCATAAACCGCCAGGCGCTCCAACAGATAATGTTCATCAACCGGCAGTACGAAAAACCCGGTTACCGGAAAGACCCCGCCGACCTTTCCAAGTTCACTCAAAAACACCGGCAGAACCGGAATATTTCGGGTCGCAGGCGAGCTTTTAATCTTCAGCAGTATTCCCCATCCATCGTCGGAAAAGGGGGACAGGTCCAGGACGATTCCCAATGGGCGCCCCTGCTCAAGGTTTTCATACTGTTCCAGACGACAATTGTAGCCACCCTCCTGCAGGTATGAGGAGAGAATTTCTTCGCGCCCTTCGCCCGGTTTTACACCAAGTATCCAGAGTTCTCTGCGTGGTTCGCTTTTCTGTGTCATGGCCGCTCCTGTTGCATATCAAAAACATGGAATGCCTTCTCATAGCAGAAATCAGCTTCTAAAACCAGAGTTATCCGACTGCATCATTCCTGTGAATAACGCTCCAGCACCTTGTCGATGATATTGGAGGTGGATTTCCCATCAACAAACGTGACTAATTCCACCCGTCCTCCATACTCCTCAACGATCTCCCTGCCGACCACACCGTCGAGCGAATAATCGCCCCCCTTGGCAAGTATGTCGGGTTTGAGGGACTTGATCAGCTCAAGCGGGGTGTCCTCGTCAAAGATGGTGACGTAGTCGATGCAATCCAGTGCGGCAAGAATATGAGCCCGCTCGTCCTCGCAGATCAAAGGACGCTTTGCCCCCTTCAGGCGCCGGACCGAGGCATCGTTGTTCAGCCCCAGAACCAGGAGATTTCCCAGCCCGCGGGCCTTCTGAAGATATTTGACATGACCGGCATGCAGCAGATCAAAACAGCCGTTTGTGAAAACGACCTGTTTTCCCCGTCCCTTTTCGGCAGAGATCAGCAGCGCCAATACATCCCGGCTCTTGATTTTAGAATCGCTGTCGTGATGACTTAACGCAACAACATCAATGATTTCCTGGGGCGTGACAATCGAGGTACCCAGCTTGCCTACGGCGATTCCGGCGGCAACATTGGCCAACCGCGCCGCTTCGGCCATCGCGCAGCCGGACGCTATTCCAACCGCAAGTGCCGCAAGGACAGTATCTCCGGCGCCCGACACATCGAATACCTCCCGGGCAACAGTCGGTATATGCACAACCTCGCCCCCCTTTGAAAAAAGCGACATGCCCTCTTCGCTGCGGGTTATCAAAAGGTGCTGCAGGCCAGCCTTATCCATGATAATACCGGCCGCTTGAGTCAGAGTAGTTACATCACGAATGGCAACTCCCGATGCAGCTTCGGCCTCCTTGCGGTTGGGAGTCAGCAAGGTTGCCCCGCCGTACCGGCCATAATCGTTCCCTTTCGGGTCAACCAGAACCGGTGTGCCGGACAGAGCGGCGGAAGCGACAATCGAAGCGATCACTGAAGGCGTCAAGACCCCTTTATTGTAATCAGACAGGACGATGACCTGGAATTCTCCGGCATGGGCAGCAACCCAGTCGCAGACCCGGCTTTCAAAAGAGGTTGGCAGCGCCTCGCGCGATTCCCGGTCGATGCGCACAATCTGCTGGTTGGCTGCCACGACGCGCGTCTTGCGGCTGGTTCTGCGGGTTGGATCAAGGAAGATGGCGTCAACGGCCACATCCATCTTGCCGAATTCCTGCAAAAGAGACCAGCCGTTCGGGTCGTCTCCGACCACCGAACAGACCGACACCTGTGCTCCGAGAGCGGCCAGATTATTGACCACATTTCCGGCGCCCCCCAGTCGCAACTCTTCGCGCAACACATCGACTACCTGCACCGGCGCTTCCGGGGAGATACGCTCGGCCTTGCCCCACAGGTACTCATCCAGCATCAGGTCACCAACTACCAGACAGCGGATTTCTGCGGCGTGTGAAAAAAGTGATTCGACTGTTTTGCGATCCATTGTTCCTCCGGTCAATTGCGACGACATGTCAGCTGAACATTGTCTTTTCTATCAGATCACAAACGATGTGAATGATGATGCCATGCCCTTCCTGGACGCGCGGCGTATCAGCGCTCGGCACGACCAGAGCCAGGTCGCAATGCCCCTTGATACTGCCGCCGTCCTTTCCAAGCAGTCCAACCGTGCGGCAGCCACGTTCACGCGCCAGGACCAGGGCATTTTGCACATTAGCGGAGTTCCCGCTGGTGGATATTCCGACCACCATATCTCCGGCAACGGCCAGCGCCTCAACCTGACGACGGAATACCATCTCGAAACCATAATCGTTACCGATGGCGGTCAGAATGGATGTGTCAGTGGATAAAGCGATCGCCGGCAGTCCCCGGCGTTCTATCTTGAATCGCCCTACAATTTCAGCCACGAAGTGCTGCGAATCCGCCGCAGAGCCACCATTCCCCATCACTAGCAGCTTGCCCCCACGCCTGAAGGTATCGACCGCCAGTATGGCAAACTCTGCAATCAGTGGTGTCATTTCGTCTTCGATTCGCTTTATGACTTCACGATGGCTCTGCAGTTGAGCGCTGATTTCCGGAATCATGCCGGTTCCTCCATATCCATAGACAGACAGTTAGTAGAGTGTTTCGTGATCTGATCAAACAGATCTCCGATAAAGATTGCGGGGGTGGAGCCTGGAAAGACCGCCTCATCACTCCCCCGTACGGCCAGCATTTCGGCTGAATCCTTCCGGAGCGACTCCAGCTTTTTCTGTAGATCCCGTTGAGGCGCAAGCGACGACAAAGCGTACAGTTCTATGCCGGCATGCAGCCCATTCCATCCCATGCGCCGAAAATCGGAGTGCTGGCGACGGTGCAACAACAGCGTGAAACGATGCCCCTGACGTGCGCCATCCAGAATCATTTCCACCGCATCATTCAACGAACCGGTTTCCGCCTTCTTGCCGAAATAAACTGCGTAATGCCTGGAAGCGCCCCAACGGGCAAGGTAGGCGACCCGACTGCTGTTTGTCAGTTCCGAGCGTCGTTCGACGGAACCGAATGAGGTTTCTTCACCGCAAGACACAACCGAACGGCTGGTGACAAATGTCCGATATCCTTTGTCAGCCACCCTCCGCACATATTCCTTCAGGCACCATTCCCCGCCATCCAGTTTTTCATCGAAGTTGCCGGTCATGATCCGCATCTCGCCCCGCAGCAACAAAACTGACAACGAGACCGTACAGCATTCAATCAACGTGCAACCCGGAACCGGCTTCGGCAGCGCCGGTCCGTTCTTGCCAGTGAACCTCGGCGAAAGAATGCCGGCATTGACGGACTCGGCATCTTCGAGCAGCGTTCTTAGCCAGCCAGCGCTGACCAGGACATGGGGACGCAAGACAACCGCAAAGTCGCTATCAGAACGGGCCAATCCCATGTTGATGGCCGGTACCAGCCCGATATTGCGTTCCGACTTGATAAAAAGCCCCCTTTCGCCAAGCGGTTCGGAGAACTCCTCAAGCATCAACTCGGTTTCGCGACTGCTGCCGTTATCAACAATGATAAGCCGCGCTTCCGGTGAATGTTCCAGGATAGCCGCCAGGCAGGCGCGTGTCTCGAAAAGGTTGTTCCAGACCGGAACGATTATGTCTACGGAGGGAAAAGTCATAAGAAAACCAGGAAGGGAAATTGACACAGGGGGACAGGATCAGGAAAAACCCTTGAAACTGCTTTGCCCCCTGTGCCATGAAAAAGACTAGGAACTGATTGAAACCCTTCTCAGCAGGTCAAGCTCGTCCAGAACCTTACCGGATCCGAGACAAACACAATCCAGCGGGTTTTCGGCAATCAGAACCGGAACCTTGGTGACCTCGCGCAGCAGCAGGTCAAGGTTACGCAGCAGCGCTCCGCCGCCAGCCAGGAAAATGCCCTGGTCGACAATATCGGCTGCCAGTTCTGGCGGGGTTTTTTCCAGGCAGATGCGGACCGTATCTACTATTGCGTTAACAGCTTCCTTGAGAGCGTCACGGATTTCGTCCGAGTTGACCTTGATAGTTTTGGGGATGCCGGAGACCAGATCGCGCCCCTTGACTTCCATCTCAAGTGTTTCAGGACCCGGATAGGCTTCGCCAATTTCGATCTTGATCTTTTCTGCCCAGCGTTCGCCGATCTGCAGATTGTACTTCTTGCGGATATACTGGACGATAGCCTCGTCCATCTTGTCGCCCCCCATGCGGGTTGACTGCGCATAAACGACTCCAGCGAGGGAGATGACCGCCACCTCAGTGGTTCCTCCGCCAATATCAACAATCATGTTGCCGGATGCTTCCGTAATCGGCAGACCAGCCCCGATGGCAGCCGCCATCGGCTCCTCGATCAGGTAGACTTCGCGGGCTCCGGCCGACTCCGCAGACTCCTTGACTGCGCGCTTTTCCACCTGGGTGATGCCGGACGGCACGCAGATCACGATACGTGGTCGCACCAGGGTTTTGCGATTGTGCACTTTGTGGATAAAATAGCGTAGCATCTCCTCGGTGATATCAAAGTCGGCAATGACGCCATCTTTCATCGGACGAATGGCGGTAATGGAGCCGGGAGTGCGCCCCAGCATCTGCTTGGCCTCCATACCGACCTTAAGCACTCTCTGCTGACCGGTGGGCATCTTCTGCACCGCAACTACGGACGGCTCACGCACGACAATTCCTTTGCCTTTAAGATAAACCAGGGTGTTAGCGGTGCCCAGGTCAATTGCCAGGTCATTGGAAAACATTCCAAACAGGTAATCAAACATTTTCAGCATTAGTTATGTGATCCTTTCGACGATCATTTCGGGTTGGTAAAACGGCGCAAAAGAATAGCAGAGTCAATATGGTTAAGCAAGCCTGAATCAACAGGCAAATCAGATCTCAATCCTGAATTCCGCCCCGCCCTCCGTATTGCAGGCGGTCAGCGACCCTCCCATATTCTGCTCTATGATAACTTTGGACATATACAGGCCGATTCCTGAACCTTTATCCGGATCTCGGGTGGTAAAATACGGGTCAAATATTTTCGGTAGAATGTCATCCGTTATGCCGCCGCAATTGTCGCGGATATAAACTACGGAATGCCCGTTTTCTATTGTTATGCGAATGATAATGCGCGGGTCCGGAACGTTGCGCTCAAGACAGGCCTCGCTGGCATTGGAGATGATATTAAGCAGCACCTGTGAATATTCACTGGGGTAGCCGACGGCAATAATGTCCGGTTCGGCTTCAATGACGATCTGAATGCCGCGACTGACGAGCGCCGCCGAAACAAACTCCAGGGCGTGATCCACCGCTTTTTTGATGTAGAAAGTCTGCTTTTCCTTATCTTCCCTGAAAAAGTTACGGAAGTCGTCAATAGTACGGGACATGTGCATGATAATCGCCATAGCCTTGGTGACTTCAGACTCCATTTCATCCTGGCTGATAGTGCCAGAATCATAGGAAAACTGGAGATTCTGAATGATCAGGCCGATATTGTTGAGCGGCTGCCGCCATTGGTGGGCGATGTTGTTGATCATCTCCCCCATGGCCGCCAACCGGTTCTGCTGAATCATTATTTTATCCTTGCGACGCAGGTCCGCGACCGTTTCGGAAACCCGCTCTTCCAGAGAACGATTCAGCTGTTCCAATTCATCCTGGGTAGCCTCCCGCTCGGACACCTCTTCCTCAAGCTGTTCGGTCTGTTCAAGCAGCTCAAACTCCATCTGCTTGCGAGCGGTAATATCCTGGTTTCCGGCCCGCCACCCCCAGGGCTGGCCGTCACGGCCATAAACCTGACGACAGCTGTGCCCGATCCAGCGCACCTGACCATCCTTCTTCACAATCCTCATTTCAATCGGCTTTATCCAGCCGCTTTCATCGACTTCATGGGTATGACACATAAAACCTTCCCGATCATCGGGGTGGATAATGCTATGGATCAGTCCCCGGTCAGCCATGAATTCCTCGACAGCATAGCCGGTGAACTCCACCGCAGATGGCGACATATACTCAAATGAACCATCAGGCAATCGCCAGTACTCCCAGTCTGCGGCAAAATCAGCCACAACCCGCAGATGAGCTTCGCTTTCCCGCTGCGCTTCCTGTGCCAGTCGCCGTTCGGCAATTTCCTCTCTCAACTGCAGGTTCAATTGTTGCAGTTCATCTTCAACCCGTTGCTGGGCAACAGCGGAACGGGAAAGCTGCCGCCCGCCAAGACAAATCACACCCAGTCCCATTACCAGCATCAAGCCGTGCCCGGCGGCGCTGCCATACAACTCCAGATCGGCCGCAGCCTCAAGATTGGCAAGCGGAATGGTAACACTCAGGCCACCACGTACATCTCCAATGTTGTATCCCTGGAAAGAATGGCACTTAAGACAGGATTGCTCAGTAATAAAAGAGCGCATCAACCGCAAAACCTTCTTGCCCTCCTGAATCTGGAGTTCACTGACTTCCCTGACACCCGTTTCAAGCACAAGCAGGCTTTTGCGCTCCCATGGATCAGGTTGGTTCTCGGGGCGGATCGGTTTCAGGCTGGTCAGATGCCCCTTCACAACCGGACTACTTTCCTGAGCCAGCTCATAAACCTGGCGGGTCATCTGAGCCGGGTTGATCAGATTCAACTTTAATCCGCTTGTCGTGACCACATCCCGGTCGGGAATATGGGACAAATAAGGGCTGGCAGGAAATTTGTCGGAACTGATCACGTACAGACCACCCTGTTTGGAAGCCCAGCGGCGATACATGATATCCCTTTCGAGTGCAGCCCTGGCTTCGGCGCGACCGAACTCAATGACTTCATGCTCATGCTGGATATACGCCAACCAGAAGGAACCGGCGACAACCAATATCCAGCCGACCGCCAGAATCCTGGTATAACGCCTGATCCTGTTGCAGTAAGAGCCCTCTTTACGGCCGTGCTTTTCAGATCTAAACGGGGATTGCATATCACACCCCTCTCAGTTAATACAGCTGTCAGATTATAAAGCTACCACAGTTTGCCAGTTTGACAACCTCAAATGCAAAGGCACTACGGCGGCTCTTTGCTCCCCCGTTCCCTTGACATTCAGGCTTGATATCTGTAGGTTATGGCAGTTTATATGAATTTTCAGCGGAGGCAGCAGCCCATGGAGTATAAAGACACACTCAACCTACCACAGACCGATTTTCCGATGAAAGCCAACCTTAACCAGCGCGAGCCGGAAATGCTTGCGAAATGGGAGCAGACCGCACTTTATTCCAAGCTGGAAGAACGAGGAGCAAGCAAACCTCTTTACATTCTTCATGATGGCCCCCCTTACGCCAACGGCCACATTCACATCGGGCACGCCCTCAACAAGACCCTCAAGGACATCGTCCTGAAGGTCAAACGCATGGAGGGGTTTCACGCTCCTTACGTACCGGGCTGGGACTGTCACGGCCTGCCGATCGAATTGCAGGTTGAGAAGAATCTTGGGTCCAAAAAACATCAGATGAGCAAACTGGAGATGCGCCGGGAGTGCCGTAGCTATGCCGCAAAGTTCGTAGACATCCAGCGGGAAGAGTTCAAACGGCTCGGAATTCTGGGGGATTGGGAAAATCCATACTTGACCATGAACTATGAGTACGAAGGGCAGACCGCCGCCGAACTGGCTCGTTTCGCCCACAACGGCGGATTGTATCGCGGCCGCAAACCGGTCCACTGGTGCTCCTCCTGCGTGACCGCCCTGGCCGAAGCCGAAGTTGAGTACGCCGATCACACGTCACCATCGATCTTCGTCCGTTTTGCCCTGCAGGATGATGTTTCGGCGGCCATCCCGGCCCTGGCCGGCAAGCAGGCTTATGTTGTAATCTGGACAACCACCCCCTGGACAATCCCGGCCAACCTGGCAATAGCCATGCATCCGGAATTCGACTATGTAGCACTGGAAACCGAAAAGGGGATGCTGATTGTTGCCGAAGGGCTCAAGGATTCCTTCCTGTCAACAACCGGGCTGACCGGACAGGTCATCGCCACCTTCCAGGCCGGACTGCTGGAGCGCAAGCGTTGCAAACACCCTTTTTATGACCGTGATTCAATTGTTCTGCTGGGCGAGCATGTCACCCTGGAAGCGGGCACCGGTTGCGTCCACACCGCCCCCGGCCACGGCCAGGAAGACTACGAATTGGCCCTCAAGGAAGGACTGGAGATTTACAATCCGGTTGACAACCATGGCAAGTACCTTTCCACGGTTGAATTTTTCGGCGGTCAGCAGGTTTTTGCCGCCAACCAGAGCGTAATCGAGAAGTTGACTGAAGTTGGCGCACTGCTGCAGACCGCCCAAATCAGCCATTCCTATCCTCACTGCTGGCGCTGCAAAAAACCGATCATCTTCCGCGCCACCGAGCAGTGGTTTATCAGCATGAAAGCCAACGACCTTCGTGAAAAGGCCTTGAAGGCCATCGACCAGGTCCAGTGGATTCCCAAATGGGGCCGCGAGCGGATTTACGGCATGATCGAGAACCGACCCGACTGGTGCGTTTCCCGCCAGCGTTCCTGGGGTGTTCCGATCACCGCCTTCTCCTGCGCGGAATGCGGCGAATACATCGCCGACGGCACCATCATGGATCATGTGGCACAGATCTTCAAAAAAGAGAGTTCGGATGTCTGGTTCGACTGGTCGGCGGAAAAGCTGCTTCCGGCGGGAACCGTCTGCCCAAAATGCGGAGCCGCCTCCTTTGAAAAAGAAAACGACATCCTGGATGTCTGGTTTGATTCGGGCGTTTCCCACGCCGCGGTACTGGAACCCAACCCCAAGCTGCAATCACCGGCCGACCTGTACCTGGAAGGGAGTGACCAGCACCGGGGCTGGTTCCATTCATCACTTTTGGAAAGCGTTGGAACACGCGGCGTGGCACCTTACAAAAGCGTCTTGACCCACGGCTTCGTGCTGGACGGACAGGGGCGCAAGATGAGCAAGTCCGTTGGAAACGTTGTGGCCCCCGAAGACGTCATCAAAAAATTCGGCGCTGACATCCTGCGCTTGTGGGTGGCGGCCATGGATTACCACGACGACACCCGCATCTCCCAGGAAATCCTGACCCGCGTGGCGGAATCATATCGCCGCATCCGCAATACCTGCCGCTACATACTTGGCAACATCAACGGCTTTGATCCCGTCACCCAGAGCGTGCCTTTTGCCGACATGCCGGAAATAGACCGTTGGGCTCTGCACCAGCTGGAAATCCTGAAGGAACGCGTACTGACCGCATACAGCGACCTCGAATTCCATGTCATTTACCAGGATGTCAACGCCTTCTGCACGATCGAAATGAGCGCTTTTTATCTGGATATCCTCAAAGACCGCATGTACACCAGCAAAAGCGGGTCACTGCAGAGATTGAGCGCCCAGACGGTCATGTACAACATTCTGGACACTTTGGTGAGAATCATGGCGCCGGTCCTCTCCTTCACCTCGGATGAAGTCTGGCAGTTCATGCCGGGTAAACGTGAAGAAAGTGTCCATCTGGCCGAGTTCCCCTGTATGAACCCTGAGTGGAAAGATGACCGGCTGGTTACCCGCTGGGAACGGATCATCAAAATACGGGCGGACGTTTCCAAAGCGCTTGAACTGGCACGGGTTGCCAAAACCATCGGCCACTCTCTGGATGCTGCCGTCATAATTTCCGCAGACCCGGAACTGTTCGGCTTCCTGCAGGAGTACGCAACAGAACTTACCAGCATCTTCATCGTATCCAAAGTTGAGCTGGCAGAAAAAATCAGCGGAGATTGCTGGTCATCGGAGAGCATCGAGGGGCTGAAAATTCAGGTCAGCGCGGCTCCCGGCGCCAAGTGCGAGCGCTGCTGGTACTACAGCGAGGAACTGGGCAGCAGTGCCGAACACCCGACTATCTGTCCGAAGTGCACAGTCGCCGTCATCTAGTGCCCTGAAAAGGAGTTGACATGAAAGTTGAAATTCTTATCAAGGAGTTGATGGCTACAGATGTCATCAGCACAACACCGGACGCGATCTTGTCGGATGTGATCCAGAAGATGATCGATCACCGCTACTCCTGCGTCATTGTTGTGGAAGAAAAGCGACCGGTCGGAATTATTACCGAGCGTGACATTGTGCGGCTGATGGGGCAGTTCATGAACAACAGGCCGCAAACTCCGGCCAGAGTGGCGGATGTCATGACAACACCGGTGGCTACCATTACCGAGGAGACTAATCTGTTCGAGGCGCTGGTAATCTCTTCGGCACAGAAGATTCGCCATCTTCCGGTTGTAAATGCCGACGGAGAGCTGTTGGGACTGGTTACCCAGTCCGATCTTGCCAAAGCGCACTTTCATATTTTTGAAAAGCAACGTGAGATAATTGAGCATTCCGTCACAGCCAGGACACTGGAGCTGCAAAAGGCTAACGAGCAGCTCAAATCGCTATCAATGGTAGACGCCCTGACTTCCCTTGGCAACCGGCGGGCAATGGAAGTCGATCTGGAACACACTCACTCCCAGGCCCTGCGTTATAACCGTTCATACGCCGTGGCACTCTTTGATATCGACTTTTTCAAACAGTTCAATGACACATACGGTCATCAGGCTGGCGATAAGGCCCTTAAAGATGTCTCGGGGCATCTGCTCTCGAGCATTCGTAAATGTGATCGGCTGTATCGTTACGGCGGCGAAGAGATTCTGCTGCTGATGCCGGAAACATCACTGTACGGCGCCCTGATTCTGGCGGACCGCATCCTGGCAAGCTTTGCTGTTCTGAACATTCCACACGAAAAGAATTCGTGCGGATTTCTGACGCTGAGTTGCGGTGTTGCCTGTCAGGTCGAAGAAAACGGCTATGACCATTGGGAAGGTCTGGTCGATCTGGCAGACCGCGGATTGTATGCCTCCAAGAGCAACGGTCGCAACCAGGTCACAATTATCCCACCCGAGGACGCCAATGATGACAGCGTCCCAAGATTGCACGGAAACCAACCATGAAAAAACGCTACACCCTTTTTGCCGCTATTTCCGTCATCGGCATAATTGTCGATCAGATCACCAAGTTCTACATAGACCGCAGCATGCAGCTGTTTGATTCGATTCCGATTGTCGATAACTTCTTCAACCTGACCTACGTCCGGAACAAAGGGGCCGCTTTCAGCTTTCTATCCAACGCATCCTGGCGATTGCCGTTTTTTATTACGGTCTCGGCAGTCGCCGCCCTGGTCATACTGATTGCATTTCACAGACTACGCGACGACCAGCGCCTGGCCCACATATCTTTGGCGATGATTTTTTCCGGTGCCGTCGGCAACCTGATTGATCGTCTGAGACTGGGTGAGGTAATCGACTTTCTCGACGCACATTGGCATCAACTGCACTGGCCGGCCTTCAACGTGGCGGACTCGCTGATTTGTGTCGGTGTGTTCCTGCTGGCGGCGGACATGTTCCTGGAAGAAAAACGCCAGAAAAGTGCCTGAATTAATGTTTAAGGCCCCGCCGGAAATATCCGGAGGGGCCTTGGTATGACGAACTTTCACATCTACCAATTCATCCGGTGTAACAGACACCACCAACATAGACATCCTGCACCCGACCTCTTCGAACAACTCGTTCAATCAATCCGTTTTCAAAATCGCCGCAATTAGCCACCACCTGAAAATCGCCCCGTTTACCGGCTTCCAGGGAACCGTGGCCGGCAGACAACTTGAGAGCCGCTGCGGCTCCACTGGTGGCCATTCTAAAAACATCCTCCGCAGAAAGGTCCTCTGCAAAATGATCCAGGGCATAGCGCATTTCATCCCACATTGACAGCGAATCATTGCTGGCCAGCGAGTCGGTCCCCAGCGCAAGCGGGATACCAAACTTATTGAACAGGGCCACCGGTGCGGTTCCGACATCCAGCTTGTCGTTGCTGCGCGGGCAGAGTGCAATGCTGACTCCGCGTTCCTTCAATAATCTGGCGTCAGCCAGTGAAACGTGAACACAGTGGACCGCCAGCGTATCAGGAGTCAGCAGGCCATGACGATCCAGCAGTTCGGTTGAACTGCAACGGTGCGGATGGCTTAAATAGCGTTCCCAGCCGACAAACGGATAAAAGTCCTGCGCCAGAGGACCACTGGAATCAAATATGAAATCTGACTCGGCGGCGGATTCGGAAAGATGGATGGACAGCGGCAGTTTCCCCGACAAGGCGGTTTTAGTGATAGTAGCCAGATGTTCTTCTCCGATCGTGTAAGGCGAATGTGGCGACAACCCGAACTCCATCAAACCGGCTTTGGATTTGGCTGTGCCAATGGCCGTTAGCGCAGCTTCCAGCTTGTCGTTAAACCTGACTGAATCCTGCCCCAGCAGTTCGAAGTAAAGCCGCCCTGTCAGCATTGACCCGGCATAAACAGAGCCCAGCGCAGCGTTGCTGACAATTTCGCCAACTGCAGTCGTGCCGGACTCCAGACACATCCGCACCCCCTCCTGAATTGAAGGCGGATAATCTTTTGGGTTCAAACCACGGGCAATTTTGATCAGCTGGATAATCCAGTCTGTGAAGCGGCGGGGATTATAATCAATATTAGTCCGAAGACGCCAGGCGGGAAAGTGGGTCAGTTCAAGGTGGGTATGGGCGTTTACGAAACCGGGCATTATGGCGCAACCGGGATATTCGATCAGTGGAGCGGAGTACTGCCGCTTCAACTCCGATGCTGCCCCAACAGCGGATATCAGACCATCGCTGACCAGGATTGCCCCTCCCTCAATCGGCGGCACATCGGGATTTATGAGCCAGGAAGCTGTATAAATGGCCGTGTTGGACATGTATCCCCCTTTTGCATCGTGATAGTTTTACAATGATACCGGAATATCTGTAAATTGAAAGTGGAGTGTCAGCTATTACAAAAAATCAGGGCGGAAAACCTCTGTTTTCCGCCCTGTCAAAGTGACTCTCCCCAGCAAGTGCCTACTGCACATTTTTTATCTTGATTCTCCGCATGTTACAACTCATCCCCCAGCACACTGTTATCGATCAGCCTGGTCTGCCCTATTTTGACCGCCACTGCCAATAGAGTGGCATTGTCAACGACTTCCTGTTCATCAAGCGTTGCCCCGTCCCGAAACTCGACATACTCAATCGTTACGCCCGGCTCCGCACCAATAAATTCGAACGCCGCCCCCCGCAGTTTTTCCACCCTGCACTCTCCACCGGCAAACAATGCTCGTACGGCAACAAGAGCACGGTGCAGGCAGAGCGCACTGAGGCGCTGTTCCTTCGACAGGTAGGCATTGCGGGAACTCATGGCCAATCCGTCGTTTTCGCGTACAATAGGCATTCCGACAATTTCCGTCGGCATGCTCAAATCCATGACCATGCGGCGTATAACTGCCAACTGCTGATAATCCTTCCGGCCGAAGAGAGCCACATCCGGCTGGACAATATTGAACAGCTTGGTCACAACTGTGGCAACACCGTCAAAATGCCCTGGCCGACTGGCGCCGCAGAGGGGCAACGAAACGTCACGCACTGTTACAGTCGTCTGGAATCCAGTCGGGTACATGTCGGCAGCAGTTGGAGTGAACACAATATCCACGCCACATTCGGAGGCGATTCGGAGGTCACGCTCCATATCACGCGGATAGCGGTCCAGATCCTCGTTTTTGCCAAACTGGATCGGATTGACAAAGATCGAGAGCACGAGAACATCACTATTATTACGACCTTCGCGAAGCAGTGAGGCATGTCCTTCATGTAGAAAACCCATGGTTGGAACAAAAGCTATGCGACTGCCTTCCCGCTTGAGAGAACATGCCAAAGTCTGCATTTGCCTGATATCACTTATTGTTTGCATATATTTCCTGTAGTCCGGAATCGTCAGCTAAATGAATGTTCTTCGGTAGGAAACTCACCCGACCGCACTTCGTCAACGTACTGTTTGACCGCTCCCGAAATCAGCGGAGCCAGCTCGGCATAGCGTTTGACGAACTTCGGCGAATATTTTTCGCACAAACCCAGAATGTCGTGTATCACCAGCACCTGACCGTCGCAACCGGGTCCTGCGCCGATGCCGATGGTCGGGATCGTCAGTTCGGCCGTAATCTCGGCAGCCAGCGCGGCCGGTATCCCCTCCAGAACCACGGCAAAAGCCCCGGCATGCTGCACAGCCAAGGCATCGTCCATGATCCGCTCGGCCTGATCTTTTCGACCTTGGACCTTGTAACCACCCATGCGGTGTACTGATTGAGGCGTTAAACCGATGTGAGCCATAACCGGAATATCAATCGTTGAGACTGCCCGGATGACGTGAGCCATACTGCTCCCCCCCTCAACCTTGACCGCCTCCGCGCCCCCTTCCTTGATCATCCGGCCGCAGTTGCGGCAGGCATCTTCGATACTGACCTGATATGACATAAAGGGCATATCGGCCACTACCAGCGCTCTCGGATCGGCCCGCTTTACAGCTTTCACATGGTAAAGCATCTCATCCATCGTAACCGGCAGAGTCGTATCATGGCCTGAGAAAACAACACCGGCGGAATCACCCACCAGGATAATGTCCACTCCGCCATCATCCACCAAACGTGCAAAAGGAAAGTCATACGCGGTCAACACCGTTATACGCCGGCCCGCCTGTTTCATCTGAAGTATTTCTGGAATAGTCATTTTTTTTCGCATCATTAGGTTCCTTTATAGCTTCCAGCTTCCATGGGTTATAAGTACAAAAAACGCGCCGGAAGGCGCGCTGTGAACGGACAGTTCAGCACAAACGTGCTTTACTGACAGGTTACCCCTTCCGTCCCGGTTCGCCGTCGAATCCGTGCGGTATGTCGTTACTGATTTCAAGCTGTTGGTTGATCAGCTCCCGCTAATGGGGTAGCCGTCATGAAAAAGATATTCAGCTCCAGAGCTGATATTTATTACCCACCTCTAAATCTGACACGTCAGGTTTTTCATTGACTCCAGCTCTTTGATTACTTCCGCACTCTGAGCCCTGCGCATCTCCATGTTATCAAACATCTCTGTCACCATGTTGCTGACCGACTCAACCGTATTGCGAATCATTACCCCATCCTCCACCTGCCGGGTGGTTGAACTGACCATCTCATGTGCCATATCCTTGATGGTTTCTATGGAGCGCGCAATGCTTCTGGTGGCCTTAGCCTGATCTGTAGATGCGGTAAATATCTGCGACGTCATGGAACTGATATCCTCCATTGAGCGCGCAACAAGCTGAACACTGGTGACCTGTTCCTGAGTCGCCAGCTTGATTTGCTGCGTCATATCAAGTGAGCAGGCCGAACGGTCATAAATTGCTTTCAGCGATTCGCCTGTCGTGTGACCCAACTCGACTCCGCGATGCACCAGATCTTTGGTAGCTGTTATGTTATGGGCTGCGGTCTTTGACTCGCTCATGATCTCTTCAATGATCGAAGTAATCTCTCCGGTCGAGTGGCCGGTCTGGAGAGAAAGATTGCGGATCTCATCGGCCACAACGCCAAAGCTTTTACCGTACTCTCCGGCTTGGGCAGCGATGATCGAGGCATTCAGGGCCAGCAGGTTTGTGCGTTTGGTAATGTCATTTATAACGCTGACAATATTTTCAATGCGGGTGCTGTTCTCGGATAACCGCTTGATGGCATCATACGACAGTCCGACCGAGTGCTGGATTTCTTCAAGTGAGTTGATAGTTTCGGCAACCACGGCCCGGCTTTCTTCCGCCTGCAGTTTAACCTGATTTGAAACTTCGTGAGAAATAGCTGCGTTCTGCTCAACGTTCCCGATAGTGCTGTTGATCTGTTCCATAGCCGACGCTGATTGGTGAACGATACCAGCCAGATAGTCCAGGTTGCGGGTAACCTGCTCGATTGCCACCGAAATTTCGTTCACTGCGGTACTGGTTTCATCAACTGAAGCCATTACCCCTTCCGAAGCTGATGCAATAACGGAGGTGCCGTCCGCAACAGACTCGACGCTCTCCTTGAGATGTATCACGTTGCTGGAGTATTGATCACGGCTCCCGAGCAAGAACTTGAATGAGCTTTCCATCTCCGATGTGAGCGTATCAATCGACGTCAGCAGATTGATACGGGTTATGGCCGAAGCGACCTGGTCCGCAAAGAGCATGATTGTGTCAACATCAGAGTCATTAAGAGGACGGTGACTGTTCTTGTTGTCAATACCGAAAGCACCGATGGACTCACCCTTGACGACAATCGGGCAAAGAATAAAGCTCTTTGAACGCAGTGGAGTAAGATTGTTGTGAGGGGACTGAAGCTGATAATCAGAGGGGAAGCGGGATATATCATCCACCAGATAGACCTTGCGCTCGGTGAAACATTTATAGATCACCCCGATACTCGGGTCGAGCGGCAGGGTAACGTCCTTGGTGTTAAAACCATCAGTGCCGATGGCGGTAACAAAACGGAGATTTTTACCGTTTTCAGCCATCATGATATTGACCCGCTCGTATCCCAGCACTTCGTGCAGCCCCTCGGCGCACAACATCAGGATCTCCTCTAGATTGAGCGACATCTGAATTTTGCTGCTGATGTGATGAAAGTTTTTGATATTCCTGTCCAGGACTTTGTAACGATTTTCAAATATCTGCTTCTGCTCATCCACTTCCTTATGGAGGACATCAAGTTCGGTGGCGCGCTCATGCAGTTCATCTCCGTTTTTGCCGATCATGTAGCCAAGAACGGACATGACAATGGCCGTGCCGGCGCCGATATAGTTATACAGCGCAAAGTGTTCGCCATCTTTGACTATATCCGAAAAGATCTGGCCGAAAAAAGTCTGCCTCGGGTCGTAGAAGAACAGGATCCGGATCGCAATCCAGCCGAGAGGAGCGTTCACGCCAAGCAGGAACCCGCAGATAGAAAACAGTGACGCTCTTCTTTTCATAATGCCGTCCTCATGTCCGACTCCTCTATCAATTATCCTGGGCAAGTTTTTGATCAATAGACTGACGAATCTCTTCCATGACCTTATCAGAATCGTCACTATTGTAGGCGACTATGTTCTTAAGATGCATGTATGAATCCAGGTCAATCTTGTCAAAGGTGAAAGCCATGCAATCATCGACAACACGGGCGACTTTCCCACTGAAATTTATCTTTATTTCCGGAAGCGTGCCGGTCAGGACCATTGATATCTCGACCATTTCCCCTTCCGGCAAGCGTTCATCTGTCAACAAGAGCATGCCGGTCATGCTGAGGTTCTCCACCGTCCCCCGGAACTGCCGCCCGGCGGTGGCTATTGTTGCCTCAACGTTAAAATGTACCCTGGAGAACTTACGAGTACTCATCCGACACCTCCCGTGCCTACAAGCCAGCTACTGGATAATAATTGCGTGGATTGGCGTTCACTCAACGGCCAGCTGACTATGCTTTGCCGGCTGACCCCAGAACAGCTTCATTCTTGTGTTTGACCAGTTTGACCAGCTCTTTGCGGGCCTCACCCAGATACTTGCGCGGATCAAATTCCTTGGGGTCTTTGGCAAAATATTCACGAATCTTTGCGGTCACGGCCAAGCGCCCGTCGGAATCGATATTGATCTTGCAGACCGCACTGGCGGCCGCCTGACGCAACTGCTCTTCCGGAATGCCGACCGCACCTTCCAGCTTGCCGCCATATTGATTAATCAGGCTGACATACTCCTGCACAACCGAGGAAGCACCATGCAGAACGATAGGAAAACCGGGAATGCGCTTTTCGCACTCATCCAGGATATCAAAACGCAACGGTGGAACCGGCTGGCCGGCTTTGAACTTGAAGGCACCGTGGCTGGTCCCGATTGAAATGGCCAGTGAATCAACTCCGGTTTTCTTGACAAAATCCTCGACCTCTTCCGGCTTTGTATAAGTGGAATGCTCGGAGGAGACTTCATCCTCGATACCGGCCAGGACGCCCAGTTCGGCTTCAACGGTGACGTCAAACTGATGGGCATAATCGGCAACTTTTTTGGCAAGCGCCACGTTTTCTTCATACGGCAGGTGCGAGCCGTCGATCATAACCGAGGAAAAACCGCTGTCGATGCACGACTTGCAAAGCTCAAAAGTATCACCATGGTCAAGATGGAGACAAATCGGAATATTGGAGCCAGCTTCACGGGCCATTTGAACAGCCCCCATCGCCATGCAGCGCAGCATGGTTTCGTTGGCATAGCTGCGCGCTCCTTTTGAAACCTGAATAATGACCGGGGAGTTCGTTTCGGTGCAGGCGGTTATAATCGCCTGGAGCTGTTCCAGATTATTGAAATTGTAGGCCGGTATCGCATATTTGCCGGCCATCGCCTTGGCAAACATCTCTTTGGTGTTGGACAACCCCAGCTCACGGTAATGAACCTTCTGCTTTTCCATTTTCCCCTCCTCGGATGTGGTATTTTAATGATGACGCATCAACGCCAAATCATTGTAAATCAGCATCTGCGACAGGTATAAATACCATGCAAACTGCCTATAATCAAGGTGTAAACGCGAACAGTTTCTGTTGCCAGATACGGGTGACTCACCTATAATGCGCGTCGCGGAGAATTTGACACCATGCCTGAAAAACTTTCTTTTACCCCCTCTTTACTTGACAGCCACTGCATCATTGATGTCCGGACCCCGCTTGAGTTTGCAGAAGACCACTTGCCTGGCGCCCATAATGTCCCGATATTATCAAACGAAGAACGGGTCGAAATCGGCACCATTTACAAACAGCAAGGCTCGCAGCAGGCCCGCATTCGCGGGATGGAGCTGACTTGCGGCAGATTTGCCGCCATGACCCGGGAAGCGGTTTCCCATGCCGATGGCAAGCCGATTCTGGTCTACTGCT
>MTLD01001985.1_pt1 | contig 36637 bp, 28 predicted proteins | sample 1982471 | NCBI WGS metagenome assembly MTLD01 (sample SAMN05712604, study PRJNA340218) | biofilm metagenome | isolation source: sample SPM anode biofilm adapted to -50 mV | place: USA | collected 2012-02-03 | reverse complement strand
TGGCCGCGCAGCGGCCAGCCCCCGCTTCTTTTTGCCGCCCGCTCCGCTGGGAGGCCGGCGGCCGTTCGCTTGCGTCCGCGCGGGCCCGCCACTATACTTGCACGTAGTATGGCTGAATTCTCGAGCGGAGGTTAGAAGTGTCGTTCAGCATCACGTCGGCCTGCATAGGCTGTACCGCCTGCGCGAAAGCCTGCCCGGTCTCCGCCATCGCCGGGGAACGAAAAGGCCCGCATCGTATCGACCCTTCGACATGCATAGAATGCGGCGCCTGCGGCCGCGTCTGTCCTTCGGGAGCCGTCCTCGACGCGAAGGCCGCCCAGGTCCAGCGCCTTTCCAGGACCGCCTGGCCCAAGCCGCGATTCGACCTGGAGCGCTGCATAGCCTGCGGCGTCTGCGAGACCAAATGCCCGTCGCGCTGCATCGCCATGGCGGCGGCGCGCGCCGAGGCCGCCGCCAATGACTGGAAGCCCCGGCTCGAAAAGCCGGAGTCCTGCGTCTCCTGCGGCTGGTGCGCCTTCTATTGCCCGATGTCCTGCATCGTCGTCGCCGCGTCAGCGGCTGAGGAGGCCAGCGCGTGAAAACCATCGTCGGCGAATCCAAGCGTTATCTCGAGATAAACCTCACCGACCGCAGCTGGTCCGTTTTCACGCCGCATGAGGAAGACTTGCGCGATTACCTGGGCGGCAAGGGGCTCGGCCTCAAGCTCATCTACGATCGGACGGACAAGGGAACGCGCCTCGCCGCCATCGACCCTCTCGGGCCCGACAATATCCTCGCCTTCATGATGGGAACGTTCATCGGCACCGGCGCGACCTGCTCGGCGCGCTTCGCGGGCGTCACCAAATCGCCGCTCACCGGCATCATGGTCGGCTCGTCCTGCGGCGGCCCCTTCGGCATGGCTTGCAAGACCGCAGGCTGGGATGGAGTCCTGGTGCGCGGGGCCGCCGAAAAGCCGACAGTCCTCCTCATCGACGAGGATGGCGCCCGCTTCCAGGACGCCGGCGAGCTCTGGGGACTCGGCACCGCCGAAACGCAGCGCAGGCTGGTCACCAACCCCCGTCAGGGCGACCTGGTGATTGGACCCGCCGGCGAGAACGGCGCGCTCTACGCCAACATCCGCTCGGGGAACCGCTATCTCGGGCGCGGCGGCATGGGCGCCGCGATGGGCGCCAAGCGGCTCAAGGCGATCGTCGCGACGGGGCATTCCTTCAGGATCGAACCGGCCGACAAGGCGGCATTCGAGAAATACCGCGACATCGGGCGCGCCTACATCAACCGCAACGCCTTCGTGCTTTCTTACCGCGCTTACGGAACCAATTACGGCGTAAGGCCGGGCATCCGCTCGGGGTTCGCGCCCGTCCGCAATTTCCGCGACCGGACGGATGAACGCTGCGAAGCGCTCTCGGGCGAGGCGATGGCGGCGCGGTACAAGACCCGCCACGCCTCCTGCGCGCCTTGCTCGGTGCTCTGCGGTAAGAAGGGCACCTATCCCGACGGCGTGGTTCGCCATATCCCCGAATACGAGACCATCGGCGTCTGGGGCGGCAACATCATGAACTTCGATCCCGACCTCGTCGGGCTCTGGAATGATCTGATGAACGACCTGGGGCTCGATACGATTTCCGCCGGGGTTACGGTGAGCTGGGCGATGGAGGCCGCCGAAAAAGGACTGCGCCCGAGCGAACTCGCCTTCGGCCGGACGGACAATATCGCCAGGATCCTGGTGGAGATCGCGCTGCGCGAGGGGGAGGGGGCCGAGCTCGCGCTGGGCTCCAAGCGGCTCGCCGAAAAGTACGGCGGCCTTGAGTTCGCCGCCCAGGTGAAGGGCCTCGAGATGGCGGCCTACGACCCGCGCGCCGGCTGGGGCCAGGGCTTGAATTACGCCGTCGCGAACCGCGGGGGCTGCCACCTCAACGCCTATCCCATCGCCCTGGAGGCGGTGTTCAATTATCTTCCGCCCTACACGACGCGTTCCAAGGTGAGCTGGGTGGCGTTCTTCGAGGATCTTTTCGACGCGGTGAACGCGACGCAGACCTGCCAGTTCTCGATATTCGGCTACCTTCTGGAGCCGCCCATCGCGCGCTTCACGCCGAAGCCCCTCCTGAAGCTGGCGATGACCTACCTTCCCGGCGTAGCGCAGCTCGTGCTGGATTGGGGCGCGATCTCGAGCCAGGTCGCGGCGATCACGGGGCGCAGGCTTTCACAGCGGGAGTATCTCCGGGTGGGGCGGCGTTCCCATGTCCTCGAGCGGCACATGAATGTCCTCTTGGGCGTGACCGCCGGCGACGACACGCTGCCGAGGCGTTTCCTCGACGAGGCGGTGACGAAGCATCCCGACGAGAGCGTCGTGCCGGTGGACAAGATGGTGAAGGCGTATTACCGCAGGAAGGGCTATGACGCGAACGGCGCCCCGACGGCGAAACTTCTCGCCTCGCTCGGCATCCCGCTCGCCGCGCGGGAACGCTAGGCGAGCGTCGCTTACGTCCGCGCCATCCACCCGAGGATGATCGAAACGGCCTCGTCTGCGTGTTCGTCGAAAATAAAGACATGGTTCGCGCCTGGCAGGATGGACGAATCGAAGGACGCGGCGTTCCGGGCGGCGCGCTTCACATAATCGACAACCTCGACAGGCACGGTCCTGTCCTCGGCTCCGACGACCACGAGCACGCGCGATCCGACATCGCGGAGGGCCCGCCTGCATCGACCGCGCAGCCGCTCCAATTCGCCCGCCGGCGACAGCATGACGTCGGCCCAGTATTCCGGCTGCAGGGCGGCGCGCGTCGGGTTCGCCGCGTCCGCGGGCGAAAGAGGCCTGTTCGTCTTGATAACGCGCAGGAAAGGAGCGACGAGAGGCGTCAGGCGGATGAAACGAACGGAGAGTTCGAAAGCCGGCGCCAAGAGGATGAGCCGGGGCGCTCCGAAGCTGGCCGCGATCGCCGCGGCGAGCAGGGCTCCCATCGAATGACCTCCCACATGCACGGTCTCGTACTCGGCGCTCAGGTCGAGATAAGCGTCGTAGGCGCGCCTGGCCCAATCCTCCGCCTTGGCCTGGAGAAAGTCGCGGCGGGAGGTGCCGTGCCCCGGCAGCCGGGGCACGGCGACGGCGTAGCCGGCCGCCGCCAGGGCTCGCGCGATGGATCCGAGTTCGCCGGGGTAGCCTGAGAAGCCGTGGATCAAGAGCACCGCTTCCGTGGCGCCCTTGGGAGCGAGCCGTATCGGCAGCGCGTCGCGCACCGGCGGCTTGAGCCGTTCGACTCCCCGCCCCGAACCGATCAGCGCGTCCAGCCGCGTCATGCTGCCGTCCTCATTGAATGTCCCTGGGCCCGAACAGGTCCTTGAAGCGCTTCGCCAGATCGCCCGTCGCTTTCTCGACTTCGTCGCCGAGGCTCCCGGCGAACTTCAGCAATGGGTCCTCGCTGGTCCGCGCCGTTTCACGGTAGTAGTTCGCGCCATTCTTGAGGTCATCCTCGGCCGCCACATCCGGATCGCCGCGGCGGCGATAGTCGCCTTCGAGGATGGCTTTGTACTGGCCCGAGCCCGCCCAGGTTTTCAGCTCCATCAGCCGGACGACGGGAAAGGGATGCGACTGCCATATTTGGTTCAGAAGCTTGTGCACCGAGTCCAGGACGGTTTTCTGGTCCTCGTACTCCTTGGCCTGGAGGAAGAAATCGTTCAGGTTCACCTGGCTCAAGTCCTCTGCGCCGGCCATCCGCATCAGCACGTTGCAGCTCGGCTCCTCGTCCTGGAGAGCCAGCAGCTCCGCCCGGTCGGCGGTGAGTTCGCTCTTGCGGTCCCACTCCGCGAGGACGGCGGTGAAGGCCGCGACCGCAAGGCCGCCTCCCGGAATGAATCCCGCCGAAACCTTGGCGAGCATCCAGGCCAACGTCTTGTAGAGGGCGTGCCCGCTCATGATATGGCCCATCTCGTGGGCCAGAATCGCCTTGAGTTCCGATTCGGGGAAGGCGCGGAGCGTGGAATTGTTCAGGATGATGAAGGGCTCCCTGACGCCCAGCACGCCGGCGTTGAGGTAGGGGCTCTGGACGACGAAGATGTCGGGCCGATAGTTCCAATCGAAGGTGTCGACGATTTCGTCGAGCATCGCGTTCAGCCTGGGGTATTGATTCGCGGTCACTTTTACCGAGGAGGCGAGGTGCATGAGCTTGAGGGAGCGCTCGGTGGTGGCCGACAGCAGGATCTTGAGCAATTCGTCGATCCCCTTGAGCTGCTTTACGGCGCTCAGGGCGGCCCTGTCGGCGGGGTGCTCCCAGGCGCGCGGATCGATGCCCTGCAGTTTTCGCAAGTTCTTTGACGCCATGAGCCCTCCTTGGGGATCGAAGCGGGCGCGCTTTAGGCGAGGATGAGCCCCGCCGCCTCGTAGTCGAGCATGAGATGGCAATCCGGATGTTTGCGGAGCGCCGCGCAGGGAGCCGCCGGCGATACGGGCGCCTTGACGGCCATGGCGACCGCCTCGCGCTTGCGGGCGTCGGGCACGGTGCAGATTATGGAGGCCGATTTCATGATCTGCCTGATGCTCATCGATACGGCTTGCCTGGGAACCTCGTCGATGCCCGCGAACCAGCCTTCGCCGACCTGCTGGCGCCTGCAGCGCTCGTCCAGGTCGACGACGATGTACGGTTCCTCGGTGGCGAAGTCGGCGGGAGGATCGTTGAAGGCCAGGTGCCCGTTCTCGCCGATGCCGATGAACGCGACATCGATGGGCGCGGCGGCTATCAGCGCGTTCAGGCGCGCGATTTCCCGCTTGAGCGGTACGGCGTCCGCCTCGATATAATTGAAGCGGTGCAAGGTGGGCAGCTTGTCCGCGACGCGCTCCTTCAGATATTTCCTAAAGCTCGCCGGATGGCCGATCTTCATGCCCGCGTACTCGTCCAGGTGGAAGATCGTCACCGCTCGCCAATCGATGCCGGGCTCGGCGACGAGGCGCTCGAGCATGGAAAACTGGCTCGCGCCCGTGGCGAGGATGATGTTGGCCTGGCCGCGCGCCGCGATCGCCTCGCGGATTTTCTGAGCGCCCAGGTCCGCGGCGTGAGCGCCCAGGCTTCGCGCGTCTTCATAGATGCAGATGTGCATGCCGGAAATGATACACCCGACCGCATTGGCCGGCAAGCGCGACGAAGCGGAGCCGGAGCGCGGCCGCGGGAGAAGGGTCTTTCCAGGGGACTATTGACAATTTGCCAAGATCCGTCAGAATAAAAGTATGAAAAGTACCCTCCTGTCGGTCCCCTTTGAGACCGCGCGTCGCTATCCCGATCGCATCTCGCACAAGTGGAAGCTCAAAGACCGCACCGGCAGCCGCACGTACGCCGAGTTCGCGCGCGCCATCCGCGTCCTGGCGGCCGGCTTCAAGGCGGCCGGCGTATCGCGCGGCGATCACGTCGGCTTTTTCGTCAACAACCGCTTTGAATGGATATGCACCGATTTCGCCCTGATGGCCCTGGGCGCGGTGAGCGTTCCCCGCGGCTCGGACACCTCGCCCAGGGAGGTGGAGTTCATCTACCGCCATTCGGACTCGCGATTCCTCATCACGGAGACCGTCGAGCAGCTGCGGTCCTTCCACGCCGCCTTCGATCCCGCCACCTGGGAACACTGCGACGCGATCTTCGTCGTCGAAGGCGACGAAGCCTCCGTCGGCGCTTCGATACCCGCCGCCCTGGCGCCCGCGACGAAGTTCTTTGCCTCGCTCCTCGAGCAGGGGGAAAAGGCCTACGCCTCCGAACCCGACCTTATCGAGACCCTGGATGCCGCGATCGGCGAGCACGACCTGCTCACGATCGTGTATACCTCGGGCACGACGGGCAATCCGAAAGGCGTGATGCTCTCGCACGCGAATTTCATCCAGAACCTCGTTGCCAACACGCCGCGCCTCCAGATCGATATCGAAAAGGCCGAGACCACCGTCGTCATGCTGCCCTCCTGGCACGTCTATGAGCGCGCCTTCGAATACTGCGGCATCGCCTCGGGCCTCACCTTCGTCTATTCGTCGGCCGGGCGCTTCGGGGCCGATCTCCTGGCGGAGAAACCCCAGGTGCTCATCTCGGTGCCGAGAATATGGGAATCGATCCACCAGAAGCTCATCAAGGCGTTCAGCGAGATGCCCTCCGCGAAAAGGCGCCTCATCCTGGGCCTGATCAAGAACAACCAGGCTTGGATGACTTCCGCGCTCTACCTTAACGGCTGCTACATCTGCCTGCGCGACCGGTCTTCCGCCGAAAAGGCTCTCGCCGTCGCCTGGCACGCGCTGCGGCTCGCGGCGCTCTCTCCGGGCCACGCTTTGGCCGGCGTTCTCTTCAAACCCTTCAAGGAGAAAGTCGGCGGCCGGCTGCGCCTCGCCACCTGCGGCGCCGGTTCGCTGCCCAAGTACCTGGACGAACTCTTCAACGCCATCGGGATTCCCCTGATCAACGCCTATGGCATGACGGAGTGCGCGCCCGGCATCCTGTCGCGGCAGATGGACCACAATACCTTCGGCTCGACCGGCCTGCCCTTCGACAATACCGAAGTGGTGATCCGGCGCGAGGATGGTTCCGCCGCCGGCACGGGCGAGAAGGGCATCCTCTTCGTCCGCGGCCCCCAGGTGATGTCGGGCTACTACAAGAATCCGGAGGCGACCGCCGCCGTGCTCTCGCCCGACGGCTGGCTCAACACCGGCGACCTGGCGGTCCGCTCGGAGAACGGCGAGTTCATCATCGTGGGCCGCGCCAAGGATACGATCGTCCTGATGGGCGGCGAGAACGTCGAGCCCGAGCCGATCGAGGAAAAGCTCAAGGAAAGCGCCTACATCGACCACGCCGTGGTGATCGGCCAGGACCAGAAGCAGATATCGGCCATCGTGGCAGTGAACGAGGAAGAGCTGATGAAGCTGGCCGAGGAGATGAAGCTTTCGCGCGACGAGGTGATCACCGAAGGCTCGCGCTCGATCGAGAACGACAGGGTCTACCTCGCCCTTTTGGCGGAAGTGAACGCCCTTATCAACAAGGAGCAAGGTTTCAAGCCCTTCGAGAAAATCACGAAAATTTTCCCCGTCCTGAACGACTTCTCGGTGGGCAAGGAGCTTACGCAGACGCTCAAGGTCAAGCGCAAGTACGTCGAAGAGCGCTTCAGGCAACTCGTCGACAAGTACTTCAAGGGCGGAGAGAAGAAGTAGCGGCGCGCGGGGCGGCCTCGCCGCCCCGCGCTTTATTCAACGACGATCGCGAATCCCGGGAATTCCTTCACGAATTCATCGCGCGCGCGGCGCGCGATGCCTGCGCCCACCACCCCGTTGATGGCCAGGCAGGCTGGGCAATTGCCCGCGGCATAGCCGATGGCCAGGCGCAACTCGATGCTCTTTCCCTTTTCGTCATAGCGCACGTTGGACACGAGGCCCAGGTCGACGATCGGAAGCTCGGATTGGGGTTCCCTCACCCTGGCGAGGGCCGCGTCGATTTTCTTCTGAATTTCAGGATTCATAGCCACCTCTCTCGCCGCGCTATCGGAAGTATTGAGGACACAGCTCGAGAAACTTCCTAAGATTCGCCTCTATCTCCCCCTTCTTCGGCTTAAGAAAGAGGTAAAAATTCTTATTGTCGCTGAAGCAGCAGAAATGCGTCAGCGTGGAGGGATCGGGCATGGCCGCCAGGCTTCGCCTCAGGACCGGCAACACCTCTTCGTTTCGCCAGAGGAGGACGAAAGTTGAATCTCCCGCCTCCACTTCCTCGCGGTTCATCTCGGCGAGTCCATCGATCTTCACGCGCCGCAGGTAGCGCTTTTCGACGATATGCCCCTCGCCCACGAGCTTCTTGTCGGTGTAGAGATTCACGTAAAAACGGTCGCGGTTGCCGATGAGGTAGTAGGAAAAGGGGAGATAGAGGAGCGAGTGCCTCGGAATGAACACGAAAGTTCCCTTTGCGTCTTTCCAGGGATCGCGGAGCTTGTGGACGAAATTATAGCCCAGCACTCCCCCGATATTGACATACTCCTTGTCCTTTGGCGCAAAAATGCGTTCGGCCTGGAGCGACATTTGCTTGCCGAGCCAGCGGTTTTTCTTGCTGCCGAGGATGTATTGCGCGCTGCCGGCGGCACCCAGCGCCAGGAGAGGGATGAAATAGCTTAGCTGCATGGTTTTTTTCCTTTGGCATTCGTGTCGCCCGATGCCTCGCGAAAGCGTTCGGCGAGGGCTCCGGCCCCTATGCCGAGAAGGTCTTCCCTCGTCGAAATGCCGCCGCGGGAAAAATCGTAGATGAATTGCGGGTATCTGGCCAGGGAAGGATTCTGGCTCCAGTCCATGTCCGAGACCCCCTGCTTGTTGATGCATACCGCGGAAAGCGGTATGTGAAGTTTTGTCAGCTCCTCCTGGATGCGGAGGGCTTCATCTACGGAGAGCTTGTCTGGATTGACTATAACGCTGATGAAGCTCTCGCAGGCGAAGAGGTGTTCGAGCGCCCGCAGCCTGGCCCCAATTCCTGTAAGCTGTCCATACACCTTGTCGTCGTCCTTGTCGACGCAGCTTGCCGCCACTGGGGAGTCGGGATTGAGCCGGGTAATCGTCTGCCGCTTGGCGAGGATCTTCTCGCGCAGCTTGCCCAGTTCCTTCACCCAAAGGCCCGAGATGGTGGGCAGGGAGAGAAAGCGCAAGGAGAGGGCCGTCGGCGGCGTGTCGAACACGACGACGTCGTAGAGAGGTCCCAACCTGCAATGTATATCTTCTATAGCCCAGAGCACGGCGTATTCTTCCGTCCCGGGGGAATATTTCAATATATCGAAGAATGAGTCGAGGTTGAGGGTTACGTTGTAGGCGTAATTCGCCTTCAGTTGCCGGCGGCTGTCTTCAAGGTACTTGTCCACCCAATAGCCCAGGTCCACCTCGAGTGCGTCGAGATTAGGCTCCACGCTGGTCGCTTTCCCGCTCAATTTCACGCCGAGCGCGTCCCCCAGGTTATGGGCCGGGTCGAGGGATGCGACGAGAACCTTGGCGCCGTTTCGTGCGAGGGTGAGGGCGAAGGCGCTTGAAAGAGTCGTCTTGCCAACCCCGCCTTTGCCCAGGAAAAAGGCCGAACTGTGCATTGTTACTCCTTAGCCCATGTCCAACATGCCGGCGAGGACGCCGATGGGGTCTTGGGCGAGATCGGTGCGGGAAAGGAGCATGATGAGATCCTTTTCCATATAGGGAAGCAGCTCTATGGCGATGGGAGAAGGGGGGGAGGGGAGACCGGCGAATCCCCCGAGCACGAGGAGGGCGAAGATATTGTCCAGCTCCTTTACTTCGAACTCGAGCAGTCCAGTCGCCTTCTCGCGGTTCAACTGGGTTGCGATCTTGATCGCCGATTTTAGAATATGGCCAAAATTGCGGGGCATCTCCACTCCCATGAATAACCATTCGGCAAAAAAGCCTGTGCCATCAGGGACTCCCGCAACTATACCGCCGCGGGGGCTCGCGGGCAAGCTTGCCGCGTTTGTCCGTGCTGTTATTTTAGGCGATTCCTTCGATCAATCGCGTCCATCCGCGCCTAAAGAAAAGCCGGACGGCTGACCGCCGTCCGGCTGATAGAATTTCGTTCCCTTCGGCTTAGGCTTTTTCGAGCGTGGCTTTTTCGTTCCACTGCTTCCTGAAGGCGAAGAGCATGACGAATGAGAGGATGATCATCAAAAGGTTCATGACGCCGACCACGACGCCGGTGATGACGTTCATCGTCTTGGCCATGTCGATGAAGAACACGGGGATGATCACGACCTCATACCATACCAGGGCTACCACGACCGTCACCCAGAGGAGGAGGGCGGGCAGGACGGTGGCCAGTACGAACTTCACTTTGAGCTTCTTGTTTACCCAGATCGCCACCGTGAGCATCGCCACCGAGGCCAGGAGCTGGTTCGCGCCGGAGAATGCCGGCCAGATGACCGTGTAGCCGCCGGAGCGGGCGAGGAAGAGGCCGATGAAGGCGATAAGGACGGACGCTACCCACTTGTTGTGGAAGATGCCGTACAGCGCGGGCTGCTTGTCCTTCAGGGGGTCGGCCATTTCCTGCATGATGTAGCGGCCGAGGCGGTTCGTCGTATCAAGGGTCGTGAGGGCGAACGTGGATACCCAGACGGCGGCGAAGAGGCGCATGAAGCTTTCGGTCATGAAGGGTATCTGCATGCTCACCATTTTGGCGAAGGAGTTGACGAAGCGGCCGAGGGCCGGAGTGGCCATCACCTTGTCGCCCATGGCGAGAACGCCCCATCCTGCGATGGAGATCAGGACGAGGGTGGCCAGGAAGCCTTCCACGAGCATGGCGCCATAGCCGACGAAGAGGGCGTCGTTTTCTTCCCTAAGCTGCTTGGAGGAGGTTCCGGCCGCGACGAGAGAATGGAATCCCGAGAGGGCGCCGCAGGCGATGATGAGGGGAACCGTCGGCCAGAAGGGCGAGGGCTGGAGATTGCCCGCGGGACCGATCAGCTTCGCGCTGAAGCTCGTGAAGGCGGGAATGGCGTCCAGGGCCTTTCCGCCTGAAATGGCGGCGTAGCCGCCGACGAGCAGGCCGAAATAGAGGAAGAAGGAGGAGAGGTAGTCGCGAGGCTGCAGCAGCAGGTTGACCGGCAGGGTGGACGCGAGGACGATGTAGACGAAGATGATGAGGAAGTAAACGTCCTTGGCCCATTTGACGGGGAACATGTTGCCGAAGTAGAAGGCCGCTATGATGAGGATGAGGCCGATAATCGTGCCCTTGCCCAAGCCGAGCTTGGACCTGTACATGGCGAAGCCGGCGATGAAGGCGGCCACGCAGAAGAACACGAAGGAGAAGAAGACGCGTCCGTCAGCCGCGAACTGCCCGGCTACGATGTCGCCGAAAGCCGCCACGACGAGGATGGTGAGGAAGAGAATGAACCAGCTGAAAGTTTTGCCGGCTTTCTTCCCGATGACGTCTTGGGCGACGAACTGCATGGAGCGTCCGTCGTAGCGCACCGACGCCACCAGCGACAGATAGTCGTGGATGGCTCCGAGGAAGATGTTTCCGAACCAGATCCAGAGGAGTCCGGGCAGCCAGCCCCAGGCCACGGCCATCGCGGGACCCGTGATCGGGCCTGCGCCGGCTATCGAGGCGAAGTGGTGGCCGAACAGGACGTACTTGGACGTCGGAACGTAGTCGATGCCGTCCGATAGCCTCTTCGAGGGGGCGTCGGGCGCTTTGTCGCTCTTGAGCACGTTGTCGCGAATCTTTTTGCCGTAGGTAAAATAGAATACGACATAGATCGCGATCGCCGCCAAGGCAATAAGGGTACTCATGCAGTCCTCCTGCAGAAAATGGATTATGTATCGTATAACTATTCGTTTTCAGCTGTCAAATTAAATCGCTCTATTTTACTTCAATAAAGTTGCGCCGCTGGGGCGCGGGATTTGTCTTATCGAAGGCTTTTGCTTTGCCGATGTTGTGGGAGATAGGCAGGAGGAGCGATGGCAACGGTTAGCGGCCCGCAGTCCCTCGGTTCAGGATATTCCTGGGTCGGCGCAGGGGATATCGAGAGCAATCTGCAGTGCAACCCCTACCTCCTCGTCGACGGCGACGAGGCGGTCCTCTTCGATCCAGGCTCGGTGCTGGATGTGGAGCGTGTGGCGGCCAACGTGGCCTCCATCGTCCCGCTGGACAGGGTAAAGTACATCGTCCTCCACCATCAGGACCCGGACCTCGCCTCGGCCGTGCCGAGGCTCGAGGCGCTCGGCATGCGCTTCACCATCGTCACCCACTGGCGGACATGGTCGCTGGTCCGCTTCTACGGCGTGAAGTCTCCCGCCTACATGCTCGACGAGCATGGGTATGCGCTCACGCTGGCGACGGGGCGCGTCCTCCAGTTCATTCCCACGCCCTACCTCCACTTTCCGGGGGCGGTGGCGACCTACGACAAAAAAGCCAAGTTCCTGCTTTCGAGCGATCTCTTCGGCGCGTTCCAGCCAACCTGGTCGCTCTATGCCGACGACGGGTACATGGAGGGAATGAAGGCTTTCCATGAGCACTACATGCCCTCCCACGAGATACTGAAGCCCGTGATGGAGATTTTTTCCTGCCTCGAGCTGGACGCGCTCCTGCCCCAGCATGGATCGATCATCGTAAACAATATCCCCGACTACATCGAGGCGCTGAGAACCCTGGAATGCGGCACGATGCTCGGCCCCGTGGTGGCTCGGAAGGAAGCGGAGGGCGAGTATCGGCTGCCCGTGGAGAAGTCCCTCCTGCGAATCGTATCCATTTTCGGCCGCGACATCGCCGCGGCGATCGGCGGAAAGCTCGGCGTCGAATTCGATCCGGCGACGGGCGCGATCATCGACAGCCCCATGGCCGACGCCTTGCTGTGGGACCGCCTTTTCGATGCGCTCTACCTCATGCGCGGACAGGCGGCGCTATCGGTGCTGGAGCCCTTCGTCGCCAATCTCTGCGCCGAATTCCGCCTGCTCCGCCCCAAGATATACCTGTCCGCGCTTCAGCAGGCAGAACATACCTACAGCAGCCTCGGCGAGGAAGTCACCAAGCTTCGTGAGCTGAATGAACTTTTAAAGCAGACCTCCGCCCAGGTGGACGACGCCACGCTGCGCGATCAGGTCACCGGGCTGTACAACGAGAACTACTACCGCAACTTCATCGAAGAGCAGGCATCGATCGCGCTTGGCCAGGAAGGGGTGGAGGACGACGTCCTCGCCGTGGTCGGCATCGACGAGGGCATGGCGCGCATCGAGTACCAGTACGGTCCGCGCGAGGTCGAAGCTATCCTCAAGGGCGTGGCGCGCATACTACTCGAGAACATCACGGCGGGCAGGCAGGCGTTCCGCATGCACGGCACGACCTTCGCGTTCTGGATGCCGCGCGTGCTCTTCCACGAGGCGAACGAGCTCTGCGAGACGATGCGCGACACGGTCGCTTCATCCAAGTCCTTCATCGAACCCATCACCATCTCGATCGGGCTTGTGGCCGTGGCGGAGCTTCGCTCGCTCGAACTCGATCCCGCCGAGGCGGGCTCCATGCTGTCCGACATGGGCATCCGCCGCCTGCGCCTGGCGCGCAAACGGGGCGGCAACCTCATCTGCGCCACCACGGAGACCGGCAAGGAGGTCGAGGCGAAGGCGAAGGTCCTGATCGTCGACGACGACACGGTGAACGCTGGCGTCATCAAGACCTTCCTCGAGAACGCCGATTACTCGGCGACGATAGCCAAGGACGGCGCAGAAGCCCTGAGCCGAATCAGCGAGGCCGGCTACGACCTCATCATCTCGGAGCTCATGGTTCCCAAGATCGACGGGTTCATGCTCAAGGAGTCCCTCGCGCGCAAATCGGGCACGAAGGACATTCCTTTCGTCCTCCTGTCGCACCGCAAGGATGAGAAATCGGTAACGCGGGCATACCGGCTCGGCATCAACCATTATCTCCAGAAGCCGTACCTGCTGGCGGAGCTCCTCGGCATCGTTCAGAACCTGACCGCGGCGGGAGCCGATTGATGAACCTCGAGAGCGAACTGATCCTGGTCGCGGTGCTGCTGCTCTTCTGGGCGGATGTCGTCATCGTGCTTCAGACGCTCGCGAACAAGGCGAGGCTGGGACTTTCCGAAGAGCAGCGGAGCAGGGATCTTGTCGAGTTCACCCACATGTTCGAGACTGACGCCTCGCTCAACAAGCGGCGCCTTCAGCGTCTTTTCGACAATTATCTTCTTCTCAAGCAGTCCATCGACCTGCCCGAGGAGGAGCACCAGAAAGTCCTGAAGGCCGCAAGGGGCGGCAAGCTGGAAGTCACGCTCGGCCGCAAGCTGCGCTTTCAAAACCGCTATGACCGCATGGAGGCGGCCCTCGGGCTCGCGCTCATCGGAAGCGATCGCGCGAGGCTGACCCTCGAGCGCGCGCTCGTGTCGGAGAAGGATTTCCCCGTAAAGCTCTTCATCGCGAACGCGCTCGCCGAGATCGGCGACCGGCGATCCATCGGCGTGCTCGTGGAGAGCCTGATCGGGGCGCATCGCTGGTACCGCGACAAGGTGAACATGATGATAGCCTCCTTCGGCCCCGCTGCCTTCGAACTTCTGCGCGGCTTCTATTGGCGGGAGGACAGCGAGATCATCGAAATGTTCATCGATATCGCCAGCGAGCATATCAACGAGGGGCTCGAACAGTATCTCCACGCCATGCTCTCGGGCGGGCAGGACAAGCTCGCCGAGCTGGCCGAATCGATCCGCGGCTGCCCCGAGCGCTGCTGCGCCTATTGCGTCCACGGCAGGATCCGCGGCGAGGGGAAAAACCGTCTTTGCCCGTATAAGGGAAGCGTCGCTCCGGATTTCCGCTGCGGCCGCTATCGGCTGCTCGTCACGACCAAGAATCCCGTGGACAATCATAGAAGGCTCATGGTCAAGGCCGCTGAATGCATGGAGAAATTCTATTGCGGCGACCTGAACGCCCCGGAGTTCCTGGATCACACCGATCCTGCGATCCGCGCCATCGCGATCAGATCGCTCGGCAACGGCAGCACCGAAGGCCATATCGCCACGCTGCTCGGCTATCTGGAAAGCGACCTGACCAGGATGCCCGCCAAGCTGGGGCTTTCGAAGATCCTCGCCGCCCATCCGAGGCTGATCCCCCCGGTCGCGGAGGCCTTCAACGCGGCGAGCGACAAGCAGATCCTGCAGAACCTCGCCGAAGTGCTCGCGGGAAGGATCGAGTACTTCATCACCAAGCTCCAGGGCAAGGAGCGCAAGGGCGCCGAAACCCTCATCCGCGAGGTGATCGAGCTGGGGAAGTTCTCGGAAATCATAGAATTCCTCAAGCTGAACCGCGACCTGGAGCTCGAGGACGCCGTGATCGCGATAATCGTCCAGGAGGCGAAGGGCAACGAGAGCCTGCGCGAGGAATGCGGACTTTATCTGCCGGACCGCATCCTGCAGAAGTGCGGCCTCGAAAAAATCATCCCCGCGCCCAAGCGGCGCGAGGAAAAACGCGACTGGAAGATGATCCGCGCGCTCTACCTCATCCTCGGCTTCGCGATACTCTTCTTCCCGACGCTCTACGTCGCGCGGTACCACGGCATGATCGCCGACATCCCGCTTCTCGTGCAGCTCAAAACCTTCGTCGTCGACTTCAACTACGATTTCGCCTGGTATTCGATGTCGGTCAACGTCGTCTACATCGTCCTCCTCCTGCTGTCGGTGGCCAAAGTCAGATCGTCGACGCGCCTATGGAACCTCAAGACGGCTTCCATGCTCTTCAAGCCGCGCATGCTGCCCTCGGTGTCGATCATCGCGCCGGCCTTCAACGAGGAGAAGACCATCGTCGAGAGCGCGACCTCGCTCCTCAACCTCAAGTATCCCGACTACGAACTCGTGGTCGTCAACGACGGCTCGCGCGACGGAACGCTGAACACCCTCATCGCCCATTTCCAGCTCAAGCGCGTCGACTATCATTACGCGCAGCGCCTGAAGACGGCGTCGGTGCGCGGCATCTACCGCAACCCCCTCTATCCGCAGCTCGTCGTCGTCGACAAGGAGAACGGGGGCAAGGCCGACTCGCTCAACGCCGGCCTGAACATCGCATCGAAGGAATATTATTGCGGCATCGACGCCGACTCGCTGCTCGAACCCGACGCCCTCCTCAAGGTGGCGAGCCTGACCCTCGACTACGGCGTGGAGACGCCCGCGATGGGCGGCAACGTGTTTCCCATAAACGGCTGCACGGTGGACCGCGGAAAGCTGATTCAGATCGCCCTGCCGCGGAACAGCCTGGCCAGGCTCCAGACGATCGAGTACCTGCGGGCGTTCATGTGCGGCCGCATGGGCTGGGCGCAGGTCAACTCGCTGCTGATAATATCCGGCGCCTTCGGTCTTTTCCGCAAGGAAAGGGTGATCAGCATCGGCGGCTACCTTACGAGCAACGAACGCTACGGAAAGAACACCGTCGGCGAGGATATGGAGCTGGTCGTGCGCATCGCCCGGCTCATGCGGGAAAAGCGGCAGAAATACAGGATCAGCTACGCGTACAACGCCAACTGCTGGACGGAAGTCCCCGAGACCTTCGACATCCTGAAGCGCCAGCGGGATCGCTGGCACCGCGGGCTTATCGATATCATGTTCTTCCACCGCAAGCTGATCTTCAATCCCTCCTATGGCAAGATGGGGCTTGTCGGCCTGCCGTATTTCCTGATATTCGAGCTGATCGGCCCGCTTTTCGAGATCCAGGGCTACCTCATGGTGGCGCTCGCGGCCATCCTAGGCCTTATGAGCACCAAACTCGCCATACTGCTCTTCATGTCGACGATCCTCATGGGCATAACGATTTCCATGGCCTCGGTGCTGATCGCCGAGCGCCAGACCTGCTATTTCAGCGCTCGGGACACTCTCAAGCTTCTGCTCATGGCCTTCCTTGAAAACTTCGGTCCGCGGCAGGTCTTCTCGCTCTGGCGCGTGCTCGGCTTTTTCAGCGCGATGAAGCAACCCAAAGGCTGGGGCAAGATGGAACGGAAAGGATTTTCCGGCACGACCACGCCCGCCGCGCCGGGCAAATCCGCCGGCTCACCCAAGGAGGGCGCATGACCAGGACCACCCTCAAGTACCGCAGTTCCCTCATCGTGATTTATGTCCTCGCCATCGCAGCGACGGCGGTCTTCGTCGGCCTTCTCCTCCTGCCCTCAGCGCTCTGGCAGTTCAAGCCCTATCGCCAGCTCAATGTCTGGACGATCGACAAGACGGTTCCCTATCCCGATTTCCGCGAGCACGCGGGATTCTTCTGGATTCTCAAAAACGAGAAGATCGCGAAGCCGGGCGCCAGGCAACTCTACAGCGAGCGGTCGGATTATTTCGGTTTCTATCCTTATGGGAAGAACGAATGGCGAGGCGTATCGATGCCCACCAGCGGCGCGCGCCCCGATGTCATCTATATCACCGACACCTACGGCGTCTATAAAGACGACTACATGCAGAAGCGGCTCTCGAGCGACCTTTCGCCGAAACTCTACGGCGCCCTCAATTCGGACGATATCCTGACGATCCGCCGCAACCTCGGCGCGGGCAACACGCTGATTTCCGAGTTCAACACGGCGGCTTCTCCGACGAACCTGAGCGATCGCCTCACCCTGGGTCGGCTCCTGGGCCTCAATTGGCGCGGATGGATAGGCAAGTACTTCGAGGATCTCTCCCCGGAGGGGGAGGTCCCGGTTTGGGTGGTGACGAACTACGAAACGCAGAACCGGAAAAAATGGGACTTTTTCGGCCGAGGCTACGTTCTGCTTTCCGACAACGACGATATCGTCGTGCTCTCCGAGAAGGAGGATATCGGCGCCAAGGGCCTGAAATTCTCCTATCAAGACAGCTGGGGAGAGAAACTGGGACTGAAGGAGCCGGTCTCCTACCGGTACTGGTTCGAATGGACCATTCCCGACGCCGGCGCCGAGACGGTCGCCGAGTATCATTTCGACCTCACGGCCGCCGGGAAAGCCAAGCTCGACGCGATAAAGCTTCCCGACACCTTCCCGGCGATAATCCATACCCCGAACGCCCAGTACATGGGCTGGTACTTCGCCGGCGACTTCGCCGACATGCAGTTCTCGACGACTCCTTACAAGATGGTGGGCATAGCGGCGATCAAGCGCCTGCTCGCCGACGACACCGTCGACTCGAACATGTATTTCTATTGGAAGGCCTATGTCCCCCTCATGCGGCATATCCTCGCGGAGGCGGATTCGGCGAAAGCCGCCCGGGCGACGATCGCCGGCGAGAAGACCGAGATTACCGTGTCGGCGCGGGCTTTCGGCAAGGGCTTCCAGGTGCGCGGCAAGGACGGCGTCTGGAAAGATTTCTATATTCGCGGCGTGAACATGGGGCTCGCCGAGCCGGGCAAGTACTTCACCGACTTCCCCGATTCGGTGGACACGTACCGCCGCTGGCTCGGCCAGATCGCCGACATGAACGCCAATACGATCCGCGTGTACACCTTGCCGCCGCCGGAATTCTACAAGGCGCTCCTCGTGCATAACACGGAGCGGCCCGACCAGGCGCTCTACCTGCTCCAAGAGCTCTGGCCCGAGGAACACCCGGCCAACGGGGATTACCTCGCCGCGGAGTATCAGGCAGCCTATCTCAAGGAGATCGACTACGGCATCGACGCGGTCTACGGAAGGGCGAACATCCCCGAGCGGAAGGGAAGGGCCTGGGGCATTTATTCGGCGGACGTCTCGCGATGGCTCCTCGGCTGGCTCGTCGGCAGGGAGCTGGAGAGCGAGGAAGTGATGTCGAACGACCAGAGGAACAAGGGCGCGTCCTTCAAGGGCGCCTACGTTTCGGCTGGTCCCGAGGCCTCGCCGACGGAAGTCTGGTTGGCCGAATCCCTCGACGAAGTGGCCTCGATCGAAGCGGCGCGCTACAACGCCCTGCATCCCGTGGCCATGGTGAGCTGGCCGACTCTGGATCCCGCCTGGCACGATACGGAATGGGATCCCGTGACCGGCAAGAAAAACAAGGGCAACGACCGCGCCATCGTCACCATCGACCACCTGGAGATAACCCCGGCAATGACGGCGGGACTTTTCGGCGCCTACCACATATACCCCAACTACCCGGATTTCATGAACAACGAGCCCTCCTACGGCGGCTACAAGGATGCCGAGGGCGCGCTCCGCTACGGCGGCTATCTGCAGGAATTCATGCAAAGCCACAAGCGCTACCCCGCCGTGGTCGCCGAATTCGGGATGGCCAATGGATTCGGCGTCGCGCATATTGCGCCCGACGGACTCAACCATGGCGGCGCCACCGAAACGCAGGCAGGCAGGAATATCCTGCGGATGTACGAGGCGATCAAGCGCGAGGGCTACGCAGGCGCGGTGATCTTCGAGTGGATGGACGAGTGGGTGAAGAAGACGTGGACGACCGAGACGCTGATGATCCCCTACGACCGCCATGTCCTCTGGCACAATGTCGTCGATCCCGAGCAGAATTACGGACTCATGGCGAACGAGGTGATCCCGCCCTCCGAGGCGCAGCGGACCTATGCCGGATCGGGCAGCGTGGAATCGATGCAGGTGTCGGCCGACGCCTCATACTTGAATATCTCACTGCGCCTCAAGGAAAAGCCCGATTTCTCCAAGGAGGAGCTGCTGATCGGGCTTGATACGCTCGACCGCGGCCTAGGAGCCATGACGTGGCCCGTGATCGGCAGGCAGACGAGATCGGGCATGGAATTCGTCGTGCGGATCAGTTCGGACGCGAAGGCCGACCTCCTCGTGATTCCATCGTACAACGCGGCGCTCGCGCGCTACTCGACTGTCCGGCAGGAGAACGGCATCTTCGAGCGCATCGACATGCTCGTCAACGGAGCGGTGACGACCAAAGACGGCCGGAGGATTCACGAGCGACGCATCGGCGCTGCGCAAGGGCGCCTTCGACGAGGCGGGCAACCTGTGGAACGTGAACGGCTCCACCCTTTCGATCCGCCTGCCCTGGACCTATCTCAACGTCGCCGACCCCTCCACGCGGAATGTGATCCAGGATACGAGGACGGGCATCTATATCGCCAACAGGGACGAGCTGAAGACGATCCAGTCCGACGGTTTCGTGCTCGACGCCATCGTCTGGGACCGCGCGCAGGGCAAGGCCGCGGGCGGCATAGTGTCCGACCCCGGACTGCCGTATTTCTGGAAGGTTTGGGAAGATACGCCGCCTTACCGCGAGCGGCTCAAGAAGAGCTATTTCATCGTGAAGGGCGCCTGGGCGGCCGAAGCAACCGCCGCGAAAAACAAGGCAGACGCCGCCGCTAAATAACCGCTTTGACGCCGGGGAGCTTGGCCACCTCGGCGTAGAGCCTGTCCATCGCGGCCTTGGAGTCGACCGTGACGCGGGCGCCCATGCGTCCGTACTTGGCGCCCGGCTTCGCCACGCCTTGCATCAGCGAGCAGGGAATCGATATCCTGGCGAGGGTCGCCGCGAGCGCCGTTTGAAGATCGGGCGCCTCCGCCAGCGTATAGATGATGCGCAGGTCGAAGCTGACTGGGAATTCGATCTGAACCCCCGCGAAGGGGCCGGCGCACGAGGCGCCGGAATCGGGCGTTCCCGCGCCCGGGAATTGGATTCCGTTCATGCCGACGAGTATGGCGGAAGCGCGCGATTTTGTCGAGATCGCGGCTAAAAGGAGCATGCAATGACCGATCAACGCCTTGTAAGGCTGGCCGACATCCTTGTCAATTACTCGATCAAGGTGGAGAAGGGCCAGAAAGTACTCATCCAGAACCACAACCTCGAGCCTGCCCTCGTCAAGGCGATCATCGCCGCGGTGCACTCGGCCGGCGGCCTCGCCTTCGTCGATATCCACGACAAGGCGGTCGACCGCGCCCTCTACCTCGACGCGCCGGAGGAGCAGTTCGCCCTCCAGGCGGAGTTCGAGCTGGATCGCATGAAAAAGATGGACGCCTATATAGGCTTCACGAGCCTGCGCAACGCCTTCGCCTGGAAGGACGTGCCCGCCGGGCAGATGGAGTTCTACAACAAGCACATCTGGAAAAAGGTGCACATCGAGCAGCGCGTTCCCCACACCACCTGGGTGGTGCTGCGCTATCCCTCCCCGGCGATGGCCCAGAACGCCGGCATGAGCGAGGAGGCTTTCGAGGATTTCTTCTTCGACGTCTGCGCGATGGATTACGCGAAAATGTCGGCGGCGATGGATCCCCTGGTCGACCTGCTTTCGCGCACCGACAAGGTCCATATCCTGGGGCCGGGCACCGACCTGCGCTTCTCGATAAAAGGCCTCCCCCCGGTCAAGTGCGACGGCACGATGAACATTCCCGACGGCGAAGTCTACACGGCGCCCGTCCGCGATTCCGTCAACGGCGTCCTGAGCTACAACACTCCGAGCGAGAAGGACGGCTTCAAGTTCGAGAATATCCGCTTCGAGTTCAGGGACGGCAAGATCGTCGACGCGAAGGCGAACGACACGGCGCGGATCAACAAGATCCTGGACGCCGACGAGGAGGCCCGCTACCTGGGCGAATTCTCATTCGGGCTGAACCCCTACATCCACCAGCCCCTCTTGGACACCCTGTTCGACGAGAAGATCGCCGGCTCCGTGCATATAACGCCGGGCAATTCCTATGACGACTGCTTCAACGGCAACCGCTCCAGCCTGCACTGGGACATCGTGTTGATGCAGGACGCGGCGTCCGGCGGCGGCGAGATCTGGCTGGACGGAAGGCTCGCCCGCAAGGACGGCCGCTTCGTGCTGCCCGAACTCGCCGGCTTGAACGAGGAAGCGCTGCGGGCCTAGTCCGCGGCGACCGTCGTCGTGGTGGTCGTCGTATAGGTCGTTCCCGCCGGGAAACCGAGTCTGGCGGGAAGGGCGGCGAAGTAGTTCGCGATCACCGCGATATCGGTCGAGTGCATGACGGGGAGCGAGGGGAGGGCCCAGGGGCTGTCCGTGAAGGCGTCCATCGCCCCGCGCGTATAGCTCCCCGCGGCGTAGTCGCTGTGATCGCTGGTCCTGATGAAGGAATAGCCGTAGAGCTTGGCCATCGCGATGATTTCCTGCTTTCCGCTACCGGCGCCGTATGGCAGGCAGAGCGTCAGGGCCGCGTTCTCGTCGAGCACGCTTCGGCGTTCCAGATTGAGCTTCGCCATGTAGATCTGCCGCTTGAGGTAGGAGAGATAGGCCGCGAGGCCTTCGTCGTCGGCGTAGTCCGCCCCGTCCATGAGGCTCGCGTGCGTCACGGTGTGGGCGGCTACCGTGAAGGGCTTTTTCCCGTCGGCTCCCGTGTAGGCGGTCAGGATCTGTAGGTCCGCCCAATCCATGAAGAAGGGGTCGGAACCGATGACCGATGTCGGTATGGAGAAACTCGCCTTGTACCCGTATTCCTTGAGGATGGGCACGGCGCGCTCGAGCTGGCTCGCGTAGCCGTCGTCCATCGAGATGATCGCCATCCTGGCTTCGGGAGCGGCGCCCCTCTCCTCATACTCGCGGAGATCCTCGAAGCTGACCACCTTTATGCCGTTGGCCTTCAGGTATTCCATGTCGGCCCTGAACTGGCTCTCCGTGCGGGCGTAGTCGCTTATGTCGGTCTTATCGTCGGCGACGACATGATGGTACATGAGGACGATGAGCGGGGCGATGTCGGCGCCGAGGTCGATCGAACGCGTCATACCCTGCTGCGATTGCAGGGCCATGTAGCGTTTCACGTACTTGATTTCATCCGCGGTGACGGCAACCGATTGGTCGAGTCCCTGATCCTTGGCCGCAAGGTCCCCATTGGCCAGGCAGAAGGTCGCTGTCGGATCCGTTGCTTCGGCGGGGTTTGTCAGGCCGGTGATCGAGCAGGACGCCAGGACGGCGACGACAGTAAGAACGATGATAATCCACTTTTTCATTGAGAGCCTCCATTTTTGTAACGATGTTATTTTATTTTCGCAATCGCGAGCCGTCAATAGACGAATCTTCCATCCCGTTTGTTCATAAGGACTTGCATCGGTTCTGCCGTCGCGGCGGCGGAGCGGGGTCCGCGGCTTCTTGACGCCGGCGCGCGCGTCTGCACAATGAGGCCATGACATTTTTTCGCGCGAAGGGCGCGGCTTTGTTCGCCGCCATCCTCTGTCTCCTCGCGGCGGCGCCGGCGGGGCTCGCCGCGCAGCAGCCCGCGAGCCTGGACGCCGCCCTGGCCGCGTTGTGGTCGGGCAAGAACGCCGAGGCGCTCGTCTTGTTCTCGGCGCTCCTCGAGCGGTCCCCCAGCGATTCGGACGCCCTCGTGGGAGCGGGTTTCGCCACGCTCAGGCTGGGGAGGACGGCGGAAGCCCGCGCCTACCTGGAGAAGGCGGCGCGCCTCTATCCGACCTACGCGGACGCGCATTTCGGGCTCGCCCTCATCATGGACCAGGCGGGAGACAGGAAAGGGGCCGCCGACGCGGCAAGGAAGGCGCTCGCGCTCGATCCGCGCCGAAAGGAATTCCAGGAGCTCGCCGCGAGGCTGGCGGCGCCTCCCGCGGCTCCCCTGCCTCCCTTCGAGCGCCCCGCTTCCCTGCAGATGAATTTCAAGGCCGACGCGCGCGGCGGCTACCAGATTCTCAAGGATGGCATTTGGAAGCCCTTTTTCTGGAAGGGCATCAACCTCGGGGCGGCCCTGCCCGGGCGCTACCCTTCGGAATTTCCAAGCCGCGCGGTCTACGATGAATGGCTCGAGGACATCGGCGCGGCGGGCTTCAATCTGATCCGCGTCTACACGATCCATCCCCCCGCCTTCTACGAGGCGTTGGCGGCCTACAACGGAAAGCACGCCGAGCCGCTCTACCTGGCGCACGGCGTCTGGGCGGAGCTGCCTCCCGGCGACGATTTCCTCGATCCCGGCTGGTACGGCGAATGGAAGAGCGAGATGCGCCGCGTGATCGACCTGCTCCACGGGAGGGCGGACATAGCCCCGCGGCCGGGGCACGCTTCCGGAAGCTATCGCGCTGACGTGAGCCGCTGGGCGGCCGGCATCATCCTGGGGCGCGAATGGGAGCCGGGCAACGTCGAAATCTTCAACAAGACCCATCCCTCGAATGGCGACTTTTCCGGCCGCTTCGTGACGCTGCGCAAAGGCACGCCGATGGAGGCATTCCTGGCGGACGCCATGGAGCAGTTCATCGCCTACGAACAGGATGCCTACAACGCCCAGCAACCCGTCGCCTTCACCAACTGGCCCACCCTCGACCCGCTCTACCATGGTTCAGAAACCACCAAGGCCGAGGAGACGGCGTGGCGGAAGAAGCTCGGGCTCTCCTACGCCGAGGGGCGCGCCGTGCTCGAGTACGACAACGACTCGATGAGCCTGGACATGCAGAAATTCGACGTCGGGAAGGAGAACCGCGCCGGGCTTTTCGCGAGCTACCACGCCTATCCCTACTATCCCGACTTTCTGAACAACGATGCCGACCTCGCGGCGGGGCGCGACGCGCAGGGGCCGAACAATTACTTCGCCTACCTGAAAAAGCTCGTCGCCTATCATAAGAAGCACCCGGTGGTCGTCAGCGAGTTCGGGGTTCCCTCGTCGCGCCTCGTCGCGCACTGGCAAGTCCAGGGCATGACGCACGGCGGCATGGATGAGAGGAAGCAGGGCGAGGTCGACGCCCGCCTTCTCAGGAACATAAGCGAGAGCGGCTGCGCTGGGGCGGTGCTCTTCGCCTGGATCGACGAATGGTTCAAGAAGAACTGGCTCGTGATCGAGTTCGAGGAGCCGCTGGACCGGAAGCCGAAATGGTACAACTATCAGGACGCGGAAGAGAACTACGGCCTCGTCGGGTACCGTCCCGGCACGAAGGGTCCATCGGTGTCGATCGACGGCGAGCCTTCGGACTGGAAATCGGTGCCGGACTACCTTGCCGGGAACGGGCTTTCCATGAAGCTGGCCGCCGACGAGGGCTGGCTTAACGTGGGCGTTTTCTGGGATAAAACGCGGCTTTTCGATGGGCTGATGGTGGGCATCGACACGCACGACCGGAACAGGGGCGACCATCGCCTGCCTTTCGGGCTCGCGGCCGGCAGCGAGGCGGGGCTCGAATTTGCGATCCTTTTCCAGGGCGGCAAGGCGGCGGTCTTCGCCGACGAATCGTACGATCTTTTCGCCAATAGCGACCGAAAGCCCTACCGTTCGGTTCCGAACGCCGACGGACGCTTCGTCATGCCCATGACGGAGAGCAACCGCTGGCGCATCGGCCGCGATGGTACTATCTATCAGCCTCGCCGGCAGGAGATCGGCTGGCTTAGGGAAGGCACGCAGGACCGGGCGTCGAAGGATTTCGACAGCGCCGCCGAATGGAAGCGCGGCGACGGCTTCCTGGAGGCGCGCATCCCCTGGGGCCTCCTGAACGTTTCGGATCCATCGTCGAGGGCGATCGTGTCGGCTCCCGAGGGGCTGCCGATGAGCCGCGAAGGCGTCCCCGCGACCGATGGTTTCCGGCTAGCGCTGGTGGGCTACCGCGGAGACGCCTTCGCGGGAAAGGCGGCGTTCGCGAGCTCGGTGCCGGCGGCGGCAACCGCCGCTGCCGCCGCGGCAAGCGCCCCGTCGACAGCCGCCGCGAACGCGCTCCTTCCCGCGGGACTGCCGGCGATCGCGTTGCCGCCGCTCTTCACCTGGAAGACTTGGGAGGAGCCGACCTGGCACTCCTTCAAGAAGGAAGCCTACTACATTTACAAGGACGCGCTCGCGAAGATCCGGCCCGAGCCCGTCAAGCGTTGAGCGGAAAGCGGCGCGGCAAAGCGCGGCGCCGCTCGGTCTCTCGCGGCGTTGCGCCGCAACACCGCGCAACGCCGCGCGCGGGCCGCCTTATGCGTCGTTGCCGATGGCGCCCACGGGGCACTCGCCCAGAGCCTGCGCCGCGAGCTCGGCCTCGGGACCGGCGGGCTGCTTGGCCACGAAAGCGGCCGAGCCGTCGTCCGACATGGCGAAGATATCGGGCGCCGTGCCGTTGCAGAGCCCGCAGCCGATGCAGTTCGTGTCCACGTACCAGGCGCCGGGAACGTTGCCCAAAGTTTTCGATGCGCTGTCAGCCATGATTCCCTCCTCGGGGTCATTGGAATTTGCGCGGGGGATGGCCGTCCCGCGCGCCGGCGCGCCCTGTAAGGCGCCTAGATCCTTTTTCGAGCCACGAGGCCGCCGTCTATGCCGACGACGATCGCCTCGATCGCGGTTCCGGCTCCCGACGCGTCGCGGGCTTCCTGCGCGAGCTTGAGAAGCCCGGAGCAGCAGGGCACTTCCATAATCGCCGCCGCGACGCTTCTCGCCTGGCCGATGATCGCCGTCAGCTTGGATAGATAGAGGTCTTTGCCCGAATCGAGCTTCGGGCAGGCGATCACGAGCGACCTGCCCGCCAGCAGCTCGGCGTGGAAGGAGCCGAGGGCGAAGGCGGTGCAGTCGGCGGCGATCAGGACATCGGCGCCCTCGAAATGCGGCGACCGCGGATTCGCGAGGTGGAGCTGTATGGGCCAGTTCGCGAGCGCCGAAGCGCCGGACGGGATGGCGGCTCCGCGGGAGACGCCTGGGGAAGTGCCGGATGAGGCGGCTCCCGCGGGACGCGAGATCGTCTTTTCCGCGGAACCTGGACAGCCGCCGCCATGGGCGCGGCCGCGCGGCTCGGCCCGCGCGCCGCCTTCGCGGGGCTTGAAAAATGCGGGCGCCTGCTTCGCGGCGCCGAAGCGTTCGAAACCCTGCGGCGGGGTGATGCCCTGCGAGCGCAGGTACTCCGCGGCGCTATTCAGGTAGAGATCCTGGCCATGGCGGTCGAGATGGGCGAAGTGCGCGGCGAGGACGGCCGCTCCCTGGGGCAGCATGTCCTTGACGACGGCGATTTCGTCGTACGCATCCGCCTCGCGCTCCACCACGCGGATCGCGTCCACGGGGCAGCGCCCGATGCAGGCGCCGAGTCCGTCGCAGAGGCTTTCGCCGACCAGGCGCGCCTTGCCGCCGATGACCTTGAGCGCGCCCTCGGGGCAGCCCGTCTCGCATGCGCCGCATCCATTGCAGCGATCCTGGTCGATTTCGATGATGGTTCTGGTGGCCATGCGGTTCCTCTTCCGGTCGGGATGCGGGCGGCGGCATTCATCCGCCTTCCAACTCCAGTATAAGGGAAAGCGCTCGGGATATTATGTAACATTGGTTACGGAATCGCTATTTTCGGAGCGGCCAGGTTGTGGAACGCCCATGAGGGCCCTTGTCGGCATGGCCGTGATGAAGCGTTCCCCGGTTCGAGGCGCGGCGTCGCGGGCATAAAAAGAGGCAGCCCCGACGGGGAGCTGCCTGTTCGTCCTTGATGAGGAAGGCTCAAGCCGCCGAACCGAGCGGCACGAGCCTCCCCTGGCTTACGCTACTTTGACCGGCACGACGCGCGGCGCGGATTCGGGCTTTTTAGGAAGCGCGATGGTCAGGAGGCCGTCGCGGAACTTCGCCTCGATCTTTTCGGCGTCGATGTCCTCGGGGAGGCTGAACTCGCGGGAGAAGCGGAACTCCTTCCGCTCGCGGCGCAGCCAGCGTCCCTTGAGGCCCTTCTCTTCCTTAGCCTCGCTCGAGGCGGTGGCGAGGATGAGCGTGGCGCCTTTGAGCTCGAGCTTGACGTCCTTTTCGGAGAGGCCGGGCAGCTCGGCTTCAATGACATAGCCGCCTTCCTCCTCGCGGACATCGATGGCCGGAGTCCTGAATTCAGGGTAGAAGTTGTCGTCGCCATAGAAGAATTGATCCAGAAGGTCGAAGGGATTGTTCTTGTAGAGGGTCAGGTTATTCATAAAAACCTCCGAAACTCGCTCCGGGAATTCCGGAGCCTTGGCCGGATGGATCTTCGCCCTACGGGCCATCTCATCCTGGCTGGGCCCTTTTTGGCGCCCACTTATATATAAGCAATTTGCGTGCCAAATAAAGTAAAGAAATTTGTTGAAAACTATGCAATGTTTTTATTTATATATATTAATATTAATTATTAAATTTTTTATGCTTCTGGAGATTCTTTTTCGTGCGCTTCGATGCCATCGGGATCATGCGGCGGGCGTGTTTTTTAGCCGTCCTTCGGGGTCAGGAGCCGGTGAACGTTCTCCCCGCAGGGCAGATCCGTGTCATACGGACGCATTTGTGTTAAAAATAGACATGTTAATGTGTATTTATGAAACGCTCTGAAGCCATCGCCTTTATTCGTTCGTCGTCAAACCGGTTTTCCAAGCTTCAGTATTGCGGTTTTTATGGGGAGGGCCTATTATATGAGGGTTATTTCTCAAATCAGTTCTTCCGGAGGTCATTATGAAACGTTTTGCGACGCTGCTCGTCATCCTCGCCTGCGCGGCCGGCATGGTATCGGCGCAGCAGAAGGTGGGCGTCTACACTACCCTAGAGGAGCCCTTGGCCAAGGAGCTCTTCGACTTGTTCCAGAAAGAAACCGGCATCCAGGTCAACTGGCAGCGGCTTTCCGGCGGCGAAGTCGAGAGCCGCCTCGAAGCGGAGAAGTCTAATCCTCAGGCTTCCATCTGGGTCGGAGGCGTCGGCCTCAACCACATGAGCGCCAAGATCAAGGGACTCACGACCCCCTACAAGTCCAAGATGCTCGCCAACACCCCCGCCGAATTCCGCGACACCGAGAACTACTGGGTCGGGCTCTATCTCGGCCCCCTCTCCTTCATCACCAACAACAAGATCGCCAAGGAACAGGGACTCGTGCCCCCGAAGTCCTGGGCCGACCTCCTCAAGCCCGAGTACAAGGGCAAGATCCGCATGCCGAACCCCACGACCTCCGGCACGGCCTACAATATGGTCACGACGCTGCGCTACGTGTTCAAGGGCGACGAGGAAAAAGTATTCGATTACCTGCAGAAGCTCGATAAAAACATCGACCAGTACACGAAGTCCGGCTCCGCGCCCGGCAAGAGCGTCGCCATCGGCGAGATCCCCATCGCCATCGGCTATGCCCACGACCAGGTCAAGCTCAGGGTCGAGGGCGCCGACGTGACGATCACCATGCCCAGCGAAGGCACCGGCTTCGAGATCGCTTCCATGTCCCTCGTGAAGGGCGGCCCCGACGCCGTCAACGCGAAAAAGCTCTTCGACTGGATTCTCCAGCCCGCGGCCCAGACCATCATCGCGAAGTGGTACGTCGTGCCGCTCTCGAAGTTGGCCAAGAAAAACCCCGTCGCTTTCGGCATGGACGAGGTCAAGACCGTCAAGCAGGATCTGGTCTGGGACGCCGGCAACAAGGAGCGCCTGCTCGCTCGCTGGGTCAAGGAGATCGGTTCCAAGCGCTAAAGCCTAGCCAGGCTTTAGCGATGCTTTGATGAGGCTCGGCGCATCCAGGCCGGGCCGTTCCAGGAAGGCAGCCGGAGGACGGCGGGGTGGGGCGCGACCGATCGTCGCGATAGCCGCCCAGCCTGCGTCCGGTTGCCTTTGCTTTTACAGGAGAGTGCGGAACCGTGTTTACGAAGAAGAAAATCGCCATATTCCTGGCGGCCTGCGTCATGTTCCTGGCGGCCGACCTGTGGATGTTTTCGACGGTCAAGAATACCTTCGGGAAGACCATGGCCCAGAGCTCGAAAACCCTGGCCCAGGCGATCGTCAAGTCGGCGCCCGCCGACGAGGCCAGCGTGGCGCCCTGGCTCGAGGGGCTTTCGGGCACTTACAAGGGGTATTCCTTCTACTACTACGCGGGGATTCCCGGCGAGGAGGGGTATCACGGCGTAGCCGGCGACGAGACGCTCTCCGCGTTCTGGCAGGGACTGCCGGAGGGCTCGGTCGAGCGCGGCAACGCCTCCGATTCGGTGAATTACCTCGAGACCTACCTTTTCCCCAAGCCGGAACGGATCGGGGACGGCAAGGCGAGCGTGCTGGCCGTGCCCGTGCCCAACGAGGCGAACGACAGCGCCGTGGGATTCCTCCTGATCGCCATGGACGCGAACAGGGTTTCGTCCTTCAATTCGCTGGTCGACGCGCTGATCGCGATCGCCTTCGCGCTCTTCGCGCTGGCCTTCGGCGTGGCTACCTTCTCGCGCGATCCCATCACCGGATACGCCATCCTGGTCCTGTTCGCCATCGTCGTCGCCTTCGTGGCCTATCCCCTCTTCGAGGCCGTGCGCCTCACCCTCATAGTGAACGGGAAGCTCTCGCTGGCGACTTGGAAGACCGTGCTCGGCAACATGCAGTACCTGAAGGCGCTCTGGGGATCGATACAGCTGGGCATCTGCACGGCCAGCGCTTCGACCCTGATCGGCTTCGCCTACGCCTTCGCGGTGTCGCGGACGAGCATGAAGGGCAAAAAGCTCGTCACCGGGCTGGCGACCATGCCCGTGATATCGCCGCCCTTCTCGCTGACCCTGTCGATCATCCTGCTTTTCGGCAACAACGGACTGATCACCAAGCGCCTCCTGGGGCTTGAAAACTTCAATATCTACGGACTCGGGGGGCTGACCCTCGTGCAGACCATCTCGATGTTCCCCATCGCCTTCCTGACGCTCCAGGGCGTGCTCGAAGCCATCGACTCGACGCTGGAGGACGCCTCGCTCGACTTGAACGCCTCGCGGAGCTACACCTTCACGCACGTGACCCTGCCCCTCCTCGTGCCGGGCATCCTTTCGGCATGGCTCCTCGTCTTCACGAACTCGCTCGCGGATTTCGCGAACCCCCTGCTGTTGGCGGGTTCCTACCGCGTGCTGTCGGTCGAGTCCTACATCGAGGTGACGGGCATGAACCGGCTGCCGAACGGCGCGGCGCTTTCGATCTTGCTGCTGCTGCCGACGCTGACCGCCTTTTTCGTCCAGCGCTCCTGGGTGAGCAAGAAGTCCTATGTGGTCGTGACGGGCAAGCCTTCCATGCGGCTGTCGGACCTGGCCTCGCCGGGCGCGCGCAAGGCACTGATCGGTTTCGTGGCCGCGGTCAGCGTCTTCGTGGTCGCCCTCTACGGCACAATCGTGGCCGGCTGCTTCGTCAAGAACTGGGGCATCGACTATACCTTCACACTCGCCAACTTCGGCGAGGCGCTGACCCGAGGCAAGGCGGCCCTGATTTCGACGCTCACCCTGGCGGGCATCGCGACCCCGATAGCGGGCATCCTCGCGATGGTCGCCGCCGTGATCGTGGTCCGCAAGAAATTCCCCGGCAAGAAGCTGCTCGAAGGCCTCGTGATGACGCCCTACGCCCTTCCGGGAACCCTCGTGGGCATCAGCTACATCCTCGCCTTCAACAAGCCGCCCCTCCTCCTCGTCGGCACGGGCGCCATCCTCGTCATCAACTACGTGATCAGGGAACTCCCCGTCGGCCTTGAAGGCGGCGTGGCCGCGCTGCGGCAGATCGATCCGTCGATCGAGGAGGCCGCCGCCGATCTGGGCGCCGACCAGGGCACGATCTTCCGCACGATCATCCTGCCCCTCATCAGGCCGGCCTTCATCTCGTCGATGTCCTACACCTTCGTGCGCTCGATGACGGCGGTGAGCGCCATCATCTTCCTGATCAGCGCCCGCTGGTACCATATCACGATCCAGATCTACAACTTCTCGGAAAATATCCGGTTCGGCCTGGCGAGCGTCCTGTCGACAACGCTCATCGTCATCGTGCTGATGGTGTTCGGGCTCATGCGGCTCCTGGTCCGCCAGAGCGAGCATCTGGAAAAGACCGTCACGGTCCAATAAGGAAGGGAATTCTCTATGGCAGCAAAATCAGTACCCGTTCGGCTCGATATGGTTTCCAAGACCTTCAGGGACCCGAAGACGAAGGCGCAGGTCCACGCCGTGCGCGAGGCCAACTTCGAGATACAGCCGGGCGAGCTCGTCACCCTGCTGGGGCCTTCGGGCTGCGGCAAGACGACGACCCTGCGCATGATCGGCGGCTTCGAGCTGCCGACGCAAGGCAAGATATATATCGGCGGCGCCGACGTGACCTATCTGCCGCCGAACGGCCGCGAGACGGCCACGGTGTTCCAGTCATACGGCCTCTTCCCCCACCTCAACGTGGAGGAGAACGTAGCCTATGGGCTGAAGGTGCGCAAGCGGCCGGCGGCGGAGATCGAGGACCGCGTGAAGAAAACCCTCGACCTGGTCGGGCTGGCCGAGCTGGCCAAGCGGGCGCCGGGCAGGCTCTCGGGCGGGCAGCAGCAGCGGGTCGCCCTGGCGCGGTCCCTGGTGGTCGAGCCGCAGGTGCTGCTGCTCGACGAGCCGCTGTCCAACCTGGACGCCCTTCTGCGCGAGCAGATGCGCGTCGAGATCCGCCGGATCCAGAAGACCTTGGGCATCACGGCGATATACGTGACGCACGACCGCATCGAGGCTATGAGCCTTTCCGACCGCGTGATCGTGATGAAGGACGGCCTCGTGCGGCAGATCGGCTCGCCGAGCGAGATCTACGAGCGGCCGAACTCCATGTTCGTGGCCGGCTTCGTCGGCAAGGTGGCTTTCTTCCCGATCGCGCTCGAAGGCGTCGAGGCGGACGGCACCTGCCGCTGCACCTTGGAGGGCAAGGCGGTGAAGGCCGGACACCTGGTCGAGGGCGTCGCGCCGGGCCAGAAGGCGGTGATCATGGCCAGGCCCGAATCGCTGAGGCTGCTGGCGCCGGGAAAGGGTATCGCCGAGGGCACGGTATCCGCCAAGGTCTACCTGGGCTCGAGCGTCGAGGTCTTCGTGAAGACCCTCTACGGCGAGATTTTGGTGCAGGTGGACGATCCCGCCGAAAAGCGGATCGCCGACGAGGGCGAGGCGGTGTCGGTGGGCTTCAACGAGTCCCTGGTGCGCGTGCTGCCGGATTCGGCGGGCTGAGGCTCATGGGCTGGCGCGGCGGCAAAGTAACGGCAAAGTGGCCACGATAGGGGGGGCCGCCCGCGGAAGCGAATCGCTTCCGCGGGCGGCCCTTTTTGCGCGCGGCACCGCGCCGCTCGCGAACGGCCGCCGGAGCGGCAGCCGGCGCAAGGACGCGGCCCCTCAGTCCGTCTCGCGCCAGCGGAGGGCGAGGGCCTCGATGGCGTCCAGGGCGAGGTAGAGCGCCAGCCCCACCGCGGAGAGCGCCATGATCGCGGCGTACATGTCGGGATAATCAACCCTTGACCAGGCGTCCATGATATACCAGCCGAGGCCGTCCATGGAGGCGAAGGTCTCCGCGAGAAAGAGCACGGCGATGGCGGTGCCCAGGCTTATCCTGAGCGACGAGAGCAGGGCGGAGAGGGTGGCCGGGAAGATGGCGCGCCTGAGGACGCCCGCGCGCCCGAAGCCGAGGGAACGCACGGTGTCGAGGAGGGCGGGCGGGATCGCCTTGGCCGAATCCCTGGCGCCGACGAAGAGCTGGCCGAAGACGACGAGGCCCATGAGGGCGATTTTTGACGCGTCGCCCAGCCCGAGGAAGAGCATGAGGAGGGGCAGGAAGGCGACCTTCGGCAGCGGGTGGAGGAGATAGACCAAGGGCGAGGCGAGGGCGTCGGCCGCCCTGCTCCGTCCGGAGACGAGGCCGAGCGCCCAGGCCGGGGGACCGGCTATCGCCAGCGCGAGGAAGATGCGCCGGAGCGAGGCGAAAGTGTGGGTAAGGAGGGTGCCGTCGGCGAGCCTTTCGGCGAAGCGCCCGGCGGCGACCGCTGGATGGGGCAGGAAGGGCTTGCCGAGGGCTTGGGCGAGCAATTCCCAGACAAGGGCGACGAAGGCCCCCGCCAGGGCGATCTTGCCCAGCTTGGAGGCGAAACCGCGGGCGCCGATGCTCGTCCCGATCCGCTCCGCGCCGTTCGGCCCGGTATGCTCGTTCGAGGCGGCGGTCCGCTCCGCAGCCCGTTCCGCGAAGCTCGCGCGCAGGGCGGCCACATCTTCGTAGTAGCGCGCCCCTTCGCGGTAGGCGGCCGGCGCCGGATTCGCGGCGCGCGCCGATCGGGCCGCGGCGCCGGTGATGGCGTCCTGTCTTTCTTCCAGCCCCGAATCGGGGGATCGCGGCGCGCCGGCGGGGCAAGCCGCGTGGCGTCCCGTCTCGAACGGCTCAGAAAGCGTCGAGGGATTTTTTCCCTCCATGATGTAGACCACGTCGGCCAGGTAGGCCGCCTCCTCGATCGAATGGGTGACCAGGATCACCGTGGTTCCATGCCTGCGCTGGGTTTCGAGGAGGGTCTCCTGCAGGGATTCCCTCGTGATGGCGTCGAGGCTCGAGAAGGGCTCGTCGAGAAGGAGGAGGTCGCTGTCGCCCGCGAGGGCGCGCGCCACGGCGACGCGCTGCCGCATGCCGCCCGAAAGCCGCGAGGGAAAGAGCTTCGAGAAGGGGTTCAGTTCGAGCTCTTCCAGGATGGGGGCGACGCGCGCGCGCCGCTGCGCCGCGGGCACGCCTCTGGCGGCGAGCCCCAGTTCGGCGTTGCCGCGGACGCTCTCCCAGGGCAGGAGTCCGTAATCCTGGAAGATGATGGAGGTTTTTGGTCTGATTTTCCCGCCCGGCTCCCCATCGACGAAGAGCGCTCCCGACTCGGGAACCGCGAGGCCGGCGATGAGGCGCAGGAGGCTCGACTTGCCGCAACCGGAGCGCCCGACGATGGCCGTGATGGCGCCGCGTTCAAACGTCGCAGTTATACCGGAAAGGACGGGGATTGTCCTTCCCTTGACGGCGTATGAGAACGAGAGGCGCTCGAGCTTAACCATCGGGCCGGGGCTCTAAAAGCCTTCGATCGGGCGCGGGTCGAGGAGGGCCGCCTGGGCGACCGTTGTTTTAAGCAGCCCCTTCGAGGCGAGCCAGGCGGCCGCGCGCGACAGATCGGCCGCGGCGGGCAGCCTCGGCTTCTTGTACGCGACGAAAGAATAGGCCGCGGCCGCCTCCTCAGAGAATCCGGCCTTCTTCACGAGCAGGGGACGGTACTGGTCGGGGGCCGCGTTGATCTTCTGCGCGGCCTTCCAATACGCCCTGTAGAGCTTGGCGATGTCGGCGAGACGCCCTGCGAGCGCCTCCTGGGAGAAGGCGAGGACGCCCGCGCCCAGGCCGTAGTCGTCCGTGGTGGCTATGATCCTGGCGCCCCGCACGCGCGCCGTGGTCAGGAAAGGCTCCGGCATGCCGGCCGCGGCGATCTGCCCGGCGAGCATCGATTCGAGCCGCACCGGCATCTTGGGGATGGGGAGGAGATTGATCTCGGCGGCCGGCACCCCCGCCGCCGCCATGAGCGTATCGACCATGTAGTGGATGACCGAATTGCTCGACATGCCGATCGGCTTGCCCGCCAGGTCGGCGAGCTTCTCGGCCTTTGACCCAGGCGAGGCGGCGATGCCGTATCGCCCGTCGGTCAGGCTGGTGATTTTGACGGGAAAGCCGCCCTGGACGGCCAGGATGACGGCGAGCACGTCGGTGACGACGCCGTCCACCGCGCCGGCCTGGAAGGCGGAGTCGCGCTCGACGGCGCTCTGGAAACGCACGAGCTGGACGTCGACGCCCTCCGCCGCGAAGAGATTCTCGGTTTCGCAGAGCATGAAGGGAAGGGAATCCGCGTCGGCGAAGACGCCGAGCTTGAGCGCGGACTTCGTCTGCGCGCCCAGGGGGGACAGGAAAGCCGCGAGCAGGATGGCTGCCGCGACGACGGAGGCTTTTTTCATGGCCATGGGAGCTCCTTAGGTAGCCTCGTTCCAGCGGAAAGCGCGCTCGCTGGGGACGCCGAGGCGATCCATGATCCTGTTTACCACAGTGTCGGCGAGTTGTTCAATCGACTGCGGCTTGCTGTAGAAGCTGGGGCAGGCGGGCAGGATGACGGCGCCGGCCTCCTTGAGCGATACGAAGGCTTTGAGCGACACCAGGGAAAGCGGGGTCTCGCGAGGCACCAGGATGAGGGGCCAGCCCTCCTTGAGCGCCACGGCGCCGGCGCGATGCAACAGGTTGGAGCAGGCTCCCGATGCCAGGCTGCCGATGGTGCCCATGGAGCAGGGGACGATGATGGTGCCCTGGAGCCGGAAGGATCCCGAGGCGATGGGCGCGGAGAAATCGTCGGAGGGATGGAACTTGACGATGGCGGGGGAGCGGCCGGGGCCGCCCGAGGTGCGGATCTTGCCGAGCCAATATCCGAGGGGCCTGCCCGTCTCCTCCAGGATGACGCGGGCGCCCCAGGCGGAGCAGGTGAGATGGACGATCACCCCTTTCGCGGCGAGGGCGGAGATGAGGCGGAGCGAATAAAGTGCGCCGGATGCGCCAGCGATGCAAACGAGGTAGCGTTCCATCTTTCCCGAGTTTATATCAGATACTGGTCGAGGGCAACACCGATAAGAAAAAGGATCGGTATTATCTCGTTGATGCCGTAGGCCGCTATCTTGACGTGACGCTCTGTGCCGCCCAACGCGACGACGTGCTCGGCGGCGAGGAGGACGGCGCAGGCGGCCAGAGCCGCTCCGGTTCCCGCGCCCGCCTCGGGCCAGAAGAGGAAGACGCTCGCCATGCCCGCCAAGGCGGCGAGGTGGCATGCGGCCGCGATGAGCCGGGCTTCCCGTTCGCCGAAGCGCGCCGGCACGGAGCGCAGGCCCTGGGCGCGGTCGAAGGCGATGTCCTGGATTGCGTAGATGATGTCGAAGCCGGCCACCCAGAGGGCGACCCCGCCCACGAGGGGGAAATATCGCAGATGAAAGGCTCCCGATATGCCGAGGAAGGCGCCCATGGTGGCGGCGGAGCAAGTGACGCCCAGCCAGAAGTGGCAGAGCCAGGTGAAGCGCTTTGTGTAGGAATAGCCGAAGACGAGAAGCGCCGCCGCGGGGAGGAGGGCGAGGCAGAGCGGGTTGAGCATGGCCGCGCCGATGACGAGCAGGGCGGCCATCGCCGCGGTGAAGAGCCAGAGTTCCCGGCGCGAGAGCGAGCCCGCGGGCAGGGCGCGCCCCGCGGTCCTTGGGTTTTTCCCGTCGATCTCGTGGTCGATCAGGCGGTTGAGGGCGTTGGCCGCGTTCCTGGCGCCGAAGGCGGCGGCGACGATCCAGAGCAACTTGGCGGCCGGCGGGCGTCCTTGCGTCTCCAGGAGGATGGCCGAGAGGGCGAAGGGCAGCGAAAAGAGCGTGTGCCTGATCATCACCGCGTCGCCGACGGCGCCGAGGCGGCCGAAGAGTCCGCCTCGCGGACCGCGCCGGGAGCCGCGATCGGCGCCGTCCGCGGCCTCGCGGCCCTCAGCCGATGCCATACTCGCTCCAGCGCCCGTCGACCTTGGCCACGACGGCGGGATCCATCGCCAACGGCTCGGGCCACTCCCTCGGGTGTCCCTCCTCGGGCCA
>MTLD01001124.1_pt1 | contig 37057 bp, 36 predicted proteins | sample 1982471 | NCBI WGS metagenome assembly MTLD01 (sample SAMN05712604, study PRJNA340218) | biofilm metagenome | isolation source: sample SPM anode biofilm adapted to -50 mV | place: USA | collected 2012-02-03 | reverse complement strand
GTGTGCTGGTTCGATTCCAGTCTTCGGCACCATTAACTTCTCTAACCTCCTGAGTTTACAGGTGGTTTTTAGAGGGTAAAAAACAGGCCTCTCGCTGATGTTCCCAGAAATGGTACACAGCCGGAGGCCTTTTTTTATGCTTTTGCAGCTTCGAGGAACCGTCTACTATCTCCGTACCCGCATCCCCGCCGACCTCCACGACCTGATCGGTCGAGCCGAAATCAAGCAGACCTTGCGGACCTCCAACCGAAGAGACGCCAAGAAGCTCTGCCGGTTGCGGTCGGCGGATGTAGAGCGGATGTTCACCCAACTACGCCTTGGCAGGAACGCAATGAACGACACCCAACTCAAAAGATTCGCAGACAAGCTGCTCGCAGACTTCCTGGGCAAGACAGAGAAGCACAGGCAGACCGGCGCAGACGTGTTCGAGATACCGCTGGCAGAGATACCGGAGGGCTTCGACCAAGACGGGATCTTCGCCCTTACCCCTACCCTATCCCGCCAACGTACCGCTGAAGGCCTAGACCACGCTGCTGAATACCACAAGCAAAGGATAGCCAGCCTGCGCGAGGAGCTGAGGTTCGGTCGCTATTCGGAAAGCACAAGAGACCTCGCACGACGCCGTGTCCAGGAGGATAAGCTGAACGTCGAGCTACCGCCTGCGAGTTGGTTTGTGCCGTCATGGATGGCTGGCACAGCCGAACTGCCAGATGTGTACTTCTCTCGGATACCTGAGCCGGAGGTTGCCGAATCAGTGAAGGGGGCTAAGAAGGCCAAGGCGAAGGATCTTGAAATTGTCAGCACCTGGGATGAACAACCGCCTGCTGAGTTCGCTACCCTCTGCCGTACCATCGTCCAGACCTTGCTTGAAGGGCATGAGGTTGAGCTTGAGCGGGTGAACGGGATCTACAGCACCGACCGCCAAATGAAAGTTGAGGAGCGGCTGAAGGCTGCGGCCAGGGGCTTTACTGTAAATGATCTCTGGGCGAGCTATCGAGACAGGAAAGTCGCCGGGGATGAGTGGTCATCTACCACCAAAGAGAAGTACGAGGGATTCGTAAAAGCACTCAACAAGACCCTTGAAGAGGATCACGACTTCTCCAGCTATGAGGACGTAGATGAGGTAACCAAGCTGATCCTCAAGCTGAAGGAGTATAAGTCGTCACGAACTGGGGAGAAGTGGTCGGCGTCGTCGGTCAACGACTGCCTTGTCTTCCTCTCCACCCTGTACCGCTATGCTATCCGCAACCGCAAGTTCGGGATCACGTTCAATCCATTTGAGGCTCGGCAGATCGCCGAGACGGACAGCAAGAAGCGGGAAGCCTTGACACCCGAAGAACTGGCGGCGGTTTGGCGTGGACTCCAGAAGGTGAGGGGCAACGCAAAGAAGACGGATCTATACTGGGTCATGCTGATGATGCTATACACCGGGGCGAGGATCGGGGAGGTCTGCCAACTACGACTGGATGACTTCGAGAAGATCGGTGACCACTGGGTGGTGCATTACCGTTCCCGGCCTGAGCTGGGGCAGTCGATCAAAGGTGAGAAGCGCAAACAAAAGAAGCGGCCCAACGAAGAAGTAGACCGGATAACAGCGATACACCCTCACCTGCGCACGTTGGGGCTGTTCAAGCACATCGACAAGCTGAAGGAGAGCGGAGAACAGAAGCTGTTCCCGAAGGAGAAGCGGACTAACGGGCGTAGCGGTGTACTTATGGCGAAGAAGGTTAAGACGTTCTTCGGTCAGTGCTTGGGGAAGGATACGGAGAAGTCCGCCCACTACTGCCGTCACACGCTCATTTCATGGTTCAAGGCCAACGTCAACCTAACTCACACTGAGGCCTCGCTGATCTCCGCAATGGTCGGGCATGAGGACGAGGTAATCGGCGGCGGCAACAAGATCACCTGGGGAACGTACGGCGGGGCGCACTCCGTCAAGCAGATGTACGGGGTGATTAAACAGCTCGACTACGGATTTCTTATATAAGATCCACGGCCACCTTTCGCGGGTGACCGGGTGGGAACCCGCGAAAGGAAAGTCGGTCTCAATTTAACCCAGCCCCCACCTCCTGAGGATCACTTCTAGAGGGCGTTTAGGATCGGGCGAAGGGGTAGACCAGGGGTGTTTATGCGCTTGTCGATTTTCGGGAGCTTGATCTTGGTACATGCCTGCGCTGCGGTCTGGTTCTACCGGCGAGGCCGGCATGTTGCCGGGACGTTCAACCTAAGCTGTATCAGTCTGTTCCGTCATTGAGGTACACCCGAACCTCCGGATGGGCCATGAAATGCCGTTCAGTCTCATTGCTCATAGTTCAAACTCCAGCCGTGCACTTCACACGTCACTCATGACGCCGCCTGCGCCGTAATACCTTAATCTTCTAAACGAACCCCATTGTAGGTGTCTGCCTTAGCAAATTTTTTGTTGCCCGGCTCGTAAAAGTAAATTGAACGAGCCTTACCTTGAAGCACGGCATCTGCATCTGCTACAGCCCGTACAAACTGTAATCTTTTGTTCACATCATGTGGATATAGATAGTCATTGAACTCCACAACAAGCATGGGTCCATCCTCGTACACATTTGCGAGTTGCCGCACATTTTCCATAACAGTGCTGGCAGATTCGATTTGCGAGGCAGTGTATTTTTTGTCTGGAGCAGGGGACGAATCAGCAACTACGCGAGCGGTGTTACTTGTACCAGTGCGAGCCCCTTCAGTAGGCGTTTTACCTTGGTTTGCAAGGAAGCCCAAGAACCAAAGTCCAACTAAAATCACCACAGCCCAAGTTACGATTGAAGTCTTTTTCTTTACTGGGACGGCATTTGGAGGAGCAGTACTTGAAGGCTTAGCTTCCACGCGCTCTTCTTCTTGCAAGTATTTGTATTTTTGTGAGTTGAACAATCCGCAGTGTGGGCATACCTGATCGTCAAAAGGCACTGTTTTATGACACCCAAGACACTCCAGCGATTGCGGGTGATGCTCTGCGACTGGAAATCCGCACTGTGGGCAAGCCTTAGCTTTATCAGAAATTTCACGACTACATTCAGCGCATCTTGTGAGGGCCATGAGAACTCCTTGCATCCTTGAATTGGACTTACTACCGTCAAGTAAATCCGCACTATATATACTTCTCTTAGAATTGTCAAAGATTGCACCCTCCTTCAGGCATTGGCTCCCCCACTCTTCATCCTTAGGCAATGATTCGATGATTCAGTTATTATCACTACCTGATGTAGTTCCAAGTCATGCAAAGTCTTTCTCACTAGAGCACGCTCTTGCGATAGATTCAAAAAATGCCGCCCCATACTATCACAATGGTTGACATTGGGGTTTTGATAGGATATTATCAAAACATCTTATACTTCATTGATAGCAAACAACGGGGGGGGCATGGCAATCGTAGGATACGCAAGAGTGAGTTCAACGGACCAGAAGCTAGACGTGCAGCTCGACCAGCTCAAAGCACTTGGCGTAGACAAGGTGTATGCTGAGAAGGCGAGTGGTGCCGATGCTGAACGTGTTGAGCTTGCCGCCCTCTTGGACTACGTGCGAGAGGGTGACACAGTGGTTGCCTGCAAGCTCGACAGGATCGCCAGGAGCACCGCGCACCTTCTCTCCATCGTGGAGATGCTGAACAAGAAGGGCGTTGCACTCAGGGTGCTGAACATCGACCTGGACACCAGCACCCCCACCGGCAAGCTCATGTTGACCATGCTGGGCGCGATCGCTACGTTTGAGCGGGAGATGATGTTGGAGCGGCAGGCCGACGGGATCGCCAAGGCGAAGGAGGCCGGGAAGTATCTGGGGCGCAAGCCTACCGCCAAAGCGAAGAGCGCGGAGGTGATGGCACTCTTGGGGCAAGGAAAGACAAAGGAGGCAGTTGCTACAGAGCTAGGAATCGGGGTTGCATCCGTCTACCGGATCGCCAAGGAACACAAAGCAGGCAAGTAGGAACTGAGGGGGGGGGCTCCCCCCCCCGACAGCCCAGAAACCAGCAACAACTTTGGCTGCTATCGGCATTAGTCGGAAAGAGCGGTTACACCGTCACCGAAGTTTACGGCGGAGGAGCTTGCTGAACAGCGAGTACAGAATAAACGGCTGTGCAGGCGGCACTACGGGAGTTAGAATAGCCCAAAGCACATTTGTGATTACGATATTCAACAAAAGCCCCACCTCTAACAGAGGTAGGGCTTTTGTTGTTTTAAGCTGCATCCTATAGCCTAGTGGTCATGGCAGAAGGCACAGCGCCCCAGTATTCGCTAGGAGGGTGGCTCTAGGCCTTTGTCTTCAGCGATATAGTAACCAGTGTCAGGACTTCTTCTGACCCAGATTATCCACGATTTCAAGCACGCTGCCACGTAGGGTCTCTGGGACTTGCTTGAATGCCTTCAGCAGTCTTGATTCCTCCTCAGAGAGATGGAAGACAACAAGAGATGATTCATCGAAGAAGGCTGACACCGGAACACCGAGAATGATTGCTAGTTCCTGCAACCTCATGAGGTTAACCTTTGTTACCCCGCGTTCGTATTTCTGCACCTGTTGGAAGGTGACACCAAGTCGTTCCGCCAAACCTTCCTGGGTCAACCCGGCACTCAACCGGAACTCTCTTATTTTCTTGCCTATGACTGTGTGGTCAACGACTGTGTGCATAGCAGGCCCTTTTAGCAGGCGAGCATACAGCCATGTGAATCTGTTCACCACGCACAGAGATTACATGTTTTTCTTGATGACTCTCCCAATGGGCTGTATAGTCCCTACCCCGAAATCTTTAATATTAACGAGGGGGTAAGATGAAGCAGTTGCTAGTAGTCGTGTTGTTGATGACTTTGATCGGGTGTGGGGGCAGTGGTACAGAGGCTCCAGCGCAGGTTACTACTTATGCGGGAACCTGGGGATACGACGATGCTACCACGAAAATACGGCTTACCGTGCTTGCTCCTGGACCAGTCGAGGTGACGTATCCAGGCCCGTCTGGTCAAGACATCACTTCTACTCAGGACGTAGGGTATCACGGCACCGGCGTGATAACTCGGTATGGTGTCTCTGGAGCAACTGAGTATCCAATCACATTCACAGAACCACTAACATCCAAAGGTGCTGGTGGCTGGCTTGCGGGGGAAGCAAGCTGGGGCGTAAACGACGCGCTTGTGGATATGGTGCTAACGCCAGTGGATGTGAAGTCACTGCTGAACTTGGCAATCCAAAATGGATATGCTGGAATGAGCACCACTACCTTCCCGCTGACAAGACGGTGAGACATGCCCCCTGCGAAAATTCAGTATGGACCTTTACGATCATGTCAGTCCTCCCACGGCAAACTATTGTCGTCGGCTGCTGGATCATGAATCTTGTCGAGGTGGGCGCGATACGGTGCTAGTTCGTCATGGTCGCGGTCGCTGAGGCCATCGAACTGAGGCTTGTAGATCGGCAGAGTTGACGGCGGAGTCTTCCTGCGCTTCGTCGGCCTGGGCCTCTTATATGAGTTTTCGCTGGGGAACCATACCCCGCACCGGCACAGCTTGCCAGAGGTGATGCTACGGGAACCGCAGAACGGGCAGGCTTGTCTATCGCCTGCGTATGGGATTTCGATGTTGTGTCTCTTGGGTAGATGGAGTTTGTGAGTTATCAAATTACTTGTTTACCTATTTGCCCCATAAGTGGATATGGGCTTGAATGAGAAATGCCGCTGTAATGCGGATTTTGAGGGTCTCGGATAGGGGTTTCAGTGACTGAGAGCGGGGTTAGACGCTGCAGTCGCAACCAACCACGGATCATGGCTTCGGCTACGGTGCTGAGGTGGCCGGGATGGTGACTTGCCGGATGACGATCTTGCCATTGATCGGGACCGAGTAAAAAACCGGGAAGAGCTGCATGGATCTCCATGTACTGAAAGACCGGCCTTTTTATAGGCCGGTCTTGTGGTGATTGGTCTGAACTGTCGAGAGTGCTGGGTTAGGCGGGACCGATGCACTGCACCGAAACGTCTTCTACCTGGGCCGGGTCAATGCCTGCGAGAGACGGGTGTCGGGTGTATTTGGCGTTGCGGCTGCGAATCGCACCAGCAACAGCGTGGCTCGCTGCAGCGGGGTCTGTACCGGGAACGGCTACAGCGCCAGAGGCGGTGCTGCCGTCGATCATCTGGATGGTGAAAGCTACCATCAAATGTGGGTTGTTCACTGAGTCACCTCCACCGGGAGCAATTCGACCCGGTATATGCTTGTCTGTTTCGTTGATGTCAAAGATGGCCTGGATCTGGTTGTGCAGTATTGTGTGCTCATTGCTGTTGCTCCTATGTTGATGTGGGTTGTTCGCAGTAGAAGGAGGCGTAGGGCCTGCGGCCCTAAACTCGCACCTCCTTAGCCTCGGCTAAAGCCTCGGCGGTTCGCTTATGCTGGGTGGGTTAAGTGGTTAAAGTTCAGTGTGAGTGGTCAGACACTAGTATATGGTTATAGAGAAGCGCGTATGAGAAGTTCTTCCCACCATGGCTGTAGCTTCCGACGACAAGACCGGGGGCCGGGATTCACAAAAGAGAAGTGCTTGTGAAAGAGGTCTGTGACAAATCGCCCCGTACCTGGGGCCTCGTTGTTCCATTCGAGCGTGACAGACGAAAGCCGCTGCAGCATTTCAGCGCCGTGCTTCTTCGCTGAGACTCCGCGCAACCGCATTTCGTATCTGATCCAAGGGAATTTAAGCTGATTCTCCGGCTCATAAACCCGCTGATTCGGGCAGAGGTCTTTCCTGTAGAAAAAAACCTTGCAGTAGTTCCTACCCTTCCGACCGTAGTAGATGCTCGATCCGCCATAGGGCTGAGGTATTGTCGGCATACCGTTGTGGTCCTTGGTGAATGTAGATTTGATGTAGTCGCGGTACTTGTGCGGCAGCGATTGCTCGTAGATTTGGTGAACGGGGCTTAGTCCTGATCGGTCGTCAATGTAGGCGTCCATTTCCGTAACATTGGCGTCAAGCTCGACCGCGCCGTCAATCAACTTCTGCAGATCAAGAGGCCGGAGAGCATTTAGAGCAGAACTGCTGAACGCTAGACCGTGAACCTGCAGTAGGTTTCTTCTACCGAAGGTTGAGGTGCTATCAGAGTGGAACGCCGCGAGAGTGTCACCCAGAGCTGTCTGCAGCAACCGGGTGGATCTGTACCATTTCTGCTGCTTTCTGGCTGGTTTGAAGTCCTGGGCTGTGATGCCTGTGAACAGTGTTGAAACGATCTTCTCAAGAGAGTGGGCTTCGGAAAACGTGAGGTGAAGATGGTCAAGCCCGGTGGTGATTTGCTGCATGTGTCCTCGTACTGGTAAGATGATGAATTGGCCTGCTATAATCTTATGTACGTAGGAGGGGCTATTTTTTCCGCGACAATGCGTCGTGTTTGTGTTTTTTTCTGACAAAAGGGAGGGGCGTGTCTGGATTCCCCGTTTAGATAAGGTGCGGGAGAGAAAAGGAAGGACAGATCAAACAACGCAGAGTCTACTGAGAGAAGAGCGGCGGGGCGGTTGGCAAGGTAACACCTGATAAATAATTTGATTCCAAACTACATGTTTGAATGTTGCAGGCTTAGGGCGGTGGGGTATCGGATGATGCTGAGGGCAAGCTACAAAAAGGCTTGCTCTCAGGTCCGTAAAATGGTACACACAACTGGAACTTGTTCAGCGAAAAGAGGCTTATTTTTCACGTGATTCCAAAGACTTACAGGATCGCACTCAGAATCCAGTCTTCGGCACCAAGGATTCAAGGGTTACGGATTATTCCGTAACCCTTTTTTCTTTCCGCTCCGCTGTTACTTCTTCTCCTCCCCTCTTCCGCGAGTTGCCGGTACGTCTTCGGCGACCGAGCCATCCTCGACCTCCCGAGTGGCTGGAGTTCTGACAGTCCCGTCCTCTTTTCTCTTCCCCCCCGTTTGACGACTGACCGGTGGGTATGAGCTACCAGTAGCGTTGCACGAGTCGTCTAGAGTGATTCATGACTTATCGAGAGCGATGTACGAGTCGTCGAGAGCGGTGCAGTTTCCGAGAACCAGTCCTCTATGACCGGAAGCGGCTCTATGGTCTCTGGTCAGTGGGATTTGCGCCGAACTAGAAGGCGTTCCAGAGGAAGTATGTTCCAACCGCGCCGACGACCACTCCTGCGATACGCCTGGTCCACTTTGAGAAGTCGACAACCCCCTTGGCCTTTACCACCGATTCAACGAAGCCGACAAAGGTACCAGCAGCTAGCATGAGAAGACAATGGCCGATGGCGTAGGTAAAAAGAAGTGCCACCCCATAGGCCACGTCTCCCTTGGTAGCGACAACCGTTAGCAGCACCACGAGCACCGGCGTCGCACAGGGTGATGATACCACCCCGAAAAAGAGCCCGAGCAGAAAGGAGCCGATCACGCCCCCCTGCTTTGGCCGGTACTCCCACCGAAAAGGCAAATGCAACTCGTAAAACCCGAGCAGCTGCCCCCCCATAACTAGAGCGACCGCACCTGCGGCAAGGTACCACCACCCTCCCAGGGTGCCGAACATGGTGCCGGCCAACCCCGCCGCCGCACCAAAGGCGGTGAATGTCGCGGAGAGGCCCAGGACGAACGCCAGGGAGTAGCGAAAGGCCTTCTTCCTGTCCCCTTCGGCATACCCACCCACGTAGCCGACCACGAGCGGTATGGTAGCCAACACGCAGGGAGAAGCCGAAGAGACGACCCCTGCCAGAAAGACGACACCGAACGCCAGCAGCGGGTAGGCAGCGATCACTTGTTCAGCATTGTCGAGGAAACTCACCGGCTTTTCGCAGCCTGCAACTGTTTCACGATGTCGGCCTTTTCCATGAACCCTATGTGCCTGCCTACTTCCTTGCCTTTACCATCGAAGAAAATCTGGGTGGGGATCATCCGAACTTTGAACCGGTCGGCGGCAGACTTGTTCTCGTGCACGTCGATGAAGAGGACGCTAGCCCTTCCCCGGTACTCGAGGGCCAAACCCTCCAGGATCGGCGCCATCTTCTTGCAAGGGATGCAGGTCCGGGCGCCGAGATCAATGACGGCGGGCTTTCCTGATGCGAGCGCCTGGCGTACCGCGGCGTCAGACGCCGACGGCAGTTCCGCCTGAGCATTTACGGCTGTCAGGACCAATGCGGCGGCAAGTAGCGCTCTCACGACAGCATCCCCGCGATTTCAGCGGCGGACGCCACCTTGCCGGAGAACTTCACCTTCCCGTCGACTACCAAGGCTGGCGTGCTCATCACGCCGTATTTCATAATCGTCGGGATATCTTCTACCTTGACGACCTCCGCCGCCACCCCCGCCTCTTCCACTGCCTTTTTGGCATTCTCAAAAAGAGTCTTGCACTTCGCACAACCTGTTCCCAGAACCTCGATTTTCACAGCGATGCCTCCTTTGTGGATCTAATTGAAAACTATTGGCTGCAACTGCAACCGCAGGAACACGACATCCCCTTGGCCTTGTCAAAAGCCTCCCTTCCCTCCCGGAAGCTAAGGTAAGCGATCAGAATGGCTCCAACGGCGTCGAGGCTCCCAACTCCGGTCAATTCATATCCTGCACTTGAGAGGAGAAGGGCCAGCGAGAAGTAAAGGCAGGCCCTTGAACAAGCGGCGTCGGCCAGAATTGCAGGCGAATTGAGGGCCTTGCCCGCGGCCGTCTTCTGGCGTATCAGGTACCACATGAAAGAGACCGAGACCAGGGAAACCACGACGCCCCAAAAGGTGGTTTCGGGCTTATGGTGCTGATAGATGTTGATGACCGCAGTCGCCACGAGCCCTGCGGTCAGCAGGTAAAAGGAGACGCCGGTGATCTTCAGGGCGCGCTGTTCGAATTCGTCTCGGCTCTCCCCGCCGTTGGCCCTTATCCGCTGCAGCATGTGCCAGACCCCCACCGCGGAGATGACCTCGATGAAGGAATCCGCACCGAAACCGAAAAGTGCCAGCGTCTCGTCGGAAGCCCCCATCCAAACGGAAACGAGCCCTTCCAGAATGTTGTAGAAAATGGTGAACAGGGCCAGATAGCTGGCGCGCTGGTAACCGGATGCTTTCATAGATACCGCCTTTTACAAGATCAGATTGAACAGATAGCCGACGACGGTTATTGCGCAGGCGACCGTTCCGAAAAAAGTGAGAAGGAGCCTCGTTTTCAGGACGTTTTTCAGGATCACGGCTTCGGGGAACGACAGCGCCGTCACAGCCATCATGAACGCCAGCACGGTGCCGGCAGCCATCCCTTTTTCCATCAAGGCCTGTACTATCGGGATGACGCCGGCGGCGTTGGAGTAAAGCGGCACGCCTATGAGCACAGCAAGCGGCACCGCAAGAGGGTTGCCCGGACCTGCGTACTTCAGAAGCAAATCGGCGGGAGCATAGCCATGGATGAAGGCGCCGGCCCCGATTCCGACGACCACGTAGGGCCAGATCTTCTTCAGCAGGCTGATCGTGTAATCCCGTGCATAGGCGAGCTTCTGAGCGAAGCTCTGTTGCTCGATCTCAGCAGCGCCAACCTTGACCTCCCAGACGTAGTCCTGGACGTACTTTTCCATCTTAAGCCGGCCGATGACGATACCTGCAGCGATGGCCACCACGAGCCCCGCCCCGATGTAGATCGCCGCAATCTTCCACCCGAAGAGGCCCCAGAGCATAATCAGGGCAACTTCGTTGACCATCGGCGAGGAAACCAGGAATGAGAAGGTAACCCCCAGGGGAATACCGGACTCGACGAAGCCGATGAAAAGAGGGACGGCCGAGCAGGAGCAAAAGGGGGTGACGATGCCGAGCAGGGCCGCCAGAATGTTGCCGACATACTCCCTGTTGTGGGAAAGGATGCGGCGGGTGCGTTCCGGCGAGAAGTACGACCTTATCACCGCGACTGCAAAGACGATGGTGGTCAAAAGCAAAAAGATCTTCAGGGTGTCATAGACGAAGAAGTCCAGGGCGTCGCCGAGCCTGCTTTGCGGCGAAAGCCCCATGACACCGAATACCACATAGTCTGCAAAGCTCTTCAGCATCTGTTACTCCGGTACAACGGCAAAAGACATATCACAACTGCAGCTGCTGCAGCAGCCCCGTGCCGCCATCAGTGCCGCGTTGCGGGGGGCTCTACAGCTCGCTATGAGCCGACCATTTCGGCAGCGGCCAGAAGCCCTGCCTTCAGTATCAGTTTTTTCGGGATAACCTCGTAACCTTGACCGCCAACGAAGAGGGCTCTGCACTGGCTTTCACCGCAGGGACCGCAGCAATCGCTCTTGCCTACCTCAGCGTGCAGCCAGCATTCAAGAGGCTTACCCCCAATCCAGACCCGGTTAGACTCCAGCGGGTCCTGGAGGAAGTCGTTGGTCCTCAATTCCGTCATTTCCGCTGCGACAGTGATACCCAGATGGGCAAGTGCGTCGGACAGCATTCCGACGGCGGTTGCGACTTCATCGCCGGTCCCGGAGCAGCGACTGCAGGTCTGCCCGGTGTCGTCTACAAGGCGTTGCCACTTGATCCTGAGTTCCGGCATGGTGCCTCCCGCGCTCCCTTCTATGCGGCCAGGGAGATGATCCAGCTTTCCACCTTCTTTTTGATGTCGTCTCTGATTGCGCGGATGGACTGCAGCTTTTCTTCATCGGTCCCCTGCAGCACCGAAGGATCCGGGAAGCCCCAGTGAAGCCTCTGTGCCTTCCCCGGAAAAAGCGGGCACCTCTCGGCACTGGTTTCATCGCAGACGGTGATGACGTAATCGAATGGGGCGCCTTTCTCGATAAACTGCGAAACCTCTTTGGTTACATTGCCGGAGACGTCTATGCCGACCTCCTTCATGGCCTGGACCACGAGAGGGTTCAGCCTCCCCGGTTCGATCCCGGCACTTTGCACCTCGAACCGCTCCCCGCCCGCTTGCTTCAAGAACGCCTCCCCCATCTGGCTTCTGGCGCTGTTATGTATGCAGACGAACAAGACCCTTATTTTTCCTTGCATCACTTGTCTCCTGTCAAAGGCCGGGACCTGAAAAGTAGCGGCGCTGGAACCAGAAGGCCACGTTCACCAGGGCTATCATCACCGGAACTTCCACCAGGGGGCCGATGACGGCGGCAAAGGCTGCGCCGGAATTGAGCCCGAAGACGGCGACGGCGACGGCGATGGCGAGTTCGAAGTTGTTGCTCGCGGCGGTGAAGGCAAGGGTCGTGGTCTTGCTGTAGTCGGCGCCGAGCCTCTTCCCCATCCAGAAGGAGACGAAGAACATGGCGACGAAATAGACGAGCAGCGGGAGCGCGATCCGGGCGACGTCGAGAGGGAGCGAAACGATGAGGTTCCCCTTCAGGCTGAACATGACGACGATGGTGAAGAGAAGCGCAATCAGCGTGACCGGGCCGATCCTGGGGACGAATTCCCGGTGGTAGCGCTCCTTCCCCATCAGCTTGACGCCGACCAGGCGGGTGACCGCACCGGCGATGAACGGCACCCCCAGGTAGATGAAGACGCTCTTCGCGATCTGCCCTATGCCGACTTCCACCATGCTCCCGGACAGGCCGACCAGAGGAGGGAGGACGGTGATGAAGAACCAGGCGTAGACGCTGTAGAAAAGGACCTGGAAAACGCTGTTGAAGGCGACGAGCCCCGCGGCGTACTCGGTGCTCCCCTTCGCCAGATCGTTCCAGACTATGACCATGGCTATGCATCGGGCAAGCCCTATCATGATGAGTCCCACCATGTACTCAGGCTTGTCGGGGAGAAATACGACTGCCAGGATGAACATCAGGACCGGCCCTATCAGCCAGTTTTGGACAAGGGAGAGCCCGAGAACCCGCTTGTTGTGGAAGACCTCCGGCATATCCTCGTACTTCACCTTGGCAAAGGGTGGGTACATCATGAGGATTAGACCTGCCGCGATGGGGATGTTTGTGGTCCCGACCTGGAAGCTGTTGATGAACCCTTCAATCCCGGGGAAGAAATATCCCGTTCCCACCCCGGCAAACATGGCGAGGAAGATCCAAAGGGTAAGATAGCGGTCGAGAAAGGAAAGTTTCTGGGAGACCCCGGTAGACATGACTCCTCCTTATCACAAAAAAAATCAGGCGCAGTTGGACCCCTTGGCAAAAGAAGAGATCTTCTTCAGGTCGGCGGCGATCTGCGGCAACTCGGTGAGCAGTTCCTTCAGCACACCTGCCAATCGATCCTTCATGGGGTTGTCGGCCGAAATGGCGTAGATGATCCAGACCCCTTCCCTGCGGTCAGTGACCCATCCGGCATTCTTCAGATAGGCAAGGTGCCTGGAAACGGTAGATTGCGGCAGCTTAAGCGTCGCGGTGATGTCGCAAACGCAAAGCTCACCGGAACAAAGGAGCAGCGCCACGATGCGGAGGCGGGTTTCATCGGCAAGGGCCTTTAAGTACTGTACGGTGGCTTTCATGGGGCGATTATATCCGGATAAGCGGATACGTCAAGAACTTTCCAAGGGAGTTGTCATGGTACCAGGCAGGGGACTTCCTCCAGTTGTGTTGTCACGCAGAGACGAAAAAGGGCCGAGAGGTTAAGCCTCGGCCCTTTTTGCTACCTGCTCTCACTCGGATAGCGGCGGCGCCCACTGGATCTTGGGCTGTCGGTTTTGCTTTGCAGGGGACTGTTCCTTTCTCGCCCCCTGCGCCTCGTTCCCGGGCTTCCCGGTCAGCAGCTCCTTCACCTTCTCGGATACCGCCCCTCCATTCCGATCAAGCCTGATGTCCTTCACTTGCTCAATCTGATCATCCAAGATTACTGTTTGAGTCTTGCCAGAACTGTAGCTGATGACAATCTGGTCAGCAAAGGCAGACCCAGAGACCAAAGAAAGAGCTGCAACGAGATGTGCCGCCAAAGTTTTTACACTCACTTCCCACCTCACAAATCTACTGGTTCAGTTAAATATGCTCACAGCGCCTACAACATTCCTCTGAAGGGTAAGCAGCAGCCGGGGAAATAATGGCACAGCCAGTATTTATGTCAAGCCTTAGCCAATTCCGGTGCTCAAAGAAAAAGGCCAAGGAGCGATCCGACGCACTCCTTGGCCCTGGGTGTTTACTGCGGGGTGGGTAGCTTAGATCCCGACCCCGTCGTCTCCGATATTCTTGTGGGGGTGACTGCTGCGCTTGTAAACGAGCACGCTGATACCCTCAGGCGTACGGTCGAACTCGAAGGCAAGGCAGTTCTCGTAGGCGACGAACGCGACAGGCTCCAGCTGCCCCAGGTCGCGCAGCCTGAAAAGCAGACGGTTCCCCTTCTCGAGGTGCTCCAGGAGAGCCCGCGGCACGTCGAGCACGAAGGCCCCCTTCTCTTCCCTCAGGTCGACGAGGTTCAGGTTGGTCGCTGCCACCTCGCCGAGGCTGATACGTCGGACCCAGGAGCTTCCGGTTCCAGCCCCTCCCTCGGTCAACTCTGCGACGTCCTGGGGGAGAGCCTCGACCACCATGCCGGCCGCCACCGTGGCGTTGGTGAAGCGGTCGATGAGGATGAAGCTGCCGGTATCCCTGTTCTCGCGGTACGGGTCGAAGGAGACCGGCCGGTCCAGCTCCAGCCTCGCCAGGCCGATCTCGTTCAGCCCAAGCGTTGCCACCTGCTTCTGCTCCAGGGTGTTCACGTCGGTCGCATAGTGGACCGCGGTCACCCTGCCGGGGGTGACGCCGGTTGCGGTCTTCACCAGGTACAGCTGCCCCGGCTGCAGCGGTTCGTCATGAAGCCAGACTAGCTGCGCCTCGGGATGCCGCGTGTAAAGCGGCGGCGCGTCGCTGCGTGTCAGCATGTCGCCGCGGCTGATGTCGATCTCGTCTTCGAGCGTCAACGTCACGGCCTGGCCGGCGACAGCCTCATCGAGATCGCCGTTCATGGTGACGATCCTTGAGACCTTGCTTACCTGCCCGGACGAGGCGACACGGATTTCGTCGCCGGGACGGATGGCCCCGGAGGCGACGGTGCCGCAGAAACCGCGGAAATCGAGGTTGGGACGGTTCACCCACTGCACCGGCAGCCGGAAAGCCTGGTCGACACGGTCATCCTCGACCTGCACGGTCTCGAGGAAGTGCAAAAGCGGCGGCCCCTGGTACCAGGGGGTGTTGGCGCTCTTCTCGATGATGTTGTCGCCGTTTAAAGCCGAGATCGGGAGCGCCGTGATGGAGCTGAAGCCAAGCGGAGCGGCGAATTCCCGGTACTCCCTCTCGATGGCGGCGAACTTCTCCGCGTCGAAATCGATCAGGTCCATCTTGTTGATGGCCAGGACGATATGGCGGATCCCCACCAGCGACACCAGGTAGCTGTGCCGGCGGGTCTGGGTCAAAAGCCCCTTGCGTGCGTCCACCAGGATGACCGCCACCTTCGCGGTGGAGGCGCCGGTCACCATGTTGCGGGTGTACTGCTCGTGGCCGGGGGTGTCGGCGACGATGAACTTGCGGCGGTCGGTGGAGAAGAAGCGATAGGCGACGTCGATGGTGATGCCCTGCTCCCGCTCGGCCTGCAGCCCGTCCAAAAGCAGCGCATAGTCGATGGCTCCCCCCTGGGTACCCACCTTCTTGCTGTCCGCCTCAAGCGCCGCCAGCTGATCCTCGAACACCATCTTCGAGTCCCACAGAAGGCGGCCGATCAGGGTGCTTTTGCCGTCGTCCACGCTGCCGCAGGTGATGAAACGGAGCAGCGACTTCTCCTCCTGGCTCTTCAGGTAGGCGAGGATATCCTTCTCGATCAGATCGGATTGATGTGCCATTAGAAGTACCCCTCCTGTTTCTTCTTCTCCATCGAGCCGGCCTGGTCGTGGTCGATCAGGCGCCCCTGGCGTTCGGAGGTGCGGGTAAGGAGCATTTCCTGGATGATCTCGGGCAAGGTGTCGGCCTCGGATTCGACAGCGCCGGTGAGCGGGTAGCATCCCAGGGTGCGGAAGCGGACCGATTTGTACTCGATCTTCTCGCCGGGCTTGAGTTCGAGCCTGTCGTCGTCCACCATGATCAGCATCCCGTCGCGCTCGACCACCGGCCTTACGGCGGCGTAGTAAAGAGGGACGATCGGTATCTGCTCCAGATGGATGTACTGCCAGATGTCGAGTTCGGTCCAGTTGGAGAGGGGGAAGACCCGGATGCTCTCGCCCGGCTTGATCCGGGTGTTGTAGAGGCTCCAGAGCTCCGGGCGCTGGTTCTTCGGGTCCCAGCGGTGGTTCGCGCTGCGGAAGGAGAAGATGCGCTCCTTGGCGCGGGACTTCTCCTCGTCGCGCCGGGCACCTCCGAAGGCTGCGTCGAACTTGTAGTGGTCGAGCGCCTGCTTCAACCCTTCGGTCTTCATCACGTCGGTGTAAAGCGCCGAGCCGTGGGTGAAGGGACTCACCCCCCTTTTCACGCCGTCCTCGTTCACGTGCACCAGGAGTTCCATACCGGATTCCTTGGCCATCCGCCCGCGGAACTCGATCATGTCGCGGAACTTCCAGGTGGTGTCCACGTGCAGCAAGGGAAAGGGCGGCGGAGCCGGGTAGAAGGCCTTGCGGGCGAGATGAAGCATGACCGCCGAGTCCTTGCCGATGGAGTAAAGCATCACCGGATTGTCGAATTCGGCTACCACTTCACGGATGATGTGGATGCTTTCCGCTTCGAGTTGCTGCAGATGGGTAAATTGTCTGGTCATATGAGTTCCCATTTCAAAGCTGTGTGCCGGTTGCCCGATGCTGCCACCGGGTAATCCCCTCGTTGGCTTCCTATCTTCTGTGTAGCCCGCACTCTTTGTGCTCCGGATTCTCCCACCACCAGCGGCCGGCCCTGGCGTCCTCTCCCGGCTGTACCGCGCGAGTGCAGGGGGCGCAGCCGATGGATCGGTATCCCTCTTTCAACAGGCGGTTTTGAGGAAGCCGATGCTCCTGCACGTAGGCCTGGAGCTCCTCTTCGTTCCAGTTAAGCAGCGGGTTCAGCTTCAAGATGCCGCCGTTTAAGTTGTCGAGTTCTATTGGCTTGAGATCTACGCGGGTCACGTTGTGTTCCCGGCGCATCCCGGTGATCCACCCGGAGAGCCCCTGAAGGGCCCGGCCCAGCGGCTCCACCTTCCGGATGTGGCAGCACTCGTGGCGGTTATCGAGCGACTCCCTGAAGGAGAAGAGCCCTTTCTCCCTTTCCAGCTTTTCGACCGCTTCATGCAGCGGGAAGTACCAGTCGATGGAGATGCCGTAGCGCTGGGAGATGGCATCGGCGACCTCGTAGGTCTCCTCGTTGAGCCTCCCGGTGTCCAGCGCGAAGACGCCGATCTCCAGGCCGGCGGCCTTGGCCAGATCGATGATGGCGACGTCCTCCAGAGAAAAGGAGCATGCAAGTTTGACCGGGCCCTGCGCGGCTTCGATCCCGAGGCGAAGTATGTCCTGCGGGGACGCGTTCAGGGAAAGTTCAGGAACAGATTTCATAGCGGCTTCCTTTGCCAGGGTGTTACAGGAGCGGCACTCCCCTCACCCATTAATTTCGTTGTTCACCTTGTACAATATGCAACCAAAGCAGTCAAGAAAAATTTATTCAATTGCCACATATCCAAGTAGTGTTTACAGGTAGAACAGGATAAGGGATGCAGCAAAGGCCAAGGCCAACTAAGATAACATACTATTGTGACAGGATTTTTAAACAGACAACCATCCGTCGTGTTCCTGGAGATCATCTTGAGGAATTATCGAAGATCGGGAACATTTCACAGATGCGGGCAGGGTAAATCAGCTGAGTGAGGTGGGCTACAGGGGCAACAGGTTACCCCTGCATACAGGTAAACAATCTAAAAAGATGAATAGGAAGCTTTCAGAGATCAAGCCGACAGTTCCGGTTCATGGAGGACCCGGGTCCGCCTCCAGGCGCCGAAACGAAAGCGCAGGGACCAGATCAGCGCGGTGACGAAAACGAAGAAGGTGGCCAGGGTCCATTCTGCAACCAGACCCGGCATGGTGCGGTCGATGAGCCACAACAGCACAAGGAAGCCGGCTGATGAGTAGAGGAATGTGCGGGCAATCCAGCGGGTGTCCCCCGCCGAGGCGAGCACGCAGCCGATCATGACGTTGGCTGCATCGAAGAGGCAATAAAAGGCTACGAACTTCATGATCAGGGCCCCAGCGGCCACTATGCCAGCAGCGTCACTTCCCTCCCCGGCAAATAGCGTCATGAGGGGCGCCGACGCCGTGGCGAAGAGAATCGCCATGACCAGCATCCACACTTCGCAGATCAAAAGCGACTGCCAGGCGATGGCCGGGACCTGGTCATCCTCCCCTGCCCCGCGGGCATGGCCGACCAGGATCCCTGCGGCCTGACCCAGCCCCAGCGCCGGGAAAAAGGCGAGTCCGTTGATCCGGAAGGCGATGCTGGAGGCGGCAAGCTCCACAGTCCCCAGGCGCCCGATCGCCACCAGGAAAAGGGTCCACGCGGTGAGCTCGCCGCTGATCCTGAGCCCCATGGGGGTGGCAAGGGCGAGGAACCGGCGCCATTCCAACCAGTCAAGGCGCCGGGCGATCCGGTCCGAGAAGCCTCCGCCGAGGGCGAAGATGCCCAGGTAGAGCACGGCGGCAACGGCCTGGGCGCTTACGGTAGCAACCGCCGCCCCGGCAATACCCATCCGCGGAAAGTCCCAGGCGCCGAGGACGAGCCCCCAGGCGAGCAACGCGTTGACGATCAAGGAGATGAAGGTCACCACCGTAACCACGGCAGGGCGCCCTATTCCCGAGAGCCACCCCGCGAGCGCCGAGCCGAGCACAGGGAACAAGGATCCGGCCATGCAGAGCAGGAAATAAACCTGCTCGTCGCCTGAAACCTGCGGCTCATGCCCAGCCAAAAGGAAAAGCTGCGCCAGGGGCCAGGCGCAGGCAAGTGCCAGGATTCCGGATGCGATGGAGGTGTGGATGCCGAGCCAGGCAGACCTGCGGACCCCGCTGGCGTCGCCCCGCCCGTGATTGTGGGCGACAAAGGTCCCGGCGTAGCCGGCGGTCCCGAAAAGGAACCCCTGGAACAGGATGACCGCGAGCCCGGAAGGACCGATCGCCGCCACCGCCGCGCTGGAGTGCCGTGCCAGTATCAGCGCGTCGATGATCTGCATCAAGGTTATGGTGGAAGTGGAGAGGATCATGGGGCCTGCAAGTTTCAGCAGGCGCGGGATATGGTTCTGTTTCATACCGGCAATGTACCTCATCAGGTTCGGCACTGTCGAGCACTAAGGCCCTCTTTCAAAAAACAAGGTCGGATTCCACCGGCATGCAATGCAACAGGTTGAGATTTTGCGTTGCCTTCTCAGCACGATTCGGATAAATTCACACAGTTAACTAAAGAATTATGAGTAAGTGAGTCACACAATAAAGGAGGGAATAAAAGCTATGGACCGTAGGGTAATGAGGAAGTCGTTAGCCGCTTTGTCATTGACGGCGCTGGCTATGGCACAGACACTGTGGGCAGCAGAACAGGCGCCGTCTGCGAAACAGAAGGACGTGAAGTCCTGTTCGGTCTGCCACAAGCCCGTGGACGGGCAGATGCGGGCCTTTTTCGACCAGGTCGCGCTCAAGTCGGACAGCATCCAGCTAAAGCTCGACAACTCCTTCGAGGTGGTGAAGTTCGACGCCGATGAGCTGAAGGTCATCAACGGCTCGGATCCGAAGAACGTGAAGAAGTCTCTGAAGGAGATCAAGAAGGGTCATGAGGTCAGGGTGGCCTACGTAGTCGGGGCGGACGGCATCAAGCAGATCTCCGAGATCTCCATCAAGCCTGCCATGAAGGTGCCGCCGGAAAAGCAGTTGAAGGTCGAAGAGGTGGAAAAACTGTTATCGGGAAAGGCGAAATACACCCTGGTAGACGCCCGTCCCCCGGTCAAGTTCCAGGAGGGGTCGATCCCGACCGCGATCAACATCCCGCTCCCCGCTTTCCAGAAGAACCTGGACAAACTCCCCAAGGACAAGGGGGAGCTGCTGGTCTACTTCTGCGCCGGGGTCACGTGAGCGCTCAGTCCCTCTTCCGCCCGTGAGGCGGAAAAAGCAGGCTACACCAACGTGAAGATCTTCCACGACGGCATGCCGGAGTGGAACAAGAGGAATTTCACCGTCCTGAGCGCGCAATTCCTCAAGGAGGGGTGGCTGGACAAAGAGGTCTCGTTCGTGCTGGTCGACCTGCGTCCCGAGAAAGAGGCCAGGGCCGGCCACATCAAGGGGGCGGTAAACCTGAATCCCGAAGCCGTTATCGCTGCGCTCAAGCCATTCAAGGAGCAAAAGCCCCCAATCGTGCTCTACGACGCCAAGGGGGAAGGAAGCGCTGAGAAGGTCGCAACTGCGCTCGTGAAAGCGGGGTTCCCGGGACCGCGGGTGCTGACAGGCGGTTTTGCCGGCTGGCAGGGGGCAAAGTTCGCTGTCGAAGCTGAAGCCCCGGCAACGAAGGTCGCTTACGTTCCCAAACCCAAGGCGGGCGCCATATCCGTTGCCGAGTTCCAGGCGCTGGCCAAGGCACTCCCGGAAAACGTTTTGATCGTCGACGTGCGCGGTGGCGACGAGGTCGAGAAAGGGATGATCAAGGGGGCGAGGAACATCCCAGCCGACGAAGTCGCCTCGCGTCTGGCCGAGCTCCCCAAGGAGAAGGAGCTCGTGCTGCACTGCACGACCGGCGCCCGGGCGGAGATGGCGTACAACATCCTGAAAGACAAGGGGTACAAGGCGCGCTTCCTCGATGCCAACATCACCGTCGCCAGCGACGGCGGGTTCCAGATCAAGTAGGCACTCTTGCGGTCAACTGAAAAACGCCTCGACGGCTGCCCGTCGGGGCGTTTTTGTTCCAGGCGTCACCCTGCCTGGTTCGCCGGTTTCCACTCCCGCGGGTTTTGCTGTATCGCCAAAAGGAGGATGGGATCGAGTTTGAAATTCTTGTAGATGTAGTGGCTGGTGACTTCCTGAGCCTCCTCCTTGCGTTGCCCGGATCGGTCCGGCGGAGAGCATCGGTATTCGATGAAGGAAAGGGTCGCCGGATTGAACAGGAGAGTGGCCGACCATCCTTTGCGCAGGGAGCTGACACCTACAGCGATGTCGATCGCAGAGTCTAGTTTCAGCACTTTGGCTTCGCCGTTCATTGCAGTGTAACAGCATGTCCTCATAGGCCCGACCTCCTGGATTATTGTCGCCAACATCCTGAAACTGGTCATGAGCGGCCCAAAACAGCAAGAGCCCGCCATAAGTGAAATGGCAGGCTCTGACTGGCCACTTCGACAACCCCTCTTTCCAGAATGCTGGACAGGTGGCTTTGCGTCCCCAGGTTACCCTGGGTTTGCCTTTTCGTGTGTATGAGTTTTCCGTTTGGATATGGATACGATAATTAGCAGCGATTGTCAATCAGGATATCGTCTTTGCTCTGTGACATTGCCCCTCTTTTTTTGTGAGTTTCCCATCTACCCCTTCGTCATGCCAGAACAAAAAAAATAGGTAGCAAAATAATAGATAGCATGCTACCTATTATGCATGACCCAATCACCTAGAAAGATCACCAAGAACAACCTCCTCTTCCACCTGGGGTTACTCACCAGGTACTGGCGCAAAGTCCTGAACGCGGATTTCCAGAACTGCGGCCTCACCGAGGCCACCTGGCGACCGCTTCTGCATCTCAGCCACCTGGGCGACGGCATCCGCCAGAAGGACCTTGCCGCCTCGGTCGGCATCGAAGGGCCGTCCATGGTGCGCCTCGTCGAGACCTTGATCGCGAAGGGGCTGGTGCACCGGGCGGAGGACAGGACCGATCGCCGCGCGAAACTGCTTTCGTTGACCGACAAGGGGCACTCGATGGTCGCGCGCATAAGGGAAACCGTCGTCTTCCGGGAGGAGCAACTGCTGAACAATTTCAGCGGGGGTGAACTGGAACAACTGACCGGTTTGGTGGAAAGGCTGGAGACGGCTGTAGCGGACGCGAGGCAGAAAGGCAAATGATGCAGTTGCCTAAACTGATTCCTGCCGTTAGAGCCGCGGTCGCCGCACTGGCAGCTCTGGCTGTCGCCCACCTGCTCCGCATCGAGAATCCCTACTGGGCCGCCATGACCGCGCTGATAGTGGTGCAACCCACGAGGGCTCTGCTGTTCGAAAAGAGCTATTACCGCCTGATCGGCACAGCCATCGGCTCCGCAGCCGCCTGGCTCCTGCTGCTCCAGACAGCCTCCCCGCTGGTTCTGACCGCTGCGCTTTCCATCTGGATCGCCGCATGTGTCGGCGTCGGGAACCTGCTCCACGGACTGCGCTCTTATGCCGCATTGATGGCCGCATGCACCTGCGCTGTGATCGCCATGAGCGGCTACCAGAACCCGGGTCACGCAGATGACCTCGCTTTCGGCCGGGTCGCCTGCATCATCATCGGCATACTGGTCACCACCTGCGTCACCGCCCTTTTCACTCCTCGCCACAGCATGGACGACTTGGACCGGCGCCTCACGCACGTTACGGCAGATGCGGTGCGCTGGCTGGGCCTGCTGGGGTGTGCCCGGAGCCAGGCCGCAGCGGAACTGGAACAGGAAATCCTCCGCGAGGCGGCGGAAATCGAGGCGCTGCTGGATGCCGGCGGGATGAGCGCCTCGTTCAGAAACCACAGGCGGAACGCCAGAAGCCTGCTGGGCGCCCTCCTTTCGTTGCTGGCGCTGGGAAGGCTCGACGCCGAGCCGCCGGTCCGGCAGGAACGCGGGAGCGCGGCGACGAAGTGGAGAGAAGCGTGGAGCCGGCAGCTTCAGGAACTGGCGGCAGGACAGGAACGCGCCCCGATATCTGAATGGTGCCGGAAGGCAAAAGCCGTGGCCGCCGAGACGGCGCTCCACCTTCCCCAGGTGGGACGGGCCCTCTACGATCTTGTCGGGGCTATCGAGGTCGTCCTCGACCATGGCATGTACGATGGAACGAAGGAGCCGGCTTACCGCCTGATCCGCCATCGGGACCGGCAGGAGGCCGGCCGCGCCGCGGTTCGCGGGGGGCTCGTCATCGCCGTCGTCGGTCTCGTCTGGTCGCTGACCGGCTGGAGCAAAGGGCCGCTCATGCTCATGGCGCTCTCCATCATGATCAGCATCTTCTCCAACAAGGAGCACCCGGCGATGTTCGTCGGCAACATCTTCATCGGTGCGGCGACCGGGTCTGCGCTCGCCGTATTCTGCCGCGTGGTGCTGCTCGACGGAGTGAGCGGTTTTGCCGAAACCGTCGCTGTCATCGCCCCTTTCATACTGCTCGGCGCCTACGCCATGCAGCATCGCCGTACCGTGATACCAGCCACGGATGCCACCCTCTTTTTCATCTTCGTGATCCAGCCTGGGGTGCCGGTGACCATCGCCGCAGCCGACCTTGCCATCGGGGCCGTCGCCATGGTGTCCGGAGTAGCCGCCGCCTATATCGGCTACACCTTACTGGTCCCGGTCAACCCGGTCATACGTATGCGCTCCCTTTTGGCTGCCATAGCAAAAGACGTGGCACGGATGTCAACCAATGAACAAGGCGTTGCGCCGGCACGCATCCGGGCCAAGCTGCAGCACCGTGTGCTGAGACTCCTAGCCCTTGCGAGAAGCTGCGATACAAACGGCGCAGCCGTTGTCTCCGGGGCCACCGCGCTTCTAGCGCTTACCGCCTCCATCGAGCGGCTGCGCCAAAAACTGCAACATGACGAGCTCCACCCGGAGGACGCCCGGCAGGCACGGGAGAAGCTTGCCAGGATATCCGGCGCCGCACGCAAGCCTCCTGTGGAAAGCTGCCTGCTGCACCCCTGGGCGGATGCACTTTCCGCCATCATCGCCCCTTTGCCACCAAATCAAGCTGAAGCAGAGCAAGAGCCGGCTGCCATGGGATCAGAGATCGTGCTGGCCATCTGACGAGGGTTCATCCGGCCAGCCCCGCACGAGATAGACAACAAAAAGGAGTCAAAATGGAAATCGCAGGAAAAACAGTCTTGGTGACCGGCGCCAACGGCGGGATCGGCCGTTCCTTGGTCGAGGGTTTGCTGAAAAAAGGGGCCGCCAGGGTTTACGCGGCGGCAAGGAGCATCGAAGCAGTAGCGGAGCTCTCAAGGATCGACGCCCGGGTGGCGGCCGTGAGGCTAGAGGTCACCCACGCCACCAGCGTAACTGCAGCAGCGAATCACTGCCCGGACGTGGACCTTGTCATCAACAACGCAGGTATCAACCGATGTGCCGGGTTTCTGGCGGAAAACGCCATCGAGAACGCACGCCAGGAGATGAAGGTGAACTACCTGGGGACGCTCGCCATGTGCCGGGCCTTCGCCCCAGCCCTCATCGAGCGCAAGGGGTGCATCGTCAACGTCTGTTCCGTGATCGGGCTGGTCAACCTCCCGGTCAACGGCACCTACAGCGCCTCCAAGGCGGCGGTGCACTCACTGCTGCAGGGGATCCGGGCCGAACTGGCGCCGCGTGGGGTCAAGGTGCTCGGGGTCTATCCCGGCCCTGTCGACACCAGGATGACCTCGGGGCAGGAGATGCCCAAGGCGACTACCGAGGAAGTGGCGCAGGCGATACTCGAGGGAATAGAAAAGGAGCAGGAGGAGATATATCCCGACGCGATGTCGCAAGAGGTTTCCGCGGCCCTTTTGCAGGCGCCCAAGGAGGTCGAGCGGCAGTTCGCCGCCATGATCCCCGCCTAGAGTAACCGTTCACGGGGGGGCGGTTAAAGCGTTAGGGCGACCAGCGCGACCACCCGCCGCCTCCCCTGCGAATCCCCCATCACCTGGAGCGGGAGCTCTTTGGCGCCCGCCGCGGCCTCCTTGCGCTTTATACCCATCCGGTCCACGACCAACGCCTCGCTGCCGGCCCAAAGATGCAGCTCGGCACTCCCAAGCACGTCGGCCACCAGGGCCAGGTAGAGGTCTAGCACCTTGTCTTCCTTCCCTATCTCCAGGAGCTGGGCCTCGATCTGGGCCAACTTACCTTCGACTTCCGCAGCGTCGATTTTCTCGTCGCCGCTCTCATCGAACCCCCATCCGCCGCGGTGCAAAAGCGCAAGCTTCGACTCCAAGAGGGTTCGGTGTTTCTCGAGCTTGCCGCGCCTCATCTTGGTCTCGGTGATCATACCCAACGCGATCTCCAGCAGGTGATCGTAGGCGCGACGCTTGAGCTGGTACCGTGTCTGCTCCTCGCTTAAAGACACGTCCAGCAGCCGGTGCGATTCGAAGCTGACACTGACCTGCGGCACGTCGCGGAGCACCACTTCCCCGGACACCTCCGCGCCCAGGGTCGCCCTCTCGCGCTTTTCCATCAGCAAAAGGGCGAAGGCGTGCACCCCCTCCCCTTTGTTTTTCCTCAATTCAGCAAGGCATGGATCTCTCTCCAGGAACCGCTCGAGATCGGCAGCGGAAATAAAAAAGCTACGCAGCAGTGGATCGCTGTCGTAGCTTTTCCGGTCCAGGTTTACCGGCGGGCCGGCCTGGTCCACCAAAGAGATGACGTGGTCGATGGCGTGCAGGACTGCGGGGAGCAACTTCTTCTTGTAGCCGGAAACGGCCCGTATCCAGGGGTCGGTGCCGTCGACGGCGCGCTCGATGGCGGCCTTCACCATGGATTCCGGAACCCTGCCCTGTTGCGGACTTCTGCGAAAGATCGATTTGAAGAACCTCAGCAACTGCTACCTCCGGCCTGACGATACTGAGCTCACTCTTTCCCCTCTCCCTTGCCTTGCTGTACGTCGTACTCCCTTTTCATGGTGTACAAGGTCCGCAACAACTCGTATTCGAACGGGGAGCCGGTCTGGCGATACCGGAAAGGGATCCGATGCCGCCGGTCGACTGCATTGACGCCGGTATAGGTCGTGGTGAAGGTGGTGTTGTTGATCCAGGCTATCGGCCCCGCGTAGACAAAGGTCGCGGTATCCGCAGCGAACCCGCCGGTATCCCTGACGTTGGAAGCGCCCAGGACCGGCAGCATCAGGTACGAGCCGTCGTGGGTGCCGTAATGCCCGAGGGTGAGACCGAAATCCTGGCTCTTTCGTTCCAGCCCCCAATTCGTCGCCGGATCCCACAAGCCGGCCACACCGACCGTGGAGTTGACCAGGAAACGCCCCAGCGTGACGCCGGCGGCCTTGAACTGGAACTGGAACAGGTTGTTTGTCAAGTTCGTAATTTCGTTCAGATTGTCGATCGCGTTGGAAACACGGTCCTCGAGGTAGTTGGGCATGACGATCTCGTAGCCGCGCACAACCGGACGGTAGAGGTATTCGTCGAAGTAGTAGTTGAAGCGGTAGCTGCCACGGTTGAACCCCTCGACGGAGTCCTTCACGTCGAGCATGTTGTGCGTCCCGGGCTTGACCAGGTCTTCGTACCTGCGCAGCGGCGGCTCGACCGGACCCGGCCCCGCCTCGGGAAGCGTGCTGCAGCCGAATTCAAGCATCAGCAGCATCAAGCCAGCGATCACCATAGCGGCTCCGCGTCGCGTTTTCATTGCGCCACCTCCTTGCCGTTCAGGAACTCGATCATAGAAGCCACCACGCTTGGGTGGAACATGTTCCCCATGTGGCCGCCGCTTGGGTAGATCCGCGCACGCTCCCCGAAGAGCTGCTGCAGGTAGGCGATGTTCCCGGGGACCAGGATCACGTCGTCTTCGTTGTGAATCAGGGCGATCTTTTTCGAGCTTCTCAGGTACTGGTCCAGGTAGTGCAGGTCCTGTCGCGCCAAAAGCGCCTGGCGCGTCAACCCCGGCGCCTTCTTCTGATAATGCGGGAAGAGCCACTCATCGAAATAGTCGACGAACCTGGTCTTGTAGGCGACGATGGCGTAGCGGGTGAGCGAGGTGGTGGAGGTGAGCCGCACGTTTTTGGGGACGATGTACCCTCCCCCGTTCATCACGTCGGCGGTGAAGATCATGTCCGCCGCGTTCATCCTGGAAGTAAGACCGATCAGGGCGGCAAGGTTCGCTTCGCTTGGCTGCAGGCGCTTGTAGGTGCGGTACATCGATTCGCCGCTCAGCCCCCCTGGCTCCCAGGCCTCAGTGATGTGCATGGTCTCGGTGAAGATGTCGTGGAACCAGGCGTCGAAGTTGTCCATCCCGCCGGGGACGTTGTCGACCAGCAGCTGGTCGAGCACCTGGACCGAATCGTAGAGGCTGACCGGCGGGTTGATCAGGAGCACACGCTTGAAGTTGAAATGCTTTTGCTCCTCATCGAGTTTCGACACGAATGCGGCATCGAAAGCGCCCAGGCTGTAGCCTGCAAGGCGGAAGTCGGAAACGGCGATGTCGCCGCGCACCTCCTGCCAGGCGAGTTCCATCACCCGGTACAGGTCCTTCGCGTCATCCTCGGCTATGCCGGGCAGGGCCGACGAGGCGTTCACCACGAAGTCCATGTGGGTCGGCGAGGTGATGGAGAGGACGTGGAACCCGGCCTGGTAGAGCGCCTTTTGCAGCTTCTGCATCCGCGGCACGTCGTAGCGGGAACCGGAGCCGGCGATCAGGAAAACCAGCGGCGCCTGGTGCTCCTGGTAGGCGAGGCTGCATCCGAGCCCTTTTTCGTACCAGAACACCCCCGGTATATCCCTTTTGGGGAACGGCCGCACCACGAACTCGCGCAGCGACACCTTCTCCGGGAGTGAGACCTCGAACTCCTTCGGAAGTTCCATCACCGTCGCCTCGTACGGGTTCACGAACGGGTAGAAGTACGGTGGCGGCGCCGCCGCGGCGCGTGACGCGAGACAAAGGGACCATAAAAGTAGCACTGCCGCCGTGAAGCGCATCATGATCTACCTCCTGAGAGCGTGCATCAGGGAACGAGCCCTGCCTCCTTGAAGTAACGGACGGCGCCGGGGTGCAGCGGAATGACGCCCACCCTCGCCGCGTCCCGCGGGGAGAGGTCGTGGAGGATGGGGTGCTGGCGGCGGAACAGGTCGAGGTGCGTCAGCACCTCCCGCACCACCGCATACACGTTTTCCTCGGGCTGATCGGCCGAGGTGAAGAGAACGGCGCGCAGGCCGATGGTGGGAACCTTGCCGTCTACCTCGACCTTGGGATAGAAATTGGTGGGAATGGCTACGGCCATAAGCAGCGGGTTGTGGCTCACAACCTGCTGGATCAGGGCGTTATCCAGGGATATCAGGGTCACCTTGCGCTTGCCTGCGCTCGCCTCAAGCACCGTCAGGTTGGGATGGCCGACGATGCAGAGATAAGCGTCGATTTCCCCTTTTTGCAGCAGTTCAGGAGCGATGGCGGTGGAGTGCTCCGAGGTGATGACCTCGCCCGGGTTCAGGCCGGACATCTGCAGCAAGGTGCCGGTATAGGTGTTGTCAATGGAGCCCGGGGCTCCGATGCTAAGCCGCTTTCCCTTCAAGTCGCTGACCTGCCTGATGCCGCTGTCGACGGCCGCGACGATGGTTACGCTCTCTACGTAGAGCCCCATCACCGCGCGCAAACCGGTACGCGCCTTACCTTCCCAGGGGCGCACCCCCTGCGTGGCCCGCCTCAAAAGTTCGGTCTCGGCGATGCCGAAGGCGGCCTTGCCGTCGGCAACCTGGTCGATGTTGGCAACTGATCCAGGCGAGGCGACCGTTGCGAGCCTCACGCCGTTGCGGGCACTGCTGGTGTTGAAGATTTTTGCTATGGCGCTCGCGGCGGCATAGTAGGAACCGGTGGTGGTCCCGGAGGAGATGGTGAGGGAGGGATACTGGAAGGCGGTGAGAGAAGTAGGGACGGACAGCGCGGTTGCTGTCACGATGAGCAGCGCCAGTAAGCGCGGGTACCGCCGGTGCCGGATCATAGGCAACGCCCTCCTGCCGTTCTATCGTTTAGTTGAATGACCTTAAGTGTTATAGCATCTTTTTCCTTCAAGTCAGTGCCGCATGAGAAAGTGCACCAAGTTAACCGGCCACTCCGGTTGCGGCTCATCCACAAGGTTGTAGTAAGCGATCACCAGGGCTATGAAGGCGATGAAAAGGTAGAGCGCAATTCTGTTTCTTGACACGGCTTCCCTCCTGAAACGGCCCTAAGAAAAAAGGACCGGTACTTTGATGCCAAAGCCAAAACGCCGGGGAGCCTCCTGACTGGAAGTTCCCCGGCATGTTCAGCGACTTGGTTAGTAATGCGTGAGGTACCGCTCAGGCCGGAGCAAAGAAGCCTACTTGCTCCCACCTCCAAGGACCCGGTAGAGCGTAACCTGGTTGCTAAGCCTCACCAGGCGCGCCGTGATCAGGTTCTGTTGGGCGGTGTAAAGCGAGCGCTGAGCGTCGAGCACGCTCAGGTAGCTGTCGATCCCGGTCTGGTAGCGGGCCTGCGACAGGCGGTAGGTCTCAGCGGTGGCGCCGGTCAAAGACTGCTGCGCCGCAACCTGCTCGTCGATGGTCCCCTGCTGCGCCAGCGCATCTGCGACTTCGCGGAACGCGGTCTGGATCGCCTTTTCATACTGGGCCAGCGCTATGTCGCGGTCCGCCTGTGCCACCTGCAGGTTCGCCTTGTTGCGCCCCCCCTCGAAGATCGGGACGGTGATCCTCGGCGCGAAGCCCCAGGCGAAGTTGCCCGGCTTGAAGAGGCCGGTTAACTGGTCGCTACCGAAGCCGACGCTGGAGGTCAGGGTGATGCGCGGGAAGAACGCGGCGCGGGCGGCGCCGATGTTGGCGTTGGCCCCGCGCAGAAGATACTCGGCCTGCAGGATGTCCGGGCGCGCGAGAAGGACGTCCGAAGGGAGCCCCGGGGCTAGGTCTTTTATCGGGGTCAGGCTCTCCGAGAGCGAGCTGGGGAGCAGGTCGCTCCCGACGCTGGAGCCGACCACAAGGTTCAGCGCGTTCATATCCTGCGCCACGAAGGTGGTGAAGCGGGCAATGTCCACCCGGGCGGCATCGACGCTCGTCTGCGCCTGCTGAAGGTCGAGGGCCGAGGCCACACCGGCTTCGAAGCGGCTGCGGCTCAGGCGGTAAGACTCCTGCTGGTTGGCCAGGGTGTCCTTGGCGAGCTTGAGCCGATCGAGATCGGAGGCGAGCGCCAGGTAGGCGGTCGCCACCTGCGATACCAGGGTAATCTGGACGCTGCGGCGCGCCTGCTCTGTGGAGAGGTACTCCTCGAGGGCCTGGTCCTTCAAGCTCCTCACCCGCCCGAAGAGGTCGAGCTCGTAGGAGCTGATCCCCACCCCCACGTCGTACTGGTGCACCGTCCGCCCATTCCCGTTTTGGGAGAGGTCGTCCGGGGTCCGCTGGACGCTTAAGCCGGCGTTGCCGTCGACCTGCGGCAGGAGGTCGGCCCGCTGGATCTGGTAGAGGGCGCGGAAGCGCTCCATGTTGAGCACCGCCACCCGCAGGTCGCGGTTGTTGTCCAGGGCAAGCCCGATCACCTTGCGCAGTTGCGGGTCGAGGAAGAAATCCTGCCACGGGACCTCAGCCAGAGGCTTTTGCTCGGCCTTGGGCTGCTGCCCCTCCTTGTAGGACGGACCGGTGGGCCAGGCGCTAGGAACCGGGGGCACCGGTTTTTCGTATTTGGGAGCCATGGAGGCGCACCCCGCAAGGAAGAGGAGCGCGCCCAGGGTCAGTGATCTGGTGGTAGAACGTTTCATCTCTAATGTACCTCCGAGACGGGGGGTGCTGCAGGTTCTGTTGCCGGCTTCTTCTTCATGAAGAACTTGGTCACCATGACGAAGAAGAACGGTATGAAGATCAGGTCGATGAAGGTCGCCGAGAGGAGGCCGCCGGTGACCGCGGTGCCGATGGCGTTCTGGGCGCCGGCGCCGGCCCCCTTGGTGAGCGCCAGGGGGAGCGTGCCGAAGAAGAACGCCAGCGAGGTCATGATGACCGGCCGCAGCCTGATCTTCACCGCGGTGAGCGTCGCCTCGACCAGTTCGTGCCCCTGGTGCATCTGGTCCTTGATGAACTGGATGATCAGGATGGCGTTCTTCGTCGAGAGGCCGACCGTGGTCAGCAGGCCGATCTGCAGGTAGATGTCGTTGGGAAGCACCCTCAAGGTAACGGCGGTGATGGCGCCGACCAGGCCCAGCGGAAGCATCAGCAGGTTCACGAACGGGATGGTCCAGCTCTCGTAGAGGGCGGCGACCGCCAGAAAGACGACCAGCAGCGAGATCGCGTACAGCGCCGGGGCTTGCGCCCCTGCCGCCTTCTCCTCGTAGGAGAGGCCGGTCCACTCGTAGCTGATCCCCGGCGGGAGCTTGGCGGCAATGGCCTCCATCTCGGCCATCGCCTCGCCGGTGCTTACCCCAGGTGCCGCGCTCCCCATGATCTCCATGGAGGGGATGCCGTTGTAGCGCTCAAGGCGCGGCGAGGCGTAATCCCAGTGAGCTGTGGCGAAGGAGGAGAAGGGAACCATCTCGCCCGTGTTGTTCCTCACGTACCACTTGTTTATGTCTTCGGGGACCATGCGGTACTTGGGGTCCGCCTGAACGTAGACCTTCTTGACCCTGCCGTTTTGCAGGAAGTCGTTCACGTAGGAGGAGCCCCAGGCAGTGGCAAGGACGTTGTTGACGTCGGCCAGGGAGACGCCCAAGGCGCCTGCGCGCACGTCGTCGATGTTCAGCTTGAACTCTGGGGTGTCGTCCTGGCCGTTGGGGCGCACCGCCATCAGCTTGGGGTTCTTCATGGCCATGCCGAGGAGCTGGTTGCGGGCATCCATCAGCGCCTGATGACCGAGCCCCCCGCGGTCCTGCAGCTGGAAGTCGAAGCCGTTGGCCTGCCCCAGCTCGACTACCGCCGGCGGCGAGAATGCGAAGGCCATGCCGTCCTTGATCTTGGAGAAGGCACCCATGGCACGTCCCGCCAGCGCGGGAGCCTTCATGTCCGGGGTGGGCCTAAGCTTCCAGTCTTTAAGTTTCACGAAGGCGAGACCCATGTTCTGACCGCGGCCGGCGAAGCTGAAGCCGGCGACGGTGATAAGCGAGTCGACCGTCTTGCTCTCCTTGACCAGGAAGTACTGCTCCACCTGCTCCAGTACCTTGAGGGTCCTCTCTTGCGTCGCGCCGGCAGGGAGCTGGACCTGGCATACGATGAAGCCCTGGTCCTCGTCCGGCAGGAACGCTGTCGGCAGGCGCAGGAAGAAGAAGACCATGATGCCTACGAGGCCGCCGTAGATGACCAGGTAGCGCAGCGGTTTGCCGAAAGAGTTGCCGACGATGGCTTCGTACTTTTGGCGTGCGCCATCGAAGACCCTGTTGAACCAGACGAAGAAACCGCTGAACCAGCTTCCCTCGCCGGGGAGATGCCCTTTCTGAACCGGCTTGAGGAGTGTCGCGCAAAGCGCCGGGGTGAGGATCTGCGCGGTCATGACCGACAGGATCATGGCCGAGACGATGGTGATGGAGAACTGGCGGTAAATGACGCCGGTTGAGCCGCTGAAAAATGCCATCGGGATGAAGACGGCGCAAAGGACCGTCGCGATGCCCCAAAGGGCCGAGGTGATCTGCCCCATGGACTTCACCGTCGCGTCGTGCGGCGAGAGCCCCTCGTCGGTCATGATCCTTTCAACGTTCTCGACGACTACGATGGCGTCGTCGACCAGAAGGCCTATGACGATGACCAGGGCGAACATGGTCAGGGTGTTGATGGAGAAACCTGCCGCGAAGAGAACCCCGAGGGTGCCCAGGAGGACGACTGGCACGGCGATGGTCGGGATCAAGGTGGCGCGGATGTTCTGCAGGAACAGGAACATGATGATGAAGACGAGGAACACCGCCTCCATCAGGGTTTTCAGCACCTCCTCGATGGAGATCTTGACGAAGGGGGTGGTGTCGTAGGGGTAGACCACCTTGGCCCCTGCCGGTACGAATTTCTCCAGCTCGGCCATCTTGGCCTTGACCCGGTCGGCGGTGTCGAGCGCGTTGGCGCCTGCAGCAAGACGCAGCGCCATGGCCGCAACCGGTTTTCCCTTGTAGCGGGCGAGGATGTCGTAGTTTTCGGTGCCGACGTCGGTCTTGGCGACGTCCCTGAGCTTAACCGTCGAGCCGTCGGGGTTCGTACGCAAAATGATTTCGTCGAACTGCTCCGGGGTCTGCAACAGCGTGCGGGCGGTGACGGTGGCGTTCAGCTGCTGCCCCTGGACGGCCGGTTGCCCGCCGAACTGCCCCGCGGAGACCTGGGCGTTCTGCGCCTGCAGAGCGTTGACCACGTCGGTTGGAGTCAGCTTGTAGTTGTTCATCTTCTCGGCGTCCATCCAGACGCGCATGGCGTTCTGGGAACCGAAGACGGTGACCTCCCCTACCCCCTGGACCCGGCTCACGATGTCCTGGATGTTGGAGACCATGTAGTCTGTCAACTGGTGCCGGTTGAGCGACTCGTCCTCAGAGACGAGCCCCACGATCAGGAGGAAGTTGCGGGTGGACTTGACCACCTGCACCCCCTGCCTCTGCACCACCTGCGGCAGAAGCGGCGTGGCAAGCTGCAGCTTGTTCTGCACCTGCACCTGGGCTACGTTGGGGTCGGTCCCCGCCCTGAAGGTAATGTTGATGCTCACGGCACCTGCGGAGTCGCTGGTGGAAGACATATAGAGCAGGTTGTCGATGCCGTTCATCTTCTGCTCGATCACCTGGGTCACGGTGTCCTGGACCGTCTGCGCCGAGGCGCCGGGATAGACGGCGTTGATGGAGATCTGCGGCGGCGCGATCGGCGGGTATTGGGAGACCGGCAGCGCCTTGATGGCGAGCAGACCGGCCAGCATGACGACAATGGCTATGACCCAGGCGAATATGGGCCTGTTTATGAAAAACCTGGACATGGAATAAGCTCCTTGACTGGCGACCGTCGGTTAACGTTCTTCGTTTGCGTGCTGCAATACCTGCGCGGGGGGCACGTTGCCAGGCCTGCCCGCACTGGCACTACTTCTTCTGCGGCTGAGCCGCTGCCGGCGCCTGGGGCGCCCCGGTCTTTGCGCCCGGAGCCGCGGCACCAGGAGCGCCCGTCTGAGGCGCCCCCTGGGCGGCGCCGGGGGCTCCCTGGGGAGCTCCCTGCGGCTGGGCCTGGAACGGGACGGCCTTCACCGGGGTGCCGGGGCGGGCCTTCTGGAGCCCCTCAAGGATCACCTTGTCACCGGGGTTCAGGCCGCCGCTCACCAGCCAGTTGTCACCGACCGTGCGGGCCACCTGGATCGGGCGGGGTTGCGCCGTGCCGTCGGCACCTACCACCATCACCGTCGGCTGTCCGGCGGCGTTGCGGGTCACTCCGCGCTGCGGCACCAGGATGGCCGCCTCGTTGATCCCCTCTTCCAGCACCGCGCGCACGAACATCCCGGGGAGAAGCGTCTGCTTCGGGTTGGGGAACACGGCGCGAAGCGTGATGGAGCCGGTGCTCTGGTCCACGGTGACGTCGGAGAACTTGAGCGTCCCGGTGAGCGGGTACGGGGTGCCGTCCTCGAGGAGGAGCTTCACCCGGGCCTGGCCGGCCGCGTCCCTTTTCAAAAGGCCGCTGGCGAGGCTGCGGTTCATCTTCAGCATGTCGGAGCTCGACTGGGTGACGTCCACGTAGACGCTGTTAAGCTGCTGTATGGTCGCCAGTGCCGCGGGCTGATTCGCCGTGACCAGCGCGCCGTCGGTCACCGTGGAGCGGCCGATGCGCCCTGAGATGGGGGCGGTCACGCGGGTGTAGGCGAGGTTGATTCGGGCGGACTCGACGGCGGACTTGGCGGAGGCGACGTCCGCCTCGGCCTGCTTGAGGGCCGCGTAGGCGTTGTCGTAATCCTGCTTGGCCACGGCGTTGATCTTAACCAGGTCCCGGAAACGCTCCTCCTTGAGTCGCGCCGGAACGAGGTTGGCCTCGGCCCTCGCCTCGGAGGCCTTGGCGCTGGCGTAGGCAGCCTGGTAGGTGGCGGGGTCGATCTGGTAGAGCACCTGCCCCGCCTTCACGTCGCTTCCCTCAACGAAGACACGTTTCTGGATGATGCCGCTTACCTGCGGCCTGACTTCCGCTATGAGGTAAGGGGAAGTGCGCCCCGGGAGCTCGGTCGTCAATGCGACACGCTCGGTTTTCACCTCGATGACCCCTACTTCGGGCTGGCCCATCTGAGGCCCCTTGGGCTGCTCTTTCTTGCCGCAGCCAGCCAGACCCAGGATGCCGCTCAAGAAAACGACGGTAAACAAATGCGCCCTGTACTTACTCTGCATGAAACACCTCGTAATTTTTTGATACTTCCGTCGATAAGTTTCAGATACCGCGCGATATTTTTTTCGCGGCTGCGCAGGCAGCCGGGTGGAAATCATTTGCGTCTCAACAAGGCGATCACGATGATGCCGCCCCAGACCAGGGCAACCAGGAATAGGAAGATCTTCATCAACATGTTAGGGTTCGGCTCCTGAAAAATGAATGTTCATTCGTCATCTGCGCACGGCGTCCCAGCAGGCGCCGACGATCTGCTCGATCAACTCATCGTCGAGGCGGATGAAACCAAGGGTCTGGTCACGGCAGACGTCGATCAATGGCGAGAAGAACAGGGCGAAGAGAATAGAGAGCGGGAGAGGCTTGAAGATCTGCTGCTGGAGTGCCTCGTGGAACAGCTCGCTGATGATGTCCTTCTCCCCCTTGCCGAAAATCTTTTCCCGGCGGTGGTCTACGCCGAAGGGGGAGTTGTGGAACTGCTCGACGAAGCGAAGCTCCAGCGGGGCCCTGACCAGGTGGTTCACCAGGACCGTGCCGATGTGCATGAAGCGCTCACGCACCGGGCCAGTTTCTGGATAATCCTTCATGATCGCCGCAACTACCCGCGCCTCGACTATGCTGTATATGTCACGGATCAGGGCGTCCTTGTTCTCGAAGTAGCGGTAGATGGTTCCAGCGCCTACCCCTGCCTTGTCGGCGATCATCGCCATGGGCGCGCCATGGAACCCCTGCTCAGCAACCAGTTCCAGGGCTGCCTGGACTATCAGGTCCCGCTTGTCCAACTTTTCCATCATGACTCCCTCAATACGGAATGAATCTTCATTCCTTATAAGTCCGTGGCAGTTTCGTTGTCAAGAATATTCCTGTGCAGCGGCAATTAAAATGGTCAAAGATTCAGTAACGGCCGGCGGTGGGACAGTTTCGGCAAGGGGGAAGGAACAGCAGTAAGCGGTTTAAGGTGGTGTGCAACTGGCAGTAAGAGTGGCAACTCAGGAACAGAGTATGGGGTAGCTTCGTACAGGCGGCACTGCCGCGGCTATGAGCCGGGAGCTTCGGCAACTGCCGCAGGCACAAAGAGAACCGGGAGCGTCGAACGTCGGGCTACTTCATTGGCGGTACTGCCAAGGATCAGCTCCGTCAGAACCCCTTTCCCCTTGCCTCCCATGACTATGGAGGTGAAAGCCCCCTTGCTCATGCTGGAAAGGATCTCCTCCGCCGCACGACCGTGAACCAGGTCGATGCTCACCTCGGCAGCGCCCAGCCTTTCCAGCCGCCGCTTCTTGGCCTCCAAGAGGTACCAGCACTCCTCTTCGCGACGGCGCTCGTTTTCCTGGTCCTCTCCATGCGTTTCCATGACGTGCATCAGCGTTATCGAGCAGCCCGTTTCCAGCGCGATCTTGCCAAGAAAGTCCAGCGCCTTTTCGGCGGTCTCGGAGTAGTCGGTGGGGAAAAGGATGCGGGTGAAGATCTTGCGGCAAGAAGATCCCCCCTCCCCTGCGGCCTCAAGCTCCAGGCGGTCCAGAAGCAGCGGGTGTCTCGTCGTTCTTAGAAGCTCCCTGGAAACGCTCCCAAGCGCAGCGGAGCGGATCAACCCCTTACCGTGGGATCCGGCGACGATGACGTTCACCCCGTGATCCCTTGCGGCCTGTTCCAGCATCAGGGCCGGCGTTCCCAAAAGAGCCTCGACCGCGACCTTCAACCCGAGCCGCTCCAGAGAATCCCTCTGCCTGCTGAGCACCAACTCGACATCTACCGGTTGCACCGGGAGAACCTCGACCGCGCCGGTGGCATCGACCAGTTCAGTCACGTGGGCTAGGACGACCTCTTCAGTACCAAGCTCTCTGAAGGACTCGACGCACTCAATGAGCTCGTCGGAGGCGGGAGTCAGATCCGTAGCTACAAGAATTTTCCAGAACATGTTGCCCTCCTGTGACAGTTCCCGTACCACTTAATTCTCCCCCGTGTCGGGCAAAATTCAAGCTGAGATCGACGGGAAGGGAGGAAACGTTGAGTTCTTAGTATATCTGCTCGGCGGTTTGCCTCGATTGGCCCTGACTGTTTGTGAACCGGCGTGCAAAAATGACCCACCT
>MTLD01001449.1_pt1 | contig 37242 bp, 37 predicted proteins | sample 1982471 | NCBI WGS metagenome assembly MTLD01 (sample SAMN05712604, study PRJNA340218) | biofilm metagenome | isolation source: sample SPM anode biofilm adapted to -50 mV | place: USA | collected 2012-02-03 | reverse complement strand
CCTCACCCTGACCCTCTCCCTCAGGGAGAGGGGATTTGTTTTTCCTTCCTGTACCATGATCTGGAGATAAGCCATGGCCGGTGAAAAAACAGCGCTGGAGCCCTCTGTGTACCGCGCAATCCTGGCGAGTATGGGGGAGGGGATCACTTTCCTCGACCGGAATGACTGCTTCGCATATATCAATGCGGCGGCGGAAAAAATTCGCGGCATCCGGGAGGAAGATTACCTGGGGCGTCACATCCTCTCCATCTTTTCAACCCATCCCCGCCATATATCCGAACGGGTGCAGAATCTGCTGGCCGCCCTCAAAAGCGGTGCCTTGCCCTTCCATACCCATGTCATCAAGAGCAGGGGAAAGATCTTCGAAAACAGCTACTATCCGATTCGCGATAATCGCGAAAACTACATCGGCGCCCTGATGGTAAGCCGCGACATCACCGAGAAGGAGCTGCTCAAGGAGGAAAACCTGGTCCTCCGCGAGCAGGTGTTTTCCGAATTTGACTGCGGTGAACTGATCGGAAAAAGCGGCGCCATGCTGCCGGTTTTCAAAATCATCACCGCAGCTGCCGTCGTCGATTCCACCATCCTGATCAGCGGCGAGAGCGGCACCGGCAAGGAACTGGTGGCGCGGGCCATCCACCAGCACAGCCTGCGCAAGGATAACCCGATGATCAAGGTCAACTGTGCCGCTCTGCCGGAGAGTCTTCTGGAATCGGAGCTGTTCGGCCATGAAAAGGGGGCCTTTACCGGCGCCCTCAAGGAGCGCAAGGGGAAGTTCGAACAGGCCCACGGCGGAACGATCTTTCTGGACGAGATCGCCGAAATGCCGCTGGCGGCACAGGCCAAGCTCCTCAGGGTGTTGCAGGAAAGAACTATCGAGCGGCTTGGCGGCAACCGTGAAATCCGTGTGGATGTGCGGATCATTGCCGCCACCAACCGGGACCTGCGTCGGGAGGTGGAGGAGGGGCGTTTCCGGGAAGACCTCTTCTACCGTCTCAATGTCATCCCGATCCAGCTCCCTCCGCTGCGGGAGCGACAGGAGGATATCCTGCCGCTGGCACAACAGTTCCTGAACAGGTTTGCCGAGAGGATGCACAAACCGGTCATGGAAATCTCCAAAGAAGCCAAAAAAGCCATGCTTTCGCACAACTATCCGGGCAATGTCCGCGAGCTGGAAAATGCGGTCGAACGCTCCGTGGCACTTTCGCTGGGTGGTGAGCTGAAGTTGGAAGATCTTCCGTCAGAGTTCACCGTTGCGCGCTCCGCTCCAGCTTCCCCCCCAACATCAGGCTCCGCTTCACTGGCCGATAGTGTCCACTCCCTGGAAAGAAATGTAATAGAAGATGCCCTGCGCACAACCGGGAACAGAAAGGGAGAAGCCGCCAAACTCCTGGGGATCTCCCGGAAAACCCTCTGGGAAAAGCTGAAACAGCTGGAGCTGGAGTAAAGGCGATTCAGAAATAATTCTTATTGAAAGACCCTCATAAACCACGTATTGTCCACCCACCCAAAACAACCATTCAGTAGACATAAATTCAGAGCCGCGAACATCCGGTGTGTTGGCCACTAACGGCCAACAACCCAAATGGAAGATTGATCTATATTTATTATGTAACTAATTTAGCTGGTTACATGATCTGTAATTTAGTGTCAATGTAGAAGAATCAAAATCGGTGGGATGTTGGGCGGGTCTGATCAATTACAAGTTGAACCACAGAAAGAGGACAAAATGAAAATAGCCACTTACAATCTTCATTATGGTGGACATACGAGACAAGATAATCACTGGGAAAGGATTCTCAAGTTTAACCCTGACTTTGTGCTTGCTCAGGAGTCGTTTAATCCTGAAAATTATTTCCCAGAGGGTGATTTCAATAGTATTGCAAAATCTGTTATATGGCACCCCACGAGCTCAAAATGGGGCAGCGCAATACTATCGACACGACATGTACTCGATCAAATTCAGATGCCGAAAGAATTTGAAGGTTGGGTTGTAGGCGGCAGAATAGCGAACTTTTCAATCGGCAGAACGCCAAAGCCCCTAATTGTTTTTAGCGTCCATACCCCATCGCCAGGCCCGTATGAGAAGAAAGTACATGACATACTTGATTGTATTCGAGAAATGGCCGGCGACTCAGACATAATAATCGGTGGAGATTTTAATATTACTACAGCAGTTCGACATCCCACCGAAGGACTTGAAAATGAAGGACTCAAAAACACAAAAGTTGAATTGGCAATCATTGACCGCTTTAGAAAAGAATTCGGTCTCATTAATTCATGGCAAGCGGTTCATCCGAATAGAAGTCTTCCGCAAACGCTAAGATGGACGGGCAATAAGGATGAGCCTTACCACTGTGACGGAATTTTCATACCTCACTCATGGCTACACCATCTTGAATCATGTGAAGTTGTTGCTACAGACGGATGGAGTGAGATGAGTGACCATAATCCAATTGTGGCAACATTCAATGTCCAACCAGAAAGTTAGACCCGCCAAAAACAAAAGACGGCGGGTCAACTTCATGCCCGTTGGAAAATTAAAATACAATTGAAACTCATCTGGACTATCCATCATTAGGAAGTTGCCCTCCAAAAGTTTGCTCCCCACGACAATAAATCGCGAGTCAATTAAATTAGCTTTCAATGTCATGTAAATTAATATTTGATTTTTGCGTAAAATATGCAATATTTGGATATAGATTTCATATGAAAGGAAATCAGCCATGTTAATTGAATTCAGTGTTACCAATTTCAAGTCAATTCATTCTACGCAAACACTCAGCTTGGTGGCTAGCCCTGCTACCGAATTAGAGGAACAAAATTGCTTCAAGACATCTGAGAAAGGTGTTCCGCGTCTCCTCCGTTCTATCGCTATGTACGGACCTAATGCCTCAGGGAAAAGCAACTTCCTCGAAGCAATGGATTTCATGGAGAGCTTTGTCACCGAATCTTCAAAAGAGGGGCAGGAAGGAGAACCAATCGAGGTTAAACCATTTCTGTTAAATTCCATTAGCCGAACTGAGCCGAGTGAATTTGAGGTGCTGTTTCTGCAAGAAGGAATTCGCTACCAGTACGGTTTTGCCGTCAACAGTACGCGAGTCACCCACGAATGGCTGATTGCTTATCCAGAAGGCCGCTCCCAGCGCTGGTTTGAACGGGAATACGATACTGTAGCAAACAAGGAAAATTGGTATTTTGGCAGTAAGTTCAAGGGGCATAAAACTGTACTACAGGAGGCGACGCGCAGTAACGCCCTGTTTCTATCCACCGCAGTCCAACTCAACAACGAGTCGTTGAAGCCCATTTACAACTGGTTCCATAAGAAATTGCGCACCATAGGCGTAGCTGGTCTTGCCCCGACATATTCGGCCTCTCTGTGCAAGACTGACGCAGGCAGAAAGAGGATCCTTGAACTTCTGAATGCGGCGGATTTGAGCATTGCAGATCTAAAAGTTGAAATGAAGAAGTTTGATTTAACCGACCTACCATCCGACATGCCAGAGCCACTTAAGGAAGTTATTAGTAAGGAATTAGATGGCAAGGAAATGCCTGAAGTCAAATTTATGCACACGATGTCAGGGTCAGAAGAGTTAGTTGCCCTTGACCCTGATGATGAATCCGTCGGGACAAGAAAGCTGTTTACCCTTGCAGGTCCTTGGCTTGATGTGATCGACAACGGTCACGTGCTATTTGTAGACGAATTGAATAACAGCATGCACCCCAAGATGGTGCGCTTCCTCATTGGCCTGATTAACAATCCGCAGATCAACAGGAAAAATGCCCAACTGGTATTCTCGACTCATGACACATCGGTGCTAGATAATGAACTGTTCCGTCGTGACCAGATCTGGTTCACGGAAAAGGATGCTACCAATGCCACTAAGTTATATCCGCTGTCTGACTTCACTCCCCGCAAAGGTGAAGCTCTGGAAAAAGGATATTTGAATGGACGTTACGGAGCTTTGCCGTACATTGGCGAAGTGAGGTTCTGATGGGCTCGGATGATCTTTTTCATAAACGCAAACAGAGGATTGCGGCTACCCTAAAAAGACAGAAAGCAAATAAAGCGCCCTATGACAGGGTACTTATCGTCTGTGAGGGAGCTAAAACAGAACCGAACTACTTCAGGGAGATTCGGGATTCCTACCGACTGAATACTGCCAACATTGATATCTGTGGGCAAGAGTGCGGTTCTGATCCACTCAGTGTAGTCAATTATGCCATCAGAAAATTCCGGGAAGATAAGGATTATGATCGTGTATATTGTGTGTTTGATCGGGATAAACATGCAACTTTCGATGCTGCCATTGACAAGTTGGGTCAAACGAGGCTGGGTAAAGACGTTGTTTTTAAGGCCATAACATCAGAACCCTGTTTCGAGTTCTGGCTGCTACTACACTTTGGCTATACAACCCGACAATTCTGCGCTCCGGGTAATGCTTCAAACTGTGAACTTGTGTTGGCAGAGTTAAACAAAAAGGAGCAAATTCCTGGATATTGTAAGGGTGCCAGGAACATTTTTGCCTTAACTAAAGAAAGGCTCTCTGACGCCATCCGGCATGCAAATCAGTTACAACAACATAATCTGGCAACCGGTACAAACAACCCTTCAACGAACATCCATGAGCTCATAGAGTATCTAATCAGCCTGAACTCAAGTCCGTCCTGATTCCAACCAAGCGCAGCACCGGTGAACTCGGTGTGCTCTCAGCCGTTGTGTGGATAACAATGAATCTATCAATAAGAAAAACAATCACGTTTGCGGTGTATATTTTTGCCTTTGCTGTTGGATTATTCCACTTGAGTCTAGGGTTAATGGGAGCTTTTGTACTTAAAAACAATGAACCACTTTCTTCACTGATTTTAATCAGTTGCATAATATCAACCCTTCCAGCAGTTGTCGTGTTGTCATTATTCTATAAGAAATTTGCAGAATGTTGGCTCGTATTGGGCGGTATTCTAATGATTGCAGCTAGTTTACCTGATAGTGAGAGATTAATACCTTTGCTGGAGAAATTTGCCATTCCGATGATCCTAATAGGCGCTACATTTATTGGAATCTCCGCATCTAATAAATACGAACAAACCACACACAACCAGGAAAAAAACACCTGACCAATAGGCCGTCAGGTGATTTTCCGAACCGTTGGCCACAGGAAAGGAAAAGAGATGAGTTGGAGTATGAAAGCTCTTGTTGATTTTGCGAACACGACGTTAGGCAAAGCCAAGGGAGATTTGCTGTCTAATGTACTGGTGTCTTTGATGTGGAAACTGAACATGTCTCGATACCATGCAGACGAATCTAAAGAAGCTATAAAGAAAATGCTTGGAAACCCAAAGGAAGTTGATCCAGCCGAAATTGTAGATTTAATTTTTGAACAGGCTGGTGGAAGTGAAAAAGGAAACGAATTTTTTAAGATGCAATTTGCGTCTGAAGCTCACCTAATAGCGTGCGCTCAATCTTTGCACTCGATGGGAGATATTTTTGGACAAGTTGTTTATTTAAGCTTGGACCTAGACAACGTCCTGCCAAAACCTATTCCAGCACGGAGACAGTATTTGGGAGTAATAAACGACTCCTTGAAAAATGAAGGAGTTGCTCCTCGTATTACAGAAAAAATCGAAGAGCTGCTAATAAGCGACGAATATTGCTATTTGAATGATTTTGTGAACGTTACAAAACACATAAGTCTGGTACCAGCAAGATATTCAGTGGCTTTTGGACAAGAAGCTGTGCATGGTCTTCAAATCTCACGATTTTCCCGCAATGGCAATAATTATGACACAAAATGGTCAGATGATTTCCTCGACAAAGATGTGATTAATATTCAAAAGAAATTTGTCGAAGCTGGAGTTGTGGTGAATGAATATCTAGGAATACAGGCCTAACTGAAGGAAGATGAGCGTGTCAGAGTACATACTCGACCGATAAGAATTTGAAAGCTGGACACGAGTTCCGCACGAGTTCCATTGAGTTTCGGGGACAGTATATGTAATTGACAAGAATCTTGTTTCTGAGTTCTAAAAAGGGCATGGGGGCAGGCTTCCAAGTTGGCGAGCTTGCTGAACAAGTTAGCACCTTTGAAGCCCGGCCCAGAAATTCTCCTGAAATTCGCGAGCTGCACCCTGCTCGCAGCCCCGATTAAGCTGAAAATTGTATGATGACAAAAGGCACACCTTGAGGTATCGTAAATCATGAAACATTTCCGTTGGAACCATGAAAAAAACGCAGTACTGAAGAGCGAACGAGACATCTCCTTCGAACAAATTGTACTTGCCATCGAGGGGAATGGACTGCTGGATGCCATTCGTCACCCAAATTTTGAAAGGTATCCAAATCAATCTGTGTTTGTTGTTGCATTCGAAGGCTATGTTTATCTGGTGCCATTTGTGGAAGAAGCTGAATTCTATTTTTTAAAAACTGTGATCCCGAGTCGGAAGGCAACGAGGGATTACCTGCAAAGGAGTTGATAATATGAAGAAAATCAAACTTGATGATTATGAAATGGAAATACTCGATGTTTACGAAAAGGGGGAGATGAAATCAACAATCACCTCTGAATCTGATCTTGAAAAGTACCGCTCAGCGGCGCGCGAAACCTTTATCAAAGATCGGCGTGTCAATATCAGGCTCTCTACTCCAGACTTGATGGATATTCAGGAAAGGGCAATTGAAGAGGGAATTCCTTATCAGACGCTGATTGCAAGTGTCTTACATAAGTATGTCAGTGGGCGCCTTGTTGAGACCACCTCTCGCCTATCTACACGCTCAACCGGTCGCACTAAAAAGCTGCGCACCGGGTAGCTCGGAGAGAAGGCATGGAGAAGGCATGGAGAAGGCTTCCAAGTTGACGGGTTTGCAGAACAAGTTAGCATCTTGGAAGCCTGAAGTTCTGGCATATATCGGTTGGAGAACAAGTGAAGGTTCTTCGCATGGGATATGGAAAAGATTTAGAACATGGAAAGTAAGAGGAAGTGTAGGCCAAGAAGGATGGTTCATAGAGGAAAATGACAGCATCAAATTCAAGAATTACGGAAAATGAAATCAATAATGATAGCGACAGGCGATAACTACAATCTCTGTTTCCTCCACTTGGTAGATAAGCCGATGTTCTCGGTCAATGCGGCGTGACCAGCAACCGGCAAGCTGAAAACGGAGGGGTTCCGGTTTTCCTGTGCCCTCAAAAGGGGTTCGCCGAATTTCTTCAAGAAGCGCTAAGACCCGTTCAGCTTGGCGTTTATCAGTTTTTTGCCAATAACGCAGGTCGTCGAGAGCAGTCGGTGTGAAAGTGACGTTCATACCCCAAGAGCATCCATGGGAGTTCGCTTTCCAGACTGTGCCTCTTTAAGTGATTGCAGTAGTCGCGAAGCGTTAGCAGGACTGGAAAGTAAATATTCACTCTCCACAATGGACTCATAGTCTTCCAGACTTACTAGAACCACGCTTTCACCTTTTCGACGCGTGATCAGGATCGGTTCGTGGTTGTTGCAAGCATCGTCCATGACGTTTTTAAGATCGTGACGTGCTTCGCTGTATGAAATCGCCTGCATAATGACCTCCATAATGACAAGATGTTGTACAATATCATGTGAGTATTAAATTTGCAAGAGTAACAAACCGAATTCCCAACTTGCGGCTCGACCAGACCGCCCGAAAAAACTGGACGTGACGTTCTCCCAAGGGGAGTTCTGGTTGCAGTATAAGTAATTGACAAGAATCTTGTTTCCGCCATCCACCATACATGGCACGCATCGCACGGGAGGGGATTTTGGGTAGAGTCGGTTGCTGGATTTCCTCCGTTTCAGAATCGGAACAGCGAAAAATCAGCTAAAGAATTATCACCTGATCTTTTCTGCTTCGTATCAGATTGGTATACTTGACTTCAAAAACAGTTCTTGGCTTGCCCATGAATTTTTCAACATGACTGCTTAAAACCTCGAATTCGGCACCGGTATCAATCTCTCTCTTGTATTGAAACCGGTACCAGTGACCCTCATCGATGATTTCAATCGGCTCGCCCCTCTTGCATTTTGCAATCAATATCGGTGCTGTATCTCTGGCGTTGTTGTCCCACAGATAAGCTGCGTCGGCCTGCGGAAAAATCCTTTCGACAGAGGCAGGCATATCATGATGCGCTTCCAGGAACATTTTGAAACTCGGTCTCAATGCTTCAGCGACGTCGGTATCTTTACTGAAAAAAACCGTAAAAGCGTTGTATTCCCCGGCGACATGCCTGGTCAGCGATCTTTTCCAGGCTTCGGTGGCCTGGGCTGTAAAAAAGTTGCACTCGATGAACCGGTCTGCATTACGGCCAAGCGCAATGTATTCCTCAGCTCTTTTTGACACACAAAAAGGCCAATCCACGGTTATCCTCGGAGTGTCGCCATAAACCACCTCGGATCTCTCGCGACCGTAAACCATACTGACATGATCCCTGACATCCTGCTCCCTGACTTCTCCGTAAGACAGTTCCCTGACCTCTTTGACAACCATCGCATCATAATCAAGATGCACAAACTCACGATTACTTGCATTTCCGTATGTTGCCAGAACGTATGTGCTTTTTCCGGAGGCGGGGGGGCCGCCAACCAATTCCAGAATTTTTGCCATGGCATTTACCTCGAGATACTACGTTCAGCGCCTGGAAACCAGTCACAGACGGGTCAGGTGATCATGTGCCGGTCAATGCCCAGCTCCTCGCGCGAGTGGCCGAGAGCCAGGCCGATCAGCTGGGAGAGATGGAGCACCGGAATGGTTCTGGAGACCGCCCTTCCTTTCAAGGTCATGGGCTGGTAGGCATCCATGGCGGTGTGGCAGAGAGGGCAGGGGGTGACGATGTAATCCGCTTCGGCCCTGATCGCGTCTTCGATGGCGTTTCCCGACAGCGCCAGGGACTCCTTCTCCGCCACCAGCAGGGTATGGAATCCGCAGCATTTGTTTTTGGATGCGTATTCGACCGGGATGCCACCCAATGTTTCCACAAGATGGTCAAGCGACATGGGGGTTGCGGGATTGTCCTTGCCGAGCAGATTGGAGGGGCGCAGGATGTGGCAGCCGTAAAAGGGGGCAAAGCGCATTCCGGTCAGCGGCGTGGTCACCAGTCCGGCAAGTCGTCCCAAACCGTAATCCTCGGTGATGACCCACAGCAGGTGTTTAACGTCGCTGCTGCCGCTGTAGCAAAGCCCTTCATCCCGCAGGGTGTTGTTCACAAACTCCCGTTTCTCGGGGGAACTGTCCAGAATCTGCCTGGCGCGCCGCAGGGTCAGCAGGCATGTGTTGCAGGAGGTCACCAGATCGAGCTTCATCTGCTCGGCCAGGGCGATGTTTCTGCCGTTGATGACCAGGAAATGGTCGGGGCTGACGTAATCGAGGTTACTCCCACCGCAGCAGGTTCCCCGGGTCAATTTGACCAGCTCAATACCCAAGTCTTTCTCCAAGATTTCGAGGGAGCGATCCAGTTCCCTGGTCATGGATTCGTTGATGCAGCTCAAAAAGTAGGCGTATTTCATTGTAACCTCTCTGTCTGGCGCACAGCGTGACGCTTGACTACAGCACGTATTTCCAGCTTGCGGTACAGTTCTCTGACGTGCTTGATATCAGGAATTTTCTTCATGAAAAGAGGCGGCGTTCTCCCCTTGAGTCCCATTTTCATTGCCAGGGGGATCATGCCGAGGCTTCCTGCGACCCCCTTTGTCCGTAGCGGCAGGGTCACCTCTTTCAATCTTCCGCTGTCATGGATATCGTCGAAGAAAGCCTGGGCGTGGCGGGCCCCTTCCGATTTGGTCATCCGCCGCTCAAGGGCCTCTTCCCGCAAGCGGTGAATCCCCTCCATGATCGCTATCTTCTTGGTGCAGTGCTCCACGCAGCGGTAACAGTGGGTGCAGTCCCACAGGCCATGGTCGGCGGTCACCTGCTGGAGCCGTTCTGCGCCAATTGTGTCGCGGGTGTCGTTGTTCATGCGGAAGGCCTTCAGAAGCACCGGCGGCGAGATATAACGCCGATTGACCCCCATCATGCTGCATTCCGAATAACACGACCCGCACAGGATGCAGTCCGTGGCGGAATCAATGACCTCTAATTCGGTTTCACTGACGATGTGCTCCTTGCACCCCATCTGCTGCTCCGGGATCGCCGGCGCGACCCAGCTGGAGTTCTGTTTCAGCTTCTCCATAAGCGGATCCACATCCACCAGCAGGTCGCGAATCACCTCAAGATTGTTCAGTGGCTCCACCAGGATCGGGTCATCCCCGCTCCCGGTCAGTACGTCCCAGACCTGGGTCGTGCAGGCCAGTCTGGAGATCCCGTTGACCCTGACCGCGCACGAGCCGCAGATGCCCGCCTGGCAAAAGGCGCGGAAGGTCAGGCGCGGTTCCAGATGCTCCTTGATGTGGTTCAGGACCCTGAGGATGGTGATCCCCTTTTCCACGGCAACCTTGAAATTGTCGTAGAAGGGGTGGCGATCCACCTGGGGGTTGTAACGGTAGATGCGGAATGATACCTCTCGTCTCTCCATCAGTAACTCCTTGCTTCGAGGGAATATTTCCCCATGGTTACGGGGCCGGTGCCGAGGCGGATGTCGCCGTTCTCCTGCAGCGTGCAGAGCGAATGTTTGTGCCAGCTTTGATCATCCCGGACCGGAAAGTCATTGCGGTAGTGGGACCCCCGGCTTTCCTGCCGTTCCAGAGCGGTCGCGGTGACACACAGCGCCAGATCGAGCATGTTTTTCAGTTCCAGAATCTGGAAAAGATTGGTGTTATAGACGGTCCCGGTGTCGAAGAGCCGGATGTGCCGGAAGCGCTCCCGAAGGGTTTTGATTTCCTCAACCCCGGACCGCAGCTTGGCTTCGGTGCGGTAGATGCCCGCCTTGTCGGCCATGGTTCTGCCCATCTCTTCCCTGATGGTGCCGTAACGCTCATACCGTTCGTGGCTGGCGTACGATTTTATTTCATCGGCCGCCTTCCTGACTGCGGCTGGCGATACCGGACGGGCCTTGCGCTGCGGCGCCTCCAGGGCAGCCTCCTGTCCGGCCCGCTTCCCGAACACGAGGATGTCCAGCAGCGAGTTGCCACCCAGCCGGTTGGCCCCGTGCACAGAGACGCACGCGCATTCCCCGATGGCGTATATGCCGCGCACTGCGGTCTGTGCCATGCCGGCGTCGATGCCTCCCATGGAGTAGTGGGCGGTCGGCCTGACCGGGATCGGTTCCTCGATCGGGTCGATCCCCTCGAAGTGCATGCAGAGCTCCCTGATCTGGGGGAGTTTCTTCTTGATCGCCTCGGCTCCCAGATGGCGCAGGTCCAGTTCCAGGTAGCTGCCGGCATCGCTGGTAAAGGCATTCCCCTCCAGAATCTCCGTTTCCATGGAGCGCGCCACCAGGTCGCGCGGGCCCAGCTCCATCTTCTGCGGGGCATAGCGGGACATGAAGCGCTGGCCGTGCCGGTTGAGAAGGTAGCCGCCTTCGCCGCGCGCCCCTTCGGTCACCAGCAGCCCGCTCTTCCTCAAACCGGTCGGGTGGAACTGGATGAACTCCATGTCCTTCAGGGCGATCCCCGCCCGGAGCGCCGCGGCCTGGCCGTCGCCGGTATTGCCGGCGGCGTTGCTGGAGCGGTTCCAGTACATCTTGGCGTGGCCGCCGGTTGCCAAGATGACGGATTTGGCCGAAAAGGCTTCAATCGAGCTGTTGCGCATGTTCATGGCGACGACCCCCTGGCACTGGCCGTCGTCATGTTCCAGGGAAAGCAGAAAAAATTCGTTGAAGAATTTGACTCCCTGCCGGAGGCACTGTTCAAAGAGGGTGTGCAGGATGGTATGTCCGGTTTTATCGGCGCAGTAGCAGCAGCGGTCCTTGACCGTCCCGCCGAAGGGCCGCTGGGCGATGGTGCCGTCCGCGAAGCGGGAAAAGGGAGCGCCCAGGTTCTCCAGTTCACGCACCACCAGAGGCGCCTGGCCGCAGAGATAGTCGACGGCATCCTGGTCCGCCAGGTAATCGCTCCCCTTGACGGTATCGAAGACATGCAGTTCGACGCTGTCGTCCTTGTCCTTGTTTGCCAGGGCAGCGTTTACTCCCCCTTGTGCGGCCGAGGTGTGGGACCTGGTGGGGTAGACCTTTGAAACTACGGCGACAGTGGCCAGGGGATTGGTGCGTATCGCTTCCAGGGCCGCAAAAAGACCGCCTCCGCCCGCGCCGACTATGACTATGTCAAATGAGTGGTCCATGTTTTTCTCCCTGCTTTGACTTCCGCTAAAGGGCAACCTGTGCCACTGCAGGCAGATTTTCGACTGCGTGAAAGATTTCTATCTCGCTGATGATGCCCAGTAGTTCACTTCCCCGCAGCACCACCAGCCGCCGGACCCCGAGCTTATTCATCATGCGCAGTGCGTACTTGACCCGCATCGTCGGGTCCACGCTGAAGACCGGTTTGTTCATGATGTCCAGCACCTGGGTATTCCAGATATCGCGGTAAATGTTCTCCCCCGGATCGATCACCTTTCCCAGGATGTCCCGCACCGTAAGGATGCCGAACGCATCGTCTTCGTTTCGCGGCAGAACCACGAGGCTGGCAACCCGTTTGCTTTTCATCAGCTGAATTGCCTGGGCAACGTTCTGACTGCCGTTAATGGTGACGACATCTTTTTGCATCAGTTCCGATACGGGAGTATTGCGGATCGTTTTCAGGGCCTCCATGGATCAACCTCCTTATTGGTATATTGGTTTGATAACAGGGGACGTCATGACAAAAACACAAGCTCGGCCGGAGGTGTGCGACAATCCAGGTCCAGTCCCCTGCTCAGGTGGTCGGCTATCTCTGCCGAGACTCCCGCCATACGGCCGTAGAGGAACATGGTGAAGACTATTTCCTGGGCTTCTTTTTCACTCAGTTCACCGCGGTCGAGCTGTTTTGCGAGCAGTTCCAGAGCTATGCAGGCAATGGCCGCATCGACGTTGACGCAGTAAATGCTGCCGGTCAGCCCCTCTGCAAAGAGATCCTTGACCAGGTGATGGTAGAATTCCAGGTAGGGATTGACGATGCCCTTTGTCTTGAGCAGATCGCGTAGATGTACCTCGCGTGGATCATGGTTTTCCGCTTTGCCCCGGAATACGGGATGGTTGATGGACGGAATTCTTTCCACGGTGCCGCCGCCCTTTGCCTCCTTCTTATGGAGCATAAACTCCTGGGTCGCCTGGTTTGACAGCCGCTTCAGCAAAGGTTCAAGTTCGGATTTGGCGGTCTTGTGCGGCTCCGTTCCCGAGAATATGTTCCGCAGGTATCTGACTGCCTCAAAGCCATTGCCGCCGTGGGCCAGTCCGGTGTTGGTCAGAAAACCGGCATAGGCGGTGGCGATATGGTTTCTGGCACTGATGCTTTCCTTGGCCCCCAGTGCGCTGAGGGTTCCGGGGCCGTTTGTCACGGTCAGGTTGAGCAGGGCATTGAAGGTGAAGAGTTCACGATCTTCCGGAATCCGGTTGAACAAAATTTGAAAACAGGTCGAAGAGAAATCCGTGGCCAGCAGCTCCGGATCTTTCAAATCATGCAGTTGTTGCCAGAAAGCATTCTTTTCCGGATTTACGGGGGAAACTCCGACGATGATGCCGTTCACTCCCAGGTAGCTGCCTATGTCCTGGGCAGTTTCCCTGCTGATCCGGCGCTCGGTCAGCGGTTTCCAGGCGAGGCCCAGCAGTATCGCCGACAGCAGCAGTTTGCATGGATCAACCGTTACGCCCGCCGCCGGATTCCTGCTGTAGGACTGGGCAAAGCGGGTCAGGATTGTTTCCTGGCCGTTAGTTTTTAACAGTGCTCCGAAGTATTCCGCCCATCGCTCCGAGTCCTCTTCGCACTGTATCTGGGGAAATGCTTGGCCGTCGCTGCATTTTTTATCGATAAGCTCTTGATCGATGCCAAGCTTCGGGTCTGCCTCGTGGTAGAACAAATCTATCAGCCAGGAGCTTATCGAATGAAGATCCTGAAACAGACGGTTGTTGCCGGCCAGAATCACTTCCGCAGCGATATAGGCGTTTGGCGTACAGCCGTTTTTCCGGCCGCGGGCAATGTTGGAGGCATCAGCGCTGCCTCGTGCAACGAACCAGTTCAGCAGCGGGTTGATGATGGCCATCTGCCCCGCATCCGGTATGCTCTTCAGTACCGAAAAGATGCAGAGTGCGCCAAACGGCTGTTCAACAAGCTCGAGCAGTTTATGGCCGTGCAGGGAGATGTTGTAATCGACCGGATCAATCGAGGTTGCGCCGGAGCGATTGCGCATCGGCTCCCGGTTTATGCGGGCACCGATCTGCCGGTTGGCCTTCTCGATCTCCTCGCCGTACGGGGAAACCGCCCTGACCGCCTGCATCTGCAGATTTGAAGGGAGAGGCAAGCCCAGATCATTTGCAAACCATGGCTTGAGGCTCAGGTCGCCGGTCGGCTGAAAATCCGGCAGTTCTCCAAACAGCTTCATGCAGGCGCTAACCGCTTCGGGTACATCCTGTATGGTCCTGATGCGTACCCCGCGCCTGGAAACTACCGGAAGTTTTGAATCGAAGACCGGCACACCGAAAAAACCGTCGAACCACCCTTCTTTGACTTCCGCGTCGTCACCGCTCCCCGACATGGCACCAGCGTGACCGCAAGAGCGGGTCAGATTCTTCTTCCAGCGCCCCGATACGCAGGCTATGACCGGCTTGGTAAGCTTGAAGCGCCCCTGTTCAATCCAGTCCAGAGCCTGCTTTTCGTAAAATCCGCCCGGCTCCACATACACTACAATCGCTTTGGTGCGGGGATCGTTCTCGGCGCAGTACAGGAATTCCGCCAGTGCAAAGTGGATATAGACATCCTTGCCGCTGCTCAAGATGGTCGAAGTACCAAATCCGGCGGTCTTCAGGTACTCGGAGATGGTCGTGCTGAAATTCCCGGAGTTGCTGTAAATCGCGACACTCCCTTTTCTGAGGCTTTCCTGCGGACAGTCACCCCCCAGGGCGCCGCCGATTCTGACCTGATCCCAGGAGTTGGCGATTCCCAGCGTGTTGGCCCCGATTACATCCACTTTTCTGTTCTGACAGCCGTAACGGATCATGCGCGAATCGCGGACCGGCACTTTTTCGGTAACGATAACGATGCGTTTCAGATTGACATTGCGGGCGCACATTTCCGACACGGCATGGGAAACGGCAGTGGGGGGCAGATAGATCACGCCGGTGTCGAATTCTATTCCGAACCTGATTACATCGGAAATGCTGCCGAAGACCGGGATGTCGCCGATGGGGGTCTCAAAAATGCCACCGGATTCACCGTACTGGACGCCGGCCACCACATTGCCACCGCTGTAGGCGTGTGAAATCTGTGTAACCAGGGAACTTTCCGTGCCCCGGATATTCATTACGCAAACGCGGGAATGTTTGTTTGCCAATTCGTGCAAAGAGTGAACTCCTACGTGATAGGGAAAGACATTATTGTGGTAGTTCATGACAAACTCCTGGTAATCAAGTTTTTGTGCAGTTGATGTGTTTCAGGTTGTCCTGGCCTGAAAATATGTATCCAGTTCCATGGCATGTTGCAGGACACTGATCATGCTGCTGTCGTGCCCGAAAAATCTGTACGGGATTCTAATGCTGTCGAGTGTATCCCTGCCGTAAACCATCCCTTCAACGACTTTTGGGCCGCCCCGCCCCGCAACCACAAAGACGTTCGGGTTCAGGTGGATGTGCTCCTTGAGCGAATCGAAGATCGCCTTGAACGTTGTGTAAATGTTGGTGTTGTTTGCCCGTCCGCCGATCAGCAGGAGTACATTGGCCTGCGGCAGCCAATGCTGGAAGGTTATGTCCGCGATCGCCTTGATTTTTGCATAGGGTGGATTGCCGCCAAAATCGGAGGAAATGATCGCTTTATCGCCCAGTATCTCCGTAGCGGCACTATTGGCTCCGCCGCCGAACATGAACGGCAGGACCGTGCCGAGCGGGTTTATTTCCGTGACATCGCTCTGCCCCTGGTAGGTTCGCAGGACGTTGATCTCGGACTCAAACTGGGTGTTTGTGGTCGAAAAGATTTCATCCGGATAACCCAGCCTTTTCCAGGCCGGATTGTCCTGGTCGAATGACGCCTTTATGTCGCAGGCGTAGGGTGCGTAGCGGCCCTTTACCCGTCCGACCCGGATCGGGTTAAGCTCCAATGTCGTAAGCCCGTAGTTGTCGTAAACCTCCCAGAGTTTCGGGAGATGTTGGACCAGCGGGCTGATATAATGGGCCGGGCACTTCAGTTCCCGCAGGGCATCATTGATGTGAAACGACTTGACCCCGGTAACCGGATTGAAAAGGACCGTTCTTTTTTCCTCGGGCGGCACCTCCTCCACATCCACTCCCCCCTTTGTCGTCAAGAGCAGCACCGGCATTCTGTGCTCGCTTGAATCGGAAATGCTGGCGTAGATCTCGATGTCCGATTCTATGTACCCCTCGAAGGTCACGCCGCAGGCCTGAACCTGGCGATTGCCCTGATGGTGGGTGGCGAAGAACAGGTCACGTTTGGCCGCCATCGCTTCAAAAACATTGGTGACGATGCGTACCAGTCCCGCTTTTCCCTTCTTTCCGACGCCGCCCATAAAAACCGGCTTAACGATGCATTTGCCCCCATGGGTTTCAATCAGATGATTGATTTCGTCAAGGGACGCATCTTCCGTAAGAACCTGTGCAACGGGAAACTCAACCAGTTCGAGTAGTCTGCGACCGTATTTCAACCCTGTTAATTGCATAAATACCCCCTTAGCCTGTATCAGCAGATGCTATGTGCTCTCTATCGCACGTGTCGTACCAAGATTGAAGATGAGAGCAAAAATATTGTAACTATTCAATTAATAGAGATAATGTTAGGGTGGGTGGGGGCGGAGTGATGGTATAATGCTAGAATGTTGTTACCTTTCAGTAACAAATGGGTGGGAATGGTTACATGGTTTTTGTTTAATCTGTTTTTGACAGTAGTAGAGAAGATCAGAATTCTATTAGCCACAGCTCCTCACAAAAAATCAGACGGAAACTATTAATATCCGGATTACCTGTTATCATCTATGGGGTTGCCGCATCGGTAACAACGGAAGATTGATGCTTATCAGGTTTGGCTATGATATCCTTCAGCCAAATTTTCCTGTAACGGTTGCGTTGCCGGAAGAGTTAAATGAAGTGAATTTCAACGAAAAGAGCAGGTTATGAACCTCAGTCGCAAGGATTTTTTTAAAAAGAGCCTGTTGTCGCTCGGAGAAGCTGTCTTGACGGTCGGTGATGCATTGAAGGGTTCTGTTGATGTCCCCATGGTGATTCCGGATACGGCTAATTTTACCTCCACGCCGCGGGATGATCTGGTGGCGGTTGCCCGTAATGAATATTGTCTTGCCAAAAACAGCGGTTGTTTCGCCTGCGTGGAGCGATGTGAAACCAGGGCAATCAAGCTGATTCCGGGGGTGGGGATCAGGATTAATCCGCAGTTTTGCACCGGTTGCGGAAGCTGCGAGTATATTTGTCCGGTAACACCGAAGGCGGTTAATCTGCTGAAAAGGCAGGCGGAATAGTTATTTTTGATTTTGATCAAATATTTTTTGAAATTTTTGTTCATAAGTATGCCGAACAAAAGTTTTGATAGATCATTGAATCATGCAGCGATATCCCACCCACTGAAAGGAGATACAACATGCTGAAGAAGAATCTGGCTTTTGCAGCAGCCATAGCCGGTGCTGCCGCACTGCTGTCGTTGCCTGCCATGACCACTGCCGTCAACAAGCCGGCCACCAAGCTGGCCGACGATGGACGGGCGAAGTGCTACGAGTGCCACGACGAGGTCAAGGCGCTTAAGGAGGGGTCAAAACACGCCAAGCTTTCCTGCAAGACCTGTCACGACAAGATGGACGAGCATATGAAGGATCCGGAGAAGAACAAGCCGGTCACGATTATTGATCAGGCACTCTGCGGAAAATGTCACAAGAGCCAGTATGACAGCTTCTTCAAGATGAGCTACGAAGCGCCAGCCCGCAAGGAAAAGGGGATGCCGACCGGCAGATCACCGATGCAGGACAAACTGCTGGAGCCGTACGGTTTCACCTTTGAGCACAACGAACCGCGCGGTCACGCCTTCATGGTTATCGACCAGTTTGCGGTGGATCGCTTTCAGGGCGGCCGTTTCCAGTTCAAGGATGGCTGGAAAGGCATTGATAAATCCGGCAAGGTCTGGGATGTCCTCGAAGACAAGGGGAAAGATTACAAACTTAAAGAATCCGCCATGGCCGGCAATCCGACCTGCATCCAGTGCAAGACTTCCGACCATATCCTGAAATGGAAATTCCTGGGTGATAAGGATCCCAAGGCCAAGTGGGATCGCACCTCCAATATTGTGGATGTGGCCAAAGATACCAATAATGCGGTCGGCTGTATCCACTGCCATGATCCGCACGGCACCCAGCCTCGCGTTGTTCGCGACGGCCTGATTCAGGCCATTGAGAAAGATCCCAAAAACAACATCTTTGCCAAGAACGGCAAGACCGACCTGAATGTAATTTCTTTCCGTGACGGGTTCCGCAAGATCGGTGTCATGCAGAAAACCGATTCGCGCATGATGTGCGCCCAGTGCCATGTTGAGTACAACTGCGGCGGCGGCAGCCAGTGGAGCGATGGGGCCAAGGTTACTTACAGTGACCAGCGCACAAACCATTTCCCGCTCAAGAATGTCCTTCAGCTTCTGAAACATTATAAGGAACTGGATTTCTTCGACTTCAAGCATGCCGTGACCGGTGCCCGCCTGATCAAGTTCCAGCATCCGGAAGCCGAAACCTATGCCGGCAGTGTGCATGACAAGGCCGGCGTTCAGTGCCATCAGTGCCACATGCCCAAGGGTAAAGGCAAAGACGGCAAAGCCTTCTCCAATCACGGTGTAATTCGGCCGAAGAACCACATCAAGGAGTCGTGCCTGGGTTGCCACCCCAAATCAACAGTTGAGCAGAAGCTGTACCAGATTGAAGCCGCCCAGAATTACACCAAAGGCAAAATGCGCAAGGCAGAGTACTGGCTTGGCCAATTGATCGACACCTACGTTGCAGCCAAGCGTCTGGGCGTGGTTGAAAGCGTTCTGGCACAGGCCCGCGAAAAACATGAAGAAGCTCATGTGCTTTGGGAATACTGGACCGCCGAAAACTCGGATGGTTTCCATAACCCGGAACTGGCGCGGGAAAGTCTGGCCGGCTCGATCGCTGCCTCCAAAGCTGGCGTGAAAATTCTTAACGAAGCCATGTCAGTTGCCAAGAAAGAGGAAGCCAAAAAGTAATTTGATTAGATTTTGATGCAGATGCAAAAAGCCCCGTTCCGCAAGGACCGGGGCTTTTTCTGGTTTTAGGCGGGTGATAGGGCTGTTTCAGGACATCTTCAAGAAGTTCTCAAGAATTAGCCGGGCGGTCTTTGCATATCCCGAGGCATTCTGCCATTCGGTTACAAGCTCCTCAGCGCGTTCTCTTGTCTTGGGGTCCCAGGCGCACCAGTTCCGGATGATGGATTCGGTTACTTCGGGATGGAATTGTGTACCCCAGGCGCAGTTGCCGATTCGGAAGGCCTGGTTTGGACAGGCCGGTGATCCGGCCAGTAAGGCCGCTTCGGGGGGGATATCGAAGCTGTCATGATGCCACTGGAAAGTCGTAAACCTATCTTCAATGCCGGAAAACAGCCGGTCCAGCTTACCTTCCTCAGTCAGATCTACCGATAATGTTCCCAGTTCCTCCCACCGTCCGGATACCGCTCTGCCACCGCAGGCTGCCGACAGCAGCTGTCCTCCGAGGCAGATTCCCAGGTAGGGGATCTGTCCTTCCACTATCTTGCCAATGAAAGTTTTCAGCTGTTTCAGGAAAGGGTACCGTTCGTCATCGTTGGCCCCCATTGCTCCGCCAAGTACGACCAGCGATGTCACATCCCGCAGGTCGGGGAGGGGGTCTCCCTGGTAGGGGTAATGAATAAAGTACATGGTCTCGAGAATATCCAGATTCTCGGTGATGTTGCCTGGAGGAACCTCCGGATCGTTCTGGATGATATGCAGCATGGTGAAGTAGTCCTTTATTTAAGTGGATAATCGGACATCCGCACGAATCGGAAGCCGCGACGTTTCAATTCCGGAACTGCTGCAATTATTCCGGCTCCGGTGCCGGATTCCGGGTGGTTCATGTGCAGCAGGGCAACGTCACCGGGCGTTGCCTTAAGCAGCGCTGTCGTGACCTGTGCCGCACTGTAGGTCGCTCCTGCATCACCCAGCAGGGAATATCCGGCCACCTGATGCTTGAGGGCGTTGGCGATTTCAACTGCAACGTCATCGTAGTAGGCGGTGCCGGAACGGTACAGTGTCGGGCGCTTCCCTGTGATAGCCTCAATTTTGCGGGCATTCTGCTCAATCTCTGCCACCAGTTCCGCAGCATTTTTTGTGCCTGAAATGCCATATGCCGAACGGCCGCTGACCGAAGCAGGCTTATGCCAGGTTCCGTGGTTGGCGATCTCGAACAGGGGATTGGCTGCGATGGTTTTGAACAGCTCCGGGTTGGCGTCTATCCAGCGCGCATTGATGAAAAGAGTGGCAGGTGTCTGTTCCCGGATAAGAAAATCGATCAATTTTGAGTCGACGCCACGACCTTTTGCGCTGCCGCAGGCGTCCAGGGTCAGGGCTATGACCTTGTCGCCGGTGTCCAGTCGCGTCATGACCCCGGTTACCTGTTCTCCCCACTGGGAAGGTTTTCGGGCGCTGAATCGGTCAGAAACCTCTTGTTTGTTGATCTCTCCCGTTGGTGTCGCGTGTCCGGCCAGGCTGCCGGAAACGGAAAGAAGTACCACGGCCGATATGATTTTGAAGTTGCAGTTCATGGATAATCCCTGAATTGAAGTTGGTATGGTGGCCTGGAAAAAAACATCAGATTCAGTCTGGCGGAACGATTCGAGCCCGACTGTTGTCATCTTTGTGCAAATCAACGGATCTTGCAATCAAAAATCAGTCGTTACTGTCTGCGTAACATTGGAAATATCTTTCAACAATTAATTTAAAATAGTTCCAAAAAATAAAATAACAACTTTGATAATTGTATGTATACATAATAAAAAGGGGCTGTATACAGACAAAATAAACCTCTTTATTATGATAAAATCCAATAATTGTTGTAAAAATAAACGGACTAACATTCTAATTATACTGGATATTGTTGGTGCTGTGAAAAATATCTCAATTTTGCGTTGACAATTATAAAACATTGTACTAATAGTCGTGATAGCTCATTTAAAAATGGGTTTGAATCAGGCTTGATTTTACGTTTGCTGACGAGGATTTTGCGCATGACCAGAGAGAAAGGTGCATATTCGGTTCAAGCTGTAATCAAGGCGATTGACCTGCTTGAAGTACTTGCTCAGGACGGTGCTAATCCAACGGTCCAGGTTTTGGCAAGCAAGCTGGAGTTGAGTCGAAACAAGATATTTCGTTTGCTGGCGACACTTGAGGATAAGGGGTTGGTCGAGAAGGATGAAGTCGCCGGAACCTACAGTCTCGGAATGCAGTCTTTTCAAATGGCGCAGCATATTCTGAAGAGCACCAGCCTGATTCGTCTGGCGCACCCAGTGATGGAAGAGTTGGCCCGCAAGCTGGATGAGGCTATCTACATCACTGTCATGAACAATGACGAAGTACTGTTCCTTGACATGGTGGACTCTCTTCAGCAAATCAAGGCTGTCGACATGGTCGGCAAGCGTTTTCCGTTTTTTACCAATGCAGCCGGCAAGGTAATCAAGTCAGTTGTTTCAATAGATCTTCGTGGTCGTGGACCGAAAAGACGGGATATTCCCGATCCCCAGCAGCTTGAAAAAGAACTGGAAGAGATTCGCAAGAAGGGTGTTGCGGTCGATTTTGGCGGCTTGGGCGAGGGGATTTGTGCTGTAGCTGTTGTTATCCGTGATTATGCCGGCATGGTGGTCGGGGCGCTTACGCTTCTGGCACCCTCCTTCCGAATGCTGCATGACCGTTTGGAGCAGGAAGTCATACCTTCCATGCTGCAAGGGGCGGAAGAGCTTTCAATGAAATTTGGTTATGTAAAAATACCGGCTTGATCTGCAGCTAAAACTTGTTACCGAAAGGGGGGCTTTGTTTTAAACCAGGGTTAACGTAGTGCGAAACCAACGCTATATTGAGAAAGGAGTAACTAATGGCAGAAAAACAGTATGATTGGGCAAAAATTGCCAAAGATCCGCGTTTCATTGAATTACATCACAAAAAGACGGCCTTCCTTTTCGGCTGGTGGATTTTTTCCACAGTGTACTACTTCTTGCTGCCGATCGGAGCTGCTTATGCTCCGGGGCTGTTCAAGATCAAGATCATCAGCGTCATCAACCTGGGCTACCTGTTCGCGCTTTCCCAGTTTTTTGTATCCTGGGCATTGGCGCTGTACTACGCCAAAGTGGCAAACAACGACTTTGACCGTCTGACCAAGCAATTGGTCGATGAACTTCAGTAAAGGAGGATACGACATGACATTCAAGAAAATCATCATTGCCACCACACTCGCACTTTCCCTTGCCGCAGCCGCCTTTGCTGAGCCTGCCAAGGACGCCGCCGCTCCCGGAGCCGCACCGGCTGTCTCCGCACCAGCTCCTGCCGGTGCTCCGGCTGTAGCAGCCGCTCCCGCCGTTGCTCCGACACCGGCAGCCGCCCCGGCTCCTGAAAAGAAAAGAGAGCTTAAGGCCAACAAGGCCATTACCCTCACCATGTTCGCCCTCATCATCGGTATCACGATGTGCGTAGTTGTCTGGGCCGCCAAGCAGACCAAGACCGCCGCCGACTTCTACACCGCCGGTGGTGGAATCACCGGAACACAGAACGGCTGGGCTATTGCCGGTGACTACATGTCGGCCGCCTCGTTCCTCGGTATTTCCGGTCTGATTTCGCTTTATGGTTATGACGGGTTCATGTACTCGGTCGGCTGGCTGGTGGCTTACATCACCGTTCTGCTGATCATCGCCGAGCCGTGCCGTAACGCCGGTAAGTACACTCTGGGGGATATCCTGGCTTTCCGCACCAACCCTAAACCGGTTCGTGCTCTGGCCGCTCTCTCCACCGTAGCCGTTTCCACCTTCTATCTGACCGCTCAGATGGTCGGCGCAGGCAAGCTGATGGCTCTTTTGATCGGCGTACCATACAAATCCGCCATCATCGGCGTTGGTATCCTGATGGTTCTGTACGTCGTTTTCGGCGGCATGACCGCCACCACCTGGGTGCAGATCATCAAGGCCGGCCTGCTCATGTCTGGTGCCGCACTGCTCTCAGTTCTGGTTCTGATGAAATCCAACTTCAACATCATCGCTTTCTTTGAGTCGGTCGTAAATAACCCCTTTATCCAGGATCATGTTTCCAAAATGGTGCTGAAGGATACCGGTGCTATTATGAGCGGTACGGAAGCCGGACAGCGTTTCCTTGAGCCGGGTCTGTTCCTGAAGAACCCGCTGGATCAGATTTCCCTCGGTATGGCTCTGGTTCTGGGTACCGCCGGTATGCCGCACATCCTGATGCGCTTCTTCACCGTGCCGACCGCACAGGCTGCCCGTAAGTCTTGCATCATCGCCATGTTCATCATCGGATCTTTCTATGTATTGACCACTCTCCTGGGCTTCGGCGCTGCCGTTAACCTGACACCGCAAGGCATCATGCAGGTTGACAAGGGGGGCAACATGGCCACCCTGATTCTGGCGCAGCAGTTGGGCGCAGACATCGCTCCTGTGCTGGGTGACATCTTCCTGGCTTTCCTCTGCTCGGTTGCTTTCGCCACTATTCTGGCGGTTGTTTCCGGTCTGGTTCTGGCCGCTTCGGCTGCCATCGCCCACGACATCTATGTAAACGTCATCAAGGACGGTCACGCCGACCAGCATGAGCAGGTCATGGCTGCCCGTATCACATCCTTCGTAGTTGGCGCTGTCGGTATCGCCATCGGCCTGATGGCTGAAAAAGCCAACGTTGCCCACCTGGTTGCTCTGGCGTTTGCCGTTGCTTCCTCCGGCAACCTGCCGGTCGTATTCCTGTCGCTGTTCTGGCGCAAGTTCAACACCGCCGGCGTTGTCTCCGGCCTGGTGGTCGGTACAATCGCCTCCATCGGTCTGGTTATGGTTTCCCCTAACATGACCTATCCCAAGAAGGTGGCTGCCGGTGCACAGAATGTTATCACCGCCATGGAAAAGAAACAGGCCGAACTGCCTGCCGGCGCATCGCTGAGCGAACTGGATGCCAAGGCTCTGGCAACAGCCAAGGCTGACTACGAGAAGAACAAGGATGGCAAGTCCATGATGGGCCTTGACAAGCCTCTGTTCAATCTGAAAAACCCTGGTATCCTTTCGATCCCGCTCGGTTTCATTGCCGCTATCCTGGGCACACTGCTGTTCCCGAGCAAGAGATCCGAAGAGATGTTCGACGAGATCTACGTTCGTCAGAATACCGGTCTCGGTATGGCTAAAGCCATCGATCACTGATATTCCTGACAGATGTTGTGAAATTTGGGGATGGCTTCGGCCATCCCCTTTTTTAATCAATAGCAGGTTTTCGGGAAGGAATGACTCTAAGGATGAAGGTCGATTCGTAGTCCTGGGAAAATTTCAAGAAGGCCGTTGAAATATAAACTACCTACAAGCAGTTGTCAGGCCTCTTCAAGTTGTCTGATGCGGTCCCCGATGATGCGCTGGAGTGTGGATTTGTCATCGTGCTGACGCTTTGCGTGCTGCAGAAACTGGAGAGCCAGATCCGGTTCATTACGCTGTATGAGCAGATCGGCTACCTCTGAGAAAACCTTTCGATCTTCCCCTTCGTTGTGCAACATTTCGTCGTAGCAGTCACAGGCTTCTTTCAGGCGTCCCTGCAGGCTGTGCAGCTTGATCAAGCCGACCATGGCAAATGTTTCATAACCATTCTCCAGATTTTTTCTGTAGCTGCGTTCGGCCGCTTCATACTGACCCAGATTAAAGTAGGCGTCGCCCAGTCGTGTCATCAGATTTGCGGTCCCGGAACTCTTTTCCAGAATCTTCTCCCACAATTCAACCGCCTTACGATAGTCGCACTTGTACCGGTAATAACTGCCGAGTCCGTATAGCGCGTAGGCATTGTCCGGATCAAGAGCCAGGGCCCGTTCATGATATACTCTGGATTTCTCGTGATTTCCCTGCCGGTAGTGCAGATTGCCGACAATGGTCAGGATGTTGATCAAAGTCACGCCATTGGCAATGGCTCTTTCATAATATTCAATAGCATCTGATTCCAATCCCTGTTTATGGTACAGATCGGCCAGTCCCATCAGGGCGTAGCGGTCATTTGAAACAATATCCAGCGCTTTTCGATAGTAGGTTTGTGATTCTTCGTAATGGTGAAGAGCCTTGTAGCAATCGGCGATCCTGGTCGTGACAAAAACATCTTTGGAATTTTTAGCGTGGAGATATTTTTTCCAGTATTCGATTGCATCCAGATATTGATGCAATCCTCTCAAGGTATCGCCGAGACCGCGGAGGGCAAACAGGTTGCAAGGTTCAATCTCAAGTACCCGACGATAATATGTGGCGGCGGCCGAAAAATCCTTTTGTTGCCGGAGGGTATCTCCGAGTCCGGTCATAAGGTAGAGGTCGCTGGGTGCCAGTTGCAGCGCCTCCTCGAAGAGCTTGCGGGAATCGGTATAACGGCGAATTTTTAGCTGTTGATAGGCTTGCTTTGACAGGTCTATGACCTGTTTGCGTATGGAATGATGTGCAGTTTTATTGTCCATGTTCATTCTCTTTATAGCCGAAATGTGGTTTAATCCCGTATATGGAAACCGATGTTAAAGGCGTCTGCATGTCAGCCGGGAATTTAATTAATCTATTATCCAATAGCATAGACTGTTCTAAATGCAAGTATGGAGCTGACATTTAGTCGTAAAATCGCGGAGATTGTTGATATGCGTTTTGGCCTCTGCTGTCTGTTTAAAGAAGAAAAGGTCACATTCCGGACTACAACGGCAAAAAATCTTTCCTTGCTGTCGTTGGATTTGCAGCTGCAAAAACTTTCCGGAATTTGCCTGCATAATGTTTCCAACCTGTTCCTGGCGCTGGAAACTGTTCAGCGGCTTGGTATTGGTGCCTTTCGGATCATGTCGCCACTGTTTCCGCGCATGACACATCCGGAGGTGGGATATACCCTGGCGGATCTTCCTGATGGAGCTGACATTCAGCAGCTGTTGGACAATATTCGAAAATTTGCACAGCAAAACTCAATCAGGCTCAGTTTTCACCCGGATCAATTTGTGGTGCTTTCGTCGCCGCACGTCACAGTGGTCGAAAATTCGATCAGGGAACTGGAATACCAGGCGACGTTGGCCGAGGCCGCTGGTGCGGAAGTTATAAACGTTCATGCCGGAGGTGTATATGGCGACAAGCATCTCGCCCTGTCGCGCTTTGGTGCTGTTTTTCAGGGCTTGTCAGAAACGCTCAGAAGCCGTTTGACGGTGGAGAACGATGATATCAGCTATACGGTGCGTGATTTGCTCCCGTTATGCCGGGAGCTGGCCGTACCGTTGGTCTATGATGTTCACCATCATCGCTGCAATCCGGACGGGCTGACTGTTGCGGAGGCTACGGAGCAGGCCGCCGAAACCTGGCGGGCTGTGGGGCGCGAACAGTATTGTCACATCTCTTCGCCACGGAACGGGTGGAGTTCAGGCGATCCCAAGCCGCACGCCGATTACATCGATCCGGTTGATTTTCCCGACTGCTGGCTGGGAAGGGAGATGACCGTGGATGTGGAGGCCAAGGCCAAGGAGCTGGCGGTTGTCAGGCTGATGCAGGATCTGGGGCAATGACTCCTGCTGTCAGCTGGATAGCCGGTTGAAATGCTGAATCCAAAAGGGTAGAGTGTCTTTCGATAATTACTCAAGGAGAATCTTGTGTCACGACGACTGCCGAAAATGATCTATGCAGATCAAAAGGGAAATATCTTTGACCATCCGGAACTTTGCATGGTTGGCATGAATGGCAACGTGCCGCTGTTGCCGGAGGATGTGGAGTTGATTCCGATCCCCGAGGACAGCCGGCTTTTTACAATGCCCTCCATGCCTCCGATAGCCTGGGATCCCCGCAAGAAAGCCTTTGTAACGGTGGATACGGTCCGGGAAGGGAAGCGGAGCCAGAGGATTCAGGCGGTGTCGGCCTTTATGGCACCAGGTTATATGCGGACGCTGCTGCCGGGGTGTGATTATTCCGCCAAGAAAACCCAATTGCCGCTCTGGTCCTATACCGCAGTCGGTTGGGACGAGGATCGCGACTGCTTCGTCGTTGCTGCCAGCAAGGTTGACAGCAACAGCAACTGGAATCCGGTCAATTACGATGACCGTACCCTCGATCCGTTAGTCAGGCAAATGCTGAAGGAGATGCCGGATAACCGGCTGCTGGAACAGCTTTCACGCTGCGCTGTTGATTACCATTGCTTTGCCGCCAAGAATCTCTTCTACCGACGCTGGGAAGCTCCGCTGCCGACCTCGCCGGTCTGCAATTCGGCCTGTCTGGGTTGTATCTCGCTGCAGGCCTCCGAATGCTGCCCCTCCAACCACGAGCGAATCAGTTTTGTCCCGACTCCGGAAGAGTTGTGCGAGATCGCCGTACCGCATCTGGAACAGGCCGAGCAGGCCATTGTTTCCTACGGTCAGGGATGTGAGGGTGATCCTATCCTGCAGGCCGATACGATCGCAGAGGCTACCCGTCGGATGAAAAAGGCGACCTCGCGCGGCACGGTCAATTTCAACTCCAACGGTTCCCTGCCGGACAAAATTGCCATGCTGTGCAATGCCGGCATGGATTCTTTCCGCTTCTCGATGAACTCGGTGCGCGAAGAACAGTACAATTGCTATTACCGCCCCAAGGGTTATGTCTTTAATGATGTGTTGCGTTCGGTGGATACGGCCAAGCAGGCGGGATGTTTCACAATGATCAACTATCTGGTCTCTCCCGGCGTCAGCGACGCCCCGGAAGAGGTCGAAGCCTTACTCAGGTTCGTGGGTGAAACCGGCATTGACATGATCCAGATGCGCAACCTGTCGATTGATCCGGATTATTACAACCGGGAGATGCGTGTGCGAGGGAAGGGGATCGGCATGTATCGGCTGCTGGAACGACTGAAAACGGAGTATCCACGCTTGCAGTTCGGTTACTATAACCGCACCAGAGAGAATTTCTATCCGCCGGAGCTGGAGAAAAGCTGGCCGATCGTCATGTGAGGCGTTGAGTTAATGTTTTGATTTTATTACCCTTTGGAGAATATCATGGAAGAACGGATTGACGAGCTGGAGCTGCGCTATATGCAGCATGAACGAACCATACAGGAACTGAACGAGATCGTCTGTCGTCAGGATTTGGTTATTGAAATGCTGAAACGGGAGATAAGCGCGTTGAAAGAGCAGGCTCTGATGACGAACCCCTCCGCCATACGGGATTCAGATCAGGAAGAGCCGCCGCCGCACTATTGACCAAGCGTTACGCCTGGCCAATAGTTAAAGCGGGTCTGATGGATCAAGTTTTATACAATTTTGAACTGACTTACAATCCGCCTGAGATCATTGGCAAGTGCCGAAAGGTGGTTGGCTGCAGAGGCTGAATCCTGAGCGCCACGGGATGTCTGGGCGACAACTTCGGTGATCTGCTGCATGTTGTTGCTTATTTCAGATGTCGTTGCGGTCTGCTCTTCGGCCGCTGTGGCGACTTGGTGTATCTGGGCGTTGACATCGTCAATCTGCCGCAGGATCCGTTCGAGTGCCTTGCCTGAGTCCGCCGCCTTCTCGCTCCCTTTGGCAACTTCACTAACCCCTTCTTCCATAGCGATCACGGCCCCCTTGGTTTCCTGCTGGATCGCCTTGATCATCTCGCCGATTTCACGGGTTGCCCGGGTAGTCCGCTCGGCCAATGCCCGGACCTCATCGGCAACCACCGCAAAACCTCTCCCCTGTTCGCCGGCTCGGGCCGCCTCAATAGCCGCATTCAATGCCAGTAGGTTGGTCTGATCGGCTATATCTTCGATTGTGCCGACAATCTGGCCGATCTGGTCGGAGCGACTGCCCAGGCTTTCGACCGCTTTTGCGGAGCTTTTAACCCTCGTTGCGATGCTATTCATGACTGCAATCGTTTCATCCACAACCTTGGCTCCCGAAACAGCCGCGGCACTGGCTTGTTGAGCAACTTCTGATGCCATCTGACAGTTCTGTGCAATATCGCCGGAAGTGGCCGACATTTCCTCGCCCGCTGTTGCAACCGTTTCGGCCTGAGCCGTTACCCGTTCGGCACCAGCGGCCATCTGAACGGAATTAGCTTGCAGTTCTACGGCCGAGGAGGATACCTGCTCGCTGGTTTGGGCAATCTGGGATATGATCTCCCTGATTTTATCCACCAGTTGGTTTATTTCGTCAGCCAATAGCCCGAACTCGTCACTGGAGGCGACTGTGATCTGTTTGGTGAGATCCCCCTCGCCTCTGGCAAGATCGGTCACTTTAGCAACAAAGTCGTTGATTTTTTTTGTGACGGTCAGTCTCAGGACGATCATCAGGCAGATAAAGCTGGCGGCCAATGCCACCACTCCGGAGATAAGGATCCAGAACGTTGCTTTTTTGTTGGCGGAATATCCCTGTTCGATACTGGTATTAAGTTTGAGTACTCCCAGCATCTTGGTTTCCTTGTCATGGCAACTCTGGCAACGTTCTTCATTCGGGAGAGGCAAGATAGTCTCGAGAATATGTACGTCGTTTTGAACCCCTTCCTTGCTCAAAGCCTTGTTGCTCTTCAGTACTTCTGCCACAAGAGCATCGCCCTTTGCTCCGCTGCCGCGTTCTTCGCCTTTTTCATTATAGATTGAAAAAGCCTCCGCGCGTTTGTGGCTAATGACTTCTTTAATGTAGGCGTCAACTTTTTTCATGTCGTCAGCCATCATGGCTGTCTTGATGTCGTCACCCATCACATTGGCAAACATCAGGCTGTTCTCGCGCTGCAGTCCAACCAGCGCCTGCTTTTCAAGGTACAGCGCCGCTCCTCCCACTATTAGAAGTCCTGTTATCAGGGCCAGGGAAGCTGCCAGGAGAATCTTTGTGGCAATTTTGGTTTTACTTCTGTGCTGTAGTGCGTATGAAGACGTGAAATCCTGTTTAGACATTTGATTCCCCCTGTTGTGACGGCTGCGTTAAGTTTTTATTGCGCGTTATTGTTATTGTCGAGATGACTGCTAAAACGGAGAGGTTTGCACGCATTCAAATACGAATTTTGACTCGTCTGTTTGGTAAGCATGCATAAATAAAGATTGTTTTATCTATTGTTTACTGATTTAGTCTACCACTGTCGGCGGGGAGGTCCAAGAGGAAATTCAATGTTTGTACAATCCAGGTGTGTTTTCTGTCACAAGAAAACGGATATGTAATAGCAGGATTTGAATGTCTGACCGCATGTTTGGTTACAGCGCAGTTGGTTGTCATGAAGGGTGGCACGATAACGACCTGTTTTGGAATTATTACTCGATAATCTGGAAGTCGTTCATGTCAAAGTATCTGTTCAATGGCATTAAAATCAATAATCTGCTCGGCCTGGCTGGTCACCAGAGAAATCTTTTCGGTGTCCTCGGCCGTTATTTTGGAAACGTGGGCTGTCAGGGTTGTAAAAACCTCGGCCGTGGTCTGTTCGATGCGGATGTGCGGAATACCGCTGTCATCAATAATGCGCTGGGTAATGTCGGAAACCGGCGCGTGCCCCGGGATAACGAGCCCGGCTATCTGGCGGTGATAGGCCGGAATGTTGTAAAGCGATGAGAGCGTAACCAGCAGTTCGTCACGTGAGCTGGTGGTCAGCAGCAGCGACGAATCCTGCAGGTGGTCGATAACCTTTTGAGAAGATGCCGCGCCCAGTTGGATGTTGTGAATGATTCGCTGCCGTTTGCTCAGGTCTCCCTGCAGCGGGTGGTCAAGCAGCTTGGATAGATTCTGCAGGGTAGGGTTGGCCAGTACTGGTGAATAGTCGAAAGCGCCGCAAACGTTGATCCCCTTCGGAGCGAAATACTTTTCCAGGTAGGACAGAGATGACTGCCGCTTTTCGGGAATCAGTTTGTTGACCAGCAGCATCCGAACGGCCACTTTTTCCTGTTCGTAAAGTGCGAGGTTCAGTCTGACCGAGTCCACCACATTGCCGATTCCGCCGCCGGCCACCATCACCACCGGGGCATCGACCATTTTTGCAATGTCCGCATTGTTCAGTCCGATCACCGAACCGACTCCGCCGTGGCCCGCCCCTTCAATCAAAATCAAGTCACATTGTGATTCCAATTCCCGGCAGGCGGACATGATTTTATCCGCAGCCCACTCCCGGTAAAGCTCGCCATCCAGGAACCGCCGTGTGGCGCCTTTGCCCAGCACAAGCGGCGACATAAGCGCAATTCGATCTTCCTGGCCAAAAACACGTGCCATGAGGACAGCGTCCTTGTCGGCGATTACTCCCCGGAACTCCTGGCACTTTGGCCCCAGCGGTTTGATGTAGCCGACTCTTTCATAGTGCTGAAGCGCAAGATGCATCAGGGAGATGCTGATGGTTGTTTTTCCGCAGTTCTGGCCAGTCGCCGCGATAAAGAGCTTTTTACACATGAACATGTTCCTCAAGCATTTAGTAAAATTTTGATCTTAATTAAGTATAAACAGCTCTTCAGTTCGCGCCAAGTTTGTATACGAATTGAAATGTATACAATTTATAAGGAGTATTGACTGTGTACCTGCATTGTAATAAGCAATAGTTAATAGTTGTGCTATTATGCTGGGAGAGTCACGTGATCCATTTTCTGTCAGGTGGAGGACAATATTTCATGGAAAATCAATTCCTGATCTTTGTATATGGCACGCTTCGCCGATCTCGCGGGAATCATCAGCTGTTGAAGGATGCTCACTATTACGGACTTGGCGCTACAAAGGATAGGTATGCGATGTACATTTCAGGCGGCTATCCATACGTTACCAGTTCGGAGTCGCGTTATCAGATTGTAGGCGAGTTGTATGGGGTGGACGGGGAAACCCTGGAAAAACTGGATAAGATGGAAGGTCATCCCCATTATTATGCTCGCAAGGAAGTACCGGTGATCGTCGAGGCGGTCGAGTATTCCGCCTGGCTGTATCTCCGTGATCCGCATGGGCTGCTGATGGCGACTGGTGACTACAATGATGCGGTGCATGTCAAATGATGTAAAAAAAAGCTCGGGGTTTCAGGCGATTGTAGATTGGTAACGCGAGCGCTCATTTTAATTGTGGGTGCTTTTTCTTTGCCTTTGATGTAGCTTTGCAGTCGATTTTCAACCGTATGATATGGTTGCTTACAATAACTCCTCATTCAGGCATGGGAAGAACATGTCTGGGCTTGAGCCGAAAGATAAATTAATGCCTGATACTCATCACCCTTTTCAAAAACTTACTCCAAGCTTTGTTCTGGATGCCGTAGAAAACCAGGGGTTCTACTGCGACCGGCGTGTTTTTGCGCTTAACAGCTACGAAAACCGTGTCTATCAGGTCGGTATTGAAGAAGGGGAACCGCTGATTGCCAAGTTCTATCGTCCTGATCGCTGGAGTAGCGAGCAGATTCTGGAAGAACATGACTTCTGTTTCGAACTCGCTGGACATGAACTGCCGGTGGTGGCCCCGATTAAAAATTCCTCCGGAGAAAGCCTGCTGCATCACAAGGAGTTCATGTTTGCCATTTATCGCCGTCAGGGGGGGCACGCACCCGAGTTTGACAATCTTGACAATCTCAAAATTCTGGGACGGCTGCTTGGCCGCATCCACGGTATTGGCACTGTGTCCGCTTTTAAGCACCGCCCCGCTCTGGACAGCCGGAGTTTCGGTCATGATAGCGTGAAGCTGATTGACGAAAGTTTCATACCGGATGAGTACCGGGCCAGCTATCGGGCCGTAACTGAGCAACTACTGGAGGCAATTGATACGATTCTGGGTGAGGTCGGCCCGGTGCGTCAGATCCGCACGCATGGTGATTGTCATGCCGGCAACATTCTCTGGCGGGATAACGCCCCGCATTTCGTCGATTTTGATGATGCCCGCACGGCTCCGGCTGTACAGGATCTCTGGATGATGCTTTCGGGAGATCGCCCGCGCCAGTTGGCCCAGTTGGACTCATTAATGAGCGGATATCAGGAGTTTTGCGATTTTGACACGCGTGAGTTGCGTCTGGTAGAACCATTGCGTACGCTTCGCATGCTGCATTACAGTGCCTGGTTGGCCCGTCGCTGGCAGGATCCGGTTTTTCCGCACACTTTTTTCTGGTTCAACACCACCCGCTACTGGGGCGAACATATTCTGGAACTGCGCGAGCAGTTGAGCGCGCTTGCGGAACCGGCGCTCGAAACGGCCTGACTCGCCGGATTGACGTATTGACTAATGACGATAATAGTGTCAATAAAAGAGCACAATTTGCGCGTCGGGGAGCCGGCAGATCAAATCAAACAAGGAGACTGGAACATGGCAAGAGCAAGTGCGCGTCACATATTGGTGTCAAGTAAGGAAGTTTGTGAAGAGCTTAAGACGAAAATAGAAGCCGGAGAGGATTTTGCCGTATGTGCCCGCAACAACTCCCTCTGTCCTTCCCGTGCCGATGGCGGCAGTCTGGGCGAGTTCGGTCCCGGCCAGATGGTAAAAGAGTTCGATCAGGCCGTTTTTACCGGTGAGGTTGGCAAGGTTATTGGTCCGATTCAGACTCAATTCGGTTATCATTTGATTGAAGTCACCAAGCGCAGCGAGTAATACAGGGAATACTAGTTATGAAGCTATTGGATGGAAAGCTGTGCGCTGAAAGCCTGGTTGCAGACATTTCCAAGAGGGTTGCGGGTTATGTTAACTCGGGTCTCAGGAAACCGCATATGACCGTGATTCTGGTCGGTGAACATGCTCCGAGTGAGTCTTATGTGAAGTCGAAGATCAAGTCATGCAGCAGTGCCGGATTTGAAAGTGAACTGCTGCGACTGCCGGAGAGTGTTACTGAACATGAGCTGCTGGCCAAAATAGCTCAAATTAATTCGGATCCGGCTACGGACGGGGTTATCGTTCAGCTGCCGCTTCCGAAACATATCAATCCCCAGCATGTCATCAATGCCATCTCACCGGATAAGGACATTGACGGATTTCATCCGACCAACTTCGGGCGCATGACTTTGGGGCAGAAAGCTTTCCGGCCTGCCACCGCCTACGGAATCTGCAAGCTGCTGCAGTTTTACGAGATACCGGTCAAGGCCAAGCATTGCGTTGTCATCGGCAGATCCAACATTGTTGGCAAGCCGATTTCAATCATGCTCTCCAACGATTTTGAGATCGGCAATGCCACTGTCACTCTGACCCATATCGAAACTCCGCGCGAGCTTTTGCTGGACGAAACTCGCCGGGCCGATATCATCGTGGTTGCGGTCGGCATACCCGGTTTTGTGACCGAGGACATGGTCAAAGAGGGTGTCGTGATGATCGATGTCGGCATCAACAGGCTTGAAAATGGAAAGATAGTGGGGGATGTGGACTTTGAGGCGGTCAGCAGGAAATGTTCGTGGATAACCCCTGTGCCCGGCGGGGTTGGCCGTATGACCGTTGCAGCACTGATGGTTAATACGCTGATGGCGTACCAGAATAATTTTGAGCTGGTCTGAGAATCTTACCTGAATTCAGCTAAACCAAAAGGCGGCCAATGGTCGCCTTTTTTTTGTGCTCTTCTTTTTTCGCTGGCCCGATTCTGGCGAATAAAAACACCACATTTTCATTTATAGCAAATCTTTTTAAAATCAGTAGGATGCGCGACTGTAAAAATAATTTAGTTGATAATTTTGAGCATAAGACAATACCGCAGAATTAAACCCCGATTAATATAATCATGTTTCCCCTAAATAAATCGGTTAATTTCAATAAGTTACAGTATAACTAAAATTTATCACCACATGGTTATAGAAAACAGGTCTGATTTTAAGCAAATTGTTTACACAACATACTGTTTTATTTTATGTTTATTCAAATTTGTGCTTGAATTATTAAGAATCGACGCTTACAGTTAGGTTAAACACACCCGCAAGAGAAAGGAGAAATAGAATGTTATGCCCCGTTTGTAAGACACATGAGCAGTACTCCACCATTAATCTGCATACCACAGCCTTTGATGAGAATATTATGACCTGCAATATCTGTAGCTCGGTCTGGTCCGTAAATCACGGCCTGACTGAGGTTGTCAGAGACAGCCAGAACAAGTCATTTCTGGGTGCTACAACTGAGTGCGTGGAAGGCGATGACTATTACTATCGTTTTGCTGCATAAACCGGTAAGCGCCGCCGGGGCATGAAGAAATTCCGGCTGGATGTAGTGTGGAAAAGAAAAGGCGACCGATTGGCCGCCTTTTGATTTTTATCCCAATGCGCTATTTGCCGCGCCGCGAACTGTTGAAGATCGCCTTGGGAGCATTGCCGGCAGTTCCGCCTGCTCTTGGCTGCTGTGCTCTTCCAGTCGGCTTGCTGCCTGCATGTTCAGGTTTGAAAGGGTTGATGGATCCGCCCGAACTTTTCTTTCCGTCGGAGGCCTTACGCGGAGGCCTTGGTTCACGGGGTGGCCTGGCAAATTCGGCGTCTTTCTTCGGGGCGGCAACAGTATAGTCGAAACCGGCCACGGTGCGACGTTCCAGAGGTGCACCAAGTTTTTTCTCAATTGTGCGCACCATGGCCGAGTCCTCGCCTGTAACCATCGTAAAGGCATCACCGCTCTTAGCGGCGCGACCGGTACGCCCGATGCGGTGAACATAGGCTTCGGGAGTGTCGGGGATGTCGTAATTCACGACGTGTGAAATCTGAGATACATCAATGCCGCGGGCGGCAATGTCAGTCGCCACCAGAATCTGGTAAGTTCCATCGCGGAAGCCATCCAGGGCGGCCTGGCGGCGATTCTGGGACAGGTTCCCCTGCAGTGATGCCGCTTTGTAGCCCGATTTCTCAAGCTGTTCGCCGAGTCTTTTGGCGCGATGTTTGGTCCTGGTGAAAATCAGTACCGAATCTGTATCAGTATGTTGTAGCAATTCCAGCAGCAGCGGCGTTTTGAGGTGTTGTTCAACCGGATAGATTGCATGTGAAACTGTGACGGGTGGGGCGGTGTTGCCGACCTTGACTGTCACCGGATCGGTCAGGATGTCGCTGGCCAGCTTGTTGATGTCAGGCGGCATGGTGGCTGAGAAGAGCAGGGTCTGGCGTTTGGCCGGTATTTGTTTCAGTATCCGGCGGATGTCCGGCAGGAAACCCATGTCAAACATCTGATCGGCTTCGTCCAGTACCAGCACTTCCAGGTGAGAGAGGTCGATAGTGCCTTGTGCAATATGATCCAGCAACCTTCCGGGGCAGGCCACAACAATCTCGACACCGTTCTTAAGCTTCTGGATTTGCGGATTGACATTGACTCCGCCATAAACCGTTACGCTTTTAAGTTTAGTTTGTTGTCCGAGTGTCACAAACGATTCGTGGATCTGTTCGGCCAGTTCTCGGGTAGGTGCAACCACCAGGGCTCTGACCTGGCCGCGCGGCCCGTCCATCAGGCGTTGCAGAATTGGCAGTGCGAAGGCGGCCGTTTTGCCGGTGCCGGTTTGGGCCAGTCCCATTACGTCGCGTCCCTGCAGAACTGTCGGGATTGCGTCTTTCTGAATCGGGGTCGGCTTGAGATAACCGGCCTGCTTGATGGCTGCCGCGATTACCGGGTGAAAATTAAACGATTGAAACTCCATGTAACTCCTTCTTTCTTGTGTTGTACCATGAAAAAAGCCCCGAAATTTTCCGGGGCTTGCGATGACGTGCTATCCGGTTACAACAATTGTAGTACCCAGACCCTAACAGTTTTGCTCAAGAAGTGTCAAGCAGGCAATTTAGCCAGATTATTGCAGGGGAGATAAATATGAAAGGCCCGCAAACTTCGCGGGCCTCATTTTGTTGTGTATATTCGATTCCCTTTTCAAGGGTACGCCGACCTCTTTAAGAGCCGGTTAGTTGTACGGCCAAAAACTGTTGGTTCGAAACATATCTGATCGTCTCTACCTCCTTCAGTTGTCAGTCTTGAATCCAGGTGGCGCCACCTGTTAGATATACTATAATGGTTTGGGGATGCTATTACCAGACTGTTATTAAAATAAATATTCGTGTATACTGCGACGGTTGTTCAAATACGAAGGGCGGCCCATATGGGCC
>MTLD01000377.1_pt1 | contig 37278 bp, 40 predicted proteins | sample 1982471 | NCBI WGS metagenome assembly MTLD01 (sample SAMN05712604, study PRJNA340218) | biofilm metagenome | isolation source: sample SPM anode biofilm adapted to -50 mV | place: USA | collected 2012-02-03 | reverse complement strand
AGCCAGCCCCGTTGGGCGGAGTTAGTAATACACACAATTGAGGGAACAAGTCAAGAGCACCGGCTCATTATTTTTAATTTCAATGTATTTTTTCTACCCCTCAGAATCCGGTTCACCGCTCCAAAACGGCTCAAAGTCATTTAATATGATTAGATTTTTATGTACCATTGCATAGTGCCTACAAAAAAATAATTTACATTGAAACTTAAGCAGGCACTTACCGATTTCTTCCAAAAAACAGTTATATATAAGATTTAGCACATACTTTCGCTGCCTTGTTGAAAATTATCAGATACATCACATGATGCCTTCGCCGCCTCCACGCCCTTCAATCGGGGCAGTTTGGCTAACTGCAACGCGACCTCTTCGACCCGGTACGGTTTTTTCATTGCCGCACAAAAACCGTATTTTTTGAACTCGGCCATAGCCTGGGCATTTGAATTACCACTGGAGACTATCAAATGGGCAGAGGGATCGATGGCAAGTATGCGTTGCGCGGCCTCTTGCCCACCCATCCCGTTTTGAATGATGAGATCCATGATAACAGCCGAAAACGGTGAACCGGAATCCATGGCTTCCCGATACCGGCAAAGCGCCTCCTGGCCATTGATACAGGTTGTTACCCGGCAACCAAGATGCTCAAGCATCATTCCGGCGACATCCCGGATCAATTTTTCATCGTCCATAACCAGGATCGACAACCCCGCACCGCAATTTTTGCTAACTGTTGCAGCCACGCAGGAAGGTTCTTCGCCCGAAAGCAGGGAACAGTCCGGAACAGGCGCCAGAGCAATTTCTTTGTCTCCGCCGCTGTTACGGTTATGCGTTCCGCCTGAACTACCAGCAACTCTCTTATCCTCATGCCTGGAACCAGGTTCTGTCTGAATCAATGGGACCGTAGACTTGCGAGTATCCTGTTCAACCCTGAGGGCATCCAGAAATAATGGATACTCACTTTCAACCAACTCCACAAGCTCCCCAACACACTCCAGCTTCTCTGAACGTGCGGCAATTTCCAAGTTATCGCAGATAGCTGCAAGCCTTGCGGCCCCAAGACTCGCACTACTCGATTTAAGACTGTGCACTGCATGCATAACGCCCAAGGTGTCCTGCTGATTTGCGGATTGCCGCAAAGAGTCCATCAGTTTCCCGGAAGACACGGCATAGCAGTCAATTATTTTAATCAGAAAATCAGCGTTTCCCTCTTTATGCAGGGCCTGCAATGCATTTAATACCGTCCGGTCAAGTGTCAGGTCACCGGCTGATGGTTCGCGCACAAGCAATGGGACTGCCCTCTCCTCCCGCGACATTCCCAAACCAGCCGATCTCTGAAGCCAACAATCCAGAACTTGGATGAGTGCACCAAGGTTGAAGGGCTTGCACAAATAATCGTTCATGCCATAGGCAAAGCATTTTTCACGGTCTCCGGCCATGGCATGGGCGGTCAACGCAATGATGGGAACAGGTCGGCACGCAGTTTCGGTCTGCTGCCACGGAAACGATGCAGCCGCTTCCCGGTCGCGGATTGCGCGGGTTGCCGTATACCCATCCATAACCGGCATTTGACAATCCATGAGAATCAGATCATAGCACCGCTGCGAGAGAGCCGCCAACGCCATGGCCCCGTTTTCCACAACGGTTACCAGACACCCCAGACTCTGCAGCAGGCCCACGGCAACTTCCTGATTTACCTCGTTATCCTCCACCAGCAGAATATCAGCCGCAAAAGTAATCTGTTTATCAGGTTCGCAACTATCAGCCAAATTGTACACCACATCCGAAGAAAGCTGCTCCTCCTGCATGACAGCGGCAATTCCCTGCAACAATAGAGACGGTAGAACCGGTTTTTTCACAAAACCGGTCATCGCTATTTCCGTCAAACGGCTTAATAGCTCGTCCGGATAAAAATTCGCGAGAAGAAGCAGTGGTATATGTTGCGCCAGCACATCAGTCTTGATCCGGTAAAGCAGGTCGAAATCCGGCTGAGTCGAGCCCTTCAAATCCAGCAAAATAAGATCAATGGGAGACCCACTTTCATGAGCTTCATGCACACACGCCATCCCCTCCGATTCCGTTGACGCAGTTCCGGCATTCATCCCCCAGCGGGTCAATTGTCCGCACAGAGCAGCACCTAGGCGCTGCTCACCGCCTACAATCAAGCCCCGCTTACCGGACAGCATGCGCCTGGCTTGCGGTTGAGAATCCGAAACAACCGGCGACGTGTTAAAGAGGAGGGTAAAAGCAAAACTGGCGCCCTCGCCTTCCCTGCTTACCACGCTAATTCCACCGCCCATCATCTCAACTAACTGGCGGGATATTGCCAACCCCAAGCCGGTTCCGCCAAATTTGCGCGTAGTGGAGCCATCTGCCTGGCGGAACGAATCGAATATTCTCTCCTTTTTATCCGCAGCAATCCCGACGCCCGTATCGGAAACCAAGCAGGAAATCAGCACATTTTCCGCGGTAGCCTCAACTTGCTGCACATCAACAACAACCAGTCCCTGCTCCGTAAATTTGATTGCATTACTGATAAGGTTGATCAGAATCTGACAGAAACGCACCGCGTCTCCTCTGACAAATCGGGGCAACCCTGAATCGATCAGACACGCCAGTTCAACCCCTTTTGCATGAGCAGCTTCGGCAAAGGACTCAATCGTTTCCTCGGTTACGGACACGAGATCGAAATCTACCGACTCCAACTCCAGCCTACCGGCCTCGATCTTGGAAATATCGAGGATATCATTAATAAGCGACAACAGGCCAATTGCCGATCGATGGGCCTGAACCGCATAATGCCGCAACTTGGGCGGCAAATCATTATTCAGCAACAGCTCAAACATCCCTATCACCCCATTCATGGGGGTACGGATTTCATGGCTCATGTTGGCCAGAAACTGTGATTTGGCTGCATTGGCAGCTTCCGCTGACTTTTTCGAGGCAATTAGCTCTTCTACCGCGGTTTCCAGCTTCCTGTCCCGATCCTGGATCTGTGCCAACATGCCGTTGAAACCGTCGATCAGGATCCCCAACTCATCATTATTTTTCTTCTCGGCCCTGACAGCGTAGTTTTCCGTTTCCGAAACCGTACGGATTGTCTCGGCAAGGCTTAAAATGGGCTCGGAAATAATGCGCTGAAGCCGCTTGGCAATAACATAGAGAGCGCACGACACCACTAAAAAAACCGCCAGCGTGATCCAGACATGCCACCATAGACTGTTATAAAAAGAATTCAAATCGCTGCGAACGGCGAGAAAGCCGATCTGTCGTGACCCCAGTGATATGGGGCGGACAAGGTCCAGGTTTTTATGGCTGAAGCTATGCCCCCGTGAGTTGTTTTTAAAGAGCTGATGCGCCTGTTCGTCAAAACCAATGGTTTCTGTTCCAGAAGCAACTCCGCCCTTCCGGTACGTTGCAAATGTGCTCCCATCCTGACTGAAGATAGTGGCAAAACGGATAGTCGGTTCAACACTCAATGCCGAGAGAATTTCCTGTGCGGCGGAATCATCCTTGAAAGACAGAGCAGCGGTACTGTTAACCGCAACGACTTCAGCCAACGTAGCTATGGTGGAAAGAGTTCCCCTGCGAAACGAGACAATCTTATCGGCTATATAAAATGCGGAACAGGCCAATTGGACCATGACACATGTGGTCATGATCATGGTGGTAAGCTTCTGTTTAACTGAAATATTTTGCAAAAGATTCATGTAGTTTTCCGGTTCAGCCATGTTACGCAAACACAAAAACCCGTCAGACGCATAGCTGCACTGACGGGTTTTGGCACCCTTCGTGCCACTTCGGTAGTCCCTCTTTCCAAATAATTGGATGGAAACTTTGTGCCACCTGGTTACCCAGGCTTTACCTTTTCGGTGACAAAACAGATGTTTTTTTTATAAGGAACACTGGACCTTATGACGGTGATGCGCCACCCTGTTCCAGCTTGATCAACAACCTGCCGTCCTCGTCCCTCCAGCGCAGCCACCCCGCCACATTCCGGTCATCCTGCACCTGGACCCAATCATTGTTCAGTTGGATCACCTTAAACAGATTCGTGGGGGTTACACCGGCCAGCAGTTCCGCGCCTGAATTCGCGAAAAGCTGGTAATACCGTTTCTGAAGCCCAGGAAGCAGCCGTACAAAACGGCCCTTGAAAAAATCATCCCATGTCTCGAATTCGCTCTGCCGCCACGGTTTAACCCACCCCTCCCTGCCGGCATCGTCATAGATAATCTTCAGCCATTCGCCTTTGCGTGCCGTGACAATCGCCGGTAACGAGTCCGCATCCATGGCAAAAAGCCAGTCGTAGCGGGGAGAACTGGCAAGCGCTGCATTCTCGAGCCGGAACATGGCCGGTTCATCATAGAGGCGTAAACGCTCAAACGGCTCATCGTCAACCAGGTCGGAAACCGGCAGCACCAGAATACCAATTCCGGCATACGGCCGCATCTTGCTGACCGGCGAGACAGCCATCAGAGAAGCAGGGCATAAAAGAACTGCCATAAGAAGCATTGGAATTGAAAACCTGAAAATAGAGGTGAACCTGATCATCGTTTTACTCAACACACATCCCACGCAACCATTCCAGATACGTTGCTGCTTCAGGGGTGTTCTCTTCCGGAGCCCAGGGCGCCTTTTCCATCTCGGTTATGGGAAGATAGGGACCTGCCTTGGCCTCATAAAAAACAGAGCCCGACTGGAGGCTCAGCGCGGTATGAAAGACTCCATGGGGAATGTCCACAGCCAGGTTGCCCTTTTCGTGGGAAAGTATCACAACATTTTCCACTGCGCCTGCAGGAGAAAACGTAATAATCCCCATGCGGCCGCTCATCAAAATAAAAACTTCATCTTTTTCAGGGTCCAGATGGCAATGTGGCTGGATATAGGAGGGAGGTTCCATGGCGTTCAACAAGCGATGGCAGCGGGATTCATCACGGGGGTGAAGGTTGTGGTTCTTGCGCAGACGTGGAGAGGCGAGCGCCTCCTCAGTCACGTGGCGGAGCAGTTCGCGGGTTATTATTTTCATGTTTGAGACAACCTATGTACGCATTCGACCATAAATTTGGCATTTTCGGCCGGAACCGTCGGGAGAATACCATGTCCCAGATTAAAGATAAAGCCGGGCCGCCCCGCATTTTCATCCAGCACCCGTTTCACCTCACGCTCGATAATTGCCTGGGGTGCAAACAGCACCGTCGGATCAAGATTGCCCTGCACCGCCATGCCAGAACCAAGCACATTCCGGGCGGCAGCAAGACTCACGTGCCAATCCAGCCCCATCACATCGCCACCCGCCTCCTTGACCGCCTCCAGCATGCTTCCGGAACCCTTGACAAAATGGATCACCGGAGTCTGCATCCGGTTCAGACCGTTGATCAATTGAGCGGTATACGGCAGAACATATGCCTTGTAATCGGCTGGCGAGAGAATTCCGCCCCATGTATCGAAAATCTGGATGGCTTGTGCACCAGCCGCAATCTGGGCATTCAGGTATTCAATGCTCATCATGGTGATCTTGTCCATCAGGGCTGCATAGACGTCTGGCGCGGCATACATCATTCGCTTGATCTGGGCAAAATCCTTGGATCCCTTCCCCTCGACCATATAACACGCCAACGTAAAGGGAGCCCCGCCAAAACCAATCAATGGAACCTTGGCCGCCAATTCGCGCCGGAGTATCCTTATTGTTTCGAAGACATAAGATATATCCTTCTCCATGCAAGGAATGCGCAACTGCTCCACATCGGCCATGGTACGGACCGGGTGTTCGAAAACCGGGCCGGGCACGAAATCCAGCTTCATCCCCATGGGCTCAACCGGGGTCAGAATATCGGAAAAAAGGATGGCGGCATCCACTCCCAGAATATCCACCGGCTGAAGGGAAACCTCGGCAGCCAGTTCGGGGGTTTTGCACAACTCAAGAAACGTGCACTTTGAGCGCACGGCCATGTATTCCGGCAGATAGCGTCCCGCCTGGCGCATCAACCAAACCGGCACCCGGTCAACCTGTTTGCCCCAGCAAGCATCAAGAAAGCGTGTATTCATGACATCTCCCGGCTCGAGGTTATTATACTCTCGCTCTATATGTTTTTTCATATGTATCAGGGTTGAAATTGTAGCCGGGCCATGGAAAAAGTCAATTCAATTGGATCACGGAAATAAACGGTCTCGTGACATTATTCGGCACGTCCCACAACAAATTCATGCCCTGCCAGATCGACTCGATCACCAGGATAGAGCTTGCGCCCCCGGCGCAGTTCAAGTTCGCCGTTCACCCGCACATTTCCCTCAACAATCACTTCTTTGGCTTCTCCGCCGGAGTTAACGGCATTAACGCACTTCAGAAAACTGTCCAGCTTAATAAACTCGGTGGTGATTCCAAACTCCATCACGCGCTTCTCCAATGTGTCGCTCAGCGCCCGCAACACTTTTTGTATTTTATGCCACTGCCGCAAGGACAAGCATCATTTCGCCCAACCCTGAGTTTTCTCGATGAAACCGCGGGCCGCGAAGAACCTGAACGCGTACCGGTGTCATAGGCCTTGGCGTAGCGCTGCAGTATTTCGGTCGTAGATTTAAGGCGACTGAGACACAGTACTCTGAACATCTCCACCAGTTCATCATCCCATGTCTCGCTGAGCATATCGTCGCGCCACCCCGGAGTATGGGAAAGAAAATTTCGCTGGAACGGAACAGGATCGGGCATTATGTCAGGAACCGAGTCAGGCTCTGCAATCGCCCAAACAAACGGTAGCGTACTCTGCATCTCCTCCACCAGTTTTGCGGGGAGATGCCGGGCTTCGTGCTTCTCCGGAACCCAGAGGTGCGGCCGCAGTTTCAGGGCATCGTGCAGGCCGGTCCCCCATTCTGCAGCCTGCTGTTGCGCCTTGTCCAAATCCGGGATGTTGCTCCAGTCGAAAGGACAAAGATTTTCGCCGCTCAATCTCACATCGTTAAGCCGGTTATACAGCGGCATCACCTGATCCATAAACTCCTTGGCATCTTTCGCTGCCTTGAAAACGATACCATTGAAATCGAGGAGGGGCTGCACCCACTCGGACGGCATGAGACCGCCAGGTGTTATGACAACCCCGCTTAAAAACCCGAGCAAACGCTCGAAGGTTGGTACTTGCACGTTCGCATGTTTCTGACTGAGAAAAAAAACATCGATAGCAGCCCGCTCCGGGGCATTGAGCAGGTTTGACATGCATGACTCCTTGTCATTAATATATTATCTTATTATAAGGCCGATCTGAATTGGACATTGTAGAAAGGAAGGAAAACAGAATCTCTTCGATTTTACCGGAACCGCAAGCCAGATAACAGCAGAAGAACACCACGCTCCGGTTGGAGTCCAGAGTAGATCACTATACTTGAAAAAAAATATTTTAGACAGACTGTTATTTGGCGTTTTGGGTGTTATACTTCATATAGTTGGAAAGAAGTACAAATCGGAAAAAGGAGGTTTACTTTAATTGGAAGACACTCCACCGGGCTGGTTAAAAAAATAGGCTAGAATCCATGTCCGATTTCTATTGAAATCGGGCACATACCTGAAAGGGTATCAAATAACCACATAAAAAGAGAAGCCCACCGGACGTTTTCGGTGGGCTTTACTATTTCCATAACAGATATTTTTTCAGGCAACCCCATGACGCTCAAATTGATACAGCCCATGCTTGCAAAATCTCGCTTAAGCATGGGCTGTAATGAGCTGGCCGAGGCAGGAGAACTCCTTGACCTCGAAGTTGCCGTTGTAACGGGCGACGCACTGATGGAAAACATGGAGCGGAAGGTGCTCCATCACTTGAGAGAAAACGAGCTTGCCGGTGTACATGGTTCACCCCTCCGCACATTGCTGTGTGAAGATGGCTGGACCTCTGGAAAGATTTCAAGTCGTTAAATGGCATAATTCCGATTTCTCTCAAAATTGACAGGGTGTTACAACTCGCAACATTTTCAGCGTTGGGACACTATTGATTGGGAGATGAAGCTTTGCGGGAATTGGCTGCTTGGAAAAAATATACGTCAAGGCTGATTGACAACTCTTTTGCGTTAGGATATCAAGAGACGGGTTACTTGTAAGAATTAAGGTCGGGTAAATTACAGACCTTATCCACGGTTGTAGTATTGTGTTGCCTGATTACCTCTCGGAGTACCACCACTGAAATACGGTTCATTCAATTACTGTAACCTGCCTCCCTGGGTTATCGCTTCACATCATTTCAACAAGAATCCCCAGACACTTGAAATACAGGGCGTCAAGGAGGCCAACCGCTTCCTGTTTGAGAAGCTTGCGTCCATCACATCGCAGGAAGAACGGGGCTTGTTTTTCAACGACTTCATGTCGGTCAAGTTCCAGCTTCACTGCTGGAACGAGCAGCCCACCGATCCAGCCAGAAACAGCATAAGAAACAGTTACCTGAGGTTTTTAAAAGGATGGAAGATCGACTCGAATTCGATAGCGGGCGCGGTACTCAAACACTGGGTGGAAAGCCGTATCGGCATCAGACCAACCTTTCACAAGGCCCGCATCGACGACATTAATAGCGAATCCTATTTCAATTACACCGTTGATGTCATGAACGGCAGCGCCCAGACCAGCGCCATTCAGTCCCAACTCGATCTCTTGTATGAATTCGGCCAGTTTGAACTTCCCCGTAAATATCCCGGCTTGAATGCCATCACCCTCTATCGCGGCACCCATGACGCGAAAGAGTACGACATTCTGGAGAGCCTGGACAAGCGGGAACAGATAGTACGAATGAACAATCTGGTCTCTTTTACCAATGAAGAGGAGCGGGCCTGGGAATTTGGACGCACGGTCTGGAAGACATCAGTACCGCTTTCCAAGATATTTTTCTACAATGATCTGCTCCCCGGCGGCATTCTGAAGGGGGAAGATGAATACATTATCATCGGCGGCGAGTACCATGTGCAGCGGGTCAGATAGCCATAACATCAGCTCCAATATATTAAGGACCTTTGCCGCGAATGTGATTGTCACCGAATTTACGGGCCTCATACGGATGGCCGCATTCCCGTGGCCTTCTTCATCCATGGGGGAGGGCTGCCTCGCAGAATACCTTGCAACTTTTCGATAATCTCCGTAATTGGCGTTTCCGTGTCTGTCTTCAGATGAAAAGCATTGCGTGCCACAACTTTGGCTAGGGCCCTGGTACTTATATCCATGCTGCACACAATCGAGCAGTCGGCTACGGCGCTGGCCCGCGCAACATTACGTTCTTCTTTGGCCAAATGGGAAGTTATGGCGTTTCTGTAGCCACAATAGGTCGCCCGGTCAGTTCCGATTTCCCAGATTTTGAAATCGTTTGCTTCTCCGAATTTCCGATTGATTATCTTTCCATCTGTTGAAGCGAAGGCAATTTTCATAACATTGATCCCTCCTCGATCCGATATTAAAAACCGTGCTTCTTTCCTTTGATCGATTCAATATCAACACGAATGACCGCTGTACGGTTGAGGTTCTCTTTCGGATATTCGAACTTTTTCCGCGAAAAATGCGCAACAATAAGATCAAGCGCTTTTATTTTCTCAGCTTCGTCTTCTACGAACACAGCTTTTCCGAAGCCGATTACCGTACGGTGTTTTGCCTCGAAATCGCATGGTTCATCGCTTTCGATAAAGCCCTGATCAATACTGATCTCGAAGCAGATGTTACTATTGCGCTTCATGATATCTATTTTCCTGCCGGCCTGCGCCGAGTGGAAATAGATCGCCGAACCATCGAATGCATAAAACACCGGGACCAGAAAAGGCATGTCGCCATCAACCAGGGAGATGCGCATAAGATTCGCCGAAGCGATGATTTCATTGATCTCTGTCCGGCTTGTGATCTCGCGGTCCTTGCGACGCATGATGTCATGTGGGTGGTTTTCCGATGTGGCTGACATAAGAACTCCTTTGCAGATAATTTATACTCAGACGCAGCAATCACAACTTTTGCCGAATGTGGTCGAGCGTTCGTGTTCAAAGATTACGGGTACCGGAAAAGATGCTTTGACCGTACTGATGCTTTTCAGCATTTTAATGTAATCAGCAGGAAGTCCGTTGGCTAAAGCACCGGAAATAACGGCTTCCATATACTCTTCACTTGGATTGGCTGACTCCCCGGAAAAGAAGCGCTTGTAGAGCAGCACCGGATATTCATTCCCCTCGGCATCCATGACCACGGTAGGGTAATGAAAATAAGCGCCGGTGCCGTCCAGCCGTACATCCTGCCAGGAGTCAAGCCGGTCGGAGTCGGAGATAGTCAGCTTGTAAACAACGCCCCAGGCATTTTCTCCCGGTTTCGGGATTACAGTTGCTTCACCATTGTCCCATCTTTTGGAATGCCCGAAAAACGCCATTTTGTGATCCTGTAGATATGCTATGACGTACGCTTCCGGCTTGAAACAGCGGGAAGCAATCTGCCCAGGATTCATGTTCGAGCCATAGGCAAAAAACAGGTGATGTGTTCCACTATTTTTGCTTGTCATCATTTGCGCCTTTTTGTCCGTAATGGTCCTGAGCTTTGCTCTATTTTGGTGAAACAACCACCTTCAGCCATTTGCCGCTTTCATCCGGCACTTCCGGTTCAGCCATGAGTTTCAGATTGCGCAACTCGTTATTAAACCATCTGGGAATATGGTCACAGATAATCTCAAGCATTTTGAATGAGGTCTCTTCCAGGGCCGGCATCAGTATCTGCCTTGAATTCAGCGACGGATTTTCATCCAGTATTTCAGCCAGGTTAATCGAATAGCGGCCTTCCGAGATGTCGCCAATCAGAACCGGCAGCGGGACATCACAGGCTGACTCGCACGGCCCGCCAGCTTGGCCGGCCATGGCAGCCAGCCTTAGCGGTGAGCAGCCCCCGCCGCATCCGCCACTACTTGCTACGCGTACTTTTGGCTTATTGGCATTGGCCAAAGCCTGTTTTTCCAACTCGACTACATATTCCGCTTCCTGCCGGACAACATTGTCCAGCTGCTCACGCATGGTTCCTTCCGATTTCCAGGTATGAAAGCCAAGTTCCTCGATCAGCAGCGCATGAAAAAGCCCCTTGAATTCCCGGACTATAAAAACTTTGCAACCTTCCAGCTGAAATATGGCGCTGAAAAACAGCTCTTTGATTTCCAGAAGTCTCATCTCCTGATTAATTTGCAGCGGTATTTTTTGGGTTATTTCCCACTGGCCGGAAACCTGGTCATAAAGGCAGATCTGCCCTTTTTCATAAAATCCGGTCGCGGCGCCGCTATCATCAACATAAGCTGCGATTTTCATGCGGTCCCTCCCTACCAGACATTGAGAATCCACTCTTTATTTTTCTTGTACTCCATATCAGAGAAAAGAGTATTCGCCATCTGCTCGGCCAGCCAGATTGCTCCGGCATATCCGACGATCGGATGACGATGCATTCCCGCGCGGTCGTAGGTTGGAAAACCTACCCGGAACATGGGGATATTGTAGTCGATGGAGATAAATCTGCCCTTTGAATGTCCCAGAATGAGATCGAGTTCAAGCCCTTCATTCTTGATCCGGTTTTCCAATTCCCAGAAGTCCGCATTCGTGACGATCTGCATGTCGTAATCGACTTTTTCCTGCAACTCCTTGATCCGGGGATCATCCTTGTAGGCTGAATTGTCGTCGCCCAGAAGCAGCAGCATGGGCTTCATTTCCAGGTCAAGGCAGAATTCCGCAAGGCCGATGACGAGATCCGGGTTACCGTAGATCGCAACCTTCTTGTCGGCAAAAAACAGGTGGGTGAGATCGGTCAGCGCGTCGATGGCGAGGCCCCTTTCCCGTACAAGCGATTCCGGAATCGGTTTTCCGGTCATTATTTTCAGGTTTTGCAAAAGTGTATCAGTATTGCGAATACCGATGGGTGTCGGCCCGATAGTTGTTGGAATCTGGAATTTATTCTCCAGAAATTTAGCGGCCTTGCCACCTTCGTACACATTCAGCGCAATAGTGCCGGAAGCGTTCGCCGTTCCCGTCAGATCCGCGATGGTGGTGCTGCCGTGGGATACATGGTTGCCATCCGGCATCAAAGGAGAATCAAAACTTTCGATTTCAAAAAGCACGGTCGCGTCGATTTGCATTTCCGACAGCAGATGTTTAAGAGCCGTAACATCCCCCGGATTGACCCATCCGGTAAAGAGATTGATTTTGCCGTTGGGCTTGTCCTTTTTTGCAAAATATTTGACAAAATCCCTCACCGCAACATCGTAACCGCTCACCATGCTTCCCACAAAGCTGGGGGTATGGATCGGGATGAGATGAACTTCTCGGCCAGCATATTTTTCCTGCAAGAGCCCCTCATTGAGCTTTCTGACAACACCATCGATGTCGTCTCCGATAATCTCGGTCGAACAGGTTGAAATGATCGGAATGACCTTGATGTGGGGATAGCGCATCAAAAGCACATCCACGCCTTCTTCAACGCGCCGGCAAGCCCCAAAAACCGCCCCCTCCTCATGCACGGAAGAAGAAGCAAGCTCAAAACTCTCCTTGAAGTGCTGGGAGAACAACAGGCGGACGAACATAACGCATCCCTGTCCTCCATGAACGATTCCGATGGTGTCTTTGATTCCTATGCTGGCAAACTGCGCGCCGCAAGGCTGGCAGGTCATTATCGGATTGATAACGCCGACGCGTTCTTTATTGTTGACTTCACATGACATATGGCGCCCCTTTCTAATAATTCACGTCGGTAAGTTCTTTATTCAGCGACCCTGTAATAGTTACGTAGTCAATACGATCTTTCAGCTCCTGCATGAGCAACTTTATTTCCGTTTTGTCCATATCGTTCAGCCACTGACAGCGAGATTTAAATGCATCGGCCAAACAGACGGCATCCACCCAATAACACCGGTCCTCCAGGGTATCGTGCGCTGACGGTTCGTCGCACAATATCTGCGTGGTTTTGGTCAGAACACCTTCGTTCTGCCGTTTCCTGTCCCAGGTGCGCGAGTGAAACTGCCAGAGACAATGTTTCATGATGTAATCTTCCAGTTGAGCAATCCTGTCTTTCATGGCGCCTTCTCCTCCTCTAGTTCTCGCCGGCTGGCTTTTTCCTGAGTTCATCAGGATACGCATGGTTCATATAATCCGGGATACAATCATATTTGCCGGTATACTGTCTCAGTTCGTTTGAAGAGACAATCTCCTCGCTCAGATTGGCGTCGGATAGCATTTTTCGTGTAACAAATCCCTTGTCCGTGGGTATTTCATCCTTGCTGATATCCAGAAGCGCAAGCTTGTGGATCGGCGAATAGATTGCGTTATAAATATCCCGCGCCAGACGGACCCAGCCCTCATATCCTTTATACGGGCCATTGTGATACGCATGGACGTTGAGATAGGGAACCCTGATCTTTTTGGCAACCTCGCCGGGACGTTTGCCGGTAACAACGATATCGGGATTCAACTTCAGCATGGCTTCGATTGTCTCAAGTTCGTTGGGGTCGTCGATGGCCAGAGCGCCTTCTTCACATCGGGCAATTCCTTTTTCCATGTCCTGCTGATGACCGAATTTCGTATAAACCGAAACAACATCGAGGCCCATTTCTTCGTGGATGACGTGCGCCCAATGCCAGAGCTTGGAACCGCCCGGCCAGAGGCAAATCTTTTTCCCCCGTAGGCGTTCCTTGTACCAGTTCAGTTCCGGTTTCCACCTGGCGGTTTCCTCCTTGATGATTTTCAGTGCCCTATCCTCGATCCCGAAGAACAGGGCAACTTTCCTGAGCGAATCAGACAATGGTTCAAATCCGAAACCATCGATATCAAGCCGCGGAATCCCGTACCGCACCCTAAGTTCGTTGCAGATGTACTCTGCTGACCGGGCGCATTCCAGAACATTAAGATGCGCTCTATGCATGGCCCTGAGATCATCGTAGGAGCCGTTGCCGGTGAAAGTGGACAAAACCTGGATGCCCATTCTCTTGAAGTAGTCATGCATGATGACTTCATCACCTTGGATATTGTATTCGCCGACGTAATTGATGACATAATCGCTGGAAATTTTCGGCTCAACCGTTCCAACTTTGTCTTTAATCCACGCGATATTGATCGTGTGATGGCCTCCTGACTGGCTCGGCCCTCTGAATCCTGGAGAATTGCAGACAAAAATATCAATATCCGGCATCTCTTCCATGACTTCCTCGGCAATGGCATTGATGTCGTCCCCGATCAACGCCGAAGCACAGGTCTGGTAAAGGGTCATGCGCTTGATCTCTGGAAAGGCCTTGAAGGCTTCGATTATGTTCTGCTTGAGAATCTTTTCCGCGCCGAAGACGACATGCTTTTCCTTCATGTCAGAGGCGAAGGTGTATTTAAGCTGGAAGTTGTCGTTGTCGCTGATGTAGCGTTTGGTCTGCCAGGTATCGTAGGTGCATCCGACCGGTCCATGACTAAGATGGATGACATCTTTCATGGGAGTGCCGATAACATGCTTGGCTCCGCAATATGCACACCCTCGCTCGGAAATCGACCCGGGAATCGTGTTGAGGTATCCTTCAGGAAGAGCCGATGTCAAATCCTCGCCGGAGCCTTTATCAACAGCGTGCTTCTTCCTTTCAGGAATACATGTGCTGCATTCAAATTCATGAAGTGGCATAAGAAATATCTCCTTGTTCCGTTTCTTTACAATCAGTCGGCCAGGCCGTATTTGACCACCATTTCTTCAAGCTGATCCATGGTGAGGGGTTTGGGGATAACAAAGTTCGTGTTTTCAATGATCTTGTGAGCAAGTTCACTGTATTCCAGGGCCTGATTTGCCTCGGGATCATATTCGGTGACGGTTTTCTTGTTGAACTCGGCTTTTTGCACGATATTGTCGCGTGGCACAAAGTGGATCATATGTGTGCCGATTGCCGCGGTGAACTCTTCAAGAAACTCTCTTTCCCCATCAACTTTACGGCTATTGCAGATAATGCCGCCAAGACGCACACCGCTCTGCTTCGCAAATTTGACAAGGCCCTTGCAGATGTTGTTTGCGGCATAAATGGCCATCATCTCACCCGAAGCAACTATATACACTTCCTGTGCTTTCCCATCCCGGATGGGCATGGCAAAACCGCCGCACACCACGTCGCCCAACACGTCAAAAAATACAAAATCCAGATCTTCCGTATATGCCCCAAGATCTTCCATGAGGTCGATTGCAGTGATAACGCCGCGTCCGGCACATCCGACTCCAGGTTCCGGGCCGCCTGATTCAACGCAAAGGATATCCTGGTAGCCTTTCTTGACGACTTTTTCGAGCGTAATTTTTTCGGCCCCCTCCTCACGCAACATATCCATTAAGGTGTCCTGCGGTTTACCGCCGAGAATAAGGCGGGTTGAATCGGCCTTGGGGTCGCACCCATGGATAAATATTTTCTTGCCATGGAAATGGGCCATTGCTCCAGCTGTGTTCTGTGTGGTTGTTGATTTCCCGATGCCGCCTTTGCCATAAATTGCGATTTTCCTGGTCATGATAGATTCCCCTTTCGTGTGGTGAACAATTTGCCTGATATCGTGCTTTGATTTTCTCTATAAGCATCAATTGCGCCAGAATGCTGTCACTAAATACACGATTCTGTCCGATACGATGCAACTGCACGATGACTTATCTCGACTTTATTTATGATAACGCGCAGTTACGCTTGTAATGGAAATGGATGGAGGACAGCGATAATTCTAAAAAGCTGGTACGGTGATGCGATGAGATCGTGTGGGCAGGCACCTTTAACTCGGTATGGCGGGAATACATTTGGTTCGAATATGTACAATATGCGGGAGTAAGTTCCAAAACGTACGCGAGTGCGCAAGTATGAACTTGCTTGGTTTTGATTACGGGAAAATCCATTCATCTTCGCGGCACGAAATATGCTGTTTATTGACACGATCACAGCAATGGCTCTATTATGCTGTCAATTTGGTCGTGCCCTGTGGACGAATGAACTCATCTGATTAAAATTATGGCATCAAGTTACAAATTAATATGAGCCGCCCTTGCAGCGTGAGGTTAAACATGAATACAACAGCAACGGTAATTACGTCCCTTCAGCCTTCTGAACACACTGCTGTCACGTATTCTCCCGGCGAAAAAACGGAAATAATGAAGGCAAGCCTTGAAAGCATCAGGAAATGCCGGAATGTAGAATGCCGTGCAAAGGTGTTCCCCTTGCTCTACCAGATGAGCCAGGTTATTGCCGAAAGCGCGAACCTCTCCCATACCCTGATTATCCTTCTGCAAATAATGGAACAGCAGATGAATATCGTGTGCGGAATGGTGACCCTCTTTCACAGTAAAACAGGAAAAATCGTTATTCATGAAAGTTTCGGCCTGACTGAAGAAGAGGAGTCCCGCGGAGTTTATTCGCTTGGGGAAGGCATTACCGGCAAAGTTGTCGAGTCATGCAAACCGATTATTCTGCACAAGATCAGCGAAGAGCCTGATTTTTTACACCGGACCCGAAGCTTGAGGTACGGCATCGAATCCGAGTTTTCTTTTATATGCGTGCCGATTCTGAGAGGACGAAAAGTTCTGGGAACAATCAGCGCCGAACGTATTTACGACAGCACCAGGCTTTTGGAACAGGATGTGGAACTGCTCTCCACCCTTGCATCAATGATGGCTCCGGCGGTAGAGCTATACCTGCTCGAACATGTTGAGAAAGCTCATCTGGAAAACGAAAACAGACGCCTTAACGAGGCGTTGCGGGAAAAGTTCAGGCCATCGAATATAATCGGCAATTCGAAGGCCATGCAGGAAGTGTATGCCCTGATCAAAAAAATCACAGCCATGAAAACAACTGTTCTGCTCCTTGGCGAGAGCGGTGTCGGCAAGGAACTAGTTGCCAGCGCGGTTCATTACAACGGATCTGTGGCGGATGGTCCATTTGTCAAGTTCAACTGCGCGGCATTGCCGGAGAGCATTATTGAGAGCGAGTTGTTCGGGCATGAAAAGGGCTCGTTCACCGGAGCCGCAAGTTTTCGCAAAGGACGCTTTGAAGAGGCAGATGGAGGCACGATTTTTCTGGATGAAGTCGGAGAGTTGTCCCTGGCCATTCAGGCAAAACTCCTACGTGTTTTGCAGGAAAAAACGTTTGAGAGGGTTGGGGGAAACCAGCAGATCAAGGTTGACATACGGATCGTAACGGCGACTAACAGGGATTTACCTGCAATGGTGGAGAGGGGAACTTTCAGGGAAGATCTATTTTACCGGTTGAATGTATTTCCCATAACTATCCCTCCGTTGCGTGAACGGGGCAGTGACATCGTGACATTGGCCGACCACTTCCTTACTCACTATTCCAGGGAAACGGGCAAGGAAATCAAGAGAATTTCGACACCGGCACTGAACATGTTGATGAACTACCATTGGCCGGGCAATGTGCGGGAGCTTGAAAACGTTATTGAACGAGCGATTATCCTTACCGAGGACGGCGTCATTCATGGGTACAACCTGCCGCCATCCCTTCAAACATCCATCGTGACGGGAACGGTATGTAAAAGCGGCCTGGAAGCCAAACTGAATGCGGTCGAATACGAAATGATAGTTGAATCGTTGAAGACGCATTATGGAAACATGACTGAAGCGGCCCGGGAGTTGGGATTGAGCCGCCGTATTTTGGGATTGCGTTTAAAAAAACATAACCTTTATTATCAGAATTTCCGGATGCGGGCATCAGCATCCTAAACCTGAGTGAAGCCGATGGCGTGCACGGCCGGAAAAGCATTCCATGCCATCCTGGAATACCCTCCAAACCGCACCGCTGGCGTCATCAACAATGGAAAATTCAGGTGTCCAGCACATATTCCACAATAGTTTTGGCCATCTTTTCAGGACTAATGCGGTCATTATTGAAGAGCAGGTTATACGCGCTCCTGTCATACGGATCACGACCCGTGAACTCTGCAACGAAGTGGTCGCGTTCTTTCTGTTTTCGTGCGATCAACTTTTCGGCCTCATCCTTGGTGATGCCGAACTGTCGTTTTACCAGGTTGTTTTTGAATTCGGGCGAAGCGAATAACCGAAAGTGGGAACAATTTTTCAGAGGTTGGGTTATGAAGGCACTGGCCTGCCCCACTATAATGACATTCCCTACGCCGGCAAGCGCCATAATGTGCCGGCTGAGCAGGCTAAAGGCGTCTCTATCGTTTTTCCAACTTGGCGAAAAAGTTGCCAGCATTTCGTCCATGAACCGGTTTTTTTCCCCCAAGTGCTTGAGAGTGTCTTTCGAAAGGTTGTTGTTGCGGGCAACCTCTTCCAAGAGGATCCTATCCACAATCACCCAGGCTTGAGAGGTTTTTTTCTCCAGGGTCTTCTGCAGGAGTTCCGCGGTAGCATATGTCTCGCAACCGTATTCGCTCGAAAGCGTGATGGTTAATCCAGTTTTTTTCGTCCGGCTGTTACGTGTGGACTCCAGTTCTTTTCTGCGGTTGAACTCCAGTAGAGAACCGATTCGCTTGTCGATGGATGGAATAAGAATATCTTCGGTCACTTTCAACCTCCATAGAAACAGTTGTATCGTTCTTTTGTATATTTAGCTTCTCTATAACGCAAAACCCAAGCAAAAAACACTATGGCTTTCGACTTGGGTTTTCTGGGGCCGTTAAAACGGTCATCAAAGGGCCTAAGCATCCATATTCAAATCACATAATCCGCTTCCGATCCACATGCAGGGGGCAGAAGAAATAATAAATAATGATATTATAATAAACCATATGGTACGATAATATCAAACAGCAAAGCAAATTTATTCTTACAACTCAACCATTCTCGCGCTTTTCGAGCCTTCCTCAAACAGGGTTATTGATATTTCAACATCCACGATCCTGTCAGCAGGAAGGTGTTTCTGCCGAAATCGTGGAGAATGAAATCTTTGTTGGTCCTGAAAAGACGAAAAGCGCATGAACAAAAAACCGAACGCAAAAAAATGCATAATTCTTATAACTGAATTATTTTAGCTTGTTATGGCTAAAACAATTCAGTTTGGAGCGTTTCTATGCGTATACATTTCACGAACGCTTTTTTTTTGCTTGCAATTGACATGATCATATCATAATCTCCATTATACTGTCACCTGGTGACATGTCTATTTCAGTATCGAAAACTTTGTTACAAAACAACTGAATTGTAAACTCCGACCCGTCCTCCCTAAGGCTAACGCTATGGGAATCGGGCTTGGGTGCCGCCGGAAACAGCGTCGCCTCCCGTGTTTGGAAAGGAGTAAGCATTGCGTGGTCAATTGCGGCCGACGGATGTTTATGTCCGTCGGCCGTTGTTGTATAAAAATAATAAAATCATAGTGTTATGCTATTGGGCGTGTAGGGATGACCGAAAAACAGGATAAAGTTGTCACATTGTTGCATGAGTTGAAAACCAAACGGTTTACCGGTTTCATCAAAATCAACTTCAGCCAGGGAGGCATAACCAGAATTGAAAAAAACGAAGAGATTCTCAAAAACAATGAACTGAATAAATAAGTTGTAATAAATGTCAAAAGATTGTTTGCGTAAGACCTGGTTCTTTGCTGACCGTTTAATTTCGGTTTGAAATCAAAGTTAGATTTGGAATTGGAATAACACGGCCCCAGAAAGCCCAAGTCGAGAGCCACACGGCTTTCATCTTGGGCTTTCTGCGTTTTGGGACTTTATTTTTTGTTGAGCTGCACATTATGTGAGGGGAGTGACGGTATGAAGTGTAGCGAATTGGTTAGGATGGCTGTTTTTGTCCCGATAGCGGGCGCATTTCTGCTTCCGTTCATCGGAGTGGTTTCAAAAGGGCTTCGCAATATCAGCGCCTTTGTTTTGGTCGGTTTTTCGTTTTTATGCTCCTGCTCGCTGCTGTCTCCTGTTCTGAAAGGCGAGATTATCAAGATAACGATGCCCTTTCTGGCCGGAAACACTCTTTTCCTGGCGGATCGCCTTGCGGTATTCATGGCGCTCGTTTCATCTCTGGTCGGCGCCATTATTGTGCTCTACTCCATGGGCTACATCAGTCATTATAAAAACCAGAACGAGTATTATTTCATCGTCGTCCTGTTTTTGGGTTCCATGATGGGGATTGTCTACTCGGCTAATCTTGTCCTTATCTATCTCTTCTGGGAAATTACGGCCATTGCCTGCTGGCGCTTGATCGGCTTTTTCCGGGAAAAAACCTGTGTTGTCCTGGCAGACAAGGCGTTCCTGATAACAGGCTTTGGCGCATTGGTCATGCTGATGGGATTTGCCATGCTCTACAATCAGTATGGCTCCTTCGATCTGCAGACGATCAAGGCGGCATCCGTAGCTCACCCGGTCGCCAACCTTGCTGTTCTGCTGATTCTGTTCGGCATCCTTTCCAAATCAGCCACACTTCCTCTGCATACCTGGTTGCCGGACGCGGGTGTTGCTCCCACGCCGGTAACCGCTCTGCTCCATGCTGCGGTTCTGGTCAAGATCGGTGTTTACGTCTATGCCCGTCTGTTCGTCGCTTCTTTTACCATTGATCCGGTGTGGGAGACCGTTGTCCCGGCCATTGCAGGGATCAGCGCTCTGGTTTCCGGTGGAGCGGCCCTGATCGAGACCGATATGAAGCGGATTATCGCCTACTCCACTGTCAGCCAGTTGGGTTTCATTTTGTTAGGGCTTTCCATTGGCAATGACGTCGGGTTGGCTGGGGGGCTGCTGTACATTTTGATGCACAGTATCGCCAAGGGGGGGCTGTTCCTCTGCGCTGGCGTGGTAGAGCAGAAGCTGCACGTCAAGGACATAACCAAGCTGGGTGGCCTGATCAAGACCATGCCGATTACGGCGGTTTCCTTCTTGCTGTGCGCTTTCTCAGTCATGGGAATTCCTCCCTTTGGCGGCTTCTTCAGCAAATACATGGTCATATCCGGAGCGATCAAAAGCGGGCAGCCGCTGATCAGCATCATCTTCATCCTGGGCGCGTTCCTGACCATGATCTATCTCTTCAGATTGTTCTCCATGATTTTTCTCGGTGAAGCAAAAACGGAACCGGTTGCCGAAGGCGCGCCGGTCATGGTGGGAAGCGTGGCTCTGTTGGCACTGCTCTCCATCGCGGGCGGAGTTCTGATCAGTTATCCATCTGCTTACGTCCAGTCCACGGTTCTACAACTAGCCAGGATGGTGCAATGATGACGACGATGATGTTTCTGGTGATAGGCATACCGATTGTCTGCGGGCTGCTGGCACTGGTTCTGCCCAAGGGGATGAGGGAAGCGGCGGCGTTCGTTGCGGCAACGGCCAACGTGGTGATCTGTAGCCGGTTGTTCGGCCAGGAGAGCTCGCTATCACTTCCTTGGGGCGGATTCGGCATGATGTTCGAGCTGCGGCTGTACCATTTCAGCTCATTTATTCTGATCGCAGCGGCTGGATTCGGCTTCCTGATCTCCCTCTATTCCCTGTATTTCATGAAGAACAGGGAGAAGAACAACCAGTTTTATGCCTACATGCTGATCTCGCTGGGCATGGTCAACGGTGCGGTCCTGGCCGACAACCTGGTGCTGATGTTGTTCTTCTGGGAAGGACTGTTGGGGACCATCTTCGGCTTGATCGCTATCGGCAACCGTGAAGCGTTCCGCTCGGGTGTTAAAGCCTTCATTCTGATCGGCGTTTCCGATGTATTGATGATGGTGGGGATCATGATGACCGGCTATCTGGCCGGAACCCTGACCACTTCACGGATCCATCAGCTTCCCCTTGATTCTCCCTTTGCCATGATCGCCTTCATCCTGCTGGCCATTGGCGCCACATCCAAGGCGGGTTGCTTGCCGTTCCATAGCTGGATACCGGATGCTGCGGTGGATGCTCCGCTTCCCTTCATGGCCCTGATGCCGGCTGCCCTGGAAAAGCTCCTCGGAATCTACTTCCTGGCTCGCATCACCCTTGATCTGTTCGCCCTGCGTCACGGCTCCGGCATGAGCATCGCGCTCATGACTGTCGGAGTAGTGACGATCCTGGTCGCCGTCATGATGGCTTTGATCCAGAAGGACTATAAGCGGCTGCTCTCCTACCACGCTATCAGCCAGGTGGGCTACATGATTCTGGGCATTGGAACGGCGGTTCCGGTGGGGATCGTGGGCGGCATATTCCATATGATCAATCACGCCATGTACAAGAGCTGCCTGTTCCTGACCGGCGGCGCGGTGGAGTCGCAGGCCGGGACAACCGACCTGGAGAAACTGGGTGGTATCGGCAAACGCATGCCGGTCACTTTTACCTGTTTTATCGTGGCTGCCGCGGCTATTTCCGGCGTACCCCCTTTCAATGGCTTCTTTTCCAAGGAATTGATTTATGACGGCGCGTTGGAGTGTCACTGGATTTTCTACGCGGGCGCCTTGCTGGGGTCATTCCTGACCGGCGCGTCATTCCTCAAGCTGGGGCATGCAGCGTACCTGGGCAGCAATGAGAACATTTCCTCCAAGGTCAAGGAGGCGCCGTTGAGTATGCTGGTTCCCATGCTGGTCATCGCTGGAGGGTGCGTTCTGTTCGGGGTTGCCAATCATCTTCCGCTGGACAACCTGATCGTGCCGATTATCGGAGAACGGGCGGCAGGGCATCACTTTGCGGGATTCCCTGAAAACACCTTCCTGGTGATCATGACGGTCACTGCTCTCCTGGCTGCCTGGTTCAATCACCTCTACGGTGTGAGCAGAACCGGCAAGGGATCTGGCGCGGTGGATCATATTCATTACGCTCCTGTGTTTCATGACATCTATGACCGGGCCGAGAAGCAGGAGTTCGACCCCTATGACCGGGGCATGCAGGTCATTCAATTGATTTCCAGGGTGTCATGGAGTATCGACCGGGGAATCGACCGCCTCTACAACGGGTTGACGGTGGGGGCCGCCCAGAGCCTGTCCCGGACCGTGGGGCAGCTTCACAACGGCAGTTTTGCTACCTATGTAGTCTGGGCAACCATCGGTGGAGGACTCGTATGTATATACATGAACGCATGACGACAGGAAGGCCTCGACCATGACAATGCTTTTACTCGTTATACCGCTGCTCGGTTTTATCCTGGTGAATATTCCGCCTGCCGGGAGACTGAGAAAATCGTTGATCGTTTGCCCTCTGTTATTGGCTGTGGTTCAGGCGATACTCGCGCTTAACCCCGAAGCCGGATGGTGGCGCGCTTTCGGGGATGGACCATTCTTCCTCCCTTTTCTGCGTGTGGATGGCATCAGCATGTTGATGCTGCTGGCCATCGGTCTGGTGGTGGCGGCCTCATCCGCCATCAGCATTTCCATGATCCGCGACGACAAGCAACGCCATAACTTCGTCAATCTTGTGCTGTTGTCTCTCTTGGGCATGAACGGTGTTGTTATGGTTACCGACCTTTTTTCTTTGTACGTATTTCTGGAAATTGTATCGGTCTGTTCCTTCATTCTGATCGCCCTGCAGCGTGAGCGTGAGATGTTCGAAGGCGCTTTCAAGTACATTGTCCTCTCTGCGGTAGCCACCATGCTGATGCTGACCTCCACCGGCATCCTGTTCCTGTACGCCGGCAGCACTTCCTTTGCAGCCTTGGCCGGGGCGATCTCCTCACAGCACGGCAATGCGCTGGTGCTGTTCGGCGTGATTCTCTTCCTGATCGGCCTGTTCATCAAGGGAGGGATCGTTCCCTTTCACGGTTGGCTGCCCGATGCCTACAGTTCATCAGTCGCGCCTGTTTCCATCCTGCTGGCCGGGATCGTCACCAAGGTTTCCGGCGTTTACACCCTGATCCGTCTGGTTACGGAAGTCTTCGGTGCAACCCCGAAGACGAATGAGACACTGTTGTTCATCGGCGCCTTGTCCATCATCACCGGTGCCCTGGCGGCTCTGGGACAGAAGGATTTCAAACGCATGCTGGCCTACTCCAGCATCAGCCAGGTCGGCTACATCATCCTCAGTCTGGGAGCGGGCAACGCCTTGGGAATTGCAGGCGCTATCTTCCACCTGTTCAATCATACCATCTTCAAAACCCAGCTTTTCATGAACGCTACGGCGGTGGAAGAACAGACCGGCGTCAGGGATATGGAGCGCATGGGAGGGCTGGCTGCGCGTATGCCGGTCACCGGATGGACTTCCATTATCGCTTTCCTCTCCGCAGCCGGGATCCCTCCCTTGGCCGGTTTCTGGAGCAAGTTGGTGATCGTGGTTGCGCTGGTGAAATCCGGGCATGAGATTTACATGATGATCGCTATTCTGGCGAGCCTTTTGACTTTGGCTTATTTTCTGACCCTGCAGCGCAAGGTGTTCTTCGGCGAGATTGTGGAGGATTTCAAGAATGTGCGTGAAGCTGGTTTGCTTATAACCGTACCAGCCCTCATTTTCAGCGCCATCATCGTCATTACCGGACTGGCCATACCGTTTCTGTTGAATACTATTATTCTGCCTATCGGGAGTATTCTATGACGCTGACCACACTGTTATTGCTGCTTTTGCTTTTGACCGGCCTGTATGCCGTGCTCTCTCCAAGTCTGATCAAGGCGGCCATCGGTCTTGCCGCCGTAAGTGCGATTCTGACGATGCTCATGTTCACCATGCATTCTCCGCTGGCCGCAGTATTCGAACTTTCGGTCTGTGCCGGCCTGATCACCGTTGTGTTCGTCAGCGTCATAAGCATGACCAAACCGGCGGCGCCGGGAGAACAAGATGATGTGGAACCGGACCACTATCTGAAATATGCTCCTCTGCCGTTGATCGGCGCGCTTCTTTGCTGGGCACTGAGCTGGTATCTGGGAGATGCGCCCGCCTCGACCCTGGCGGTTACGGCTGGTCCGGATGTGAGGGAAGCGCTCTGGATGCTTCGCAGGACCGATATCTTTTCTCAATTGGCGGTCCTGTTCGTGGGGGTCTATGGGGTAATCGTTCTTTTTAAGGAGTTGAAACATGAGTAACGGACTGACGCTGGCGACGCAGAACCCTTTCTGGCCATATTTTATCATTTCCGTATTGCTGATCCTGACCGGAGTCTACTGCATTACCGTTACCCGCAATCTGGTGCGGGTCCTGATCGGTATGGAACTGATGACCAAGGGAGTTACGTTGATTCTGGCCGCTTCCGGCTACCTGACCGGCAACACCGGCCTCTCGCAGGCGTTGATCGTGACGCTGATAGTGGTGGAAGTGGTGGTGATCTCCGTAGCCGCCGGGGTGGTGATCGGACACTTCCGCACGACCGGTTCGCTGGATACTCGCTCAATGAACAGCCTGCACGGCTGAAAGAGGTAATGACCATGACAACACTGCTTTTAGCGCCACCCATCGCGTTTCTGGTTATCACAATTGTTGTTGCGATTGAACTCTGGTCGTTCCGGGCTATCACAGCCAAGGGAACTCCATCCAAGGGAAAGACAAAACCCTACGCCTGTGGCGAAGACATTATACATCACCGCTGTCAGCCCGATTACAGCCAGTTCTTTTCCATCGCCTTTTTCTTCACCATCATGCATGTGGTGGTCATGATCATCGCCACCATACCGGCCGGATCTCCGGTGGCATCCGCCATGGCGGTCCTGTTCACACTCTGTGCAGGGTTGGGGCTCTTCGTACTGTTCAGGAGGAATGATTGACATGAAAATCATAGACAGAGTGGTTAACTGGGCGCGGATGAAATCCCCCTGGGTAATTCATTTCAATACCGGCGCCTGCAACGCCTGCGACATCGAGATCGTTGCAACACTCACCCCAGTCTTCGACATCGAACGTTTCGGTTGCATTTTGAGAGGAACCCCGCGGCATGCGGATGTGCTGCTCTGCTCGGGGCCGGTTACCCGGCAGACCAGGGACCGCATCATACGGATTTATGAGCAGATGCCGGAGCCGAAGTTCGTGGTTGCAGTCGGAACCTGTGCCTGTTCCGGGGGTATCTTTCAGGGGTGTTACAACATCCTGGGCGGAATCGACAGTGTTATCCCGGTGTCTGTCTATATTCCCGGATGTCCTGTTCGTCCGGAGGCTATCATGGATGGCGTGGTTAAGCTGATCTCCACCCTGGAGATGAAAGAAGCAGTCCAATCGGCAGTGGCTTGTCAGGAATACTCCCTGTCTCCACACGGAGGAAACTGATCAGATGACAGTCGAAGAAAAAGCGCAAAAAGAGCTCATAAGCCGCTTTCCTGAGTTAGCCGATGCCATCCGTATTGCCCGCACCAGACGGATTTTCGTGGAGGTGCCGGACGAACGCTTCCTCGATGTATTCGATTACGTCCGCGAAAAAATTGGATTTCCCATTCTAAGCCTGATCATCGGTCTCGATCAGGGAGAAAAGTTTGAAGTTATGTACGTTCTCTCATCTGCTAACGGTTGTGTCATGAATCTCAAACGTCATATTCCACGTGAGGCGCCGGTAATACATTCCGTCTACGACAGAGTGCCCAACTCGGAAATCTACGAGCGCGAGTTGGTGGATATGTTCGGGATTACAGTAACCGGGCTTCCCGATGGCGCCCGCTATCCTTTGCCCGACGACTGGCCGGAAGGTCAATATCCGCTACGAAAGGACTGGAAAGCGGACATGCTGGATCAGCAGGAGGTAACAGCCAATGGGTAGGGTAACGATTCCGATCGGTCCACAACATCCGGCCCTAAAGGAACCGGCCAACTTTTCCATTACCGTGGCGGGTGAGCGGATTCTGTACGCCAACTCCCGTCTCGGCTACAACCATCGGGGCATGGAGAAGGCCTGTGAAGAGCGGACGTACATCCAGGACATGTATCTTCTGGAGCGGATCTGCGGTATCTGCTCACACGCCCACTCAATGTGCTTTGCCCAAGCAGTTGAGGAGATCGCCAATCTGAATGTTCCCCCTCGCGCACGTTACATCCGTACACTGTTTGGCGAGCTGGAACGGATTCACAGTCATCTTCTCTGGTTTGGCGTGGCCGGACATGAGATCGGTTTCGACACTCTCCTGATGTATTCCTGGCGGGACCGTGAGGTGGTGATGGAACTCCTGGCGATGTTGAGCGGCAACCGTGTCAATTACGGCATCAACACCATCGGCGGCGTCAGGCGCGACATCTCCGACGAGCATATCGTCAAGGCTTTGAATGATATCGATATCCTGGAAGAGCGGACCAAATACTACATCGACATTGCCACAACCGAGCCGAGCTTTATCGCCAGATTGGCGGGAGTGGGATACATATCCCACGAGGATGCGGTGCGTCTGCAGGCGGTCGGTCCCACAGGACGCGGGTCGAATGTGCCCCATGACATGCGTGCGAACGATCCCTATGCGGCTTACGGAGAGATGGACTTCAAAGTGATTACTGACAATAACTGCGATGTCTACGGCAGGGCAGTTGTCAGGCTTCTGGAATTGATGGAATCCTACAAGATTGCGCGTCAGGCTTTGCGCGAGATCCCTGATGGTGCTGTGAGCGTTAAGGCGCCGCGCAAGATTCCGGCCGGTGAGGTCGTAAGCCGTGTGGAGGCCCCCCGGGGAGAGGACGTGCACTATGTCAAGGGCAACGGCAGCGATATGCCGGAACGGGTCAAGGTGCGTGCTTCCACCATGGCTAACATTCAGGCGGTAAGCAAGATGATGGAGAACAACAACCTTGCCGATGTGCCGATCATCATTGCGGCCATTGATCCCTGTTTCTCCTGTACCGATCGTTGCATCCAGGTTATCGGCAGTGAGCGGGGAGATATGGGGTTGAAGGCGCTTCGCCAGCATGGGATTGACTGGTACCGGACGAACCGTGGCATCGACTTCGGGGATCTGGCTAAAAAGCTCCAAATAATGCGGGGGGAGCGATCCATATGACGCAATCACTGTTCGGCATTATCGTGTTTCCCGGTTTTATTTTTCTGTGCGTGGCCGGAATGTTCGCGGAATACTTCGACCGGATTTTCCATGCCCGGATGCAGAACAGGAAAGGCCCACCCTGGTTTCAGCCGATCGCGGACTTTATCAAGCTTTCCGCCAAGGAGGACATTGTGCCGGAAGAGGCGGACCTTTTTATGTTCAAAGCCATGCCGGTAGTGGCTGTTTCCTCTGTAGTCACGGCGGTTCTGTACATCCCTCTTTGGTCGGGCCAGGCCATGTACTCCTTTGAGGGGGATCTAATCATCGTACTCTACCTGCTGACGATTCCGACCATGACCTTTTTTCTGGCCGGTTGGTATTCCACGTCCATGTTTGCCGCGGTGGGCGCGGTGCGGACGCTGACCCAGCTTTTTTCCTATGAAGTACCACTGTACATTGCACTGTTGGCGCCTGCGGTATTGGCAAACACCTGGTCTTTGAGCGGCATGACCGCCTACTACGCCAACCACCCTGGATATTGGTTGTTCAATCTCCCTGCTTTGGCGGTAACCATGGTCATCCTGCTGGGCAAGCTGGAGAAGGTGCCCTTTGACATCAACGAAGCTGAGACCGAGATCGTGGGAGGAGTTTTTACGGAATACGGCGGCCGCTTCCTGGCCTTTTTCCGCATGGCCATCGACATCGAGATGATCGTAGCTGCCTCTTTGGTTGCAGCCGTGTTCTTTCCCTTTGGGCTGGGGTTGCCGCCGGTAATCGGTTTTGTGCTCTATCTGATCAAAGTCGCACTGGTTGTCGCAGGTATCTCGTTTTTGCGAACAATCTTTGCCCGCTTGCGCATCGATCAGATGGTGAGTTTCTGTTGGAAATACCTGGCTCCGGCTGCGATGGTTCAAATATTGATCAACCTGATTCTGAAGGGAGTGTTGCCGCAATGATAACAATACCAGGAAGAATGGCGAAAGAGGTGCTTCGTCACTCGGTCAAGCCCCCTGCAACACGCGATTATCCCTTTGAAAAGCCTGAAATGCCGGACAACTTCCGCGGAAAGATTGTTTTTGACTCGGAAAAGTGTATTGGCTGCAGGGCCTGTGTCAGGGACTGCCCTGCAAAGGCTATCTCAATAGTGAAAGTGGCGGATAAAGTATTCGAGGCGGAATTCTATCTCGACAGGTGCATCTATTGTGCTCAGTGCGTTGATTCATGTCCTAAAAGTGCATTGACGAATACGAAGGAGTACGAACTGGCGGCACTTGACCGAAAAAGTCACAGGATTTCTTATCATGCAAAGACAATTAGTGGAAACACTGAAAGCGCGTCTTGACGGATGCAGAAGGCTTGCGGTTCTGGGCGTAGGCTCGGAGCTTCGCGGGGACGATGCGGCAGGAGTTCTGCTTGTCCGTGAGTTGCGGGAACTTGTTTTCAGGGAGCCTTTCAGTTGTGTGGAATTCGAGGGTTTTGAAGGAGCAAATGCGCCGGAAAACATGACCGGTTTCATCAAATCATTCAAGCCTACGCACATCCTGCTGGTTGATGCCGCGGAGATCGGTGCTTTAGTCGGCGAGTGCCGGGAGGTATCGGTCGCGGAGATATCGGATGTTTTGTTTTCCACTCATACACTGCCCATGAAGGTTGTTACCGATTATCTTGAGCAAGCAACCGGGGCTGTCATTACGGTGCTGGGAATTCAACCTGGTTCCGTTGATTTTGATAGTGCGCCAACTGTCGAAATTAGAGATGGGATTAGAAGGTTATCGTGTTCTGTACACGAGGTGTTGAAAAGTTGTGATCAGCACATCTGAAAAACTTTATAATTTTGCTACTTTTAAAAAGCGTAACAATAATTTTATACAAAATTATCAGTTTTTTTGCATTTTTTATGTGCATAATATTGTATTTGCAATTCTAACTAAAAATATAACTATAGTATAAGTTGAAAAAATAATTAATTTTTTTATTATTTATCGAACAAATAATCTATTTTTTCACAAAAACATGCTTGACTTTTTCATGTAAGTTGTTTATTTAGATTCATCATTAAATAGGTATACACTACTTTGCTCCGACCCGTCCTCCCTAAGGCTTTGCTATGGGAATCGGGCTTGGGTGCCGCCGGAAACAGCGTCGCCTCCCGTGTTTGGAAAGGAGTAAACATTTCACGGTTAAAAAAGGCCGATGGATGTTTACATCCGTCGGCCTTTTTTTTGTAACGCACTATTTATTGTTTTTTATTCGGCTTATACCTTTATCTATTTAGCTAAGTTGTGCATGGAAGGTTATAATCATGGTTCACCCCTTACTTTTTCTGGAGTTTTTTCGCAGGCTTCTTGAGCCGTTGCACTTGTCCGAAGCTAGCGTCGATGCCATTGCCTACACCTGGCTGATCATGGCGCTCCTGTTCGCGCTTTCCTTTCTGGCCACCCGGGCAATCCAAACCGTGCCCTCCGGCATGCAGAACTTCATGGAAGTAGTCATCAGCGGCATCGAGAACATGGTCGTCGAAACCATGGGAGAAAAAGGGCTGCCCTACTTTCCGCTGGTAGCCACCATCGGCATCTTTGTCCTGGTTTCGAACCTGACCGGCCTGATCCCCGGCTTCTTTCCTCCCACAGCCAACATCAACACCACTGCCGCCTGTGCAGTTATAGTCTTTCTCTCAACCCATATGGTTGGGATCAAGCATCACGGCATGGGTTACATCAAACATTTCTGTGGTCCGGTCATCTGGCTGGCGCCGATCATGTTTTTTATCGAAGTAATCGGGCACCTAAGCCGTCCCGTTTCCCTGACCCTGCGTCTCTTCGGCAACATGAACGGCCATGAGCTTGTCCTCATGATCTTTTTCGGCCTGGCTCCCTTTCTGGTTCCCCTGCCCATGATGCTCATGGGGGTTCTGGTCTCATTCATCCAGGCATTCGTTTTCATGCTGCTGACAATGATCTACATTCAGGGCTCGCTTGAAGAGGCACACTGACAACCTCTTTAATTTGCAGCATTTATTTTAATCCTATACCGTTTAGGATAATCATACTCCGAGGAGAAAAGAACATGAGTTTTTTCACTATGTGCATACTGGGAGCAGCAATCGGCATGGCAATCGGCACCCTTGGTACCGGTATTGGACAGGGGCTGGCAGTCAAAAGCGCCGTTGAAGGCGTTTCCCGCAACCCTAGTGCTTCCGGCAAAATCATGACCACCATGATGATCGGCCTGGCCATGATCGAATCACTAGCCATCTATGTCTTGGTCATCTGCCTGATCATTCTGTATGTCAACCCCTACAAAGACATCGCCCTCAAGCTGGCCGCAACCGTTGCCAAGTAGTCGTTGCCAAACAGTATCACGCGGCATTAATCAATAAAAACCATCTACTACGATCGATTGCCATGAGCATGAGCATATCGCTTGATTCGTGCAGTACTGAAGCTTTGTCCAAACGCCGTCAAAATCGCAGGCACTTTTATGAATAGCGAGTCCGGACTCCGGACCCGAGGTGAGTCGTGATCGAACTGAATCTGTCCTTTTTCATTCAGGTAATCAACTTTATCGTATTAGGCGTCATCCTCAATTTCGTCTTGTACAAGCCGCTGCGCAAGGCCTTGTCCGAGCGCCGCCAGGAGATCGAAACCTCCCGGAGCCGAGCCGAATCCGTCGACCGGGAAGTACAGGAGAAAATGGCCCTCTACGAAACTCACCTTCATACCGCCAAAACCGAAGCGGGATCACAGCGCATGGCCGCCCTCAAACAGGCCCAGCTCGAAGAAACCGCCTTACTGGAAAAAGCCCGTACCGAAGCAGCCGCAACCCTGGCAACCATCCGGAACACCATCGCGCAGGAATCCCTTGACGCCCGCGAATCATTGCAGAAACACGCCCAAGCCCTATCCACCGACATCTGCAAAAAAATCCTGGGGAGGAGCCTGTAACCATGACCACGCAGACCCATCGCATCAGAAACCTGGTTCTTCCCCTGGTAATGGGTGTTGTTATCCTCACCCTGGCCGGAACAGGCTTTGCAGCCGAAAGCAGCGAAGGCGCCCACCACGCCGGCAGCGCCGCCCAACTGAAAGACTTCGGCTGGCGGCTCTTAAACTTTGCCATCCTGGCCGGCATCATCGGCTGGGCCATCGCCAAAGCCCAAATCAAAAAAGCCCTGGCCGATCGCCGGACCCAGATCGAAACCAGCCTGCGTGAAGCCCGGGAAACCCGTGAAGCCGCCGAAGCCAAACTTCGCGACTACAGCAGCAAACTCGACCGGGCATCCCAGGAACTAGCCGCAATGCGTGCCGCCATCATCCAGGAAGCCGAACAGGAAAAGCAGCGCATCATCGCCCACGCCCTTGATGCCGCCGAAAAAATAGCCATCCAGGCCACCCTGTCCGCCGAGCAGGAAACACTCAAAGCCCGCATGGCCCTTAAAGCTTACGCCGCCAAACTCGCCGTCGAGCTTGCCGCCGCCAAACTCTCCGGCGCCATCCGGAAAGAAGACCATAACCGCTACGTAAACGACTACCTAGACAAGGCAGGCCAGCCGTGAACACCGCCACCATAGCACACCGCTACGCCATCTCCCTGGTCCAGCTCGGCGCCGCCGAAAGCCAGATCGACACCTTCCGCCGGGAACTGAGTCAGATAGACACACTCTTTGTGGCCACCCCCGAAATCCCGGCCGCCTTTGCCGACCCGGCCGTAAGCCAACAGCACAAAAAAGAACTCATGGGGACCCTCATCGCCACCTGCGGCTGTTCCGTCCTCATAAGCAACTTCCTGCAGCTCCTGGTGGACAAAAGCCGGACAGCCATTCTCAGCCAGATCATCCACACCTTCCACACCCTGGCCGACCACCACAGTGGCATCCTGCGTCCCAGCATCACCACCGCCTTTGCCCTGGACGACACACAACTCAGCTCGGTCAGGGCCGCCCTGGAAAAAACGAGCGCCAAACGAGTCATTCCGCAGGTAACAGTCGACAAGAGCCTCCTGGGAGGAATCGTCGTCCGGATCGGCGACACCGTCTACGACAGCAGCATCAAAACCCAGCTCAGCCGGATTCAAGAACACCTACAGAAGGGGTAAGCCTCCCATGAAAATCAGAGCGGAAGAAATCAGCGAAATCATCAAACAACAAATCAAAGAATACGGCGCCCATGTCGAAATCTCCGAAACCGGCACCATCATCTCCATCGGCGACGGCATCGCCCGCATTCACGGCCTCTCCGGCGCCATGGCCGGTGAACTGCTGGAATTTCCCGGCGGCGTCTCCGGCATGGTCCTCAACCTGGAAGAAGACAACGTCGGCGCCGCCATCCTGGGCGAATTCACCGGCATCAAAGAAGGGCACACCGTCAAACGCACCGGCCGCATCGCCGAAGTCCCCGTGGGCGATGCCATGATCGGCCGGGTCGTCAACGCCATCGGCCAGCCCATCGACGGCAAAGGCCCGATCAATGCCAGCGCCTTCAGCAAAGTCGAAATCAAAGCCCCCGGCATCGTCGCCCGCAAATCCGTCGACCAGCCCATGGCCACCGGCCTCAAGGCCATCGACTCCATGGTCCCCATCGGCCGGGGCCAGCGGGAACTCATCATCGGCGACCGCCAGACCGGCAAAACCGCCCTGGCCATAGACACCATCATCAACCAGAAAGGGGGCGACGTCATCTGCATCTACGTCGCCATCGGCCAGAAGCGCTCCACCGTCGCCCAAGTCGTCGCCAAACTCAGCGAACACGGCGCCATGGACTACACCATCATCGTCGCCGCTTCCGCCTCCGAATCCGCCCCCTTGCAATTCATCGCCCCCTATAGCGGCGTCACCATGGGCGAATACTTCCGTGACAACGGCAAACACGCCCTCATCATCTACGACGACCTTTCCAAACAAGCCGTTGCCTATCGCCAGCTCTCCTTGCTTCTGCGCCGCCCGCCAGGCCGCGAAGCCTATCCCGGCGACGTCTTCTATCTGCACAGCCGTCTTCTGGAACGCGCCTGCAAACTCTCCGACGACTACGGCGGCGGTTCGCTCACCGCTCTTCCCATCATCGAAACCCAGGCCGGTGACGTCTCCGCCTATATCCCCACCAACGTCATCTCCATCACCGACGGCCAGATCTACCTGGAATCCGACCTCTTCTTCTCCGGCGTCCGGCCCGCCATCAACGTCGGCCTCTCCGTCTCGCGCGTCGGCGGCAAAGCCCAGACCAAATCCATGAAACAAGTCGCCGGCACCCTGCGGCTCAACCTCGCCCAGTACCGAGAAATGGCCGCCTTTGCCCAATTTGGCTCCGATCTCGACAAAGCCACCCAAATGCAACTTGCCCGGGGCGAACGCCTCGTTGAAATCCTCAAACAGCCGCAATACAACCCGCTCTCCAATGAAAAGCAGGTCCTCATCATCTTTGCCGCCAACAACGGTTTCCTGGACAACCTGCCCGTCTCCGTACTCAGGCGGTACGAAGCTGAACTCTACACCTACTTCGACAATCGCCAGGCCGATGTGCTCACCGGATTGCGGGACAAAAAAAGCATCGATGATGAATTGAAGAAGCGCCTTGTGGCTGCTCTGGAGCAGTTTGGGAAGGAATTCGTGCAGTAAAAAGACAGGGACGTAAGGGACTTCAGGGACTCAAGGGACGTTAAAACATGGCTAGTTTGAAAAGTATCAAAAAGCGCATCATCTCGGTTAAAAACACTTGCCAGATCACTAAGGCCATGAAAATGGTCTCGGCTGCAAAACTGCGGCGCGCCCAGGACAACATCATCGCCGCCCGGCCCTATGCCAACAAACTGAACGAAGTCCTCCAGTCCCTGGCCCAAAGCCTGCACAACGGCCCGCACCCGCTTTTGGAAACGCGCGAAGCAAGAAATCTGCTGGTAATCGTCATCACCGCTGACCGCGGCCTGTGCGGCGGCTTCAACACCAACCTGTGCAAAGCAGGCGAACGCTATCTCAAAGACAACCGGCAACAGTACGACCGGATCCACCTCGTCACCGTTGGCCGCAAAGGATACGAATACTTTAAAAATCGCTGCGACATATACCAGAACTACCCGGACATCATCGCCAAACCTGACTACAAAAGCATAGCTCTCCTTGCCCGGGACATCATCCACGGCTTTCTGGAAGGCGCCTATGACCGGGTTGAAATCCTGTACAACGCATTCCGCACCGTCATGAGCCAGGACATCACCTTTCAGCAACTCTTGCCCGTAGCAGCCGCAGCACACAACGAAGAAGACACCGCCATCGAATTCATCTACGAACCATCACAGAAAGAACTCCTGGCGGAAATCATACCCAAGAACATCGAAGTCCAGCTTTTTAGGAGCGTCCTGGAATCGGTCGCCGGTGAACACGGCGCCCGCATGACCGCCATGGACAGCGCCACCAAAAACGCCACCGAGATGATCGGCAAACTCACCCTGCAGTACAACCGGGCCCGCCAGGCCGCCATCACCACCGAACTGATGGAAATCATCTCCGGCTCCGAATCGATAAAAGGATAAGAGGCCATAAGGCCGTTGGAGGGAATTATTCAATGAGTCAGAACACAGGAAAAATCATACAAGTCATCGGCGCTGTCGTGGACGTTGCCTTTGAACCGGGCAAACTTCCGGAAATCTATCACGCCCTGCGGGTCAGCAACCCGGCCATTAATGACCGGGAAAACAACCTGGTCCTGGAAGTAGCCCAGCATTTAGGCGAAAACTCCGTCCGCACTATCGCCATGGACTCCACCGACGGCTTGAAAAGGGGCCAACCGGCCATGGACACCGGCAAACAGATCTGCGCCCCTGTGGGCAGAAAAACCCTGGGACGGATCATCAACGTCATCGGCGAACCGGTGGATGAAATGGGTCCCATAGGCCATGACAAGGAAAACCCGATCCATCGCGAAGCCCCCAGCTTCGAAGACCAGTCCACCAAAGTCGAAGCCTTCACCACCGGCATCAAAGTCGTCGACCTCCTGGCCCCCTATGCCCGCGGCGGCAAAATCGGCCTCTTCGGTGGTGCCGGCGTCGGCAAAACCGTCCTCATCATGGAACTGATCAACAACATCGCCCGGCAGCACGGCGGCTTCTCCGTCTTTGCCGGTGTTGGCGAACGAACCCGTGAAGGCAACGACCTGTGGATGGAAATGAAAGAAACCGGCGTCCTAGAAAAAACCGCCCTCGTCTATGGCCAGATGAACGAACCGCCCGGCGCAAGAGCCAGAGTAGCCCTCACCGCCCTCACCGTTGCCGAACACTTCCGCGACGCCGAAGGCCTGGACGTTCTGCTCTTCATCGACAATATCTTCCGTTTCACCCAGGCCGGCTCCGAAGTCTCCGCCCTTTTGGGACGCATCCCCTCCGCCGTCGGCTACCAGCCCACCCTGGCAACCGAAATGGGGGAACTGCAGGAACGGATCACTTCCACCAAAAACGGCTCCATCACCTCGGTCCAGGCCATCTACGTCCCAGCCGACGACCTCACCGACCCGGCACCGGCCACCGCCTTCGCCCATCTGGACGCCACCACCGTTCTTTCGCGGCAGATCGCCGAACTGGGCATCTACCCCGCCGTTGACCCGCTCGACTCCACCTCGCGCATCCTCGATCCCCTGGTCATCGGCGAAGAACACTACACCATCGCCCGCCAGGTCCAGTATGTACTGCAGAAATACAAAGACCTCCAGGATATCATCGCTATCCTGGGCATGGACGAACTCTCCGAAGAAGACAAACTCGTCGTTGCCCGGGCCCGCAAGATCCAGCGCTTCCTGTCGCAACCCTTCTTCGTCGCCGAAGCCTTTACCGGCTCGCCCGGCAAATACGTGGAACTGAAAGACACCATCAAAGGCTTCCAGGAGATCGTCGAAGGCAAGCACGACAGCCTTCCCGAACAGGCTTTTTATATGGTCGGTCCCATTGAGGAAGCGGTGGAAAAAGCTGCCAAACTGGCGGCGGGGTAAGGGCAAAAACGGAAAAGGCGGTTTCACACGGATAACTTCGGATAAAAGCTGATAAAAATCTGATGTACCCAAAGAGTGATTTTAATCCGGGTTTTATCCGAAGTTATCAGATGTGATCCCTGTGAAATTGGTCTTTATATTTAATAAGGAATCTGTGCATGGCTGAAAAGATGAAACTTGAAATCGTAACACCGTACAAGAAGGTCGTGGACGCTGAAGTAGATGAGGTCACGGCCAGCGGCACCTTGGGTGAATTCGGCGTGCTTCCGGGCCATGCTCCCTTCCTGTCGTCGCTCAAGATCGGCGAGCTGTGCTACAAGGCGGACGGCGTGGTGTCGTGTATGGCTTTGAACTGGGGGTACTTCGAGATCAGGGAGAACCGGATCATCGTGCTGGTGGAGACGGCCGAGCATGCGCATGAGATCGACGTGGAGCGGGCCAAGGCTGCCCAGGCACGGGCCGAGGAGGCGCTGAAGAAACTGGAGCCCGAGGACAAGCAGTTCAAGATCCAGGAGGCGGCGCTGGAACGGGCCCTTATCAGGATGCAGGTCGCGGGTAAGGTGGCTAGGAAATAG
>MTLD01001564.1_pt1 | contig 37383 bp, 34 predicted proteins | sample 1982471 | NCBI WGS metagenome assembly MTLD01 (sample SAMN05712604, study PRJNA340218) | biofilm metagenome | isolation source: sample SPM anode biofilm adapted to -50 mV | place: USA | collected 2012-02-03 | reverse complement strand
TTGGCATTAAACATCACGCCCGGTTTGGTCAGCGTGGCCTGCAACTCTTCAACAACGATGCTGATGGTGATATTGGACTGATTACCACTGGCAAGCCCTTGTTGCCGGAAGCCATCCTGCAGACGTTCTGCCAGCAGAATATGTGGCGCTACCTGATTCGGGATCAGTGTAACCGGACTGTCCGGCAGCGCAATTTTTATAATCTGACTGCCGGCACGTTCGTCATGACCATCAATAGACACATCAAGACCTGGCTGATAGAAACCGTCCAGCTGATCATCGACCACCGGATTCAGACTGGCTTTCTGTGGCCATGATGCGGCACAGCCAACAAACAATATGGCGCTGAGGAGTAACATTATTTTTTTCATGGAGGCTCCTATCGGTTAATGGTGCGTAAAATAACAAATTTACTGTTGCTGGCAATACATTCCGTGCCGCCAAACAGACGTTTCAGCTTGATGTGGTAATCCAGATGGCGGTTACCGACAATCCAAAGTTCGCCACCGCGTTTCAGACAGCGTTTGGCATCTCTGAACATCTGCCAGGCAATATCATCGGTGATGGTTTGTAACTGATGAAACGGCGGATTACATAGGATCACATCAATGCTGTTACTGTCGATACCATTCAGTGAATGACCCACCTGAAAACGACAGCGTTCCAGATCCTGCGGCCGGTTCTGTTCAACATTTAACCGGCTGGAAGCAACAGCCATATATGATTCATCGAGGAACAGCAGTTCAGCTTCAGGGTTATATTCCAGCGCCATCAGCCCCAGCACGCCGTTACCACAACCGAGATCGACCATGACACCGCGTTTCTGCCGTGGCAGGTTTTCCAGCAGGAAGCGGGCACCGATATCCAGACTGGCACGGGCGAACACATTGGCGTGGTTGGCGATCTGATAATCGGTATTATCTAACGGCCAGACGGTAGGGTAAGGATTGACGATGGCCGGACGATCTTCTACCTGTGTATAAATCAGACGCGCTTTTTTCCGGGCCAGAGAAGTTTTTGTCGTACCCAGGATCTGTTCAAACAACGCCAGTGTCGAGTTATGGATCTCTTTGGCTTTGCCGGCAGCAATAATGCGGGTTTCCGGTGTTACCACGTCACGCAGACGCAGCAGCAGATATTCCAGCATCGCCAGTGTTTTCGGTACTTTGATGATCACCAGCGATGGTGCAGCAGGTAACGGTGCCAGCATATCCTGCAGATGCAGGGGCTGGTTTTCCAGCTCATTGGTCTGCCAGTTACGGCGGGTTGCTTCCTGACTTAACAAAGAGTCACTAATCGAGATTGGCTGATAATCTGCCAGTCCGCAGGTGAGCGCACCAAAGCTGTCGTTCAGGATCAGAATAGCGCCCTGGGCTGCAGCAGCCTGCAGTTGTTCGGCAGTGAGTTCGCGCAGCAGATATTCATCGGCAGCATCCCATGCCTGCAGATTAGGATCATTGGTAGAAGGGTAGCGGTGCAGGGTTAAACTACACGTATCCAGATTCAACAGGTTCATGCCGTTTCCATCTCATAAAAATGGCGCTATTCTACCTGTCATAGCGCCTGAGACCAATCGACCGGCCGGAAATAACACTCGTTAAACTTTATAAGCGTCAAGAATAACGGCTAATCAGTGATGCGATTCAACATATTCCCGGACTGCAGCACCAGATCCACCAACCGCACGGACGGCTGCCGCGAGTTCACGATCGGTGCACCCCAGCTCTTTACACCAGTGGCGATAATCACTCTTGTTGTGAGTATCTATATATTTTTCCGGCAATGTGTGAATTTTTACATCATGTAAGGATGCACATGTTTTCTGATTAACCCTGCGGGCTATCGGGTTGTATGAAATGGCTTAACCGTTATGCTGTTGATGCGGAAATCAGTGAGGAGAATGAAAAAATGTCGATACAACAATATATTGAACAAACCTTACAACAAGGACTGAAACCTGACTGGTTGTCAGTAACTAACGAAAGTCATTTGCATCGTTCCAGTGGCCCTGATGCAGAGAGTCACTTTAAAGTAGTAGTCGTGAGCCCGGTTTTTGAGGAAGAACGTCTGGTCGCACGTCATCGTCGGGTCAATCTGTTGTTGGCAGAAGCTTTGCAGAACAGTGTTCATGCGCTGGCGCTGCATACCTATACACCGGCTGAGTGGCTGGCGCGTGGTGAGCAGTTGCCTGATTCAACTAAATGTGCCGGGCATTAATTATTAACTGACGGCAGGAGAGGTAGTATGTCGTGGAATAAATTCGGAATTGTTGTAGCGATGCTGACGGCCTTACTGGGTTGTGAAAAGCAGGCCGCTGAACGGCCAATGCTGGAAATTCATGGCCGCACTATGGGCACGTTTTATGGTGTCAAAGTAGTCGGTGATTTTCCCGGCGGGCAGCAGGCACTGCAAACGCAGGTGGATAGTCTGCTCAAACATTACAACGATGAAATTTCCACCTATGATCCTGATTCTGCGTTATCAAAATTTAATCAGCAGCAATCCACGCAACCTTTTGCTGTCTCACAGGATATGGCCGATATTGTCATCAGTGCCGTGCGGGTAGGGCAACTGACGCAGGGTGTACTGGATGTAACGGTCGGCCCGCTGGTGAATCTGTGGGGATTCGGGCCGGATAAGCGTCCGGTTAAAACGCCGTCCGACGAACAAATTGTGGCTGCCCGTTCCCGGGTGGGTATTAATCGTCTGCATGTAGAGGTGAGCGCAGATCATGCGACTTTGCGGAAAGATGTGCCTGATCTGTATGTCGATCTTTCCACGGTTGGAGAGGGCTTTGGTGCCGATAAAGTCGCGGAATTTCTTGAAGCAAATGGCGTACATAATTATCTGGTCGAAATAGCGGGTGCTTCGCGCAGCCGGGGTGTTAATGCCAAAGGCGAAGCCTGGAAACTGGCGATCCAGAAGCCAACCGATGAACTTGAAGATATTCAGGCAGTTATTGTGCCGGATGGCCGTGCGGTCAGTACTTCCGGGAGTTACCGTAACTATTTTGAACTGGATGGAAAGCGTTACTCACATATTATCGATCCGGTAACAGGAAAACCGATCACGCATAAGCTGGTATCGGTGACCGTGATCACTTCCACTGCGCTTGAAGCCGACGGACTGGATACCGCCCTGATGGTGATGGGGCCTGAAAAAGCACTGGATTTTGCCAGAGAGCACAATCTGGCAGTCTATCTGGTGAGTAAAACAGATAAAGGCTTTAAAGCAGAATATTCAGCCGCTTTTGAGCCCTATCTGGTCAGGTCTGGTTCCTGATTTTTATCAGCCTTGTGGCACTGGTCAAAATTTTATCGCCTGACAGATGAATTTTGCTGTTGTCAGATGGTTATCTCCCTAGGATTGTTACCCTGATATTTTATGTTATGGGTAACAATCATGATTTCACGTGTAGACGCGGCACCCGGTGGTTTTCAGTTATCAGAGTTTATTCAGGGATACTGGCGGTTAGCTGAATGGAATATGTCAGCTGCGCAGCGGTTAGATTTTCTGAAACAACACCTCGAACTTGGTATCACCTCCGTTGACCATGCAGATATTTATGGCAATTACAGTTGTGAACAGCTGTTCGGTGAAGCACTGGCACTGGAACCCGCTCTGCGTCAGCAGCTGGAAATCGTGACTAAATGCGATATCAAGCTGTTATCCGCTAAATATCCGCAACGTACCGTTAAGCACTACGATACTTCTGCCGCGCATATCTTTGCATCAGTTGAAACGTCATTAAAAAATCTGAACACGGATTATCTTGATCTGCTGCTGATCCATCGCCCTGATCCGCTGATGAATGCGGATGAGGTGGCAGAAACGTTTGTGCAGCTGAAAGCGAGTGGCAAAGTACGTCATTTCGGGGTGTCTAATTTCACGCCTTATCAGTTTGATCTGCTGCAATCCCGTCTGGGTTTTTCACTGGTAACTAATCAGGTTGAAGTGAATCCGGTCAATATGTTTGCCCTGCATGATGGCACGTTAGACCAAATGCAGATGAAACGTATCCGTCCGATGATCTGGTCGGCTCTGGGTGGCGGCTCTGTATTTACGGCTCAGACAGCACAGGCAAATCGTCTGCGCACAGTATTAAGCAACATCAGTGAAGAGTTGGGTGGGGCGGGTCTTGATCAGGTTATTTATGCCTGGCTGTTAAAACTGCCATCTCAGCCATTGCCAATCATTGGTTCCGGTAATATCGCACGGGTACGTGCGGCGGTAGCAACCAAAGAGCTTTCCCTGACGCGTGAGCAGTGGTTCCAGATCTGGGAAGCGTCAAAAGGTCACGAAGTCGCATAATTTCCTGACTTGCAGGAAATCTGAAGGCGGGATAAACTTATAAGTACTGTGTATTTGTACAGTATTTATATGAGAAAAATTATCCACGTCGACATGGACTGCTTTTTTGCGGCTGTGGAGATGCGTGACAATCCGGCGCTGGTCTCCCTGCCGCTGGCTATCGGCGGCGCGGCAGAGCGTCGCGGTGTAATCGCTACCTGTAATTATGTTGCCCGTCGTTATGGTGTTCGTTCCGCCATGGCGACGGCACATGCCTTGCGGCTGTGTCCGCGTCTGGTGCTGCTGCCAGGACGAATGGCGTTATATAGTGAAGTTTCACGTCAGGTGATGCGGATCTTTGCCCGCTATAGTCAAATCATCGAACAGGTTTCTATTGATGAGGCCTATCTGGATGTTTCCGAAAGTACCTTGTTTCAGGGGAGTGCGACCCGTATTGCGGAAGCAGTCCGTGCCGACATTCGCCAGGAACTGCAACTGACGGCCTCGGCTGGTGTGGCGCCAAATAAATTTCTCGCCAAAATTGCGTCTGAACAGAATAAACCGGACGGTTTGTTTGTCTTGTCGCCTGCCGGTGTGCCGCCGTTTGTCCGGCAACTGGCGTTATCAAAAATACCCGGTATTGGTGGTAAAACCGCTGAGCGGCTGGCACAGCTGGGGTTACATACCTGCGCCGACGTACAGCAATTCCCGCGCCGGCAATTATTATATCTGTTGGGTAAAACCGGGCTGATGTTGCTGGAACGGGCTTATGGTATTGATGAGCGGCCGTTACAGACTTCGCGCGAACGTAAATCCGTGGGTGTCGAAACCACTTTTCCAATCGATATTGTGCAGGAAGAGCAGGGGCATGCGATGTTGCCTGACCTGTTGGCTGAGCTGTCAAAACGGCTGCAACGCCGGGAATGGCAGGGCCAGATCGCCCGGCAGGGGGTGAAAATCAAATTCTCTGATTTTCATCAGACAACCGTCGAACGCTCAGTGAACCGTTTCTCTCCACAGTTATATGATGAACTGCTGCATGAGGCCTGGTTACGTGGTGGTGGTAAACCGGTGCGGCTGGTGGGGATTAGTATTGGTCTGCCGGAAGCTGCGAATGTGTTGCAGCTTCCGTTAGATTTACAGTAAAGAGCTCCGGGTCAGCGCCGGTGGTTCAGGACTGCTGTTCTGGTATTGCCGCCAGCATCGCAACCAGCAACTGCCAGAAACGTGCTACAGCAGGAATGTGTACGCGTTCATCCGGCGAATGAGCCCCCTGAATGGTTGGTCCGAAAGAGACCATGTCCCAGTGCGGATATTGTGCTTTGAACAGCCCGCACTCCAGCCCGGCATGGATCACCATCAGTTTGGGTAATTCACCAAACAACTCTTTGTGCTTCTGACGTAACAACGCCAGTGCCGGAGAAGTTGGATCCGGCGCCCAGCCCGGATAAGCGCCATCAAAATGACACTCCGCACCGGCAAGCGCACACAGTGATGCGGTCATCTGTTGCACGTAATGACGGCCTTCGTCATTCAGCGAGCGGATCAGGCACTGGATATAAACACCCTCTTCCGTCGTTTGGATCACGCCAAGGTTAGTGGAGGTTTCCACCACACCCTCAATAGCATGGCTCATCCGGATCACACCGTTCGGGCAGGCCAGCAACATCTGCAGCAGACGCTGCTGATCTGGCTGACTGAAGCATGCCTGAGGTAATTCCGCGGGCAGATTTTCGATCTGCAGGTTGCCATCAACCTCTTTCAGTTCAGCTTGTAATTCGGCAGCACGTTCAGCCACTAACTGCTGTACGGCGTTAATACGGGCCGGTTCTACCAGAATCACGGCTTCTGCTTCACGCGGGATCGCATTACGCAGCGTACCACCGGCAATACTTGCCAGACGGATATTTTCTGCCTGCAGATCCAGCAGTAAGCGGCTCAGCAGTTTGTTGGCGTTACCGCGATCCTGATGGATATTGACGCCGGAATGACCACCTCGCAGCCCTTTGACCTGTAAACGGAAAGCCTGCAGAGTGGCTGGTGTGGCTTCACGTTGAAAGCGGAAGAGAATATTGGCATCCACACCGCCGGCACAACCCATATAGGCTTCGGCATCCTGTTCCGAATCGGTATTCAGCAGAATTTCGCCCTCCAGCCAGCCGGCCTGCAAGCCGAAAGCGCCACCCATACCGGCTTCTTCATCAACGGTCAGCAATACTTCCAGCGGGCCATGCTGTACCGTGTTATCAGCAAGCGCTGCCAGACAAGCTGCTGCACCGATACCGTTATCGGCACCCAGCGTCGTACCGCGTGCGCGTACCCACTCGCCATCGACGTATGCCTGAATCGGATCGCGGGTAAAATCATGTTTAGTATCGGCATTGGCCTGCGGCACCATGTCAATGTGGGCCTGCAGGATCACCCCTTTACGGTTTTCGAATCCGGGGGTTGCCGGTTTTTTCAGGATCAGGTTACCAGCCGGATCAACTTTAATCGTGATCCCTTGCGTCGTTGCCCAATCCTGAATCCATTGACTCAGCGCAGCTTCATGCTTCGATGGACGCGGGATCTGACAGAACTTATCGAAAAAGAACCACAAATGGGAAGGTGACAGTCGCAGTAATTCACTCATGAAGCATTTCTCCTGCATAGCAACAAAATCCGCGGCAAAAGGTAGCTGCGCAGATTTAATTCAGAATTAAAAAATCAGACGGGACGACGGAACAGCTGCAAGCCGATAAACAGGATCACGCCAGTAACCAGTGCGCTGGTACTAAACAGATACATTACATAATAGGCATGCTGCATAGGATCATGCGCATCAGGCAATAAATGGATCACGCCACGGTTAATCAGCTGGTTGATTGCCAGTGCCGCAAATGACCAGCCTGCAATCCATATGATCTTTTGTTTTTGCGAACGGTGCGGCTGGTTATACATCAGCCCGACCCAGAAGCAGAACCAGACAGTAATAAAAATATATGAAAACAGCGCCATGGATGTGACCTTGTTCTTTACTGAAAACGTTGCAGATGATGCCATGAAAGCAGACATGGCAGAAGTCGCATCAACGATCCAAAGAGGAAAATGCTGCGTATAAAGCCTGATGTCGACAGATATCAGCTTGTCATCCGCCGGTCATTATATTGTCATCTCTAACGGGCAGCGTGAAACAGGATAAGAGTTTGTCATTGCCCGACAGGATGAAGAGGGTGTATAACCAGACACCCTGTAACATTCAGTGTCGTTACGGAGCCTGCATGTCTGCATTATTAGGGCGCTTCTATCTGGCGCATATCAACGATACCCACTCTCATTTTGATGAAACCGCACTACCGCTGCGGCTGGCTTTACCTGATGGCCATACGGATATTCGTCTGCATTGTGGCGGTTTTCCGCGTTTAGCCGGTTTTATCAAACATGCCCGGCAGCGGGCAATCACCGAGCAAATGCCATTTCTGTTACTGGATGCCGGTGACAGCTTCCAGGGCACACTCTATTTTTCCTGCTTCAAGGGGCAGGCGAATGCTTTATTACTGAATCAGCTTGGTGTTGATGCCATGGTGGTCGGTAATCATGAACTGGATACCGGTAATACTCCGCTGGCTAATTTCCTGCGCCAGATCCGCTTCCCGTTACTGGCTGCGAACTGGGATCTTTCCGGCGAAGCGGAAGATAAACCAACCCGCATGCAGAATCATCCGCTGATGGTGAGCTGGCAGAATCCGGCGCATCCCAAACCCTACATTGTGAAATGGATGAATGATATTCCGGTCGCTGTCTTCGGGCTGGTGCTGGAAAATATGGCTGACATTGCCGCCCCGGATGATGATTCCCGGTTTCTGCCTGTGGTGGAAACAGCCAAATCAGTTATTGCCCAGATCCATGCTGCCGGCATCGAACACATCATTCTGCTCAGTCATCTGGGTTATCTGCGGGACTGTCAGCTGGCACAGGAAGTGGACGGCATTTCGCTGATTGTCGGCGGACACACGCATACCCTGCAGGGGGATTTTAGTGCTGTCGGACTGGCAGATGAACATCCCTACGGTGAACGCTTCAACCAGACGCTGGTACTGCAGGCGGGCTACAACTCACTGATGGTCGGTTTAGCCAGTATCGCATTGTTGTCCGGCGGCAAAATGCAGATTGAACAGGGTAAAAATGTGCTGTTAACCAGTGATGATGCCAAACTGCAATCACAACATGGTGAAACCCTGTTCCCGTTACAACAGCGCACGATCCGTCGTTTTCTGCGGCAGCAACCGCATGTTGCAATGATCCAGCCGGATGCAGCCATGGAGCGTATCATCGCCCGTAACTACCGTTCCAGACTGCATCGCTATGCCAGTGATCAGGTGGTGTCGTTACCCCGGGGTTTACGCCATGTGCGTATACCGGATGAACGGGGCGGCAGCCAGGTAGCACCGTTAGTCGCCGAAGCCATGCTGTTTCAGGCGCGGGAAATGGGCGTCGGGGTGGATGTTGCCATTTTTAATGCCGGCGGTGCCCGTATTTCACTGCCTCCGGGACCGGTCAGCGCAGCCGAGCTGGCTGGCCGTCTGCTGCCGTTTGCCAGCACGATCAGCCATTTTGATGTGCGTGGCGGACAGTTACGGCAGGCATTGGAAGGGGCGATCGTCAATGCACTGGAACTGGGTGGCAGTGGCAGTTTTCCCTATCCGGCTGATCTGCGTTACAGCTATCAAGCCAGTGCGCCGCGTGGACAACGCGTGCAGCAACTGCATGTCAAAGATAGCCATGGTCGCTGGCAGCTGTTTGATGAACAGCGTGATTATCGTCTGATCACCACCAGTTATACCGCTATGGGCAAAGAGGGCTATCACGCTTTGCTGGAACAACGCTCAGAGCCGGAGTTGCTGGGACTGATCATTTCTGATGCATTTATTAATTATGCCCGGTCCCGCGGTATCCTGACGCCGCCGGCCGAAATCCTGTATCAGCTCAATCTTGAGCGGCTGGTCAGTTAACGTCAGCTCTGGTAAGCTAACGAGTTAACCGTTTTTACATCCCGATAGGTTAGTTTATGAGCAAAAAGTTTTATGTTTCGTGGGAAAATCTGCATCGTGAAGCGCGTCGTTTGTCCCGTCGTCAGCTTCCTGCAAGCCAATGGAAAGGCATCTTAGCGGTTAGTCGTGGCGGTTTAGTACCGGCTGCAATCATGGCGCGTGAACTGGGTATCCGTTTTGTTGATACTATCTGCATTTCCAGCTACGAACATGATTCACAGGGTGATTTAAACGTTCTGAAACGTATTGACGGGGATGGCGAAGGCTTCCTGATCGTCGACGATCTGGTTGATAGCGGCAACACTGCGCGTCTGTTACGCGAAATGTACCCGAAAGCAAGACTGGTCACAGTATTTGCCAAGCCGAAAGGCGAACATCTGGTTGATGACTTCGAAGTAGCTATCCCTCAGGATACCTGGATCGAGCAACCATGGGATATGGTGCACTGCTTTGTGCCGCCAATCTGTGAAGAAAATCAGTAAATAAGAGAGGCTCCCTGATGGGGGCCTTTCTTTTTTCCGCGCCAAGGTGCATAAATACACAAAACCGCATGCGGAGTGGATATGTCTGCACCATCCGAAAAGAATTTAAGCGAAACGCTGTTCAATAAAGTTCAAACGTACAAAACCCGTGAAACCTCGACCATCTCTAACTCGGGTGCCCCGTTTCCTTGTGAGCCGCAGGAACAGCACCTGATTGATGGTTTGTGCACGCCTTCATGGTTTCGTGTTCTGCGCCGGGCATTCTGGATCTGGCAGGGTGCCGAGCCGATCGAACTGGAAGAAGTTCTGGCGCGGATCGCCACCAGTGATGGTTTCCGTACCAATCCCAAACAGATTGATACTGTGCAGGGATTCGTGCCGGGAAACTGGAGTTATGAGTGGGGGCAGGTAGCTGGTGAGCATAACCGCAAAGCCAAAGAGGCTGAAGATGCCGGACAATTACGGACTGCCCGCAAAGAGTATTTCCTGGCAGCCAGATATTACTCCATCGCCAGTTATCCGCATCTGAAAGGCGATGAGCTGGCCGAACAGGCTCAGGTCATGGCTAATGTGGCTTATCGCGATGGCGGCCGTTTTTTACCGGTGCCACTGAAAGAGTTAAAAGTTCCTTTTCGCGGGAAGGAGATCAAGGGCTACCTGCACCTGCCGCACGATGACCATCCGGTGCCGCTGGTGATGGTGACGGGTGCGATAGACAGTCTGCAACTGGATTTCATCAAGCTGTATGAAAAGGTGCTGGCTCCGCTTGGTATTGGCATGTTGTCACTGGATCTGCCTGGCTGTGGCTATTCCAGCCACTGGCCACTGGTACAGGATTCCAGCCGTCTGCATCAGGCTGTGCTGCAATATCTGAAAGATGTTCCCTGGGTTGATGATCAACGTATCGGCATGGTGGGGTTCCGTCTTGGTGGTAATGTGGCTGTGCGGCTTTCCTATCTGGAGCAACTGCGCTTAAAAGCCGTGGTATGTGTCGGACCGGGGATGCACAACTATTTTACTGATCCGACACAGTTTGCCTTATCGCCACCGATGATGCGCGCCAGTCTGGCAAATCGCCTGAACATGGATGCTGCCGACTGGGATGGCTTACAAAAAAGCTGTCAGGTGTTTTCACTGAAACGGCAGGGGCTGGCGGGGGTGACGAAAACCCGGGTGCCAATTCTCAGTATCGGTCATCGCCGGGACTTTATTTGCCCGGAGTCGGATATCCGCATGCTGGCATCATCCAGTCTGAACGGTAAAGCAGTGGTGCTGGATAAAGAACCGGTTAAAGAGCAGATGAACAAGATGTTAAGCGAGATCGGTGAGTGGTTACGTTTGCATTTTAATCTCTGATTGACTGAACGCATAAAATTGCTGCGAAATTCCGTTGCAGGGGGCGGTTAGCCTCGGTATAAAGAAGCCCTTCATGGAGGGTTATCGCAGCAATGAAAAGCAAAACCATCGTCGTCAAGCTGGGCACCAGCATTCTTACCGGCGGCACACGTAAACTGGATCAGGCTCATATGGTTGAACTGGTTCGTCAGTGTGCTGCTCTGCATCGTCATGGGCATCAGGTCGTGGTTGTGACCTCCGGCGCAATTGCTGCCGGTCGTGAGAAGTTGGGTTACCCCGATCTTCCCCCCACAATGCCCAACAAACAGATGCTGGCGGCGGTGGGACAATGTCACCTGATGCAGGTATGGCAGAATCTGTTCAGCATTTACGGGCTGCAGATAGGTCAGTTATTGCTGACCCGCGCCGATCTGGAAGATCGCGAGCGTTATCTGAATGCGCGCGATACGCTGCAGACATTGCTGCACAACCGTATTATTCCTGTTATTAACGAAAATGATGCGGTCGCGATTGCCGAAATCAAAGTCGGTGATAACGACAACCTGTCAGCTCGCGCTGCGATTCTGGCCGATGCGGATTTACTGATCCTGCTGACTGACCAGAAAGGTCTGTTTACTGCTGATCCACGTACTAATCCTGATGCCACACTGATCGAGGAAGTGACCGAAATTACTGATCAACTGCGTAGTCTGGCCGGTGATAGTGTCAGTGGTCTCGGCACCGGTGGTATGTCGACTAAACTGCAGGCTGCGGATATTGCCTGCCGAGCCGGTATTGAAGTGGTCATCGCCAGTGGCAAGACTCCGGAAGTGGTGGGGCGTCTGGCTAATAATGAAAAAGTGGGTACCCGCTTTAAAGCACAGGCCAACCCGCTGGAAGGACGCAAAAGCTGGATCCTGGCCGGCCCGCAGTCACATGGCGAAATCCATATTGATGCCGGTGCGGTGAAAGCCGTTCATGACAAAGGCTCCAGCCTGTTACCGAAAGGTATCACTAAGATTGCTGGCGAGTTCGGTCGCGGTGAAGCAGTGCGTATTATCACGCCGGAAGGCAAAGAGCTGGCGCGTGGTATTACCCGTTATACTGCTGATGAATTAGAACGTGTACGCGGTCATCATTCCGATGAAATCGAATCGTGTTTAGGTTACGGCTATGGTCCGGTGGCAATCCATCGCGATGACATGGTATTGCTGTAAGGGAGAATTAGCATGAGTTTATTAGCAATGGGCAAGGCAGCCCGTGAAGCGTCATTTGAGCTGGCTGTTGCTGCTACGGCACGCAAAAATCAGGCATTGCTGGCGATGGCAGACGAACTGGAATTGCAGCAGGATGTGATCCTGGCTGCGAATGCCAAGGATATTGAAGCAGGTCGCGCTTCCGGTTTAACAGATGCCATGCTGGATCGTCTGCTACTGAATGAATCCCGTCTGGCCGGGATTGTGGCGGATGTGCGTAAAGTCGTCACGCTGGATGATCCGGTCGGTTCTGAGATTGACAGCCGCGTGCTGGAAAATGGTATGCGTCTGTCGCGTCGCCGTGTGCCGATCGGCGTGATTGGTGTCATCTATGAAGCGCGTCCGAACGTGACTATCGATATTGCGGCGCTGTGTCTGAAAACCGGTAATGCCAGCATACTGCGTGGTGGCCGTGAGACATTTAATTCCAACATGGCGCTGGTAAAGGTTATTCAGGCTGCACTGGCGAAAACCGGTCTGCCTGCGGCATCAGTGCAATATATTGAAAGCCCGGATCGTGCGCTGGTAAGCGAACTGCTGACCATGGATCAGTATGTCGACATGATCATTCCACGTGGCGGCGCGAATCTGCATCGTCTGTGTAAAGATCAGAGCACCATTCCGGTGATCATCGGTGGCTTTGGTGTCAGCCATCTGTACGTGGATGAAAGTGCCGATCTGGTACGCGCTATCGACGTGATTGATAATGCCAAAGTACAGCGTCCGTCAGCCTGTAACTCACTGGATACCTTGCTGCTGAATGAAAAAATCGCGGCTGAGATCGTGCCGGCGCTGGTTGCCCGTATGAATCAGCAGAAGGTAACGCTGGTGGCAGAGCCGGAAGCGTTTGCTTTGCTGCAGGCGGCAGGGGCTGAACAGCTACGTGCGGCAGGTGCTGAAGATTTTGATACCGAATGGCTGAGCCTGACGCTGGGTGTGAAAGTGGTCGCTGATGTCAAAGCTGCAATTGCACATCTGCAGGAACATAACGCCTGCCATTCCGATGCGATCCTGACCAACGATCTGAAGTGCGCAGAATATTTTATTAATGCTGCGGGCTCTGCTGCCGTGTATGTGAATGCCTCTACCCGTTTCACTGATGGTGCCCAATTTGGTCTGGGGGCAGAAGTTGCTGTTTCTACTCAGAAATTACATGCCCGTGGTCCGATGGGATTAACCGAGCTGACCAGTTACAAATGGATTGGTCAGGCGGATTATCTGAGCCGCAGCTGATTTACTGCCGCAATCTGAAAAAGCCACACCAGTCTTCGTGTGGCTTTTTTTATTTTTGTTTCTGTATTAACCGGGGTTTTAGTTAGTTGAACCTGCATCCGGTGCGATCTTCCGACGATAAACAAGGTATAATGCAGTATTGCCACATTTTCGTTTTAATATGCGGGTTAGTCCGCAGCCAAATTTGAACAGGTAGATAGCCGTTATGATGAAGCACAGAATTGATGTGATGATCCCGGAAGATGAATTACAGGCCAAGGTGGCAGAGCTGGGGCGTCAGATCACCGCGCATTATCAGGGAACCTCTGAACTGGTGCTGATCGGATTATTGCGTGGTTCCTGCCTGTTTCTGGCTGACTTGAGCCGGCATATCGATTTACCGGTCAGTCTCGATTTCATGACCGCGTCCAGCTATGGCAACAGCACCACTTCTTCCCGCGAAGTGCGGGTACTGAAAGATCTGGATGATGAGATCAAAGGCAAAGATGTGCTGATCGTCGAAGACATCATCGACAGCGGTTTTACCTTAAGCAAAATCCGCGACATCATCGGTCTGCGTGAACCTAAATCTCTGGCCATCTGTACGCTGCTGAATAAACCGGCACGCCGTGAAGTGCAGGTTCCGGTGGAATGGACTGGTTTTACTATTCCGGATGAATTCGTTGTGGGATATGGTATCGATTACGCACAGTTGTACCGTAACTTGCGTTTTATCGGCAAAGTGATCCCGCAAGAGTGATCTGATGCTGTTTTAAAAGCCGCCTGCGGGTGGCTTTTTTATTGGTGCAGCAAATCAGTTGTCAGCAGTTTACTCAGACGACGTGATTCGGGATGGCGCCAGCGGATACGCGGCGGAATATTCTGGGTGACTGGTGCAGACAGAGGTTTGTCTTCCATCAGTGCCATCAGCGCACTGAAAGCATTGAAGGCGAGGGCAGTGTAATCCTGAGCGATGCTGTCGATGCGCAGTGGCATAAAATCCAGCAGTTCATGATCATCAAAACTGGCCAGATGTAAGCCTTGTTGCATTTCCGGATTCTGATTCAGATATTGCAGCACGCCTTCCAGCAGAGAAAATGAAGCCGTGAACAGCGCTGCAGGTGGACGTCCAAGCTCATTGCAGACCTCTTCCATCATGTCATAACCGGAATAGGAGAAATAGTTACGCTGACGGATCCATTCTGCTCGGAGTGAAACGTTAGCCCGTTGCAGGCCGAGCTTATATCCGTCCAGCCGTTGCTTGCTCGGTGTGAGACCCGGCTCTCCGCCAAAGTAGTAGACTTCGTCCGGATGTTGCGAGGCTAACACCTGGATCAGATTAGCGGTCGCACCGGTGGCATCGGTCATGATCAGCGGCAGGCTGGAATCACCAATCTGGCGGCCGAGTTGTACGACCGGCACATAGCTGTGGATCTTGCTGTAAGCTTCGTCGCTGGTGTTACTGGAAATAACAATCAGGCCGTCTACCTGGCGTTGCAGCAGATTGTTCACGACCACTCTTTCCTGCTCCGGATCATCATCTGAACAGGCAATGATGATCTGAATTCCGACATTGCGAAACAGCGATTCCAGCTCCCGCGCCAGACTGGCATTCGTGAACTGGGTCAGAAAGGGGAGCACCAGACCAATGGTATGGCTGCGTGAAGAACGCAAGGCACGGGCGTGGAAACTGGGCTGGTAGCGGTGTTCCTCAGCAATCGACAGGATCCGTTGCTGTGTTTCTTCCGACACCCGGTATTCATCACCTTTGCCGTTTAATACCAAACTGGCGGTCGCCTTAGAGACGCCCGCTAATTCTGCGATGTTACTAATGGTAATACGGTTTGGTTGTTTCACATCTGATCCGGTAACGGGAAGCTTTTTCATTCTATCACGCATGATGACAACAACCAGTGATGAATTGAGAGCTGTCCGTGTCCCTGCCAGCGCAGATTTTGTTTTGCCGGATCTGGGAAATAGCGTGCAGTCATACAGGCTTCACCGTCATTGATAAACAACTCCAGCGAAGAGCTGTCGAGCAGCAGTTGCAATGACTGCAGTGTGCCAAACCAGTAACGTGATTCCTGTTCCTGCGTACGCCAATTAAGACGGGTCAGTGTCAGACATTCACCATCCCAGTTTAGTGTCGCATTATCCCGCAGTGATAACGTGAAGGGGCCATTAACCCCGATCAGCAGTTCTGCTGATACAGCGGTCATTTCCGGTGCTTCACCGGCTGTTCCCTGCCATTGGCTGCCGTTACCCTGACGCAGTTGTTGCAGCTCTTTAACCGGTTGCTGATACAGAATGCCATTGCGTAAGAAAAGTTCGCGCGGGCAGGTCATGCTGTTGACCCAACCGTATTTCACGGTAGGTTGCGCCAGTTCGTTATCATCCGGCAAACCAAGCCAGCCAAACATCAGGCGACGGCCATCGGCTGTTTCGGTGGTTTGCGGGGCGTAAAACTCAAATCCGAGATCCAGTTCGCGGAACTGACCGTGCGGGAATTTTGCCTGCTGATAATCCAGCTCTCCGACAAAATAGCCACACTGATGCAGATTCAGATAGCGATACTTTTCGGCGGCCAACCCTTGCGGGCAGCAGAGCAGCACATCCTGACCGTTAAGATGAAATAGGTCCGGACATTCCCACATATAACCAAATTCTTTTAATCCATTCAGATGAGTACCAGCAATTTCGCCTAGGCATTCCCACTGCTGCAGATCTTCTGAACGGTAAAACAGGACCTTGCCTTTGATTTCCGGTGACTGAGCCGCCAGCACCATGTACCAGAGTCCGTCGTGTTGCCAGACTTTCGGATCGCGGACATGACCGGTGTAACCTTCCGGCAGCGCGATAACCGGGCCCAGTTTCTGGTAAGTACCATCGCTGTTTTCACTGGCCAGACACTGATAAGCAGTTCTGGAACCATCGGCGTATTTGACATTGCCGGTGTAGATCAGCGTGATTTTGTCACTGTTCAGTACCGCAGAACCGGAATAACAACCGTTGATCTCATACTCTTCCGTCGGCAGCAGGGCGACCGGTTCGTGACACCAATGAACTAAATCGGCAGAACTCCAGTGTCCCCACCATTTGGCGCCATGACGACAGGCGAGGGGGTTCCATTGATAGAACAGATGATAACGACCGTGTGCCTCAATGAAACCGTTAGGATCATTCAGCAGGCCAACCGGTGGTGCCAGATGCCAGTGCAGGCGATGCGGGTCACTGGCGGCAATAAGTTGCCCGGTCATTAACGACCGGGCCAGTTGTTTCAGTAAAGAAACTTCAGACATTATTCAGCGTCCGTGTTGTAACGCAGTACAGTGGCGATAGCGAAGGCGGCACCGAACGCGATAACCATACCAATCATATAGGTCAGTACTGAGCTGGATTGCACGATGGCGATACCAGGAATACCGGTCAGACCTACTGCAGTCATACCTACTTTGCTGGCAACAACCCAGGCACCACCCAGTGCACCACCGGCCAGAGCAGCCAGGAATGGCTTCACAAAGCGCAGGTTGATACCGAAGATAGCGGCTTCTGTGATACCCAGCAGACAGGAGAGGCCAGCCGGAACTGCAATAGATTTAATACGGACATCTTTGGTTTTAAAGTAAACCGCCAGACAAGCACCACCTTGCGCCACGTTCGCCATAGCCCAGATTGGCAGCAGGAAGTTCACGCCTACGCTCTTGTCAGCCAGCAGACCCAGTTCAATCGCATGGAAGCTGTGGTGAATACCGGTGATAACAATCGCTGAGTAAGTACCGCCGAACAGCAGACCAGCTAACCAGCCAGCGTGTTCATACAGGTTTGTCAGAACGAAAGTGATACCTTCACCCAGCCCACGGCCTGCCGGGCCGATGAACAGCAGAGAAACAAAACCGGTGATCACAACTGTCAGGAACGGAGTCAGAATAAGATCTAATGAATCCGGAATAACGCGACGCAGTTGTTTTTCCAGATGGCTCATGAACCATACCGCGATCAATACCGGGAAGACGGTACCCTGATAACCGATCATCGCTACGTCCATACCCATAAAGCTCATGGTTTTAAAACCACTGCCAACGGTCCAGGCGTTAGTCAGAGCCGGATGGGTCAGAATGCCACCCAGTGTTGCCCCCAGATAAGGGTTACCACCGAATTCCCGCGCAGCAGTAAAGCCGATCAGGATAGGCAGGATGATAAATGCCGCCGAGCTGAACATGTCCAGCATGATGAAAATGGCGCTGTCAGCGTTGGCCCAGCCGTAAGTCCGGACCAGACCCAGTGTTCCCATCAGCAGACCAGATGCAACAATCGCTGGGATGATAGGCACAAAAATATTCGACAGCGTACGGGCCGCGCGTTGCACGATGTTCAGTTTCTGTGTTGCCAGTTTTTTCACATCACCTTCACTGGCCTGACTGATGCCCGCAACAGCAGTAAAAGCGGCATAGACTTTATTTACAATGCCGGTACCAAAAATGATCTGGATTTGTCCCGCATTACTGAAGCAGCCTTTTACGCCGTCAACCTGTTCGATGGCGCTTTTATTAATTTTGTTATCGTCCTGCAAAACCAGACGTAAACGTGTTGCGCAGTGGGCTGCACTGACGATATTCTCTTTGCCACCCAGCAATGGGATCAGCTCATTTGCTACAGAAGTTACATTCATGATTTTCCTCTTTAATGGATGTAACCGGTTAAATGTCATAACGGGGGCTCAATCCGTTACGACACTAACCGATGCTGTTTCACAACAGCGGCTTTGGGGTGATATCGTGCGACCTGGTCTGTTTTGCTGTAGGGGTGAAATCAGGCCAGGAAGCACACTCTTCTCAGGAACTCGTTACTAATTAAAATCTTTTACTTCTTCAGTATCGCCGCATTTCAAACCTAAAACCCAAGTCCGATTTGCCATGTCAATTCTTCACTGATTACGTGATATTTAGTTTACTAAAACGGTTTAGCTAAACAACTAAACTCGCTAAACCGTTTTAGCAAATGCGATCGATCTAACAAAATTTAATCAATAAGGTTCCTTTTGGTTCTACCTTTGCCATTAGCCGGATTGATCTTGATCAGGTTATAATCGGAGTGTCTGCCTCGTGCATTACCTCTCTCTAATATGAAGAACACTGACACTATGCTTGCTCTCGATATTCATCAATTACGCAAAACCTATCAGGGAGGCGTTGAAGCCCTGAAAGGGATTGATCTTGCGGTGGAAGAAGGTGATTTTTATGCCTTGCTTGGTCCGAACGGCGCAGGAAAATCCACCACCATTGGCATCATCAGCTCACTGGTCAATAAAACCTCCGGCTCAGTCAAAGTCTTTGGCTATGACATAGATACACACCTGGAAGATGCTAAATCACAGATTGGTTTAGTACCGCAGGAGTTTAATTTCAGCCAGTTCGAGAAAGTTGAGCAAATTGTGGTGCAACAGGCTGGCTTCTACGGTGTTCCCCGTAAAGTTGCGGAGGAAAGAGCGGAAAAATATCTGACACAACTCGATTTGTGGGAAAAACGGGATAAGCAGGCCCGCACTTTGTCCGGTGGTATGAAACGTCGTCTGATGATTGCCCGTGCATTGATGCATCAGCCGAAACTGCTGATTCTGGACGAACCTACGGCAGGTGTTGATATTGAGATCCGCCGGTCTATGTGGTCGTTTCTGCAAGATCTGAATGCCGAAGGGGTCACCATCATTCTGACCACCCACTATCTGGAAGAAGCGGAAATGCTATGCCGCAATATCGGCATCATCGACAAAGGCCAGATTGTGGAAAACACCAGCATGCGTAATCTGCTGAGTAAATTGCAGGTTGAAACCTTCCTGTTTGATCTGGATCGCCCGGCGGCAGATGTTCAGCTGACAGGCTTTAAATCGCATCCGGTCGGTGAACAGTCTCTGGAAGTGGAAATTCAGAAGAGTGACGGGCTGAACAGCGTATTTGAGCAACTGAATAACCAGAAAATCAAAGTATTGAGTATGCGCAATAAAGCCAACCGCTTAGAAGAGTTGTTTGTTTCATTAGTAGAAAAAGGACGTCAGGCATGAAAAGCGCCGTTTACTGGATCGCGTTCCAGAGCTTGGTTCGTAAAGAGATCAATCGTTTCACCCGGATCTGGGTGCAAACCTTAGTACCGCCAGCGATCACGATGACGCTGTATTTTGTCATCTTCGGAAACCTGATCGGCAGCCGGATTGGTGACATGCATGGCGTGAGCTACATGCAGTTTATCGTACCGGGTCTGATCATGATGGCGGTGATCACTAACTCTTATTCCAATGTTTCATCGTCATTCTACAGCGCAAAATTCCAGCGCAATATTGAAGAACTGCTGGTGGCACCGGTGCCGAATTATCTGATCATCTGGGGTTTTGTCGCGGGTGGCGTGGCGCGGGGGATGTGTGTCGGCGCAATTGTTACGGCTGTTTCACTGTTTTTTGTGCCGTTGCAGGTTCATGATCCCCTGGCTGTCTTTTTTATGCTGGTGCTGACGGCCACGTTGTTTTCGCTGGGTGGCTTGCTGAATGCCATTTTTGCGAAAAGTTTTGATGACATCAGTATCATTCCGACATTTGTGCTGACACCGCTGACCTATCTGGGTGGGGTGTTTTATTCTATCGAATTATTGCCACCGTTCTGGCAGGCCGCATCACATGTAAACCCGATCATTTATATGATCAACGGCTTCCGCTACGGCTTTATCGGTATTTCTGATGTACCAATGTGGATGTCTTATCTGGTGGTTTCGCTGTTTATTCTGGCGTTGTATGCCACATGCTGGCAACTGGTGAAAAAGGGAACCGGTCTGCGTCACTAACTCAGGCGTAAATTGCAGCTAACAAAAAGCCTACCGAAGTAGGCTTTTTTACTATGCATTGTCTGAATTAATGTTCGAACATTGCAGAGATAGATTCTTCGTTGCTGATACGGCGAATAGCTTCTGCCAGCATTGGAGCCAGAGTCAGCTGTTTCACTTTACCGAGGGCGCGAATTTCGTCGGTCAACGGAATAGAATCAGTAATGATCACTTCATCAATGACTGATTCAGCAATATTTTTTGCTGCCAGACCAGAGAAGATTGGGTGTGTAGCATATGCGAATACACGTTTTGCACCGCGCTCTTTCAGAGCTTCAGCTGCTTTACACAATGTACCGCCAGTGTCGATCATATCATCAACGATAATGCAGTCACGATTCGCTACATCACCAATCAGGTGCATAACCTGAGAGACGTTGGCGCGTGGACGGCGTTTGTCGATGATCGCGATGTCAGTATCATCCAGCAGTTTAGCGATAGCACGGGCACGTACTACACCACCGATGTCCGGAGATACAACCACAGGATCTTCCAGTTGACGTGATTTCATGTCTTCCAGCAGAACCGGGCTACCGAATACGTTGTCAACAGGCACATCAAAGAAGCCCTGGATCTGCTCAGCGTGCAAATCAACAGTCAATACGCGGTCAACACCAACGCTGGACAGAAAATCAGCAACAACTTTCGCAGTAATTGGTACACGTGAAGAACGTACACGACGATCCTGACGAGCATAGCCAAAGTAAGGAATTACCGCAGTAATACGACCTGCGGATGCACGACGCATCGCATCGACCATAACAATCAGTTCCATCAGATTGTCATTGGTAGGGGCACAGGTTGATTGAATGATGAATACATCACTACCACGTACATTTTCGTTGATTTGTACGCTGATCTCTCCATCGCTGAAGCGACCTACGGCTGCACTGCCAAGTTTAGTGAAGAGGCGGTCGGCAATCTTTTGCGCTAATTCCGGTGTGGCGTTACCGGCAAACAGCTTCATGTCAGGCACGGGATTAAACCTCTGGGTTTGTCCAGTTGGGGGTGAAGGTTAGCAGGAAATGTTGACGGCTAAGTCATTTCAAGCATAAACCTATTGCAAAACGACATGGAGGGGTGATAAGTTTTCCCCCTTGGCTACAAAACCTTGTAACCATGTCGGCATCAACGCCAAGACTGCCCGGGCCTCGTGCTCGTGTTCGAATTCTGCAAAAACACATGCACCAGTGCCGGTCATTCTCGACGGCGCGTATTCTATCAACCAGCGTAAGGCCTTTTCAACCTCGGGGTAATTCTTTTTCACCAACGGTTCACAATCGTTATGCCAGTTACCCTGCTGTAATTCACTCCAGCTCTGCTTGGGAGTGTCCCGTTTGAGATCTTTATGCCGGAATATATCTGCAGTAGATACATGACATTCAGGCACTAATACCAGATACCATTTTTGAGCAACTTCAACAGGTTGTAGTTTTTCACCAACACCTTCAGCAAATGCGGCATGTCCGCGGACAAACACCGGAACATCTGCGCCAAGCTGACGACCCAGCTCAGCCAGTTCATCCACAGAAAGATTTATTTTCCAGAGATAATTCAGCGCGACCAGCGTTGTAGCTGCGTCGGAGGAACCACCACCAATACCGCCCCCCATAGGCAGACGTTTGTCCAGTTCGACCATCACACCCAGAGGTTGCGTGGAATATTGTTTCAGCAGCATGGCGGCCCGATAGATCAGGTTCTGCTCCGGCGGGACGTCTGCCAGTGCCGGTTTAATATCCACCTGGTTACTGTTATTGATATGAAAACGTAACCAGTCACAGTGATCGAGAAAGATAAATAGCGTCTGCAATTCATGATAACCGTCACTGCGACGGCCATTCACATGTAAAAACAGATTCAGTTTGGCGGGAGCCGGCCAGGCGATGTTTTCAGGTGCACTCATTATTTTGCCAGTTCCCACTCATTAATCACCAGACGCAATTCGGTTTGCTGACCTTTAAACGTAATGTTCTCCGGCATCATCCAGCCATTAACAGGCTGATACGTCTGATATTGCATCTGCCAGAGAGCTGTTTTGATTTGGGTAACCTGACCGGTCGGATTGATCTGATAATCCGTATCTCCGGGCAGTCCTTTTATCCACATCGGTAACTTGTAGACCGGCATTTGCCAGCCGGTCAGACGGTAAACCAGATATTCAGCATCTGTTCCGCGGTATTCCTGCCCTTTATCATCGATAATGACGATCTGCTCGCCGGTTTTTCGCATCTCCATGACCCGGGTACCGAGCAAACTGGTCAGATTAAGATGATAGTCATCTCCGTCCTGCTGCCAGCGAATGCGTACTGAGCCTTTTTTCTCCGGCGTGATGATGGCGAGTTTGCCGGAAATGGTCCAGTGGGTAACTGACTCCAGCTTTTCACGTTGCTGGCGCCAGTTGGTGTTATCGGGTTGCTGCTGACGAGAACTACAGGCGGTAAGTATCAGCAGGCAGAAAATCAGTGTCAGGTGTTGTAATTGTTTCACGACGCCTCCTTTGACGATGCGACAGTATAGGCGCTGGCGCTTCGCTTTCAAAGATCCCCGCTTTTTCGTAGAATGAGCACCTTAAATTTGCTGACGAGTCCACGGCCTGATGCATCATCTGTTTGTGCTGGGGGTAAACCATAAAACGGCGTCATTATCATTGCGTGAACGGGTCGCCTTTGGTCCGGAACGTATTGATGATGCTTTGACGGCGTTAACATCGGTTCCCGGTGTCAGGGAAGGGGTGATTCTTTCCACCTGTAACCGCACTGAACTTTACTGCGCTGTTGATAGCGGCGCCAGTGAAGAGGTTGCGCTATGGCTATCGCGTTTCCAGCATCTGACTGACGATGAATTACAGCCGGCACTGTATCAGTTGCAGGATGCTGAGGCGGTGCGTCATCTGATGCGTGTCGCAGCAGGACTTGATTCGCTGGTGCTCGGTGAACCGCAGATATTGGGTCAGGTAAAACAGGCACTGGATACAGCCAGTAAGCAAGGATCGGTAAAAGGGCTCTTAAACCGGCTGTTTCAGCGGACTTTCAGTGTGGCAAAACGGGTTCGCACTGAGACTGAGATTGGCGCCTATGGTGTGTCTGTCGCTTATGTGGCCGTAACGCTGGCCCGGCAGATTTTCGGTGATCTCTCTCAGGTGAAGGTATTGCTGATCGGTGCCGGAGAAACCATTGAACTGGTAGGGCAACACTTGCATGGGCAGTCGGTATCGCAAATGACGGTGGCTAACCGGACATTACTGCGGGCGCAGGCGATAGCCGGTGCCTGGCAGGCTGATGTGATCACTCTGAATGAGATCCCGCAGGTATTACCGGATGTTGATCTGGTGATCAGTTCGACCGCCAGTCCATTGCCAATTCTGGGTAAAGGTATGGTCGAGCGGGCACTGAAACAGCGCCGGAACAAACCAATGCTGCTGATTGATATCGCTGTTCCCCGTGATATTGAAGAAGAGGTCGGTGAGTTATCCGATGCTTATCTGTATACGGTGGATGATCTGCAAAACATAGTGGCTGAAAATCAGCGCCATCGGGAACATGCAGCCCGGCAGGCTGAGCAGATAGTGCAGGATGAGCGGGAGCAGTTCATGAACTGGTTCCGTAGTTTGTCAGCTCAAACGCAGGTGCGTACTTACCGTGAGCAGGCAGATGCTATTCGTCAGGAGCAGTTAGCACAGGCATTACGCAAACTCGAACAGGGTGATGATGCCACTGCGGTGTTAGCTGAATTCAGCGAGCGGCTGACTAACAAGTTAATTCATGCCCCGACGGAAGCTTTACGTCAGGCAGGTGAGGCCGGAGATAAAACCTCACTGTCACTATTGAGTCAGGCACTACGGCTCGACGAAAAGAATTAAATATCAGGCGAATTGCACTGATAAAAAACAAATATAAACAGGAATGCTATGAAAGAAACAGTGATCAGAAAACTGGAAGGACTGATGGAGCGCTATGAAGAAGTTCAGGCGCTGCTGGGTGAACCGAATGTGGTTTCCGATCAGGATAAATTCCGTGCTCTGACCCGGGAGTATTCGCAACTGGGTGTAGTGGTTGCGGGTTTCCAGCAATATCAGCAGGCAGAAGCTGATCTGCAGGCGATTGAAGAAATGTTGTCTGGCGATGATGCCGAAATGAAAGCCATGGCACAGGAAGAACTGGCGGAAGCTAAACAGCTGATTGAGCGTGTGGAAGCTGAATTACAGGTATTACTGCTGCCGAAAGATCCGAAAGATGACAGTAACTGCTTCCTGGAAATTCGTGCCGGTGCAGGTGGTGACGAAGCGGCCATTTTCGCCGGTGATCTGTTCCGCATGTACTCCAAATATTCTGAACGCCGCGGCTGGCGCATGGAGATCATGAGTACCAGCGATGGCGAACATGGCGGCTATAAAGAGATCATCGTCCGTATGGAAGGCGACAGCGTTTACGGGGTCATGAAGTTTGAATCCGGTGGTCATCGTGTGCAGCGTGTACCTGAAACCGAATCTCAGGGCCGTGTGCATACCTCTGCCTGTACCGTAATGGTGTTGCCGGAGATCCCGGAAAAAGAGATCCCGGAAATCAATCCGGCCGATCTGCGTATTGATACCTTCCGTGCCTCGGGTGCCGGTGGTCAGCACATCAACAAAACTGACTCTGCGATCCGTATTACCCATATTCCAACCGGTACTGTAGTTGAATGTCAGGATGAGCGTTCACAGCACAAGAACAAGGCGCGGGCGATGTCGGTGCTTGCCGCACGTCTGGCGCAGCAGGAAGAAGATAAACGTCGTGCTGAAGCTGATTCCACACGTCGCAGTATTCTGAGTACCGGTGATCGTTCAGACCGTATCCGCACGTATAACTATCCACAGGGACGAGTCAGTGATCATCGCATCAACCTGACACTGTATCGTTTGTCAGAAGTGATGGAAGGAGATTTAGACAGTCTTCTCAAACCGCTGCTGCAGGAATATCAGGCCGATCAGCTGGCCGCATTGTCAGAGAATAACTAATGCAAATAGCTTCCCTGCGTCAGCAGTTGATCCAGCGGTTTTCGGATAGTGACAGTGCCGCACTGGATGCGGACTGTCTGTTATGTGCCGTATTAAGTTGTACCCGTACTTATCTGCGTACCTGGCCGGAGCAGGAGTTGACGCCGGAGCAGGTTGCGCAGGTTGAACAACTTGCTGTCCGTCGTGAACAGGGTGAGCCGGTTGCCTATATTCTCGGTGTGCGTGAATTCTGGTCACTGCCGTTACAGGTTTCCCCGGCGACACTGATCCCGCGTCCGGATACTGAAGCGTTGGTGGAATGGGCGCTGACGCTGTTGTCGGAACAAGGACAAGGTCAGAAAGCGCTGGATCTGGGAACGGGTACCGGAGCGATTGCTCTGGCACTGAAATCAGAGTTCCCGGCACTGGCTATGTGGGCGCTGGAACGTGAACCTGCCGCGCTGGAACTGGCGCGCCGTAATGCTGCCCGGCTGGGATTTTCTGTCAATTTTCTGGCGAGTAACTGGTTTTCTGCGCTGAATGAGCGGAATTTCCAGCTGATTGTTTCCAATCCGCCATATATTGATGCCGCTGACCCGCATCTGGCACAGGGTGATGTGCGGTTTGAGCCTCATTCTGCTTTAGTGGCTGATGAAGATGGTCTGGCTGATATACGACAAATTATTGATCAGGCTCCGGAATATTTAGCTGCTGGTGGCTGGTTGCTGCTGGAACATGGCTGGCAACAGGCTGAAGCGGTGCGTGACTTATTGTCGGCCCGTGGTTTTCAGGCCATCACAACCAAATCGGATTTAGGTGGTCAGGATCGGGTTTCCGGCGGTCAGTGGCCTGGTGATGTTGCAGGGTAGTACGCAAATGAACATTACACACGATACTGATTTTGAAGGGCTGGATATTGCCATGCTGGCATTGATGGCCTCAGAAGATGTGCAGGATCAACCGGTATTGATCGACGGATTGCAGCGGCTACGCGCTTTGTGTACGGAGCTCCGGCCTTATATCACGGCCCCTGATGATAAAGGGCGCCGTGAGCAACTGCTGCATGCGTTCTATCATGAATTGCAATTTTCAGGTGACTGGCAGAATTACTATGCACCGGAAAACTGTCTGCTGGATCAGGTGCTGATGCAGCGTACTGGTTTGCCGATTACGCTGGGTATCGTGTTAATGCATCTGGCTCATTCGATAGAATTGCCGGTGCGTGGTGTTTGCTTCCCGGGTAACTTTCTGCTGCTGTTTCCGGAAAGTAAGCCTGTATTAATCGATCCGTTTACCGGCGAAGAGTGGGATTATGCGCAGCAGTCATTAATGCTGCGGGCAACCCTCGGTGATTTAACCCGGATGGATAGCAAATATACCAGAGAGACGGATCAGCGTCAGATAATGTCACGTTTGTTGAGCGTGACCAAAGGTTGTATGTTACAAAGTCGTTGTTTGCCGGAGGCGTTACGCTGCAGCGAGGTTTTGCTGGCTATGAACCCCGATGACCCCTATGAGATCCGCGATCGCGGGCTGGTATATGAACAGCTGGAGTGTCCGCAGCTGGCAGCTCATGATTACACATATTTTATTGAACAATGTCCGCAGGATCCGGTTGCTGCCGTGCTCAAAGTACAGCTGGCGATGCTGGATCATGACGCCATAATTTTTCACTGATGGAGTGATGAATGAAACAGAAAGTCGTTCAGTTTAACGGAATCAATGTTGCTAATGATCAGCCATTCGTACTGTTTGGTGGCATGAATGTACTGGAATCACGGGATCTGGCGATGTCGATCTGTGAAACCTATGTCACCGTAACTGAAAAACTGGGCATCCCTTTGGTATTTAAAGCCAGCTGGGATAAAGCCAACCGCTCCTCAGTTCATTCCTACCGTGGTCCGGGCATGGAAGAAGGGCTGCGTATTTTTGAAGAACTGAAGAAAACTTTCGGTGTCAGCCTGATCACTGATGTGCATGAAACATGGCAAGCCAAGCCGATCGGCGAAGTAGTGGATGTGCTGCAATTACCGGCTTTCCTGGCTCGTCAGACTGATCTGGTGGAAGCGCTGGCTAAAACCGGTAACGTTATCAATGTGAAAAAACCGCAGTTCCTGAGCCCGGGACAGGTTAAGAACATCGTTGAGAAATTCGCTGAATGCGGTAACGACCGTATTATTCTGTGTGAGCGCGGTGTGAATTTCGGTTACGACAATCTGGTCGTCGACATGCTGGGCTTCGGCGTGATGAAAGATGCCAGTCAGGGCAGCCCGGTGATTTTTGACGTAACGCATTCCCTGCAGTGCCGTGATCCGCTGGGTGCGGCTTCAAGTGGTCGTCGTGAGCAGGTTACTGAACTGGCTCGCGCCGGGATGGCTGTTGGTCTGGCTGGCTTGTTTATTGAGTCACATCCTGATCCGGAACATGCACGTTGTGATGGCCCTAGCGCATTGCCACTGGATAAGCTGGAGCCATTCCTGCAACAGATGAAAGCCATTGATGATCTGGTGAAGAGCTTCGCTCCGCTGGAAACCCGCTAAGTATTAATGCTTTCCTTTTCTTAAAGCCCCGCTCCGGGGCTTTTTTGATTTCTGCCGTCCGATCACCGTTATCGCGTAAACGATCAGCAACCAGTATGGCTTCTTAGACGGGTCCACGTAATGACAAACAGGATCTGCTAATATCCGCACATTGTACTTTATCGATGAAGTATCTGTTGTGAGTCATCATGAATTGGAAGCAAGTGTCTTTTCGGTACTGGATCAGCTGATCCAGCCCGGACGCTTACTGGTTGGATTCAGCGGCGGTCTTGATTCCCGCGTGTTGCTTGAATTGCTGGCCCGTTATACCTGTCAGAGAGGCGGTTTTTCTCTGCAGGCGGTGCATGTGCATCATGGTTTAAACCCTAAGGCTGACCAATGGCTAACCCATTGCGCACAGGTTTGCGGTGCACTGTCGGTACCATTCACTGCAAAACGTGTTGAGATTGAGAAAAAGCCCCGGCAAAGTCTTGAAGATCTTGCCCGTCAGGCCCGCTACGATGTTTTCCGTCAAAATCTTCCGGAAGGTGGGGTCTTGCTCACTGCGCACCATCAGGATGATCAGCTGGAAACTTTGCTGCTGGCACTGAAGCGGGGCTCCGGCCCTCGCGGCTTATCCGCGATGCCGGTAAAGACAGCATTTGCTGCCGGACACCTTGTGCGGCCTTTGCTTACCTTCAGCCGGCAGCAATTGTCTGACTGGGCTATCAGTCAGCAGTTAAGCTGGATTGAGGATGACAGTAATCAGGATGAGCGTTTTGATCGCAATTTCCTGCGTCAGAAAGTGGTCCCCTTACTGCGTCAGCGCTGGCCGGAGATTACCGCTACAGCCAGCCGTACCGCCAGCTTATGTGCCGAACAGGAAACCTTGCTGGATGAAATGGCACAACAGGATCTGATGGCAAGTCAGCATCCGGACGGGAGTTTGGATATACGCCTGCTGGAAAACTTTTCGCTGGCACGACGTCATCAGTTGCTGCGTTTCTGGCTGCGACAGCAGACCGGCACGGTTCCGTCTCAGGTTCAATTGCAGAAGATCTGGCCGGAAGTTGCATCAGCCCGGGAGGACGCCACACCGGAACTAGTCTGGCTGAAAGGGATTATCCGGCGATATCAGCACCGGTTGTATCAGGTGGATGCGGATGCCAGCACCTCGATCACTCCGCCAATACTGAGACTGCAGATTGATACGCCACTGTCCTTACCTGGCGGTATTTTGACCTTGCGTTCTGATCATTCCGCACATGCGCAACTGCGTATGCCCGCAATCAATGAACCGCTTTCAGTGGTATTTAATTTGCCGGGCTCGGTGAAGGCCCATCCAGTCGGACGACAACACTCCAGAGAATTGAAGAAACTCTGGCAGGAGTATGGCATAGCACCCTGGTTACGCAGCACAGTGCCGGTGATTTGTTATCAGGATAAGGTCGCCGCAGCAGTTGGCGTGTTCATTTGTCAGGAATATTGTTGTCCGGAAGACAGTAATGGTCTCCGGATTGATTGGCTGCCAAATAGCTGACATAAAAAAACCGGCCTGAGAGGCCGGTTTATCAGACAGATGATTATTTGGTCAGTTGCGCTTTGATTTTCGCAATGATTTCATCAATAGCAACTTCAGTTTTATCACCGCTGCGACGGTATTTGTATTCAACAACACCGTTATCAATACTGCGGTCGCCAATCACGATAGAGTGGGGAATACCAATCAGTTCCATATCGGCAAACATCACGCCCGGACGTTCTTTGCGATCATCCAGCAGTACTTCTACACCTGCGGCCTGCAGTTCGTTGTAGAAACGCTCAGCCAGTTCCTGTACGCGCTCTGATTTATGCATGTTCATTGGAATAATCACAACCTGGAATGGCGCGATAGCATCGGTCCAGATAATGCCGCGATCATCAAAGTTCTGTTCAATGGCGGCGGCAACCACACGGGTCACACCGATACCATAACAGCCCATTTCCATGACGGTGGCTTTACCGGCTTCGTTCAGTACGGTCGCGTTCATAGCTTCGGAATATTTAGTACCGAGCTGGAAAATATGACCTACTTCGATACCACGTTTCAGCAGCAGAGTGCCTTTACCGCATGGGCTTGGATCACCTTCCACAACATTACGGATGTCGGCAACTTCATAACCCTGAACATCGCGATCCCAGTTCATACCAGTCATGTGGAAGTCGTTTTCGTTTGCACCACAGATAAAATCAGCCAGATGAGCGGCGCTGCGATCAACAATCACGCGGCATTGCAGATTTTGCGGGCCGATAGAACCGGCATCACAACCAGCAACGGCACGGATCTCTTCTTCACTGGCAAATGTCAGTGGTGCAGCAACACCGGCAATTTTTTCTGCTTTGATTTCGTTCAGCTCATGGTCGCCACGCAATACCAGCGCGATTACACCGGCCTTACCTTGTTCATCTTCTTCACCTTTGACCAGCAACGTTTTAACCGTTTGCTGTTCAGCCACTTTCAGGTAAGCAGATACTTCAGCAATAGTATGTGCATCTGGTGTGGCGATTTTGGTTGCTGATTCTGCTGGTGCAGGGCGTTCACCGGCCGGGGCCAGTGCTTCCGCCATTTCAACGTTAGCGGCGTAATCAGACTCGGTAGAGAACGCAATCAGATCTTCACCGCTGTTAGCCAGCACGTGGAATTCATGCGAGCCAGTACCACCGATTGAGCCGGTGTCTGCCAGTACAGGACGGAAATCCAATCCCATGCGGGAGAAAATATTGCAGTAGGCCTGATGCATTTTGCCGTAGGTTTCTACCAGGCTTTCTTTATTCATATGGAAAGAATAAGCATCTTTCATGGTGAACTCACGACCACGCATAACACCGAAACGCGGGCGGACTTCATCACGGAATTTGGTCTGGATCTGATACAGATTCAGAGGCAGTTGTTTGTAGCTGTTTACTTCATAGCGAACCAGCGCAGTTACAACTTCTTCATGCGTCGGGCCTAATACAAAAGGACGGTTGTGACGGTCAGTCAGACGGCACAGTTCCGGACCATATTGTTCCCAGCGGCCTGATTCCTGCCATAATTCCGCTGGCTGAACGACAGGCATAGAAACCTCAATTGCACCTGCCTTATTCATTTCTTCACGCACGATAGCTTCAACTTTGTGTAACACACGCAGACCGGTTGGCAGCCAGGTGTACAGGCCGGAAGCCAGTTTCCGGATCATCCCGGCACGCAGCATAAGCTGGTGACTGATCACTTCTGCATCATTCGGTGTTTCTTTGAGCGTGGAAAGCAGATATTGGCTGGTACGCATGCTGGATCCTTCGTTTATTGAGCGTTAACCCGGCATCATCGCCGGTTATATTCTGAAATTGGGGCAAAATTCTAGCAGGCTGCGGGATAACCCCCCAAGGGAAAAATGATCAAGGCGGAGAAAAGCAGCGCGATTCGCCGGAAAAATGACTTTTGTGATATGCTGACAATAATGACAGAAGGGGAGTAGTTAAACCATGCGCTATCAGGTCGATACCCACACTCATACCCTGGCCAGCTCGCACGCCTACAGCACGATCCATGATTATATTGCCGAAGCCAAACGCAAAGGCATCGTCTTATTTGCCACTACAGACCACGGTCCGGACATGGCTGATGCACCACATGCCTGGCATTTCATCAATTCACGGGTGATTCCGCGAATGGTTGATGGTGTTGCTATCCTGCGCGGTATAGAAGCCAACATCAAAGATGAATTTGGTGAAATTGACTGCAATGAAAAAATGCTGAATGAATTAGATATTGTTCTGGCTGGTTTTCATGAACAGGTTTTTGCACCGAAAGATCGTGACACCAATACCCGGGCCATGATCAACGCGATGAAAAAAGGCCTGGTCCATGTGATTACCCATCCGGGTAATCCAAAATTTCCGATTGATATTCATGCCGTGGCCGAGGCAGCAGCAAAATATAATGTTGCTCTGGAGATCAATAACTCCTCCTTTCTGCATTCACGGGTAGGCAGTGATGTTAACTGTACAACTATAGCCAAAGCAGTCCGCGATGCCGGTGGTTGGGTGAGTCTGGGCTCGGATTCGCATATTGCGTACAGTCTGGGTGAGCTGGATATGAGTCTGGCAATTCTGGATGATGTTGATTTTCCGGCTGATCGGGTGTTAAACCGTAGCCCTCGGGTATTACTTGATTTTCTGGAGTCCCGGGGCAAACCGCATATTCCTGAATTTGCCGGGTTATAGCCAATAACAAATGGAGCCAATATGGCTCCATTTACGTTATTTAGTCTGTTGTTTGATCTCTTCGGCTTGTTTATCTGCTGCCTGTTGTAATGTCTGCTCAACTTTTTTGGCATCATCCAACGGCTTCAGCTGATCTTTCAGGATCGTATCCTGCGGACTGGGTTTTTCTGCTGGCGGCTCATGTCCTGCATCACACCCAGTAGATAAAAACAGTAATACCGACAGCACAAAACTCACATACCATGCTGCATGTATCATGATTTAACTCCTTCCTCGAGATCTGTAATGGCACAAATGGTGGCAATCCCACTTTTTACTTGCCAGTTGATATTAAAAGTCAGCAAGCGGACACCGTAGATTTTATCGTCATCATTCTGCTTGCGGTAGGCTGGACGTGGATCCTGTGCGATAACCTGCTGTAAGAATTCTTTAAACCCCGGGTGGGTTGCCGAAATTTTCTGACAACGGATATCCATTTCCCCGGTAAAACTTACCGGCATTGTAACCGGAGCTTCGGGAGCAAAACCGCCACGAGCCTGAGGCAGACTGTCAACAAAGGGGAGATAGGGTTTTATATCGACAATCGGTGTTCCATTGACCAGATCAACGCCACCCAGTTCCAGCCATACCCGGTTGCCTTGCTGATGAATTGCTTTTAACTCAACCACAGATAATCCCACCGGGTTAGGACGGAAAGGACTGCGCGATGCAAATACGCCTACGCGCTGATTACCACCTAACCGGGGAGGGCGAACCGTAGGATGCCATTCATCGGTTCCATTCTGATGGAACAGAAACATCAGCCACAGGTGACTGAACTCTTCCAGTCCGCGCACACAATGTGGATCGTTATATGGTGGTAACAATTCCAGCTGTGCATTGATCGCCGTAACCAGTCCCGGCTGCCGCGGAACGGCAAACTTTTCCTGATAGGGAGAATGAATCACCCCGATTGTAGACAGGGTGATTGCTTGAGTTGCCGCAACCTCAGACATAGATTATTCGCTGTCTTTAACCTGGTAGACCTGACCATAACAAACCAGGCTGGATATACACTCAGACGATGGCGGTACAACCGCGCATTTGCCGAAAACCACTGCATTGCCGCCCATATCTGCTGCTTTCCGCCGGGCATCGGTCTGTGCATCAGTAATATTAGGAACAGGCTGAGTATCATCGCTCTGACAGGATTCACCCTCCACAGTACCAACCGGTGTTGCATCGGCATCCAGTAACTGTACCTTATCCATCACGGTTACTGAACTTGGTTTAAAATATTCGGTGAAGTTTTCTTTATCGAGATTGGTATTTACCTGAAACAGGCTACAGCCGCTTAACATAGTAAGCATCAGGGCGGTAAAGGGCAGCGTTTTCATCAAGTCAGCCTCTCATTTATAAGAAACAACATTATAGAGAGGCTGACCCAGAGATTCGATAACTATCCGCTATTAATCATCAGGCAGTTATTCATCCTGCAGATGATAAAATAAACTCTGATAATAAGGGTCGTTCTGCAGCAACTCATGGTGTGCTCCCGATATACGGAACTGACCATTTTCAAGAAGCGCAATTCGATCCATCTGTGGTAATCCGGTTAACCGGTGCGTGATCATCAGAACGGATTTATCCCTGCTGTGCTGCAGGACCAATTGCATAATCCTCTGCTCGGTTGCCGGATCTAATCCTTCAGTGACCTCATCCAGCAATAATAATGGCGCATCGTGTAACAGCGCTCGCGCCAGCGATAAACGCCGTTGCTCACCACCGGATAATGCCCGGCCACCTTCACCGAGCCACTGACGCAAACTTTCCTTGAGATTATCTCCGTCGAGTAAGCTATCCAGTTCAACTTTACTCAGCACGGCCTGCAGCTCTGCATCACTGGCTGACGGTTTAGCTAAACGCAGGTTATCTGCCAGTGTCGCGCTGAATATATGAACCCGCTGACTAACCACAGACATAGACGCTCGCAGGGCTTCGTCACTGAAATCAGAAATTGAACGGTTATCCAGTAATATTTCACCTTGTGTTGCTGACCATTCCCGGGTCAGTAAACTCAGTAGTGTTGATTTGCCACATCCTGTTGGTCCCAGAATGGCGACTTTTTCACCGGGTTTGAGTTGCAGCGAAAGATTATTAATGACGGCTGCCGGTTGATTCGGATATGTAAATTCCAGAGCCTGGATATCAAGGCAACCACGATTCGCTGGTTGCTCATCTTTACCAAACTGTATTGCCGGAGTCGCTTCCATAATCTGGTTGAGACGCCGGGCCGCAGTAAGGGTGGATGATAAATACTGAAAAGCGCCAGCCAGAGGTTGTAATGCTTCGAAAGAAGCTAATGCAAAGAAGACCATTAATGCGGTTAGCGGATCAGCCTGCGTGTGTGCACCGACACCTGATGCTGCCAGCCACAACATGACACATACCAGTAAACTGAGTAAGCCAAGCATCAGCGCACTGGCAAAACCATTAATGGCTGTCATATGTTTCTGAGCAGTGAATAATTTCTCTTCTTCGTGCTCTATCGTCTGACGATACTGTTCATCAGCAGCAAACATCAATAAATCAGCCTGATTGGCTAAATAAGTTGTACAGGCTTCCCGCAGGTGGCTTTGACTAACTATAAGTGCTTGCCCGGGTTGTTTTCCCAAGCGATAAAACAGTAACGGGACTGCCACTGCGAGCAGGATTAAGGCTCCGCCAAGCAGTATTGCCAGTTGGACATCAAAGAACAGAGTGAAGCCAAACAGGCTGACAATAATCAAAATAGCTGCCAGTACGGGCGTAATCAGTCGCAGATAGAGATTATCCAGGGCATCAATATCCGCGACCATGCGATTCAGTAACTCACCCTGTCGCCAGGTATGTAACTGATGCAGTGATAATGGCGCGATCCTGTTCCAGAACTGTATCCGTAAGGTGGTCAGAACACGGAAAGTTGCATCATGGCTGACAACACGATCGCCCCAGCGACTGGCGGTACGTACAATTGAGAAAAAACGTACCGCACCGGCAGGCGTCATATAGTTAAACGCATCTTTACTGGCAGCATTTAATCCGGCAACGGCACAGGCTGTTAAGAACCAGCCGGAAAGTGATAACAGTCCGAGTCCGGCGAGTAAGGTACACAAGGTTAACAGTAACCCCAGAAACAACATTACCCAATGCTGCCGGAATAATTTCAGATAAGGGCGCAACTCACGCATATTCACTCTCCGCTATTCCGGAAACTGCCGCGTCCGGTTGAGCAAGTAATGCCCTGAATGTCTCATTGCTTTTGTGTAATTCTGCGTAATTGCCTTCTGCAATTAACTGACCGTGTTGTAATAGCAGGATATGGTCGGCCTGCTGTAATTGGTCAATCCGATGCGTAACAAGCAGTGTGGTGTGTCGTCGCCATAGTGGTGTTAATACCTGAAGGATCTTTTTCTCATTGATCCTGTCTAAACTGGCAGTAGGCTCATCAAGTAATAATAAACGGCAGGGTTTCAGTAATGTCCGCGCCAGAGCCAGTCGCTGAGCCTGACCAACAGATACACCGGCACTTTGTTCCGAAATGGTGTAATCCCAGCCTTTCTCATTAATTATCTCTGAAGCACCAGCCTGCTCTACAGCTTTCAGAAGAGACTCTTCACTGATGTCATGATGACCTAACAATAAATTAGCGCGCAGACTACCTGGCAGAAGGCGTGGATTCTGAGCAAGCCAGCATACATATTGCCGGTAATGGATAAAATCCAAAGACGATAATTCCTGACCGTTAACTTTCAAACTTCCGGTATAAGGTGCAAAGCCGAGCAGGGCATTAAGCAGTGAACTTTTACCGGAGCCTGTTTTACCCACTATCGCCACAAACTGATTTGATTTGATATGAAAAGAGAGTGGTCCGGTCAGCACTTTGCCGTCATGTGCCAGCACGCAACACTCATTGGCTTCAATAGTGAAATCAGTGTTATTTGCTAACCGCTGATCACCACCGGTGGCAGTAATGACATCTGTATCCAGAAATGATTGCAGAGAATCCGCTGCACCAATAGCCTGTGCCTTTGCATGATAATGGGCACCTAATTCACGGAGCGGCAAATAAAAGTCAGGTGCCATTAACAGAACAAATAAGCCGCTGAACAGAGTCAGTTGGCCATAATCACCAAAATTGAGGTGATCAAGATAAGAGAAGCCAAAATAGACAGCCACCAATGCAATAGAAATAGAAGCAAAAAACTCCAGAACTGCAGAACTCAGAAAAGCCATACGCAGCACTTCCATTGTCCGGCCACGAAAATCTTCCGAAGCCAGTGTGATTCTCTCGCCTTCAGCTTTTGTCCGGTAAAATAAACGCAGAGTCATCAGCCCCTGTAAACGATCCAGAAAATGGGCTGACAACCGCGATAATGCCTGAAAGTTACGGCGATTCGCATCAGCTGCTCCCATACCAGTTAGGATCATAAAGATTGGGATCAGCGGTGCTGTGAGTAATAGAATCAGCCCACTGGCCCAATTGGTGGGGAATACAAATAACAAAATAAGAAGAGGCTGAATTCCTGAGAGCATCGACTGCGGCAGAAAGCGTGCATAAAAGTCATGTAAATGCTCAATCTGCTCTACCAATAAGCTGCTCCAACTACCAACTGGTTGCTGTTGAATATAAAGAGGGCCCCGGGCCTGCAGTTGATGCATCACCTGCTGACGAAAATGTTTACGAATTTTTGTCGCGCCGATAAAAGCAAATTGTTCCTTTGCCCAACTCAATATTGCCCGCAGTAATGCGACGAGTAACAATCCGGCAAAATGCCAAATAAAAATATCACGTGAAAACGGAGCAATAATGACGCCATGTAATATGGTTGCTAGTAACCATGCCTGAGCAATCAGCAATAAAGTCGATAGGGCACCTGATAAAATACATAAAGAAGACCATGGTTTAGCAAGAGATCTGTGCTGACGTAACCATTTGGTCAGCTCTTGTTGACGACTTTTATCCATAATAAATAAACATATAAATTGAATGCAGCAAGCCTACTTATACGTTTAGGTAATAGCAATGGCTTAATTGTTGAGTGAAAAACAGACTACAATCAATGAAGTGGTCGTTAATTAGGCGAACAGAATCCTTTTTCGCAAAAACTCCTCAAAAGCACTTGCCTAAAAAGTTCGGCTCCCTATAATGCG
>MTLD01000594.1_pt1 | contig 37426 bp, 26 predicted proteins | sample 1982471 | NCBI WGS metagenome assembly MTLD01 (sample SAMN05712604, study PRJNA340218) | biofilm metagenome | isolation source: sample SPM anode biofilm adapted to -50 mV | place: USA | collected 2012-02-03 | reverse complement strand
AAGGTCGACAACAGAATAACGTGTTGCCAGTGTGTTAGGTGATTGATGTGGTGTGACGGGCGTGGGCTGCTTCATTGCAGGACGCACTCTAAATAATAGCACAGACATGTCGCGTGGCGGTGGCATGTCGTTGTGTGAAAAGGAATTTATGTTGTTTGGTACAGCTTGTCAATATAAAAAATACCAAATTGATCTTTTTTGTCTCTATGTGGATGTTCTCACCAAAACAATACTTTGCTATTAAAAAGGAGACTGGACGGTTGCCGCGCCCAATCCCCCTTGCGTCAAACTAAACTATGAAAAATCTAGCGATAGGTTCTGCGCAGCAGATTGAGCAGCAGTGCAGCCAACAGGGCAATACCAACCGCAAAACCGCCGATAACTTTGCGCTGCTGATGCTCGGCGTCAATTTTGTCCAAACTTCCCTTGATAAGGTTTAACTCAGCAGCGATTTTGTTTGATTCACTCGTGATCCTGGCCGGGTTCACCTCGTGAAACAGGGAATGATAGCTGTTCCGTTGGGCAAAGAGTCTCTTTTCCAGTTCCGAGGTATCCACGCCACTTCCCTTGAACTCCTCGATCCGTTGGGAGAGATTAACCAGGGTTGTCTCGGTCTGTTGCATGGCGTTGCGGATTGTGCGGGCCCGGTCATAGCTATGGCAACGCGAACAGCTCTTTTCGTTGATCAGGTCAAGGGATACTTTTTGGACATTGTGGCTGCCATGGCAGGTGACGCAGGTTGGTCCGCCTTTACCAAGTGCTCGTCCATGGGCGCTGCGTAGATAATCGGCCTTGATGCCGATGTGACAGCGACCGCAGAAGTCCGGAATGGCCTGTTCCTGGGGAACGCCCAGAAAGCCCCGTTGCGGGTTCATGGCATTTACGGCATCCGTGGGATCGCCACCGTGGCAGTGATGGCAGGAAATGCCGTTTGCGGCATGGACGCTGTTTCGCCACGGTTGTACCGGCGCCAGTCCTCTGCCGGTCTGTGAGCCGTGACATTGGAGGCAGACTGTGTCACCTTCTGCCATGACCGGCAGGGCAGAAAACAGCAGAAGAGCGATTGCAATACCGATCAGACGGCAGAATGCGATGTCGTGTGTCATATTCATGAATAATGCCCCCATATCATCAGCCCTATCCAGAGCAGAATGCCGCCTATGGAGCAAACCATGAAAAGCGGGCGCTTGAGCGGGTGCCGTTCCTTGCCGCGATCAATAAACGGCAACAGTGCCAGAAACGTCATTCCTGCTCCCTGGATCATGAGGCCGATGAATTCGTTGGGGAATATCTTCAGAGTCTGGTAGTTGGGGAGAAAGTACCATTCCGGTTTTATGTGCGCCGGTGTCTGGAAGGGGTTGGCAGGGAGAAAGGCATCCTTGGGAAAAAAGAGATTCGGCACGAAAAAAATGATCAGCAGAAAAAACACCAGGTAGATGGCAATGGACGTCATATCACTGAGCAGGTAATTGGGATAGAAGGGAATGCCGCCGGGATGGTCCTCGTGGCGGAACGTGTCGTCTTTCCACGAATTCTTCGTGTCCGGTAGGCCGAAGGGAGGAGCGGAAACGCCGATCCGTTCCAGCAGAAACAGGTGCAGGCCGATCATGGCCACAATGCCGATGGGGATTATAGCCACGTGCAGGGCAAAGAAACGGCCAAGCGTATAAGGTCCGACCAGGGTGCCGCCGCGCAGGAACTCGATAAGATAACTGCCCACGAACGGGATTGCTCCGGCGCTGTTGGTAGCAACCGTGGTCGCCCAGAACGAAAGCTGGCTCCAGGGAAGCAGATAGCCCGTCAGGGAGATGGCCATGACCAGGGTAAGGATCACGAAACCAGAGAGCCAGTTCAATTCGCGCGGAGCTTTGTAGCTACCCATGAAGAGCACCGACAGCATGTGCAGGATCAGGACCAGCACCATCATATTCGACCCAACCACGTGGCATAGGCGGATGAGCCAGCCGTACGGTGCTGTATTCATGATGGCGGTGACGCTGGCAAAAGCCTTTTCGGAATCCGGAACATAATAGACCAGCAGCAGAATGCCGCTGACGACCTGGAGCGCAAAGATAAACAGCAGCACGCTTCCAAGGGAGTACCAGCGATTGATATTGGTTGGCAGCAGGTAGCCGGTCAATTGTTTTTCCGCGAGGTCGTCAACCCCGAGTCGAACGTTCAGCCACTCATGGATTTTCCTGAATACAGACATCTGATCTCCTGTTGCGTCTTGAGATATTACCCGATGGTGATGGTGGTGCCATTAACGACAAATGGCAGCTTTTCAAGCGGTTTTGGCGGTGGCCCGCCCAGAACGATTCCCTGGGGTGAAAACTGGCCGCCGTGGCAAGGACAGAGGAACCGGTCCTGGTCTTTTTGCCATTGAACGATGCATCCCAGATGGGTGCATACGGCGGAAAAAGCGGCTATGGTTCCTCCCTTTGGTTTCACCAGTACACCGGCCTTGCCGTCCATCTGGAAATATTTTGCTCCTCCCTCTGCTAACTCGGACAGCTCGATTGTTACCTTTTGCCTCATTCCGGCGTTTTTTGAGGGAGCCAGATAACGAAAGAGCGGATAAAGCGCTGCTCCAACTCCGGCAAACCCAATTGCGCCAAGGCAGGTTGCCAGAAATTTTCTTCTGCTTGAAATCTCCATCTTTGCGTTCCTTATCCATTGTGCTCGGGATGATGTGAAAATAATTCTGAAAAACGTCTCAAGATTAACATTAAAATTTGCTTTGTCAATGCAGACTGGTTTGGAGTAGCGGGAGATCGGAAGCCCAAAAACGTGTTTGTATAAAGTGGTGAGGCCGTTGCGTTCAAGCTGAGGTCCTGAATAGTCAGGAGGAATGGTTTTGAGGGTTAAAAGGGATGATTATTTCGGCTTGCTGAGATAGTCTCCCAGGATGCCGCGCGAATGTTCGTCGTCATGGCAGTGGGTGCAGAGATTTTCCCAGTTGCTGCCGTCGGGCGGTACCTCCCACTCTTATCATAGAAAACCTACCATGCCACACTTTAATATTCTGGAAAATATTTTCACCAGTGACGGGAATATTTTTTTAATGGTAACATGAATTCGTAAAGGCAATACTGAAGAACCTACCTCGCGGTTTCCGAGGATAGTTTCGGAACATTCAATTAATACTATAGGTAGGTAGGAGGTTGAGATGTCTACTGCGTTCAACTCACGAAGACCACGTGCTGTCAAACCTATTTCTCAAGAAGAAGCTGCAATACTTATAAGGAAAATGCGTGATGAACGTGCTGGCTTAGATGACTACAGAGAAAGGTCACTAAAACTACATGGGTGGATATGCGCTAAATGCGGCCGGGAGTTTGATCAATCTAACCTTCACCTCCTCACTGTACACCATAAGGATGGAAATCATAAAAATAATCCTAGGGATGGATCGAATTGGGAAAATCTCTGCAATTACTGTCATGACGACGAGCATAGCCGTGAAATATTGGGTGACTATCTAAGTAACAAAAGATGAAGCTATAGGCTAAATAGCGTATTTGTGTTTGATGGAGAGATAGTTATAATACCCCCGGTTTTCGGACAGGAGGTTAAGTTTGGTTAGCTCATGATTGCGGAGGCAGTTTATGGTGGCAAGCATGAGAACCAAGCGTAGTTCTGAATTCAAAGCCAAGGTAGCTCTGGCTTCGATTCGGCCTACGATCTATTACTTCCTTGATATTGCTCGGGAGTTCACGCAAAAGCAGAAAGAAACGCTCCTGGCTGAAGCAAAACGCTATCCAATGACTGAAACGTATGAGTTTTACATCGACCTTACCAATTGGCTCGGCGAGGAACTTGGCGCTTGAAGCGGAAGCCTTAGCTACTGGCGCGAATTGGGTAGTTGATGGGGTTAAACACTTATTGAATCCACATTGAGCTTCACCTGAATTGCATGCTTAGACTTTAAACCGGAAACGACGAGCGAACGACTCGGATACCAATCAAGGTTGTGGAGAGGGTTCGAGTAAATTTGCAAAATAGTCTCGTAACCCTCTTCAAGGCCGGAAACTACCACCAGATAAAATGAATCGGCTGATATTTTTGCTCGGTCCAATTCGTTCAGGGTAAGTTCGACCCTGTCAGGCATTTCTCGTGCCGACGCTTTTATCTCGAAGAACTTCTTCAAATCAATAGCAGCATCTGCTCCGATACCACGAAACTTCCTAAAGTCTTTCAATTCACCCAACTCCCCATGTTTTAAGACATGGTCGAGGCAGCGTAGTGCTTTCTCCTCAAGCTCTTCAGTAGTATATGTGACCACTGAATGAGTTCCTTGAAGTGCCCCAGGGGAAGGACTTCCCGCTGTAGGTGCCTGTGGTGGCTCCTTTTTCAATCCCCTGTTGGCCGGTTCTTTATACCCCCCCGCCTCCGCCCCACCGTTCACCGAAGTTATACTAGCTGTGTCTAGGAGAATAAAATCTTTCAGCTTTCGTTCAACTCTTGTCACCTCTGCAGGCTGGGACTTATTCATTGTCGGATCATTCCGCTCATATTGTGAAGTCTTTCCTTTGCTCTTTTTCGCCGCCTCGAGAACTTGGTCATTCTGGTCCTCTTCCTGATCTTTAGCCAACGACAGTACAGGACTTTGTACTTTCACAGCTTCCTGCCATTTCCAGACCCACGTTACCGCTACCTGCTCACGGCATGACTCTGGGAGAAAACATTCTGCTATCACCTTTCCTCCCGCATCCTTTTCGCCCATGTCGTCAATGCTCCTGAAATAAAAGCTCAGAGGATTTGTCGTGACATGTGCACGTACGTCAGACCTGAATGGAAGCATTCCAGGATACGTCCATTCTATTGCCAAATGCTCGCATATATGAATGGGAGCCTGTTTAAGAGTCTCCCAATCGACTTGTAAGGACCTATACAGCTGATCGTCAATCCGGGCGAAATACTCTTCCAATGCAGCGACTGTTCGCATGAAGCGTGGACGTTCCTGTTCACCAAATATCTCCCCAAAAGCGGAAGTTCCACGCAAGGTAAACTCTCGTGGGTCTATAACCCTTACCTTCAGCGAATCGAGTAATGCAGTCATACCAATGAAGGAGCAAGGGGGACTCCACATAGGGACTGTATCAGCCAGATTTTTCGCCACATCTTCACTGTTTGCCCAAAAAATCGGCCGCTCTTTTACCCATTTGCCATGGCACCAGAGCGGTAATTCGCCAAGACGACGTCTCGCTGTTGGTGTTAACGTCCCAATTTGACTGTTTATGTGTCGGTAGGTATCGATAAGAGCCGCTTCGTCTCGTTTTTCTAGAGGGCGTTTTGCAAGTTCACGGAGTACGGCAAGACAATCTTCAAACTCAGGTTGTCGTAGTCCCAGCGCACGCCATAGAGGATCGAGTTTCTTTGACGATTGAACGAACAACCGGTGACCATGAAAGATATTTCTCCCCCATAGAACCTTTTCCGGTATTGCCCATGTGCCGTCCACATAGAGCAGTCCCTTGGAACCTCCATTGCTGAAGCTGGAACGAAGCATGGCAACAGTAATGTCATCGAAGAGGCTGGAAAGTACTGCAGGGAATTTAAGCCGCTTTCCGATCTCCGCCAAGGCGGCATAAAGCTGTTGCAGTCTTACGAATTCAAAAGCATCTTCTCCGTCTTTTATCCGTTGAATTTGTTCGATAATCCCGCTGGCTCTTGGGTTGGTTTCCATACGCATTGCCATAGGGAAGGCTGTGTCGCAATGGTCTTCCCCAAGAACCGCAGCGAACAGATTCGGGGCATCACCATAAATTGCCCTTGTAGCCGATGTCCGAATTACTAGGTCCATCGGCGCTTTTGGCACGTTCTTCTGGTTCATGAGCCAGTCTGATCCGGCGAGATTGGCAATCCATGAAGACGGAACTCGACCGGGGTATTTCCACAAGTAATGGTGGTAAGTTGTCAAACATTCTTCCGTTCCAGAATACAGCCGTTCCCATGAAAAGGATATTGCATCGAACAGGGCCACCCCACGGTCCCTCCGTTCTCCCTTTTTCCGGGAACTGCAAATGTTTTTGACGACCGCTTCGAGGTCCTGTGATAGGTAATCATTTTCAAGGTGTGACGGGGACGGACTCAACTTTCCTATTGCCTCTCGTTGCAAGCGGGGTAAGAGAGAGGGCAGGACTCTTCTTTCTGTTAACCTGGTGATACGAGGAGCTATTTCGGCTCCCAGTGCACGAAAGAACCTCCCTGAACCAGGTGCTTTCCGGATGGATTCATCGGCTCTTCCGGCAATATTTTTTTTGTGACCTCGCAAAAGCAGGCTGTAGCGACTTGATATCCAAGTAAGACCAGGAGTCTTGCCGGCAGCTACAAACCACTGGCCGGCCTTGTCCTTTACAATGCCTGCCGGGAGGAAACAATCGGAAATGCGTGCCTTGCAGCGAACTTTCTTTCCGCGCCACCACTGGTGCGCATCCAATAGAATTGACCTGCCAAGCCGCTCCCCCAATCCATGAGGAGCATCGTGGGAACAGCTATCGAAAAGGGATTTGACTTCTGCAAGCTCATTGTCTTTCAATTCCAACGGTGACTCCTCATGTCTATTAGCAAAAGAGGTCAAAAGGTCGAGTGGATTTGTTTCTTCTGTGTAATTTGTCTTGCTTTGGAAAAACTCCGCAAGGACCTGCCACTTTTCTTGACTGCTGAAATAGACTGGATGGAGGGTACGGGACAATGTGAAATGAGAAAGGGTGCTCAATCGATCTTGTCGAACCAGCATGACGGTCTGGTTGCCGGGCTCTTGAGCCTGAATTCGGGAGCCGGACTCCAGCAGAAGGCAAGGGAATGTGAAAATGGGAGCTAGGGTTGACGCGGCTATCGCGGCCAACAAGAAATCAACAAACCACTTTGGGGTTTTTCCCGAGCAGATGGTGTTATTGCTAAAAAGATTAAAGGCGTCAGCAACAGTAATTTCCCGACAGCAATCGAGTTCCTTTAAAACGTTTCGCCACCGTTTACACTCGCCTCTTACTTGAAATGGCAGACCATGCTTTCCGTTACTGAGAAGCGGGTAATCGGAATCGCCAAGCAAACCTTCGAGTGCTTCGACTTCATAGCTAAGGTCGGACAATAGCACATCATTGCCCTGTATCTTTATGCGTGCATCTCTCTTGATTCGAGCCAGGGCCTGTTTAAATGACTCGCGGACCGTAGATTCAAGGTTGGGGTTCTCAAAATCCATTTCCTCTGCAAGCGGGATCATCTCCCAGGCTCGTTCCGGACTGTGCACAAACAGGGAGATGACAACGGAAGCAAGAAATTCTGCCACTTCACTAACAAGCCACTTGTTCCATTCCGTCGTCAGCAGAGCTTCTCGGGATGTATCAGGGTCGAACTGAGCGTCGAGAGAAAATGGCAGACTACTCTTTATGTAGGTAGGAAGCCCTGCATAAATTTTCTGTTGCCCGGATTCCTTGGCGAGCGCCAGACCGAGCCGCGTTAGGTCGCCGGTCTTCTTGTGCGAACGCGAGATCTTCTTCGGAACGTCAACTTCTACATAGAATCTAGTCCATTCTTTAGCGGATGCCCTGTCCCGACAGAGGCATGAGGTTATTTCAAAGTCACTTTTGCCGTTATGCATTGTCCATTTTTGCGTAGACTGGTCTTTGTCGAGGAGGTGTTCGGCTGCGGCAAGTCCATCGTCCGAAAGAAAACGGAACGCAGCAACGGTATCTAGAAACAGTAGGATCGAGGCGTCCAGAGAAGTAAACCAGCCTATGAATTCTTCCGGATCAAATGTATTGAACAATCGAAGGCGAAGAAGCGTTGAACGTTTTCCCGGCTGAAAGATGCCGCTAATTGGTTCACAAGGTGGGATTTTCCTAATTCGCTGATTCTCGATGGCGAACGAGTAGGTGTTTGAATGGACCTCCATTCGGTCCGCAATCCTGCCGAGGGTCTTAAGGCCAACGCCGAACTTCCCTTTTTGTCGCGAGTCCTCGACTTTGGTGGAGATGAACGCGTAGGTCATTGCAAGGACGTGCTGAACTGCCACCGGTTCGCCATTGTGGACAATCAGGAGTTCATTGCATTCCGAATTCTTTCTGATGCAGACAACCACTTCTGTGGCCAGCAGGTCGTCGGCGTTCTGAAGCACTTCCATCACGCCATGGTAGTCGTCCAGATTGAGCTGTTGCGCCCCCTTCTGGGCTCCGTCCGCCATGACATGCATGACCCCTGGTGCCTCTTCCTGAAGTCGTTCATATTCCAGAAGGGCACCGTCGGCAAACTCTATGGTCATGAGGTCATCCGGTTGGACGTAGGTGGGCTTCCCCCAGTGGAACCAAATATGTCGTGCGGCTTGGCGACCAGATTCTGTCATATCCATGACGGCACCTTTACTTATGCAGTTTAACATTCAGAAATACAAATTATCTCTGGTCAACGGCTTAGCTTACTGTATATTGGTACTTGATCTTTCCTTAAGAGTCTTCTTCCCCTTTATAATACCTGACTTTGCAGGCAACTGTGACGGCCGGCTCGCGATCACAACATCTTCAATCCCAGGGATTTCAAGTAACGCACGTCGAGTAATGTCATGTTCCTGTACACTCGCCGAGTCATCATAAATGAAAACAATTACAGACTCGTAACGCAAATCGCGAAGATAGGGGATACAATCTTCCTGTATCTCTTTTTCAATTTTCTTAAAGTCATCCCTGCTCGTTGCAAATTTAGCCTCAATGATAAGCTTCAGCGATGGTATGCCAAAATCAGCCTTATAGGCGGAGTGACCAAGTTTCGGCAAGGTATCTTCATCGACAACATCCGGAAAATAGGAGCGGAGGATCAGCCAAAGAATATCTTGCACTTCACGCTCTTGCGTAACTGACCACCGAATAGGCTTCTGAAGTTCGTCTCCGTCCCAACGCCAGCGCTTCATTGAAGCTTCAAAATTTTGAAGCACAGCAGCTACATGAACAGGCTGAGATAATGCCGTCCCCAGTACATGAAAAAGATTGGAAGTGACACTGTGCCAGATGAATGCCGCTTGGGATGCGGACTCGAAATGAATATCAGTCGCCGTCCTGTACAAGATCCTTTGGCGTTTGTCATTTAATTGCAGCTGCGACAACTCATCCATATGTATTTGATGGCGAATAGCCCAGTCGCCGAAAGCCAGTTGATATAGGCTATTTTCGGTATGGGGCGAGATGGGTATCTTCGTTCCAAAGGCGCGAAAAAAAAGGTATGACACCAGCGGATCAACGCTCGAAATGTTCTTCTGTTTCATTTTCTCCAATACGTCCCTGCACCAGAGAAGAGTCTCGGAGGCGACATCATCGAGAGCAAGGCAACCCAGAATAATGCCGAGTAACCGAGTTGGGTTACGCGCGAGACTCAGGTGATCTCCTTTAAAGGCATCTCGCTCTCGAACGCGGCTGAGACCATCAAGAAGCTTGGGCGTGAACCTGGACGCAGGCTGTGCCCATTGAAAGTACCCCAGAGCAGAAACGTGGTCGAGGTTTGTTGGCTTGAATTCCGTGTCAATCCATGCCTGTGTGCAACCTACCTGCCACTCAATTTTGATATAGGGATTGTCTTTGAGAATGTGATGAGCAAGGAGGCCATCCACTGAACCTGGCCGATTTTGCTCAAGCACTGCATCCCGTAGGCGATCTAAACTCGGTTGCAGATAAAGACTCTCGCTCACAAAAACCACCTTCTTTCCCTCAGAGCTGTTGCAAGTGTCTCAGGGTTCCAGTTCTTCACATGACGAAGATGGCCGAGCAGGTCTACAATCATATCAGAGTAGGAAATTGAGACAGGCAAAGTTGAAGGGTTGAATCCCCGCCATGACATGAAACTAAGATTGAAGACTTGTCGGGCTAGGTAGTCCAGACTTTTGAATGTCGAATCCTCGTGAATACTGACAAGTATGGGGTGTGGGCAGCCATGAAGAGCGGTCCTGACCTGGTAGGGACCAGAAAGTGTCAGGAGCGCTGTATTAGGGCCAAGCGGAACACATTGCCCTCGTTGTGGCACCATTTTCCCCTTCGTTGCTTTGCCAAATTTTACTCCATCTGCGGCAGGTTCGAAGAGCATCCAATTGTGCGAGTCACTCACATGAACGAACGCATACTGAACATCGAACTCTGTAAGAGATGCAGCAAAAGTTTTTACTGCCTCAGCTTCTATGCCTTTATATTTCTTGAAACTTTGATGGAATATGAACCGTACCCTATCTTTTGCCCTCCATCCGAATCGACTACTCAGCTCAGCGACCGTCTCTCGCAGGGAGCTTGTAAGAGCTGCAACGTATTGCTCTGAAGATACTTCCTTAGTGTTATTCGATAAAAGATACTGACCGTCTCCACTAAAGACCGTTGTTATACCAATCACCCTTTCACCGGCACCGCGCCTGCTGCTGGATAGCCGAGCGCTGCCGATCCCCATAATTATCTCATGCACCAGATCGCTGTTTGGAGCCATTGTCCAAGGGATACCGCCAAGCTTTGCGTACATCGCGAGGCTTACATTATTTAAAACGTATTCAACATCGTTCCGGCGAATCGTTTCGATTTCAATTATCTGGACCGGTACGCCCTGCGCCATCATTCTCGCTTTTGTGGTGTAGTATGGATTTGTGGCATCAGACATAGCTCGGTGTTGTTCGCGAATCACAACAACAGCAAGATCTGGTTTCTCCAGTAATGCCTTCAGTGAGGCATCCTTATAGGCATCCTCCAGAGAGGCTGTCATCCGATTTACTGCATGAAATATGAAGTCGCATCCATTTAGATGATATTTGCGCACGAACCCCTTTCGGAACGGCGCTTTTTCGTTAGCCGAGTTGACGCCTTCCTTGAGCTTTCTGAGAAACTGCCCTGTTTCGCCGACAAATTCTTCAGGGCACACCACCGCAATTTTCACATGCTTGTGAGGAAACGACTCGGCATCGTATGGACCATGAAGGTTGATCTGTTTGTCAACTGGCCATGGTACAGTGATCGAACCACCAGGTCGAAGAACACAACTAGGAGTATTGAAAGAATGTGAGTATCCGGCGTCTGTGCCATTCTTGCAGTCATGTGGCTTCCCCTGGATGTGTATGTTCATGTCTCCGCAGCAAATAATAGGAGACTTCTGCACCAACCAAGTCCCAAGTTTATTAAGGCGCTGAACTTGGTGTTCTGCACCCATTACCTTGAATGTCTCCTCAAGAAGGCTCCCATTGAAAGTATCGTATCCGGCACCTAGAACGGCTCTACCAACGACCTCAACATTGGTTCGACTTCCTTCGAGATAGCAGCTGTTCAGCGGGGCTTCGTCCACGTCAGAATCGGAAAGAATTACCATCCCATTCCTTATCTGTTCAATACGGCCGAGATACCTGCGTTCAAAAGGCGTGGTAATCTCACTTTCATTTCGGATTTGCACCACATAGAGGCCTGTCAGTGGGATTCCTTCAGTATGTAGTTCTGCAATTGTCTTAAGAAATGTGTATCTAATACCAAAACCAACCAAGACCCCGCTAGTGATGTTACCTTCATGGGGAGCAAGTGGGCGAATGTCGAGGGTGTATTCTGGGAAGATGCCGAAAATGTCATTTCTGACACTGGATAAGTTATGCTTCTCAAGCAGCAGTGTCACAGGTCGAAACCTGACCACCGTTCCATAGCCCGTTGCAGTAAAGAACCGGTATAGAGCCGACCGAGCAAGCGCGTTGGCAAGTTGGAAGTCATCTAAGATATTGAACTGTTTTGCCTCGCCAATTAAAGGTGCGTCTTGTGTGAGCCCGATGCAGGCAATGGCGCTTTCGATAGGATAAAAGAAATGGGTTGATCCATTCTGCTGGCGAAGTTCGCGAAGCTTTATGGAGAGGGCACTATCCTTCGCAGCAAGTTCCTTTCGGTTACCAGTAAATGAGATGATGCCGCCTCCGAATTTGTCCGATGAAAAGTGAAGTGGCAAATAATTTAAATGCATAGTCACATCTCCTTAAATACGCCCTATATCACCTCGTACATCTGGCCACTACTCAAAATCAGAAGTAGCGATTCGGGATTTGCCACGGCATCAAGGGTCCGTTAATATCCGAATTGGCGATTCGGCTCACTTCCGGTATTTCTGTTGATACTTGATTATTCCTCCAATGCTTTAAACACCGCATCTGCCGAGTCCCGATAGAACTCAATGCTAATCTTCGTCCAGAGATCATCCGGTAGATCATTTAGTTGCCGGCGGGCAGACACTGGCATCAATAGGGTCTGTGCTTGCTTGTCAATAGCCAGTTCTGCAATACTTACTGCATTCGGGACCATTTCGGTCGATCCACCAAGGTTGAGCGCACCAACTATGACAGTCCCGCCACGTGTGTTCCTGCCGAGCAACGAGCCACAAAGTGCAACAAGGATAGGCAACCCTAGACCAGTTCCGCTTTTGTCAGCATCCATTGCCCGCATCTGGATTGAAAACTCCTCTTCACGTGGGTTCCTGTCGCCAACCAGTTCCTTTGCCCTGGCATAGAGGTTCTGTTCACCAACTCTGACGCTCTCTCGGAACGCCGGTGGTGTCGGTTGATTGAGGATCTTCACACCGCTGCCAGGTCCACAGGCCACTTCAATGCGGCAGAGGCCTGCCCCAGTTTCCGGGGAACCTGGACTTACTGCCCAGACTTGCCCTGGCGGCAATGGATCGCTTTCAATGGCTTCGTCACTGTGTAATTCAGGGGTAGAAACGAACTGCTCAATACCGTCCGCCCCGAGGATATAGCTGAAGTGCGTATTACGGAATTCACTCTTGAAAACCCGCTTCTGCTGTTCTTTTACACGCCGGCGGGACTCCAGCGCCAGCCTGACAACCCATTCCAAATCCTCATCGGATACCGGCATCTCAGGATCGGGGAAAAGTAGCTTGATCAAGCCGCTGACCGTTTTGTTGACCGCCTCGATATCCCGGCCACTCAAAGCACCGCCAAGATGAACACGCCCTTGCATCACAGATACACGGTTGCTCATCCGTTGCCGGCTCCAACATTCACTGATGAAATCGCTAACCAACCCGAAGTGGTCCGTAAGGTGCTCGGCGGGGCTCAGTTTCGGGAAATCCCAGCCTGGAACGAAAGCATGGAGCCGGTCCATGAATGCAGTATCGTTACGCATCTCCGGTGGCAGTGGTCCAAGCAAGTGACTGATTTTCTGCTGTTGATCCACATCTACGTCGAAGTTCCCCACCATTACAATGCTGCCGTCGGCACGGATATTTTCCTTGCCGCGACTGAACTGCCCGGAAGCCATGTACCCCTTCATAATGTTGACCCCATCCTTCTGATCGAAGGAAATACCGGACACTTCGTCAAAGCAGACCACATCGTACTGGCAGACAAGGCCTCGCTGTCCGCTGGCGTTGTTTACAAACATTTTGGCAACTGTCGCCTTGCCTCCGGAAATTAGATGGGCATTGGGCGATACCTGCTGGAACAGGTGGCTTTTCCCAGTACCACGGGGGCCAAGTTCCACCAGGTTGAAGTTTCGTTCTACAAACGGCACCATACGCAATAGAGTCACTTTCTTTGCCCGGTCGTTGAAAGAGGCCGGTTCCAATCCAATAGAACGAATCAGGAAGTCTATCCATTCGGCTGTGGTAAATGAACAGCGTGCCTTGGCAAAGATATCCAGCAGGTCTGATTTGGACATCTGGATGGGGCGCAACGCTTCAATTTTGAAGGGGCGACCACCTTGCTGCTGGGCAATGATCCCGTCATAGCTGAGCGTCACTTCAGCATAAAAACCATCGGTCAGCATCCGCTCGTTTTCCGTAACCATCTGGTCGTCAATCCGAACATCCTTCAGTGTGAGACTGGGCAGCTCGGCCAGATAGCAGTCGTTCCTGGCATCAAGCTTGGCCTTGACGATATCGATCAGTTTGACCGAACCCTGTTCTTTGGCTCGGGCCTTGAAAAGCTCCTCCTCGCCGGTGCGCACTGTTCTGTCCTTGAGCTGCTTCTCCACGATCTGCAGCCCCTCGGCAATCTCGCTCTCTTCGACACTGGCACAGTAACGCCCTAACAGGAACTCGACCACGTAGGTCGGCACCGGGTACTGGCGGGAATACTTGCGAACCAGGTCCTTGCGCACCAGGAAACCGTCAAAAACAGCCGCTGCCTGTTTATCGAGATGATCCATCTGTATTGTGTTCATAGCTCTTCTCCAACCGTAGTCGGTTTATAGTCAAGCACCTGTCCTGAATTGTCATAGACAACTACCGTCGCCGCTGCCCCTTCGTAACTGTCATCCTTGACAGCAAGGCTCCCTTCGCCGTTTCCGCCAAGCACCTTAGATGAGGCAACAATACTCGTGTCTGCCTGACGCCAGTTAAGACGCAAATCCACAATCAGCCCTGCCGTGTTGGAATCGACTGTGATTTTGCATCGCATCCCTCGCCACTGAATATCCTTTATGCTGGCGCGAGCCAATTGCGCACCTGCTTCAACAAGCATGTCCGGGATCACGCATTCCTGGACGCTCACCCCGCCATGGGCATATTCAACACCAGCCCGGAACGAGCCGATTCCTGGTGGCGATGCAATTCGCACGTTTGGATTCCAGTGCCACGTGAAAACCGGCACATCCGGTTGCGATTCACCTTGGACTGTGGCACAACGCGCCCATTTGCTTGCCACCAGATATGGGGGGAGATTTACCTTGGGCAACCCGCCAGGAACGAGCAGCCAGCCATGATCGGTCACAATACGCACGCGGGGCCAGCCTGCGGCGATCAGGCTGATAACCCTATTGACCACATCCTCAACCTCGCTATCGATATGCTGGACCATACGACAATCGAGTGAGTGTCCCAATTCATCGAGCTTTCCGGTTTCAGTCCATCCGGATTTATCGGAGCCGGATGGCATGTAGACTTCCAGAGCATCCATCACATCAAGTCCATCACGAGCCATTTCCTCCCGCAGTCTTTGGGCAGTCACTTGTTGCTGGTTAGTTTCCCAGACTGGTGTGAAGTCGCTAATCTCCCTCCCCCCTCTGCATCCGCTATGAACTGGTGCAGCCAACGGCTTGGCAGTGGCAGTCACAGTTGGCAGCGGAGCAAATCGATGATCCATTTGAACACGGAAACCGCGCCCTTCAAGGCGTTCCTGGATCATGCCGGCAATATCAAAGCGGACACCATCAACAAACAGAATGCAGGTTCCGGATTCCCTGGACACACCTACTGCCAGCTTGCCTCCCTCAGAAAAGACCTTCTCTACCAGCGATTGGAAATAACGGGCTGACTGGTCCAGCCACGGCTCATAAAGCGCCCTGGTAACCTTGGCCACAAGCTGACTATCAGCGCTTGCCTTGGCCATATTCAACGCATCCAGTACTGCACGGTCGCAACGCCAACCGCCATTCGCGTAATCCGCAGCCATTGCCTCTGCTGTTACACCGCCGATAGGTGATCTTGCTGCCTGCGCAAGCAGCGCCACAGGCTCCAGAGCCAGTGCCAGGGGGCTTTCCCCCAGTTTTGCCCATACCCATTGCCGGCGTTCCCGATGTTTCTCTTCAAGTTGGATGACTCGGCTGCATGCCTCTTGCTGTGGTAGTAACAAGACAAGTTCCAGTTCGCGTCGAAGTTCAGATTCCTGTTCTTCATTCGCCGCAGGGCGTCGTGACTGATCCACAAAAAGGTCACGAGCCGGACCGCGCAGCTGTTGAGTGACTCCGGGGTAGAGAAGCGGTGCTTCGCAGAAACGGCGCCAGACGGAATCCCAGATACCACCGCCATGCACAAGTGCATCACCGGCGGCAAGCGGGCCGTCCTTGTCAGGATCAAAGCCGAATTCGCGTTTACAGACATCCCGAAAGGTTTGCCAGGTTGACGGTTCACCAGAGCGCTGGAACAGATCGGGACTGCTTATCCAGGTTAGCAGGTCGCTGATCGGATCACCAATTATGATCCGGTCGAAATCTTCCGCCTCCAGTCGCCGGCCACGCAATGTCTCAATTGGATAGGTAGCCAGTCGGGGCAGCGCTCGCAGCATCGCTTCACGAGTCCTGGCGTCCATTGCCATGTCAAGCCCAAGACCATTATCGGAGGTGAGAAAAGCTTCCACCGTCCAATCGCGTCCATTGCGCTGGTGCCAGACAGCCCCCCGGTACAGCAACTCTATTAGCGGCTGAAGATTGCGAGGGCAGTCACCACCAGCTCGCAATTCCTGCCGGCTGACTCCAGGCAGGTAGAAGATAGGGATAACTCCTTCCGGCGGTGACACTTCCGGCAAAGTTCGATCCAGAATGCATTTAAGCCAGATAACCGGACCGGTACGCTTTTCAGGTTTATAGCAGCCTAGCGTATAGAGTTGCGGTACAGCAGTCGAAAGCGCTTGAAAGAGCCCTTGCCATTGCTCGTCGGTGTCGGTCCAGAGAAGTACCGCCGGTTCGGCAACGCCCTCGGGCGAGCGAAGCGAAGCCGCAAAAGAGACTTGGAGCGCTTCAATTACCGTCTGCTGCTTTGTATTCGATCCAGTCTTCATTTCTTATTCCGATTCTGTTTAGGTTTACGAGGCGTTTGCTTTTCAAGAGCCATCTGTTCAATTTTACCGGCAACTTTTGCAACTAGATCAAGAGAAACACTTGCCGGCAGTTCCCCGGATTTCAGGTGACGGGAAACATATGCAGCGCTTGCACCTGCCAATCCAAGGCGATTTGTGACAATGTAAGCTACTGCTTCAGCCTCAATCTCAACAGTGTGCCTGCTGAGGTTAGAGCGGCTTGGCCACCAGTTGTCCTCATCATTCCCCAGATGTCCCAGGTATATGTGGGCTAGTTCGTGGCAAAGCACCCCAAACCGGCTTGGTCCGCTCAACTCGTTGTGAATGGCTATTCGCATTTTCGAATTCTGGTCGCCTCTTGCTAATGTTGCAAAACCTGAGTTTGTAGACGACAGGCTTTTAAAATCAACTCTGATCATGTCCCGGGCAGTGGCATTCTCCAAGGCGCGCTCCAACCATCGATCATCCCATTTGCCGTCAAAACTGGCAAAGTCAGAAAGGTGATCTGGCAGTGGTGCTCCTTCGGTCTGGTCCAGATCATAGACAAGCATTACCGGGTGCATTGGAGCCAGGATCAACATCGGGCGGGCATCTTCTTTCAGGCTACGCCCGAATCGTTCATCCCAATCCTTCGCCGTTGCATAATAGCCGCAGGTTGGATTTTGGAGGCGGACCAGCATGTTATTGTACGGGGCATATTCGCGGAACTTGGCTATGAACCGTATCATCTCGTTGAATTTTGCAGAGGTCTTGTATTCACGGCTTTGATGAAGAAGGATATCAATGCTTGATATAATGGCCTTTCGAGGGGCTTCCCCGCCGTTGAGGGCTTCGTCCAGATCTCCGGAATCTAAAAGCGATTCGAGGTAAGCTTTATTTGATCTGGTAACAAAGTCTTTATCGGTTAGTGAACAGATGGCCGCATGAATATCCCAACGTGCCTTTACACCGAACTTGGTCTCAACTCGTTCTACAAGCTCAAATGCAGACGGTTGCAGGTAAGCCTTGAATGCAGATAGTATTAATTCTTCCACCTGCACGACATAGCTTGTCTCGGACGGATAGAGCTCATCAAAAGAAAGTTGAACAGCTGGCATATCAGCTCCCCTGCCGCTCGCGGGCAGCACGCTTGAATTCATTTGTGTAATGCAGATCGTTCCAGCGGTTACCGTCGAACTCCTTCCCGCCGGTGAAGTTCTCTGTCTGGCCATCCCATCCCCAGAACCAGGGGAATTCTTCTTTCTTACGCTCCGGCTCTTTGCCGCGGTCCTTGTCCCACTTGATATTTCTGGGTGTAGTGCGCAGGATGCAGGCGTTTGCAGCCTTAGCGCCATAAGGCTTGGCTGTCATGAAGGGGCGGATGTTCAAACGGACGCCGTCGTTGATGTCTGGCTCCCAGCCAATCGGTTGCTTGTGGAGTGGTTTCCAACGGACAAAAATGTCGTAAGGGGGTTCGCCATTACGGATTTTTTCCAGTTCGTCTTTCAGGTGCTCAGCGGCAACCAGACGGGCATCGGCACCTTCCACACCAGTAGCTTGATCGCGCCGCTGCCCATCGATCCAGTCGCCAAGGTAGGTGTAGATCAATTTGTCCAAGGTGCGCCGACCTTCACCGTTAGATGCTGCTAGCAGATGGTAATTGACCATGGCATGAAATCCATCCCTCCGGCCATCCCAGATGTGCCAGATGAAGGGGCGCTGGTGAAATAGTTCGCAGTGCTGGGCAAAGAATCCGTCACGCAGCCAGTCATCCAGTGACTTGCCGGTATAACCTACTTCCGTCAATAGAGTTGCTTGCTTTGCCGCTGACCACTCATTGCCATAGGCATCGGCAAGGAGGGCATTGAGCCGCTCAGTCGCCGGCGGTTCACCTTTCAACGGGTTCAGACAAACAATGCCGTCGTCATCGACATGCTTTTCCAGACCGTCAGGACCGAGGGCAGGACAGTCGGGAAAACTTGAGCCTGTTTGTCGGGGCCATCGGTAGCAAAGGAGGCGTGCAACAGCTACCTGAAGAGGTTCAACCGAACCTTTCGGGTGGCCGTCGAAAAGCCACTGGGTAGCATCGTTTGAAGATGCTTTGGGAAGACCATTTGGATATTGATTAGTTGCTACATTCTGCCAATAGTTTAGGTCAAAAGGAATCTTCCCAAATGTTGCATTGGTAACATTTAGCTTTCTATCAATAGCCCTTACTGCACAGTTAAATTCGTTCGATGAGCAAAACGACCAGATTGCTGTTAAATGTTCTTTCTCTTTTGGCACTATAGTCGCAATATTAGAGTCATATTTATTGCCATAATATAACGACGCAGGAAGTGACGACATTTGACTGATCGCAATGCCAAGTTTCCCCCAAACAGAATTCCCGCGCTCATCAGAATTGTGAAGTTTCTTACGCCGAACAACGGGATCCTCTCGTAAATGCCCATTTTCTTCGTCGTAATAAATTATTGACTCTAGGCCGCCAACATAAGTCGGACTTGAAACTGTCGATTGTAAAAAGGCCCAATACTTATCTTTATTGGAGATCTCCCAATAATTACGAATGAATTTAGGCGAATCACCATTCATGATTCCCGCTAAACAATCAGCATAATTCGAAAGAATTGGATTAGCCGAAAGCTTACCAAAGGAAATTCGATGATCAGGATTTGAAAATTGTTGCTCCTGTAAAGTCGAGGTAATTGAATTTGATTTCAGGAGCAGTAATTTCTCTGATGGGGCTTTGCCTGCACTTGCATCAAGAAGTGAGATTTTGGTTTTCAAAGGATCTTGCACATCAACGCAAACAGTTAATGTGATATTAACCTTTTCGCCTGTTATTGCATCAAAAGCCTTTGTCCCTAAATGGCTAATAAAGTTCAATCCAAAATTGTGATAAAGAGATTTTCGCATTCCGGCATAAGATTTTAGAGAGATCCAGTGTTGTAAGCTTATAATGGCAACACAACCTTTAGCCTTTAACATTGATCGAAAACGTTTCCAAAGACAATATCCTAAATCACCCTTCTCTTTCGGGTGTGATATTTCTACATATTGCTTTAGACATAAGTCCATTTCTCGAAAACCAAGGAACGGCACATTTGTCATAATTAAAGTAAATTGCCCCCCCAAAATCTCCGCAGCTTTTGATAATCCTTGAGCAGCAACTGCCATCTCTTCATACTCGTCCCCATCATGTCTGTCCAGCAACGGAGCCAATAGGGGCTCCAACTCAAAGAAGCTTGCCTCGAACAAGTCACCAGCAACCTTTCGAGGGTCAATCAAGCTGCCAAGAGATGGTGCTTTGGCAAACAGGTCATAAAGGCTTTCTAGTCCGGATTTAACTCGTGCCGAGAATAAATTGTCCTTGTTTCCGAAGAGGTCACTACCAGGCGACACCGGAAGGTTGGCGGATACTTGCTCCGCCAGTTTTAGCCATTCAGTCTTGCTGACGCCCAACGACAGCCCTGAACAGGCGAGATGCAGCGGTGGCAGGGCACGGAAGCCAGCAATTCGCCATGCAGCAAAGGCCAGGTTGAACGCAGCAATCTGGGTGCAGCGTGGGTCGATTTCAAGACCGTAGATATTGTCACGTAGAACGGCATCGGCAGCAGCCTCTTGGGATATTCCCTCCTCCTTCATACGAAACGCCACCAAAATCGGGAGAGCAAATACGAGGAAGTGACCGCTCCCCATACTCGGGTCCAGCAGCGTAATCTCCTTTGCCTCCTTTGGCCAGCCATCAAATGTGCCAGCAGCAGGCCGCCATGTCTCACCATCCTGCACAAAACGCAGATAATCCCAGGAAATTCCGCCAACAACGCAAGCACTACGAAGTTCTGACTCACTCGTAGCCGATTTCACCAGTTCTGGATTCTGGGCCAAAACCTTCCCAGCCCACCAAGCTCCCAGTGTATTGTGGAGAAGGAAATAGACCATGTAATCTTCAGTGAATAGCTGAGTGACTGCCGGCAGTTCGTCAGCACCGATCTTTACACCGGATTTATTGACCTCTTCTTTCCGCTCCGTCTGCCAAAATTGGTACACCCACCCTAAACTGTCATCGGCAAGAAACACATCCGATGGCAAAGCTTTCAACAAATCTTCCAATTGCGACCTTGTTTCTGGTGGTAAAGCTACTTCCAGCACTGGGTCACCCGAACGGAAAATCTGCGGGAGCATCCTTTCGGCATAGGTGCTGGCCAGCTCCAGCCAATCTGTACCATGCTCCCTTGCCAACTCCTGGCATTCGTCCAATGTCAGCGGCATGCCGGATTCCGGCTCAATCAACAAGTCCGCCTCCGCCAGGAAGCGGGCAAAGAGCATCCGGTGCCATTGCTCATAAGCACATTCAGTCACCAGCCGGTTATCCGACTGTGTGCCGCGTGCACTGTCGCGCTGATCGCCAAGCTGCCGGCCATGCGTCCGAAGCCGGTTGCGGAGAATCCGTTGTTCCGGGGTCATGCTTCCCCACGGCTCATGATGGTGAATGGCCAACTGCTCCAAAACCTTACGTGCGCCAGTCTCAGCTACTTTGCGGGCCTTGGTGACGGTGTTTTCCAGTTCCTTACGGAGATTCCTGGTAAGTGTTGTCATATTATCAGCGTCCTCACGAGTCTCCCTTCTTTATCACCATGCGTTAAGCGAGTTTCATTGTCCTAAAATATCCGTCCAATCGTGTCCCAACTCCACAACCATAGCCAGTATCAGAAAGCCGATCCATAAAGTCTCCCTGGTCAAAGTTCAAACCAGAGATTATAGATTCGATACCATTTTCTTCGGTAAAAAGATGGGGATTAGCAATAAAATGGTTATCACTCATTGTTCTAAGCCCAAGCATAAAGCTGGAAAAGAGCGCGCCGCGTATTGCAACTTCATCCTCATCTGGGTGGAGAGCTCTATTTTGGTAAATAGGTAATCCACGCGCTTCCAGAGATTTATCAAAGGCGATCATTCTGAGGTGGGAGACTGCATACCTTTCTAATGGTTCAGGTACGATATAGTAGATAATACTGCCGTCTGGTTCATCCTTTTGACGCTCAAAGGGGCAATCATAGGATAGCGATGAAGAAACTAGCACGGTATTGCATCCGAGACGTGCCGAACTAGCAGAATGCAAGAAATACAAATAGTAGTCCCTCGCAGTCTGGTCGTCAGACAGTTCACCAACAAAACGACTTCTGTTGTCCGCTACGAAAAACTCTGAAAAAGCCTTGTTCGATTTTCGGAATTTTTCCGAGGCTCTTCTGCCTACAACTTCTACAATTTTGTCAAAGATAATGGCGGATGTTGACTCACTTGTATCTTCAATCCGAGATAGCCACCGGCGTGCCATCGCAGAACTGTCTTCATATTTATAATAATGTCGTGCTTTGTCACCAAAATAAAACAACAATGAGGTGATATTTTCTAACGTTAAATCATGGCGTTTGCATGTTAGCCGATTTGCCAAATTTGATAGTTTGTCACCACGAAATACAAGGTTTGCAGAGCGTTCGGTATTATCTGTAGCTACTGTTGTCAAGAAAGCAATAACATCATTGAGCTTCTGTTCTTGGTACTCATTTATTGGCTTAAGAAAAGTAGAATCTTGAATTGTAAAAACATGACAAGTTAATATCTCTTCAAGATGTTCTTTCGTTGTCATGATATCCTCTAGTTGATCAAGATTGGCCCTTGCTTAAGTGCCTCCATCAATCGTACTTTTTGCCGTTCAAGCCATGAGTCGATATCATTTTCGTTACGGAGAGTTGCACGTTCTACCATTACAGCTTGCACTTTTGGCTCAAGAATTTTGGCGGCACGCTCAATGGCCCGTTGAACACGTCCCGGTATGGCGTCGATCTCGGTTCGGGCAGCGTTGAACGATTTCCCTTTGAGGTACGTTGCGAGTGATTCATCCGTCGCGATATCCGGCTTAGCAATCGGAACCAAGCCAACTGCATCTTTGATGGTCTGCTGGCCGGAAGCAGTTAGTTGCTGCCAGAGATTATTGCCATTCAGGCTGCTCAAGCCATCTTCCAATGCAGCTGCATACAGAGTTGTATTGGTGTTGACTGCCTCACGAAGTAGACCGGCTATGGCAATTCTGATTGGAGCTACTGAATCGGACGCCGACAGGAGAAGACGCTGGTCGCGGATGGCGTTTATTTGTTCAAGATGCGGCTCAGCGCCAGCAATACCTTGCGCATGGTTACTGAGGCTTACCAGCACATCCCATATCGGCTTTCGCTGGTTGACCAGTTCGCGCAACGCCTGCCAATCCTTAATCCTGATCTCTATGTCAGCAGCTTTGTCCTTAATGGCCGCGAGCTGTTCATTGCCCACTAACTTTTGCATATCCTCAATATCGGTGAGAGAAGGGGCTACGGGCAAAGGGGAAGCCCCCCCGGCTGACTGGCCAAGGTTGATAAGTGTTGTGAGGAACTCGGGAGCCTTGACCGCTTCTTCTCCAGCTTTGAACGGAATCCCTAACTGGCTGAACAATTTGCGCAGCACAAGTCGATCTGAGACAGACAGAGTTGTCTTTTCCACCCGAAATTCAGCCTTGGGGATCTTATTCTGGTCGATCTGACCGAGCGCAATCGGGACGCCGTTGAGGGTGGCGGTAACATGCTGGGAGCGATGCAGGGCGATCAGTGCGGCATCTACCGCATCCCGTGGCCAACCGTAGGGGGAGCCACTCAATGTTTTGCGGATATCAGTGCCGGCTTTACCAGCGCCAATGGTGGTCAACACCTGCCGGCAGACCGGATGTTTCTCTGTGGCATCGGTGTGGCCGGTGGGTTGGAACGGGTGATCGGCACCATCACGTGCCCGCTTAATAACGGTCTCCCATGCATTGGAATCGGCATCTTTGAACCGGGGGAACAACCTTACCAACGCGTCTGATGCAGCAGATTTGACGCGCTCTTCCAGGGTCAGGTTGAGCAGTTCGCTGCCTCCCCCCTGAAATACCTTGGTATTGGCAACGATGTCACGAACCAGCCGATCACGATCACCATCGGCCTTTATCCGCCGGCTCTCCATGCTCTGGCGAGCCTCCCTCCCTTCATCAGTGGTCGGGTTGCCCTTTGCATCTAGTGTCTGTTTTGCAGCATCGGAATCAACTATCAACAGGCGCAATTCTTCAGCTGATTTGCGAGATATGAAGACGAAGATGATGGGGCTGTCAGCACCGGCAGAACGAGCTGCTTCAACCATATCCTTCTCCGAGCAGGACCAACCATCACGAAGCCATACCGGTATGGTAACCCCGTCTGGAGTGGGAGGTATCTGATCACGGTGAATGGAAAGTTGCCGGGTTTCTTTGGCGAGTCCCTGAATAAGCTTTGTACCGCGAACGGTCTTGTCTGCTTCAGCATAGAGCAGTTGATCCCTACGGAATTGAATGGCGGCATCATCATTGGCCAGCTTGGTCTGTCGGTTGCGGAATTCCCGGTCCCAATCGACCCCCTCGCGGGTTTGTAGGCGATATTCATCACCTACAGGCATCAATACGCCTTGGTCGGCCAGTCGAACGAGTGTCTTTTCAACATCAGCGCGGAGTTTCCCGTTGTCAGTGGTAAGATTGTCCACCAGCAAATCGGCGATATGATCCTTGTTGGCCCGCACACCGATATCAGCGCCTGATTCCCGCTTGAGCTTACCGATCAGGAATACTAGCCCACAGATTCTCTGAGCCAATTCCCCCTCGGATTTCCCGACCTGTATGATCTGCTCGCTGATTTCTAAAAGAAGCACGCCGGTATTGAGCATTTCTGGAGCCAGGGCACCGTAAAGCTCATCCGCAGGGATAACCGCCCCCAAGGGGCGGCGAGAAATCTTGGCAACGGCATCATGTATGATCCGCAACTGTGAACGCAACTGGCTGTGAGTGCCGGCTGCATCAATCTGACGGAAGCAATACTCCCAAAAACGCCGTCGAACCGGCAACAGCGGGTAATCATCAACAATGATATTCCTGTCCTCAATACACTCTCCGATCTTCGTGCCTTGTAGCTGCCGAGAAATTTCCCCGGAGTTTGCCTCAACTACAGTTTTCACATCAGCTACTGCGGCCGGCTTTTTCTGAAGAAGGACTTTGCGGGTTACGGTCTCCACCTCGGCATCAGACAGCTGTACCGGGATTGTAAAGCGATCCATTAGCTTGTGGAGGAGTTGTACGTCGGTAAGAGCGCTCTGGCCTGCGCCTATGATCATCACCTGACTGTCAAACTGCTTGGATATGGCCTCGGCTACCTCGGTGACTATAACCGACCGTTCATTGGAGGTGCCGATATACGCCTGCACCTCGTCAAGGATCAGCAGGGTACAGGGAATTCGGCCATCGCGGCCGGCCAGTTTCAGCGCGTCCTTGCATGCGAGCATGAACTCATCAGTAGAAATATCAGAGGTTGGCTTGGAAAACTGCGAACGGAACGTCTGCCTTGCTTCAGTCTCGCTGCTGGCAAAATTGGGATCGCACTTCATGACCGCTTGTGCCAGCGCGCCACTAACGTAGAGGTTACGGAGTTCCTTGTTGAAATCCTTGCCGGCACCCTGAATGGTGGACTTGACGGTGTCGTAATACCCCTGTGAATGCAGCCAGAGACAAAATAACGCTTGGGCATATTCTACAGGCAAGCCTACGGCCCGAAAAATAAATTTCAGGATGGTGACGCGCACATCATCCATGGTACCGCTGGGCATGGCTCCACTAGCGGCCAGAAGCCCACCACTGCGTTTGCCAGCGGTGTCGAGTTCCCGGAAAAGCGCCTTTAGCTCATCAGGAATGACTGGAACGAGACTTCTCGCAGTACTACCATCAGGGAATTCAGTATCCTGGTAAAGATGGCACAGCATTTTTTCAAAATGCGACTTACCGCTGCCATAAAATCCGCTGACCCACCCACCTTTCTGGCTGGTACGGCTCATATTATCCAGAAACGACCGGTAAATTCTTTGAAGCCCGTCCGCATATTGTCCTTCGCAGACAAAGGTGGAGAGCTCATATTTTAATTCTTGTATGGTCTTGTCATCGGCCAGGTCAGCGATACGGGCTTGGCCCTGGTTGGCAAGGGCGTTTTCCGCTGGATCTCTCAATAGGGCTTCATGGATATTCATCTAGCTCCTCCTTCACCGTGAAGGGTAATAGGTACGGCCAGGTAATTCCAGCCGTCTCTGGCATCCAATAGTCGGTAGTTATTCCGCTCGATGTGGCCAGGGAAAAACATGACCACTCTGCCGAGAATATCCCCTTCCACTGCCTTTAGCATGTTGGAAACACTGGCAAAACCGAATAAAGAACCGGCTCCGAATATTGCAACCACCGAGTTTTCATCCACTTCGGGCCGTCTAAGGACTGTCTGTATCCGTTCTGCAGCAAATTGTGTGAACTCTTCATCCAGCTTCAACTGAAGGTCGTCTGGAGAGGAAAAGTACTCTTCACGGTATTCATCCTCGGCCATCCATGCAGCAAAAGCATCGCTCAAATCAACCTCAAACCAGTCATGACCGGCTTGTCTGGTGGCCGTTTCAAAGGCCATCCTTCTTGCCCGTAACGTTCGTTCCAGCTCCTTATCGTATATGACAGTAATAACCCGTTGCGCCCCGGCGACAGTACGCTGCCAAGGGGTTGCGATGTGACGGCCATATAGTTCGGCGATATCTTCTATGCGGGACATTTCAGATTCCTCCTTGTCCAGGGTCAAGACGGTTGAGGCCGATTTCGACAACATCACCAGATATGCGGAGGTCGATAAGATTGAGCCGTTTGGCTTCTATTGCAAGGTCGCGAGCCTGGGATGCGTGACAATCAAGCAGCATCACCCACCCTGAAGAGAACAGTTCCAAACTACGGAATCCAACCAGGTGAGCAAGATAAAGTGCAAATGCAGTTGTAGCCGGAGTTGCCTGCACCAGCCGTCGCTTTTTGAAGGTGCGGCCTTCCAGATGACCGGCTTGATTCCAGGAACTGGCTATATTACGCACAACCTTATCCAGAATTTCGTCGTTAAGGCGATCACCGACTATGTCACGCAATGCCTTTTTAACCGGGTCGCGATTGTAATCAGCGCCATCGGAAAGAGTCAGAATGGCTGATGTAGTTGATGCCAGAAGGGGATCTCGGGCAACCGTGCACAGAAGAGCAAGCAATCTGCGACCTTGTTCATCAATATCCCAAAGTCTTCGGAACACCCTAAAAAGTGGGATCGATGGATCAAGACCATACAGCTCACCCAGTCGTTGATTTGTCAGTCTCCGCGTTGACGCTGTTGGTTTTGCAAGGCAGTTGTCTTCAACAATGGCATTCGTATAGTCCTGCCTGCGTGACTGGGCATTGGTGACTGATAGCACAGCATTGAGCTCATCGAACATCATAGTTCGACTGGTGTGGGTTCCCTTGGCTCCGAATCGGAAACCTGCTCTTTGGGTATCTTCAGTAACTATCGTTGTTGGGAATAGGTTGATATAGTTCTTTGGGTTCATTTTTTCGCCTCGCCGGCAAACTTGCCGGCATAAATATTATTGAAATAATATGTCTGGCCATTATCGAAGTCAATAGAAAACAATATTTAGAAAATTGTAATTCTACTAAGAAGCAGGAAATGAATGGACGGTACAGATAGCAAGACACTTCCTGCAAAGTGCGCGGAGTGTGTTCCTGATGATGGTGTTACTCGCTAATATTGCCGAAAAAATGTTACCTGGCACGCTCATGTTCTTAAAAGTGTGCCAAGGCCTCATGTTTCCTGGTGGAGTTAATCGGCGATATCCATATATGTTTTATTGACACAATACACGTTTTGTTGAATTTTGTTAAATGATATCAATAAGTTATGACTTGATGTGGGGGGGTGATCATGCTATATAGATTTCGCAGGCATGAATGAGAGTGGTGGGTCTGCATGGAAAAAGAAATGTCGCGATATATGTGCCAATCGTAGCGGCCTAGGAATACTGCCGAAACCACACTAGATCATGACGTTAACGACATTGAGGACTGTGTGGTTGCAGAGGTACCGAACTATGTGTTCCAGAATAGTTCCTATTTTAGCAACCCATTCGTCTACCTCAAATCACACAGCCGGGAGTGAAGCATGGCAAAAATTGTTTGGGCAAAACAAGTAAGGGTTGGAGCTAGGGTTACGTTAGTGGATGGGCGGCATGAATATTCTGGCGGTCGCATTATCGAAAAAATGCCAACCCTGTACGATGCCGAAGGGCGTTATGTGAAACCAGTAAATGCCAGATTTCTTGATATAGCTCAAAGTCACGTGGATTTATCTCCAGACAGTCGGGCGATGTGCCGCTACTGGAACTTTTTGGAACGTGAGCAGCTGGCTTGGGATGATTTTGCGATGCCAAAAAACTTCAAACCGACTTACCGCTGGCGAAACGAACTCAAGCGAGCGGCCAATGATGGTGAGATAGCATACAGTACCGCCAATTTATATGTGTGTCGGATGGTGGCATTTTACAAATTCGCCATGAGAAGCGGAATGCTTCGTATTGAAAATGATAATGATGCGCCATTCCAGATTGAGATGATAACAATCGTGAGGTAACGATGTCAGAACAAGAAAGCGTTGTTATTCATGTACAGACAACCGACTTGCGGATCCGGGTGCCAAAAAATGCGGATAGCAATAAAGTGCGATCGCTTTCACCGCTCATGCGCGAAGAAATCCGTGCAATGATCCAGACGATGCTGAAAAAATCCCCATTAGAAATGCGCTTGATGGTGGCACTAGGTTGCCAATCAGGCCTAAGGATAAAAGAGGCAGTGACTTTTTCCGACAAACTTGTCCGAAAACCCTTGCCTAGTGAAAAGCGCATAGAGATTGAAATCGGACCGCATGTCGGGGTTAAAACCAAATATGGCAAGACTCGCACGGTTGAGATACCAGCTCAACTAATGATGGCATTATATAAGTGTAGCGTATCGGAAAGGCGGGCGAAGCGGATAGCGAAAGCAGGTGACTTGGGCGCACACAAACATGCCCCACTTTTCATAAACCAGCGCGGCAAGCGTTACACCATATCGTCTATTCATAAGCTTTGGGGGGACTTACGAAGTTTTGTCCAAAAAATGTTCGGCCTGCCCTTTGTGCATGATTTTCACGACACTCGCGCAAGCTATGGTACCTATAGACTTCAATCATTGCTTGACTCCGGAGTAATGCCATCTGATGCAATTAGTTTACTTATGGGATGGATGGGGCATTTAAAAGAAAGCCAAACGTGGGAGTATATAACATATCTACGCACCCACGAAGTTCGCAAAGCGGCAATGACGATGCTCGATAACTTAATGGATGAGGCGCTTGCAGGTGAGTATAAATAACGAAAACATATATGCTGATATTATTAACTGATTCCGGCGGGCGTGAGGAAGCTTGTAATTTTAATCGATTTACTTATTTGGGTGTGCCTAGGGTTAAAGATATTCTTAATGGTAAAGTAGTAGGCCGTAACAATGGTGACAAATTTGCACAGAGTTTATTCAACATGTTTTGTGAACAAGTTGATTTGGAAAGTACCACAAAACACAGATTGTATATAAATACTGTAAATTATGTTGCATATTGCGATAAAGCTGGTTTAGATCCTTGTTCGGAACAAGGGGTACTAAGTTGGTATGATTTTAATGATGAGCGGCACGCGAAAGGTGAATTGAAAGACGTTACATGTAAATTGAAAATAAATTCAATAAAAAATGTTCTCAGAAATCTGAGTTTACCGGTTGATGCCTGGTTAATTAACAAAGGAATTTTTGGTAGTTCTCAGAACGTAGCTAAACAATCTTATAGTGATACTGATATAAAAAAACTACTGCCGTTATTAGTCAAAATGTTTAACCAATTGTATGATCAATTTATTGAAAGGCCTGAATATTATATACTTAATTCACAGCATAATGCATATTTTAATGTTGGAATAGACTGCTCGATGAGTTTTAAATGGCAAGAAAGAACGTATATAGTATACATACCTATCACCAAATTAACATGTTTAGCCTGTTATTTACTAGCCTATTATACTTGGGGCAACACGACCCAACTTTTTAAAGTCAAACGACCGGAGCTTGACGGGCAAACAGTAGAAGAAAAATGGGCCAAAATGCCTGTCTTCAAGGCGCGAGCAAACAAAGTCATCAGCATTGAAATTGGTGACAATGACAGCCTAAATATACCACGCCATGCCGTTAAACTGTTTGATAAAATCATGAACATATCAAAATTGCTTAATCCAGAGCCTGGCGCTTCACTGTTGCTCACTGTTCATAGTGGAAAAGTTCAACCTATTGATTCTCACCACCTCAGTTGCTTTAATCGCTGGTTGAGGAGCAAAATAGATCTGCGTGACGATTTTGAACGAACGCTGGTACCACAGGTTGGGCGTTTTCGCGCCTCTGGCATAAACAGATTTCAGGTGTTGACAGGAGGTGATCTAAAACCTTCCATCGTTGCTGGGAATACACCTCGGACACAAAAACAACATTACAGCTCCGGAAACAAGTACGAGAACGATTGTCAAATCCAAGCAAATTCATACACACTTGAAAATTCAGCCAGAAGACGCTTGGGTATAGAAGATGCTAAACAAATAACCAAAGAACAAATGAAAGTCCAGGTCCTTCCTTATGAAGCCTTCTTGAATCACCTCACTCCGCCAAGTCGTAATGTAAACGGTAGTTTCTGCGCGAAACCTTTCGGAGATCGCTCTAGCAAGCTTAACCAGAAAGCTGTTCAACGTAAAATCTTGAAACCCGGTGAACGGCTAGCTTGTGCTGATTTATTAAAATGCTTCGCGTGTCAGGAGCAAGTAATTGTTGAATCGGTAGACGAACTTTGGTGCATACTTTCATTTCGCGAAGCTATCGAGGAATCAGCATTTCTTCACTTGGATCGAAGCCACTTTATGCAGAATTTCAGGCAAGTTTTGCTGAATATCGATAACAGGTTGGGGCAAGTTAATCAAAAGGTGCTCCAATCCGCAAAACTCAAGCTAAATGATATAGGTCGTCATCCTTTGTGGTTGGATCCAGATAATATAGTAATATCACTGGAGAAAATATGACGAATAATTTCTCCCCTTATAATTTCGCGATCGAGCTTTTTCCTGACATTTCTGAAAGAATCAAACTTCAGCCCGTAGTGGCTAATGTTAAGAAACTTATTACTGAAGGCAAATACGAAGAGTTGGCAGAATTACCGGTTTCTACAGATTGTAACGGCAAAGTCATCAGCTGTTTTCGTGATATGAAATGGAAAATGTGGCCATATATCACAAATATGGCATTAGCACACAAAGGTACTCTAGATTTTACGTTTCTTGAAAACTCGCCTCAGATTTTATTGGAAGTCAAAATTATTTTTTATGTCTGGTTGCGTATTCGTAGCCGTAGAAACCCGAAAAAAAGGATAAAAGTTGAGACGCTATTATCTCGGTATGACCAGCTGAAACCGGTGCTGATTTTTCTACAGGAAAATCATTACGCAAGTGTGGGCGCATTGTGTGAAATACATATTTGGGAAAAGCTTGAGACATATTTAACCCAACAGAAATATGGCTATGGAAGACTCACTCATATTTTGGGTACGATTAATTTCTTGAATTGGATGGGTGAATATTTGCCATTTTCATTCCAGCTTCCTGCCTTCAGCATAAATGAATTGTCTAAAAAACTTGCATTTGGTCGTCGAATCGATACAAATCAGACATTTGCAATTCCACATAGATTGGCTGATTTACTGTACGGAGAGGCCTTGGCGCTGGTCGAATTCGCATGGCCAAATCGCGATAAGATAGCCGAATTGATTCAACAGCGCTACGATCTCTATTATGAGGTAAAGGAAGAGTTCGATAAATTGATTGATTCGGACGATCCAAAAAAGAATAAACAAACACAAAGAATAACCAAGATTGACCGAGATACATGCAGTAAACGCTACCAAGAAGCGATTCGTAAGCGTCTACAACGTTTGCAAAAAGCAAATAACGATTTGTTGATGCCGTTGATAAAGCACCAGCTATTAAAGAAAAATAAAATATGGCCAGAACTTATACTTCACAATCTATTGACGGCCTGTTTTATTTGTACTCATGCATTTAGTGGAATGAGGCCTAGTGAAAGTTATCAGTTGAAACCAGGATGCTATGCTACTCGCATAGTCAGTGGCCAGACCTTTCATGTGCTTCAGGGGGCAACTCATAAGCTAACAGATGGATTAAAACGCGATGAGTGGCTGTGTAGTCCAGGCGCTGGCAAAGCAGTCGAATTGGCTGAAGCTCTAACGAGCCACTATCGCAAACACCTGCAGGCTGTTGCAGATAAGTATAGAAACGCTGGCGATATAGGGCAGGCAAAAAGACTTTGTAAATCAGCTGACTGTCTATGGTTACGGCGTTTATCTTACTTTGAGATGCCACATGCAAATTTGTCGTTAATGAATTGTGACATGAAGAAATTTGCTGCAAGGGTTGGTGCAACAGTGACAGAAGAAGATTTACATCAATTTCATCTGCTGAATCGAAATGTGGCTTTGTCTTATATTCCAATAGTTGGACAAATATGGCCATATCATGCCATGCAGATGCGACGAACCTTTGCGGTATTCGGTGGCAGATATAATTTATTAGGGATTTCCGCCACAAAACAGCAGTTTAAACATCTGAAAATCAGAATTACAGAATATTATTGCAGTGGTACATCAGAAGCCAGAGCAGTGGATACTCGTTTGGACACCGAACTCATGGAGATGATAATGGAGTCCCGTGTTGATGAGGAGACAACAGCGCTTCACCAGCTTTACAATAGCGATGAAAAACTGGCCGGTGGTAAAGGTAAAGCCATCATGCAAGATCGTAGGAGTGAGCCGCACAAGTATAGTTCATGGGACACAGTAAGACAGTACGTCAAACAAGGCAAACTTACCTACCACAGTACCGGGATTACCGGTTGCGCAAACGGTTATAACTGTGAGATGGGAGGGGTAGTTAACCCTGCTTACTGCGTTGAGTGCGATGGTGCAATCATTACCATTACTCACGCCCAGAATTGGCAACAAAGGCATTCTGCTGCTGTAAAATATATTGAGCAGAATCTGATGATCAGTTCAAATGAATACAGCCACTTCTTTTCAATAATTCGAGCAGCTGAACTCGTAATGACTGATCATTGCATGGATTTCGTCCCTTTTGTCAATGATAGGGAGCTTATAGATCTATGGAAGAGTTAAACGAAACCTCCGAAGTCCTCAACGCAGCGCTGTCACGTGTTATTTCTGGAAATACGACATGCATCTCTCCTGACCGCAAACTAAGTGTAGCTGCCGTAGAAGCAGAGGCAGGCCTGGGAAATGGAAGTGCATATTATTACCCAGAAATTATTTGTAAAATAAGAAAAATAATTAAACTTCAGAGATCCAATCAAGGCGGCACTCTACCAAAGACATCCATTCAAAAATATAAGGATGAAAAACTGATAAAGGAGAAATACCGCGAACAAGTATCTGAACTTAGAAAACAAGTATCAAATATGGCTACTGAGCATCACCAGTTTTACTCAGAACTGATACGCGCCAAGAAAGAAATTAAGAATCTTAAAGATCAGATAGCGAAAAGTCGACGGGAAAGAATTGGGGTGGTAAAGCCATCTAATACTACATTCGATACCTAAATGTCGAATAATGAAAAATCACATAAAGAAAATGGGGAGAATCAGTAAAAAAGAATCGCACCGAAGCATCTTAAAATACATGGGTATCTTCGTAAACTTCGTATGCATGTTATGTCCTGCGAAAAGACTTAGATCGTCATAGAAAACAGACGCTGTAATTAAAGGGGATCCTGAATCCGTGACGATTCAGCTTAACTCCCGTTTACCGGTCAGGGTGGGGCGGTGTGTGACTTGCCGGTTTCCCGGCTTCAAAAAATGGCCTCATAAATTGGCCGGTAATCCCTGTTTTTTGACAATTGAATCATTTGCTGTTCTCTCCGTCGATTTTTGGCCAGGCCGTGCCCTTGGCTTTTCGAGAGGGTCATGCTTTTTGCCGGTTCTGCTTGCGGCTTGCTTGTTTTACCCGTAGGCAAGTCGCTCGTAGATGGTGGCAAAAGCCTCCGCATGGGCTGTGACATGACGGCTGAAGCGAAGTTTCTACCGCCTTCCCGCCGTGATCATTCGGCCGGCGAAGTAGATCATCTCCTGGATTACCGTCTTGATCCTGCGCCGCTTCGCCTCATGGCGGATAAAGCCCTTGCTGCCGACCAGAGCTGTCTGGCCCACGAAGCGCAGGATGTTGTACACCAAAGTGCCGCAGGCCATGCTGTAGCCAACAAAATGGCGGGACAAAGCTCCGATGAAACTTCGAACACAGCCCATTCCTCCAATACTATCGCCGGTTCGGATTCTATTGGTGACACTTTCCAGATCGAAATTCAGTCTCCGTAATCACTTGTATTCATGTAGTTAAAGCTCGCAGATTAAAGCACCTGTTATATGCCCTTAGCTTCCCATCCATGGTGTCCAAAGCTGTCTGCCTGACCACCGTGGATAGGAGCATCTACGATGCTCGCCGTATGTATCGCAATTCGCCCTTCATACACATCCGACGCCAGATCGGGGACCTCAAGATAGCCGGCGTCCACCATTTTGGTAAAAAGCTGGACGTAAATATCATTGTCGGACAACCCGGCAAGACGACTTTGTCTGTTGATCTCATCTTTGAATCTTTTGACATCAGCCCGCCATTCCTCGGTGCTTTTCCTGGGATGGATATACGTCACAGCGCCTAATCCGAGCTTGAGCATGAATATCCTGATGCCTTGGGAGGCAAGATACGCATAGAAATCTGCTTCTTTCATTTTCGCCGAACCCTGTATTTCTTCGGTTCGGGATTTCAGAATGTCCAGGAGCTGCTGGGCGATATCCAGCATATTTTTGGAAAGTTTGTTCGCTTTGTCTGCATAAAGGCTGGAGCATGCTTCACTTGAACCAGCTTCGTACGCGGCCCAATAGGATACGTAATCGTCGATCATCTTCTCGAGTTGGTCGGCGGTAAATGTCATCTCTGTTCCTCCTCTTTTATCCGCAACTGCGCGAAGTCGTCAGTTTCGGTGTCGAACACCCAGTAGCCTGGCCCATCATCGATGTGAATGTTGATATAGGTGTCATATTTCGTCGGGCCTTCGACGTGTGTATGCGCAAAGATTTGCTTTATTCTTGGCTCCGGTGGGCGAGTCGATTCCCACCGCGGATCGTACCAGAACATGCCGCCATACTCGTCGTTTCCGCCTCTGACCCAGTCAATTTGAAAGAGCGGGCCGGCGCAATAAATGCGATAGCGTCGATATTTCGCTGGTCTCTGTTTCAGAATCTGCCTGTCGAACTCGGTATTGAGCCATTGGGAAACTGCGGTGGCATTCCCAGTGTCAAAGGGAGCACCGGCTGCGCACAAGTCGGCAGCAAGGGCGGTCGATATGCCGGCATGCGTCAGGAGCCAGCCGTCGGCGGAATATGCAGCCTTAAAGCGTCCCTGCTCGAATGCAGACTGGTATCGTGTCCGGAATTCCTGAAACTCGTCCTGGTTGCGGTACGATAGCGACCAGAGCGCATGTTCCAGGTATGCAAGATCGTGGTTTCCCCAGATAAGGACGGCATTGGAGGTCAGCAGAAGGTCTAGGCAAGCAAGCTCTTCTTCGAAAGTGACCAGCCGATCTCTTGTGTCCACAAGATCTCCCAGGGAGATGTGCTCTACGTCAGGACGGTACGCCAGGAAAGCCCGGGCTTTTTTGATGGAACCGTGGATATCGCCGATGATGATTGCCATGCTGCCTCCTTAAACATTAATGATGTCGGCAATGCCGGGGAGGCGATACTCTGCACCTGCGGTATAAACTTTCAGGTTTGGCAGGATTTCCGCAAAGCCCCCGGAATGTGTGTGTCCACAGTAAACGTCCATCGAAATTTCCGGATGCGAGATCATTGCCGCCCGCAAAACATCGCCGGTTGCTTGGCAGCCGAAATGTGGAAGATAGTTGTTGTCGGTATTGTGGCCCAAATGCCAGCACGCTTCGGGAAAGGGCGGCACATGCAGGCCGACCAGGATCCTTGTATATGTACCGATTGCCGCTTGCAAACATTTCTCGAGATGTGCTGCCGCCAAGTCTCCTAGGCGATTCTGGGCCTGAAGCCGGAGCTCTTTGGTCGGCTGGCGCAATTCTTCAATGCGGTAATAATCATTCAGTTCAACCGTCGACCCCAGTGGGTCTCCCAGCCGGCCATCGGCAAAGCCCTCATGGCCAATCAGGCACGTGTCGGAAGACAGATGAACGACACCTGACTGAGATAGCCACACCAGGTCCCGTTTTCCCGCTACAAACTGTTTCACCTGCGCAGTAACGTTTTGAATAGAACTGTGATAGTAATCGTGATTTCCCAGCACGAAGTAAATGGGGACCACGAATTGCTCTTCAAGAAATTCCAAATAACTACACAAGTGTTGAGAGGTGGCAATGTCCCCGGTAATCAGGATGGCACTGGCCTCTCGCAATCTAATTGCATAACACAGCTCTTTGATTGTTTCGCGGTCAGTGAAATTCAAATGCAAATCTGTTAGCCATATCAGTTTCATGTTCATGAACCTTCTGTTTTCTTTTTTTGAGCCCTAATTGTCCTGGCAAGACCAGACGACTGGCTTTCTAAGGTGTTACAGCTTGGATTTACGGTACTTATTCGGAATGTTCACCCGTAGCGGATTCATCATTTCGTAACGCTCCAAGGCATCAACACTTTACATTTCAAGCTCTTCATCCGGATGGATAAGTCAATTTTCCGGTTTTCCGTGGTTTTTGTGCTAATCAAAAAAACACCCCATGCTGTATCCGGCCGAGAGTGTCAAGGACCATCTGGGCTCCCTCTTCAGAGTTAAGCAATTCAGCTGGGGCTTTCCATTCCAAAGCCCAACACGGCGTGAAAAGCCAATCCACGCCGCGATCTCCAAACACCCTTTGTACCTGGCGGCAGACCTCAGCCTGCGGGCTTTCGCCCTCTGCGAGCCGTTGGACCGCATGTTTTCGCATGATATACAAGTCCGCTTCCACCCTGCCCAACGCTTGCATCTGCTGCTCTATTGGTAGAGAGCGGATTAAAATGCCAAGTTGGGTAATCATCATACCCAAGGCCGCCTCGAACTCTTTTACGGAACTCGTTTTTTTCATCCCCATGCCTGTTTTAACCATCGCCCGGATCTAATTTTATGAACGAATATCCGAGGTAGTCATGGATCGTTTTGTCGAGATGCTTTGCAGTAAAAGCTACTGCGCTTACCCCTCCGGTTTTAGCAACGCAAACGCATCAGACTCTGTGTCGTATACCCAGTAACCGCGGCTATCTTCGATGTGAATGTCGATCCACGTCTTTCTTTTCATCGCCCATTTAACTGACGTGTGGCCGAATATCTGTCGCATGCGCGGGTCCGGCGAAAATGTCTCCAACTGCGGATCGTACCAAAATAAGCCGCCGTACCAGTTAACTCCACCTTGTGTCCACTCGATTTGAAAAAGCGGCCCAACGCCGTACAATTGTCGCCTGCGGTAGTGCGATGATGGTATGGGAATGACTATTCGCCGCTCAAACTCCCCACAGAGCCATGCAGCGATTGCGGCAGCGTCTCCTGATTCAAAGGGAGCTTCGGGTAGATCAGCTGCTAGGGCGGTTGAGACACCCGCATGTGTCAAAAGCCAGCCGTCAACGGAATAGGCTGCCTTAAAGCGACCCTGCTCGAACGCAAACTGGTATCTTTTCCGGAATTGCTGGAACTCATCGGGGCTTCGGTTCGATATCAACCAGGGCGCCTTTTCAATGTAGGCAAGATCGTGGTTACATGATAGGAGGTTACGCCTCCATGTGAGGTAGGCTGAAAAGAATGGACACCAAGT